>Ga0247831_1001903_pt1 | contig 36463 bp, 18 predicted proteins | sample LaCruzMarch2015__9_FD_192406 | JGI IMG/M metagenome (GOLD analysis project Ga0247831, IMG submission 192406) | Freshwater microbial communities from meromictic Lake La Cruz, Castile-La Mancha, Spain - LaCruzMarch2015_1m | ecosystem: Environmental > Aquatic > Freshwater > Lake | place: Spain...
CATTATTGATAGAATAATAAATTCCACTATTGTCTTTACAAGCAATTATATTTGTTCCTGAAGGAGATATACCTATACATGACCATTTAAGAACCATTCCATATATATATTTGTAATTATTTAAAAAAATATATATAACTCATTTTTTTCGTTTCTCTTTTTTTCTTTCTTTTCTTTTCTATTTTATCCTATCCAAAAATCGTATTCCAATTATTATCATAATTCGTTTGTATATCTATATTGTATTGGGTATTGAGAGATAAATCCGATAATATATATGGATTTGTAATATTGGAAAAACTACTTATTCCTTTTATAGTTGAAGGAGATACAATTAAAGTATATCTATTTGGAGTAGAAACGGATGGAGTAAAAGATATTTTTTCTATTGCGTCTTCCTCATTTTTAGTAATAATATTAGATACGGGTCCTTCTGTCGCAAATCCAATAATATTACTATTTGAATATAAATTGATTGTATTAAAATATGTTTGTAATATTAATTCGTAATTTGAATTACTAGATAAATCAGTAAGTATATGAGGAGAAGAAAGAATCGGTATAGTTTTACTACTTTTATTTGTTGTATTTGTTAATTGTGCAATCGTATTTGTATTTATTTGTGAAAATGACATTATTGCGCTAACATCGGTTATAGAATAAATATTAATATTTGTAGGTGGTCCATACGTAGTAATTGAGATAGAATTAGAATTTAAATTGATACTAGGATAGACAGAGACGATAGATATAGATAATGACGTATTTGTTGGTAAATTCGCGATCGTATAAGAATATGTAGTATTTGAAATGTTATATTGTAAGATATTAAAATTATCTGAATTTCTAGTCACTATCACCTTATAATACAGGGGAAGGAGTAATTGAGGAGTAAATGATATAGTTGCACTTATATCGGTAATATTAGATGTAGTGAAGTTGAAAATAGGACTAGCTGTAATAAATGGAATATAGGGAGATAAATAATTATTTATTGTATAGGGATAGTTAGATTGTATCGTTATATTGTATTGAGTATTTGGGGTTAATACATACGCAGATGATTGAGATAAATTAATAAATGAAGTAGTTGCTTCTGTTATTTTTATAGTATTTCTATTCTCTCCGATTTGTGTTTGATTAGAATCATATAAAGTTAAAGTATAAAACAGATTATTTCCACCAGTACTCGCTACAGGAAGTGTATATGGAAGCGTATATTTAATAGTTGCAGTTATATCTGTAATTTTATCATAATCGCTTTGAATATTAGAAGGATATCCTTCAGTAATTACTGTTATTAAATTAGAAGAAATGTTAAAAGAAACATCCTTAGAATAATACGTTTGTACATATACTGAATTATAAATAGTATTTTGTGTTAAATCGGTAATTTCTATAATATTATTCTGAGTTTTATACACGTTATTATTTATATATAATTCATAATAATCTAATAAACTATTATCTTTTGTAATACATAATGGAGAAGTTATATGAATAAGTACCTTAGGTATTTGTTGGTTTGTACTATATACATTACTTACATCTATAGTACATCCACCTTTTGTAATAATAGTTTGATTTATTTGATTATTATTGGAAATATCCTGCATTGGATTCGTATAACGACTTGTAAGAGTGATATCATATTGATTATTTGCATATAAATCCATAAAAATATAATCCGTATTATTTGTGGTATTTTTTGTAACGGTTAGATTCGGAAAGGAAGAGTTGTAAGCTCGGATAGAGTATAATAATAGATTTGTCGTATTTAATGGAGCTGAAAAAGATAGATTCACATTAGTATCATATATTTTTGAAACAAATAAATTACTAGGATATCCACGTGTATTGAATGAAATATCATTAGATACATATCCACCTTCTAAAAATCCATTATAAATACTATATAATTTCACGACATAATTCGTGTTTATACTTAAATCATTTAAAGTATAATACCCAAGTAGTATACTCTGACTGTCATTATTAAGCGTGATATTTTCTGTAATAGTGCCACAAATATCTAAAGTATAACTATCTGGTATAATATTTGGAACCGTAAATTGAATAAGCGCACTCGCATCTGTAACACTAGTATTAGATAAGTTAATTGGTGCACTTTTTGTACAAAATGCACTACTTAATACATTTGTAAAACTTTGAGGAATATTACTATAATTCGCGTTTATAGATATATCATATAATGTATTTTGGGTTAATCCCGTTAATAATATATTTGTAGATTGGGTTGTATTTGTATAATATGTATATGTTTCTGAATTTGGAATATTGGATAATACGATCGTATAGGATAAATCTGGTATATAGGATGGTGGATTGAAAGATAAATAGGTACTTGTATTATCAGTATTCGCTACACTTATTTTATTAACAGCACTTTTTACTAAGGGAATATTGTAATAATACACATAAGAGGTATCATATGCATATACATAATTTCCATTTCCAGAAATAATAGCATTTTGTAACGATTGTAATGGTAAAGATGTAGAAGATAAAACGACATTCCAATGGATTCCTCCATTATTTGATATATACGCTCCAATATTATTATTAATCGCAATTATATTATCACCCGTTGTATCACTACTAATACTATTCCAATTTAAACTACTATCTGGTACTAAATTCCATATGTTTCCATTCGTAGACTTATAAATTGCATTATTATCTATCAATAATAAATTTGTATTTTGTTTATTTGTACATATATTTGTAATATTAGTTCCATTATACACTTGGATTAATTGTTGATTAATATTGGATTTCAGTATTTGATACAATGTATTACCTCCAATAACATATAAATATAGGTCATTTATAATGCATTTGTTTATTGAATATGGTAAAGTATTAAAATTGTTTCCAAAATCTGTAGAATATTGACTTTGATTATCCCCACTACTACTACCAATAAACACGGTTTGTCCACTATTATCTATACAAATATCGTTATATTGCGTTGAAAAATTTAATATACTACTCCATTTTGGATTACTATTAGTATTATATTTATATACAAAATTTAAACTTATTATATATTGATTATTTCCTGTATTATTATCCATCACTACTTTTATCAAACGATTATCCTGAGCTTGTAGTTGAATACTAGTCTGACTCCAACTATTACCATAATCAAACGAATTATATACTATATTTGGAGGAGATATAAATGTGATTACTCTACCTGTATTATTTGTCGCAATAGATATAACATTTTTTGAATTTGAATTCACTATATTAAATGTATTAAATGTGTTTAATGGAATTGTCTTATTAAATATATTGTAATAACTAGATATAGTGATGCCTATATATGACATATCATATGGCGAATTCAAATAATTTCTCGCAATATTATTTAATGTATAACTATACACATTATTATTATACGACATATCGTTTGGATATATATAACTAGAGTCTAATGGTGAATTTGGATTCGTTATTATATAATAATCAGCTGGATATAATGGTGGATAAAAAGATAAAATAGCAGTCTTATTATTATTATTTGGAGGAGTTTTCATAATAGCTTGGGTAGGATTACCCATCGTATTAAACGTAAGATTTCTACTAGAAAACGTATAATTAATATCGGTATTATATATATTTATCTGAAAAGTACTATAAAACGTATTTGGAGTTAAGGTAGGTATATATAAATTAAAACTTCCATCTGAAGTAATATTTGGTGTAAAAATTTGGGATTGGTTTAATGCGGTTATATATGCAATTAAAGTATAACTATAAATTACATTAGCCGTATATATTGGTTTTGTAAAATTAATACTAATATCTATATCACTTGCTTGATAATTTATAATTACTGGAATCATTCTCGTATAAAAAGATACTATTTGAGAATTATAAACACCACTAATATCGGAATATTTCGTTTGGATATATAGTGTAGGATAAAAAGTATTGGATACTAGTCCATTTATAGTAAATGAATTATTATTTGGAAAAATAGAAACTGGAGAGTTTGTACCTAATACATAATAATATAATTCAGGAGATATAAATGGAATAGAGAAAGATACGGTTACACTAGTATCTAGGGGTCTTGTACTTATATTCGTAATACCTTTTGTAGCCAATTGTACATTACTAGACGTATAAGATGCATTGTTTACCGTATAATTACTAGTAATACTTAGATTATTATATTGAGTATTTTGCGACAAATCATTGATAACAAATTGAAGATACTTTCCAAAAAGTATAGTTTTAAATGGTATGTTTTTTTTTTGTATAGATCCGATCGTATATTGAATACTATTTGGAATAATAATGGGAGCCTTTATTAATATATTCGCAGAAACATCCGTTATATTATTAATACTGAAAATTTGGTTTGTATTATATGTAGTGATTTGTAATATGTTATTATTTTTACCAACATAATTATTGTAATTAGATACAATATATATATTATAACTAGTATCTTCTAGTAATGTATTATTTAATAATGTATAACTTACATCAGATAAAGTATTCGCTGGAGATTGTATATTGAAATTTTGCGTGATTGGGGTTTCACTATTTATAGATAAGGCATATACGGTGTAATTACTACAATTATATGGTGTTGTAAACTTTATATTGAAATATGTATTATAAATCAATGCCGGATTAATACTTATATTAGTAGGTACTCCTTTTGTATAAAATATACCTTTATCAGATGAATATGCATTTGTCACTGTTCCATTTACTGTTTGAACTGTAGGATATACGGATATTACTTGAATATCATATACTGCCGATGTTTGTAAATTACTAATTAAAAAATATTTGGTATTATCTATATTATTATAAACGGGTATATTATAAACTGTTTTAGATATAGATCCGCTACTAGAAAGTGTGTAATTATAACTTGTTGGATTAGAATATGGTGGTTGAAATGTCACTATACAAGAAATATCAGTAGTTACAAAAGATAAATTAGTACATTTCCCCGGTGTAATAAATGTATTTTGAATAGATGTATATGATTCCATATTTGGATAATTACTTATAATTGTAATTTGATATATTGTATTTAAAACTAAATAGTAATTACGGGGAATAATTGGAGTAGTGTAATTACCACATACATCTAATTCGGATGGAAGAAACGTATATGGTTGATTATTTATATATAAAGTATAATTTACAGGTTGGATGAATAAAGGTTGTATTTCAATTGTTACATAACTTTGATATATATTAAAAAAAGATAGTATTACAGGAGTTCCATGCGTAGATGCATTTATTATATTGCCAGAAACTTCATATTTATTTATGTTATAATAAGAACTCATAGTTATATTGTAATTTGTATTATCTAATATATTTGTAATCGTGTATAAATAATTATTACTATTTGTGTAATTACCTAGTGTATTGAGAGATATGTCTTGTTTATAAGATGTATTATTCAAAGATGTATTATTCAAAGATGTATTATTCAAAGTAATAATATAAGTATCTGGTATATTTTTAGAAGGAGTTACAAATGAAATATCTATAGTTGTATTGGTCTGGGTGAGTACGGAAAATATAGGTGGTGCATTTGTAGCAAGGGTTAATGGTGTACTTGTAGTTATATAAGAAATATCTATTGCGGGATAATAAGATGATACAGTAATATTACTATACGAAATATCCGGTTTAATATCTGCATTTTGTAATGTATAACTACTTACACTACCTACAATATTTATTTGATTACTAGGTATTTGTATATATCTAGTTGGATTATATGTATATTCTATATAATAATATTCTGGATTACTATATATTGTAGTCCAAACCAATGTAAACGCATTTTGACGAATATTTGTATAATATAAATTATCTGGTGATCCTAATGTTATAAAATCATAATAATTCGTAAATATTTGTGGCGCGATTTCTCCATTGTTATAATTATAAACTGCATCTACTTCTACTACATAAAACGTATTCTTAGTTAAATTTGTAAATATAAAATTAGTATTTGTTTCATTTAAATAAGTATTGTTTGGATCACTATTTTGCGTATTATATAAGATTGGTTTATTTCCATAATCGTAATTATATAAATATATATTATAATTCCAATAATCATTATTTGGTGGGACTGCTAGTAATGGAGACGAAAAAGATAAAGAAGCAGTGGATATCGTAATATTAGATACATTCATCATTTGAACTGGACCTTTTGTAATGAAAGAAGATGGAAACGGTATGGCATAGGTAGTATTAATTAGTGCATAATAAGGGCCAAATGTCATACTATACAATGTATTTGGGGTTAATCCATTTATCTCCAAATAACCGTTGTTTATATTAGTAGTTATGATTTTATTCAACGAAATATCCAGTATTTTTCCATTTTCATTTAATATATAATAATCCGGTAATACTTTAGGTGCTACAAAAGTAATAGATGCACTTACATCTGTTATATAATTACCGATTAATAAGTTTGTAGGATAACCTTTTGTATTTATTTGAAACGATTGAATACTCGGATATATTCTAGTTGAATACATAGTTTGTAATGTAGTTGTATATACTGAATTTCCAAGTAATCCACTTATTAGTATATTGATACCATTTTGTCCGATTGGATTACCATTACTATTCTCTGTTGTGATTATTTTAGTATTATCTAAGTTATTTGTACTTGTGAAAATATATTGATCTGGAACTGAATATTGATTTGTTATTTGTATATATGCATATATATCGGTAATATTATTATTTATACTACTAATCACACTCGGTCCTTCATATAATGTGGTTATTGGATATGGATAATTATATGTATATGTAGTATTAGACGCTTGGTAAATAATACTTATACTCAACGTATATGTATTGTTTACCAATAAATTTTCTAATACATATGAATTAGACGTTATACGAAGAGTTTTATAATCAGAACTACTATTTGCAGTTAAATTTACAAAATATTTATTACCTGGTGGGTTTTTATATGTAAACGAAATATAATTATTACCAATAAAAGTTATTGTAAAATTCTGTACAATACCTTCATTTAATGTTTTAAACTGTGTGCTATATATATATGTATTACCAGTTTGTAAATATACGGACTTTAATTCAAAAGAATAGGTTGAATTAGAAGATAAATTAATATTATTATTTTCATTACCGATTATTATATTTTTGGTATTATCTATAGTAATATATTCTATTATTTTATCCGATGAATTTTCTGTATTTGTCAAGACTAATTCATAATAAGATGGATTCCCAATCGCATTTGTAAAAGAAAACAAAATAGATGTTCCTTTTACATACTCTATATTCACTTGTTGAGGAAGTCCTTCATTTAATATATAAAACGCATTTGGTATTTCTACTGGAAACCGATTACCACTACTATATACAGACACAATAGATACATTATATGTTATATTATGAGTTAAATTATCCAGTACTATAATATTCTCTAACGTATTTATATTGTATGTTTCCGTTGGATCTGTATTATTCACTACTATTATATTATTATATATTGGTAATCCAGTATATTGGTAAGAAATAGTAGCACTTACATTTGTTACATTGGTAAATGTTATATTCTCTGGAAATTCTTCATATAATGTACTTGCTGAAAAAGATACACTATATTTATTCTTTGTTACAATATATACTGACGTTAATAATATTTTATAGGTAGTATTTATGTTTAATCCAGTAAGATCATATCCACTTGTAGTTATATTTGTTATATTTGTAACACTATTATCTGTTTGATTTGTTAATTGTATATCTACAGAATTATATACTCCAATGGGAAATACAAAAGATATAGATATTGTATGATTCGTAATATTAAATAGTTTTATATTTGTAGCAGGTCCTTCATTTAATGTTACTATTGCATTTGCGAATTTCTCGGTGTATACATTTCTAGAACTATAACTCGCAATGGTCGTTATATCATATGTACTATGTGGTTTTAGATTCTGAAATATATAGGGAGATGTTAATATACTTATAGATTGTGTGTCTAATGGATCTGTTTGGCTTTGTAAATTCAATGTAATTGTTTTCGGATATCCAACTGGATAAAAAATAATAGTTGCACTATTTGGAGTTGCAAATGTCATTAGTAACTCTTTGACTTTACCTTCATAAATCGTAGTGAACGTATTTCTATCAATATAACTTGTGAATTTGGAAGATTGTGTATTGGCTGCACTTTTATTATTGATTTTATTTAATGCGAATTTATTTGTTACAATATTATTACTACATAACTTATTGAAGAACTGGCTGTCTTTATATGTCTGTTTATAATTACTAGGATCAGATTTAGATGCATTATTATTATTACATACTCCAGAATTCTGGGTATTTTGATTAGAATTATTATTAGATTCAGACATATAGATATCTTTTTAGAAATAAAAAATATATCTTTTTAGAAATAAAAGATATATTTTTTAGTTGTTTTTTTCCTATTTCTTATTTTGCAATTTATTTTGTTATAGATTTCTAAATCGGAAATTTATTGCATCTACTGGAGAAATCGTTTTTTCTTGTATACGGCGTATAAAAGACGCATATTTCATTTTCTGAGACATATTATCCGTATGTTTTGTTGTTTTTAATGGACTATATTTCACCACATTCGTTGGGTTATTTGAACATGTTTTACATACTTTTTGTAATGGAGTATCTGTATTTGTAGTATTATATGTTTTGTCATCTGTTTTTACATATCCTCTTGTTCTAAATGCAATGGATAACATTTCTATTCTATTCTTATATTTTATCCGTTTATTTTTTTCTTTTTTGAAAAAAAATTGATTATTTAAATGTTATTAAAGATAAACCTATAATAAACTTATATTTTAATACAATCTAATCTAAAGTCTAATCTAAAGTCTAATCTAATCTACTAAACCAAATAATGTCTGATCTTGCCCAAAAATATCAACGTAAAACAGATAAACAACATGTGTTGGATAATCCAGGAATGTATATTGGTTCTGTTGAATTATTAACTACAAATATATGGGTATTTTCGGAAAATGATAAAATAGAACAAAAAACAATTACGTATATTCCCGCATTATATAAATTATTTGACGAAGTCATTGTAAATGCAAGAGATCACGTAATCCGTATGATACAATCTGCAAATCCAGATAAGAAATTAGTAACTTCTATTGATATTACTATTAATGAAACCACCGGAATGATTACGATTGTAAATGATGGAAATGGGGTTGATGTAGTAAAACATCCAACTGAAGGTATTTGGATTCCAGAATTGATTTTTGCGAATTTACGATCTTCTACGAATTACGACAAAAATGAAAAAAAAGTAGTAGGTGGATCTAATGGTATCGGTAGTAAAGCCGTTTTCATTTGGTCTACTTATTCTAAAATTGAAACAGTAGATCATATTCGTGGATTGAAATATGAACAAGAATTTCATCAAAATCTAGAAAAAGTAGATTCGCCTAAAATATCTAAAACAAAAACGAAATCTTATACATCGGTTTCTTTTATTCCAGATTATCAACGTTTTGGATTAAAAAACGGATTAACATCTGATATTATTTCTTTGTTGAAAAAAAGAGTATATGATATCGCAGCAGTTACAGATCATTCCGTGAAAAAAATAAAAATAGAATATAATGGAAATATTATTCCTGTGAAAAATTTCCAAAATTATATTGATTTGTATATTGGATCTAAAACAGAAACACCTAGAATATATGAAATTCCAAATGAACGATGGGAATATGCCATTGCATTGTCTCCTACACAAGAATTCTGTCAAGTTTCTTTTGTTAATGGTATTTGTACCTATAAAGGTGGTAAACATGTTGATTATATTCTCGGACAAATTATCCGAAAATTAGTGGATTTTATTGAGAAAAAGAAAAAAGTCAAAGTAAATCCTGCAACTATTAAAGAACAATTGATTTTGTTTTTAAGATGTGATATTGAAAACCCGACATTTGATAGTCAAACAAAAGAATGTATGAATACTGTTTCTTCTAAATTCGGATCTGAATGTTCTGTTTCTGATTCTTTTGTTGAAAAAGTCGCTAAATTAGGTGTTATGGATATGGCATGTCAATTAACAGAAACCAAAGAAGCTGGTAAAAGTAAAAAAAAAATGGATGGATCTAAAACAAAAAATGTACGGGGTATTCCTAATTTAGTAGATGCTAATTTTGCAGGAACTGATAATTCTTCAAAATGTATTTTGATCTTAGCAGAAGGATTAAGTGCAATGGCTGGTATTGTTAGTGGATTGAAAAGTGAAGATCGTAATTTAATCGGTATTTATCCTTTAAAAGGGAAAGTTTTGAATGTGCGTGGTGCTACTCGTGATGTATTGGAAAAAAACCGCGAATTAGCAGATTTAATTAAGGTTTTAGGATTAGAAATTGGAAGAAATTATCAAGATATAAATGATATTCATAAACGATTACGTTATGGGAAAATCATGATTATGACCGATCAAGATTTAGATGGATCACATATCAAAGGATTATGTATTAATTTGTTTCATAGTATGTGGCCAAGTTTATATAAAATCGGTGGATTTATTTCATTCATGAATACTCCTATTATTCGTGCATCTAAAGGTGGAAAATCTGTGGTATTTTATAATGAAGGAGAATATCGTGATTGGGTATCTTCTGAATCCGATCCTAAGAAATGGACATTGAAATATTTCAAAGGGTTAGGTACAAGTACTGCTACAGAATTCAAGGAATATTTCTCCAACAAAAAAATAGTGGATTTTGAATATACTGGTAGTTCTAGTGATGATATTGTAGATATGGTGTTTAATAAAAAACGACCAGAAGATCGTAAAAATTGGTTGGCAAATTATGATAAAACGTCGTTTTTAAATACAAATTCTCTTCATATTTCTTATGATCATTTCTTTCAAAAAGAAATGGTACATTTTAGTGTTTATGACAACGAACGATCTATTCCGAATCTAGTAGATGGATTAAAAACGTCGTTACGTAAGATTTTATATTGTGCATTTAAACGGCGTTTAACTCATGAAATTAAAGTCGCACAATTTTCAGGATATGTTTCTGAAAATAGTGCGTATCATCATGGGGAAGCTAGTTTGAATGGTGCGATTGTAAATATGGCACAGAATTTTGTAGGATCTAATAATTTAAATTTACTTGTACCAAGTGGTCAATTCGGGACTCGTTTAAAAGGTGGAGAAGATAGTGCTTCAGAAAGATATATTTTCACTTATCTAGAACCAATTACTAGATGTTTGTTTTTAGAAGACGATGATGCGATTTTGAATTATTTGAATGATGATGGAACTATTGTTGAACCTGAATATTATGTACCTATTCTACCTTTTATTCTAATGAATGGAAGTTCTGGTATTGGAACTGGATTTTCATCTTCTATTCCATCTTATAATCCTTTAGATCTTGTGAAATATATCCGTAACAAATTAATAGATACGACTACTACTATTACTGATAATTATAATGTAGTGGATTTTATTCCATTTTATGAAGGATTCTTAGGTACCGTAAAGAAAATAGCCGAGAATAAATTCTTGATTAAAGGCAAATATGAAATAATAGACGAGAATACAATACGTATTGTTGAATTACCTGTAGGTACTTGGACTATGAATTATATCAGTTTCTTGGATGAATTAGTAGATGGTGGAATAGATAAAGATGGGAAAAAAATCGCACCGGTTTTAAAAGATATGACAAATATGTCAACTGAAGTGAATGTGAATATTACTGTAGTATTCCCAAAAGGAGGAAAATTAAATGAATTATTGTCGGCTAATTCTTCCGATGATATTAATGGACTTGAAAAATTGTTGAAATTAACTACTACGGTATCTACTACAAATATGCATTTGTTTGATTATCAAATGCGATTACATAAATATGAAAGTGTACAAGAAATTATTGATGCATTTTATGAAGTACGTATGGATACTTATAAAAAACGAAAATCGGCGATTGTGAATGAAATTACCAATAAATTACTAGAATTATCTAATCGGTCTAAATATATTCAAGGAGTATTAGATGGACAGATTGATTTAAGACGTAAAACAAGTAAAGAAGTAGATGATTTGTTGTCTACTTTCGGATTAACTATGTTGGAAAATTCCTTTTCTTATTTACGTAAAATGCAAATGGATTCTGTTACTGAAGAAAATGTTGATAAAATCATGCGAGATAGTCGTGAAATGCAAGAACGTTTGAAAATATTAGTGAATACTTCTTTGAAACAAATGTGGTTGAATGATTTGGAGAATTTTGAAAAGAAATATGTCGTTTATAAATTAGAACGAGAAAAACTACAAAAGAATATAATGTTGGCTTCAAATTCTTCTGCTTCTTCTTCTAAAACTAAGAAAATCGTTGCAAAAAAATAATAGCGTTGAGTTGTTTGTTTTGATTATATTTTGTTTTGTTGTTGTAATAATTACTTTGTGTTTTTAGTATATTTATTTGTATTTGTTGTTTTTTTCTGTTTGGATTTATATTGTAAAAATGACTTAAAATTAAATTATTTATATTACAAATTATATTATGCCCTTTATTACTTTTATTTATAGAATTGAAAATTGTGAAAAAATATTTTATGGGAAATATGTTTGTGATTCTGTTTCTGACAATTGCGAAGGGTTAGATATTAAAATTAAACTGATTGTTATTAATGGAATAAACGAATATAGAAATCAAAAAGGATTAGATAAATTAGATAAAAAGGTTTTTCTTGGAATATTATCTTTTTCTGAAAATAGACATACTTATATATATTCATCCTACGAAGAAATAGAATGTTTTGATTTTTATTATATAAATTGTTACGATACAAGTAAAACATACATTAATGGCAAATTTATAATATAAAAGGTGTAATAAACAAATTATATTTTTTTATAAACAAATTATATTTTTTATAAACAAATTATATTTTTTTATAAACAAATTATATTTTTTTATAAAAAATTGAAAAAAAATATCCGTTATATTTGTTGAAATAAAATATACTGTTCTTTTGTTATTCGTTATCTCAAGTATCTCAACTTAACAAAAAACAAAACAAGATAAATATATCCCCTTATATTACTATACGTCTCAGAACTCCGTTTCTGAATTGACCTGATACAGAAGATGAATGATGCAAACTTAGAAGCCTTTTTAACTACACATCAAATTAATAAAAATGATACAAAAGATAAAGATAAAGCAATTACCCATACCGAATTCGGTAAATATTCTAAACGTAGTTTTCATATTTCAAAAGAAGACGAAGATATATTTGAAGAATTATATTTTAATGAAATAATAAAACCTAGAAAAACACATAATATTATTGAACGACAACGTATTAAAGACGAAAAAACCGCTGGTCCATTATTAATTGATATTGATTTACGGTTCTCATCTGAAAATACTGAGAGATTATATTCGGTAGAACAACATGTAATTCCTTTAATCCAAGAATATTTAGCCGAAATTCATCGTACATTTGATATAGAAGAAGACACTGTATTTCCAATATATATTCAAGAAAAACCCGCACCAAGAAATGTTATTAAAGGAATGGAATCTATAGTACATGATGGATTTCATATTATTATTGGGTTAGCACTTGATCAAATATATCATGAATGGTTACGAAATCATTTATTGACTGTTATTCCAACTATTTGGGATAATTTGCCGATTATTAATACTGAAGGCTGGAAAGATGTATTAGATAATTCTATTTGTAGTGGTACTAATGGATGGTTGAAATATTTCTCTAAAAAAGCAGATGATATTTCTTGTTATCGTGTTACTCATGCATTTGAATGCTCTTTTGATTTTGATTTAGAACAATGGAATACAAAAAATATTATTGTTGGAACTCCAAATTCTAAAGAAGAAACTGAATTTATTAAGAGTCATTACCGAAAATTATCTGCAAGATATAATGATTTCCCAACTGTATTTTGTAGAGATTCTATGTTGACTAAAATACAAACTAGTATACAAAACAAAAGACCTATATCTCCTGAACCGAATTTGGGAGGAGGAGTAGTAGTAGGATTCAATACAAATGAATTAGAGAATAGTGGTAATTTCCATTTATCTATAGCTACTTTGCGACAGATACGTACAAAACAAGAATTAGAATTATGTCTTCGTAATTTTCTAGATAATTTATCTCCTTCTGAATATGAATTAAAAGAAACATATCAATTCACCATGATCTTACCAGAATCCTTTTATGGTGAGGGATCATATAATAAATGGGTTAAAGTCGGATTTGCTCTTAAAAATATCAGTTATAGATTATTGATTGTATTTTTAGTATTCAGTGCAAAACATCCTGGATTTAATTATTCTACACAAATATCTGAAATATGTGAAAAATGGGAGAAATTTGATATGAAAACAAATGGATTTGGACTCACTAAAAAATCCATTATGTATTGGGCAAAAAACGATAATTATGAAGACTACGAAAAAGTACGTGAAAAAACCATTGATTATTATATTGAACAAACTATTGAAACGATTACAATTGAACAAATCAATAATCCTCGTAAAAAAAATGCCAAAGGTTCTAGTGATTATGATATTGCAACTGTTTTGTTTCATTTATGTGGAGATGAATTTGTATCTGTAAGTATTCGGTCTAATGAATGGTATCAATTCATTCATCATCGTTGGGTGAAAAACGATTGTGGAACTTCTTTAAGAAATAAAATATCTACTAAATTGAGAGATTTATATAATAACAAATCCAGTGAATTAGTTTTACGGGCTTCTCAGAAAGATCCAGAATCAGAAGAATTTAAATTGATTATGGGAAGAGCAAATAAAGTATTAGATATTGCATTTACTCTAGGATCTACCAAAGATAAGGATAATATTATGAAAGAAGCAAAAGAAATCTTTTATAATTCAGAATTTTTAGATAAATTAGACCAAAACAAATATTTGTTGTGTTTTACAAATGGAGTTGTAGATTTTAAAAACGAATGTTTTCGTAAAGGATATCCTGAAGATTATATTTCTAAATGTACCGATAGTGATTATATTCCTTTAAATCCTTCTATCCATCAACCTATTATGAATGAAATACATCAATATATGGCACAATTATTTCCAGAACCTGAATTATGTCAATATGTATGGAATCATTTAGCGTCTTGTTTAATTGGAGATACTGCTTTAAATCAATGTTTACATTATTATACAGGTATTGGACAAAACGGTAAATCTATGTTGGTGAAATTAATGCAATTAGTATTAGGTACTTATGCTGGAGAATTAGATGTTGGATTTTATACTCAAGAACGTGCTAAACGTGGACAAAGTACTCCTGAATTATTTGCAATTATTGGTGTTCGGTTTGCTATTACTTCTGAACCATCAGAAGGAGATAAAATGAATGAAGGACCAATGAAACAATTAACTAGTGGTACAGATCCAATGTCTTGTCGTGCTCCTTATGGTCAATTAATGAAATTTATTCCACAAGCAAATGCGATTATTATGGCCAATCATTTCTTAGAAATCAAAAGTCGTGATCATGGTACTTGGCGACGTATTCGTGTTATTCAATTTAAATCTTTATTTACAGATGATCCTGTTAGTAATGATCCTGAAAAACCATATCAATTTAAAAAAATAGATAATTTAGATTTGAAATTTGATGAATGGAAATTCGTATTTATGGCTATGTTGGTAGAAAAAGCATTTATTACTCATGGTATTTGTAAAGTATGTGATATTGTTTCTGCTTCTAGTAATCAATATCGTCAAAATCAAGATGTTCTTTCTGAATTTATTGGAGAGAAAATCACTAAAGATGCTTCTAGTAAATTGAAGAAAAGTACTGTTTGTTATGAATTCACAGAATGGTATCGTAGTACTTATGGTTCTCGTGTGAACAAAACCAAAGAATTATATGCACTATTAGATAAACAATTTGGTGCTTGTAAAAACAACGCTTGGAATGGCATTACTATTATTTCTATTATGAATATTGGTAATGATAATTCTGTTTCAGGAACAGATTTAGAAGATGATGATGATGATGATAGTAATAATAGTAATTTTGTACCTTTATAAGGTGTTACTATGAAATGCCCTACGACCCCTCCTTTTATTTTTGATTTTATTTTTTTTTCTGTTTTGATTTTATTTTTTTTTCTGTTTTGACATTAATTCATTTAAATTTGCATTTGTTTCTAAAATTATCATACGACATTATTTGAGCATCTTCTTCTTCATTTTTAACTTTTTCCATATATATTATTTGTTGTAATTGTAAATCTTGTTTAACACTCGGTAAACAAAGTGAAAGTATATAAGTAATTATTTCATTTAGATCAGTATTTATACACATTATCTACTACTAATTTATGAGAAAAATAAAACTTGGTACTCATTTTTTTTAGGATATTTAACCATTTTTTTGTTCTTATTATAAATATATATATTCATATGGTAACTAAATCCCTTAAAAATAAAAAAAGAAATCGTAATAAAACAAAAAGTAAAAAAGATAAAAATGGTTATAATTTATTAACTAATGGATTAGTAAATATTAAAAATGATACTCAAATAAAAGATAACTATTATAAAACAGTAATTGACGATTATACTATTTATTATTTTACACCAACTAATTTTATATTATTTAAAACAACTGATCAACTAATAACACCTATATTTAATAATTTATTTATAAATATAGGTGTAAACAATGAATATATAAAAACATCTACTGAATATAAAATTAAAATTGGTGATTTATTTGTGAATACTATTATCAAAATAAAGACAGAATGGTATGTAATTACACGATTTTTAGAGAATGCAATAAAAGGAAATATTGCTTCTTCTGGCTTTTTAAATATAAAGAAAATTTTTAAAAATAATAAAGAAAAACTATTTATAAATATTCGTAATTGTACTATAACCACTACAAATAATGAAACTATTATTAATATTTCCGATAAAAATGTTTCTGAAGTAAATGATGATATGTTCAAAATATTAACACAATTTGAAATACAACAAAATACATCAGAAATTGGTAAAGATTTAGCGGTTAATTATGCAGTCTATAATGCGGTTGACTATGCTTCTACTGGTGATAAAGTATCAGCTGATACTATTAGTGATAAAGTGTCAGTGGATACTGAATCCGATAATATATTTAAATTTTTTGATGATTTTTAAGAAATGTGCTACAAAATATCCTGAATATATTTAATTATATTTGACATCTTGTATACTTTCTGGAATAATCGTTTACTATTTTCCACGATTTGTTCACATTCTATTGGATGTGTTTCACACCATTGATATTTCTCTTGTAAATCCGACATATCATCTTTTATAGGAATATAATGTACATATTCTAAATACTCTGGATAAAACCATTGTACCCATACTGAATCCACTTTGAAAATAACTGATCCTGAATTTAATTTCCAAGCAGTTGCATCCCATGTACTTGCATTTCCATCAATATCCAATATATATTTGTAAGTAATCATATCATATTCTGTTATCCATCCATCTTCTTCATACATCATATTTTTTTTGTCGCAATAATCGCTATAAAAATAAGCCCGTGGATTTATTTCTATATCACGTCTCTCTACAAAATTATATTTACTTCCTCTCTCTTTTCTACATCCAAATACTATTTTGTTTATCTTTTGAGAGAATGGTATTCCTCTATGAATAGAACGAAACGATTTGTATAAACTACAATATAAATAATGCCGATCAATTATCGGAATCACATTTGGAATATATTTCATCGCAGATTGTGCTAGTATGATTTGTTTATTATGAAATACTGGATATTCAGTATCTTTTATCAGAGAAGAAGAAGAAGAAGAAGCAGATAATCTATATATATTTACACATTCGGTATCTTCCATTAATTTAGGCATTTTATCTTTTTTATTCATATATTGATATTCTGGATATCCATCATCACTACAAATAATAAAATAATACGGAATTAATTTTTGTTGCATAGAAATCACTCGTAGAATTAAATTAATACTATAAATTACGTCGTAATAATTCCCATATCCTTCATTATACATATATATTTGTAGATCATTATTCTCTCGCATTGTCCATTCTATTTCTTTGTCGCTATCTTTTCTGAAATGAATTCCTACTGCATATAAATTAGAAGGTAATACTACAATATCGGTTTTGAAAATATCATTGAAATCTTTTCTACAAACAGCAATTGGTTCTGGAATAATTGGTAAGTTATAAATGGGAGAATAATCATTTTCTTCTCCCGAATTCTCTATTTTGTCTTTTGTTTCTATAATTATTCTTTTTTCAGATATTTCCTTTTCTTTTTCACAAATTCCTATATTTATCTTTTCTGTTTTTTTGAGAGAAAGATAATTCACTAATACAAATATATTTTCTTTCCATCCATCTTTACCTCCATTATCTACCCGTCTTACTATTATTTCATAATGATATTCGTCTATATATTCATGTAATACTTCAATATCCAAATAATAATGCATTTGATCTGTATTAAAATCCGTCAAGTCTATTTCTAAATTTTTCACTTTCATTTTTTTTTGTTTTCTTTTGTTTTTATTTTCTGTTTATTTTCTTTTTCTTTGTTTTCTTTCTTTTTTTTGTTTCTGTTTATTTTCTTTTACCTATAAAATCTAATCAAACGTCAACAAATATAAAAATTGATTTAAATCTGCCAAAATATCATCACGAATACTGAATAAATCCGAATCTTTTTTGAGAGAAAAACAACGATCCATATCTATTAAAAACTGCCGATATTCAAAAATATGTTCTTTTAATTCCAGTTTATTTTCTAAATCATACATTCGCATTTTACTTTCCAACATAGTAATACGATGTTTCGCTTTTCCAAGTAAGACTTCTACAAATTTATCTATATTTTCATTTAATTTCGCATATAATTCATCTGTAGCTTTATGTTGAGCATATGAATGTGTTTTCCAGTGATATAATTTAATCATAGTCAATAATTCCATGAATTTCTGAACGATTTTAGATTTTTGTTGATTCGTGTATCTTTTTTTTTTAGTATTGCTAAATTTATTGTATATTTTTTTGTTGTTTTTTCTTGACTTTTTTATCATTTATTTATATGTAGAAAAAAATGATAAATCCAATAATTATTATACAAGTTTATTGATAATACTTCCTGTAATATGTTTAACTCCATTTTGCATATTATTTTGCACATCGGCAATAGTATTTAATCCCTTACTTACAGCTAAAGTATTACCACTATAATTTGCAGTTTGTATTTCTTTTATCTTATTCATTTCAAAATGGGTAATATTATCAACTCCTTTTCTTATTCTTGCTACTTCCCCAACAACCGTATTTCCATTTAACGAAGCATTTTGTATTATTTCATCGTTAGTTAATCCTTCATGTAAATTAGGAAAAACAGAGGATACAAACAATGTCAATAACAAAACACAAGATAAAAATAAAATACTTTGTTTTGGATATAATAATTTCATTTTTTTAGTATATATTATATTCAACTAAATATTTTATTCAGTCTTTTGAGAGAAAGAATTTATTTAGCCATTCTTTTTACTAAGTAAAAATATTAGCATTCTTTTTTATGAGACAGTTAATTTATATATGATTACATCAACTAAATTTCTAAAGATTATTAGACAAAAAGTAATACCACAACATAAAAAAAAAGACAATTCTATTATTGTAGTATCAAAAGAAGTGGAAGATAAATCGGAAGAACAAGAAGAAGAAGAAGAAGAAGTGGAACAAGAAGAAGTGGAACAAGAAGAAAAAGAAAAAGAAATTGTTATAGTGAGAGAAGAAAATAAAGGTACCCGATATGTTGGTATAGATAATACGGATTTAGAACAACGAGTTCAACATACAATCCGTAATTTAATGGAATTAGATAATGAAGAATTGGCATTTATTGAAGATATGAATTGTAGAAATATGTTTGAAATCGTATTATTGTTAAATAAAGTAATCGCTACATTAGTAGAGAATATGATGGCAATGAATTAGATTAGAATTAGATCAGAATATTTCCATTGTCTTATATGTGAAAAAAGTGGTAAGATAAAACAACACTCCACCCCATAAAGTATCAGTTACCACTGTAGTAAAGTGCCAATTTTTTAATAATGTATAAGTAGTAGTTTCATATACACCATATATAACAATTCCAAATAGAAAAGCTTCTAAAGGTGTTTTTCTTTCTCTCAAAATGAAAAAATATAATCCAATAATTAAAAACAAATAACATAATATTGCACCAATTGGTTTCATTTGTAGAGAAACACGTTGTACTTGAATTACTTGTTTTTCAAACGTATCGCGATTAGAATACAAAAAGATAAAATCAAGTAATAAGAAAAAAAAAGTAGAAATAGAAATTAAATATATATTTTTTGTGGTGTGTTTTGAGAGAAGTTCGTCCATAATATTATTTATTTGGTGAAAAGATAAGGTATATAATATTATTGATCTATTTTTTGTTTTTCAGGAGTAATTACAGACAACATTTCTTTAATTTCAGGAGAAATATCTTCTTTTGTAGAAGAATCTTCTTTAGAAATATCTTCTTTTTTAGAAACAGAGGATGATTCTTCTTCTATTTTAGATTCGGAAGAATATATATTTTTAATCTTCATTTCTCTCAAATTCTTGATATTATTTTGTTGCAAAAAAAACAATCCATAATTTGGGAGATTAGAAATCATATTCATTCCTGTTGAATATGTTAGACTTGCGACAGAAACATCACTGTTTTTAAATTCAATTGTATAAAACCAATAAGGTGGTATATAAATAGCAAATCCTTCTTTTACAACAAATTCTAAACATTTCATTTTGTCGGGAGGATTATTCCAGATATCAGTAGGAGACCAAAATTCATAATTTTCATAATCATATTTTATTTCTAAATACTTTCGGTTTTTCCAAGGCGTCATTTTAATCCGAATAGATGATGATATTTCTTCTGTAGCTGTAGAAGAAGTAGTAAGAGAAGTAGATATAATTAAAAACCTACTAGTATCTGTATGAAATCTTAAGGAGGTATGTACGTTTTTAGATCCAAACAACAAATCATATGATTTATGTATATTCCAAGGAGTTGCTAAATAAGAATCTATTTTAGAAAAACTAGAAATTTCTCTCACTAAATCCGAATTATTTTCAGAAAAAAAATGACCTTTAGGATCAGTATCCATTAGACCTTTCGCACTAGAAACTGAAAGAGAAACTGAATCTATAGTCGTGATATTTGGTTTGTAATAATCACGAATATCTTTTACAAATACATCTTCTTTCTCCCATTCTCTCAAGATATGATTCAGAGAAATCGCATGAAAAAAAGATTCAAGATCTTTTAAATGATCTAATTGAAATAATACAGGTTGTTTCAAATGACATATTTCTTGTAATTGTTTATTTGTAGTGTAATCTAATTCATATATTTCTAAATCATTACTAGTCTTGTATTGATACTGTAAATGTATATAGAAAAATAGAATAAATATAAAAACCAAAATAGATAAGAAGAAATTCATTTACTACAAATATAATTTTATGTATTATTTATTATCTCCATATAAAGCGAAATAAAAAATTTGGTAAAATGATAAATGAGTATAGCAATATATATACTATATGGAAGGGAACATTGATTTTGTTATTAAAAAATTTTATTCTAATGAATTTACAACTTTGCTTGCAAATATACCTACTGAACAAATCCCAGTAATAGATACAAGTGCAACTGGAGTATTTTATATGAAAACCAGTGATCTCCGAAATATATTTCAATTTCAAACCGATGCCATCAATATTAATGATTTGTCTGCACAAGATCTGAAATATTATGTGAATATGAATGCATGGCCCGAGTTTTTTGATTTAAATCCTGCAAATGCAATGATGGATCAAGATCTATCTTCTGGATTATTATCTGTAAACCCAATTGCAACCATGGAAAGAACTGGTCAAAGATATTCTCCCACCAAAATGTTTGTAAAAGATGATTTTATTCGGTATCTTGCTTTATCTTTATTTGGTACGTATAGTGGAGTAGATTTGTTTAATAATAAACAAGCATTAGAAGATAATGTCCAGGCTCAATGTGATGGTTCTGCACCTGGACATTCATGGTATGATATTTCTGCGTCATTTTATAACGTAGATATGAATGTAGGTACAGATCCAAGATTATTAACAGATGTAAGTGGACTGAAATATATGACGCGATATGCGATTACCCCAAATAATCTTTGTAGAGAATTAATGAATCAAATTGGATTTGCAGATCCGAATCGGTTTTGTAATATTCTTTCTACTACAAATATGCAACCAGTACCTTTATATGACGGTGATTCTATTAGTTTTGTATTGAGTATTACTCCTGCACCAGGACAAGAACAAATCGTGAATTTACAGAATATTATTCCTCCGCGTAATTACAAAATTAAAATTTACATGGTTTCAGATACCGATACTACTCATCAAAATACTTCGCCATATACTACTTTTTATACTGTTCCATATTATTATTCCAAGAAAGTCAGTGTTGGATTGATTTATGATGTTGGATTTTCATGGGCACAAATATTAGATGGTGGATATACACTACAAGATATTCGTAATGCCAATATTGCACCTTTAGTTTTGAGATTAGGTGGATTTACTGCTACTCAATTAACCTCTTATTATACTGCACAACAATTAGTAACTGGTGGGTTTAGTATTCAGAATTTATTAGATGCTTCTTTCACTATTCTTCAATTAAATAGATTAGGATATAACGCGTCACAATATATTGCAGCGGGATTTAGTGCAAGTACTTTATATACTGATGGATATTCTCTCTCCGATTTAGTATATTCGCAATTCACTGCCGGACACTTAAATGTTGCTGGATTTACTGCTTCTCAATTAAGAGATATGTCATTTAGTCTACAACAATTGAAAGATGGAAGTTATAATTGTGTTAATTTGCAATCTGCAGGATATACAGTTGCTAATTTGAAATCCGTTAGATTCAGTATACCTAATATATTAACGGCATATTCACTGAATGATATTAGTAATGTTGGATACGTCGCAACCGATTTCTCTGCTGCTAATATTACTACTACTCAATTATTCCAAGCGAATTATAGTGTAGTATTAATGAAGACTATTGGATATTCGGCAGCAGATTTGAAAAGTGGAGGATTTGCAGTGACTGATATGAAGAATGCAGGATATACTATTTTACAATTTTATAATGCTTCTTATCCTGTAATAGATATTGTTCCTCCTTATCAATTAATTGATTTGTCTAGTTCGTTATATAAATCTCAAGATTACACGAATTCTGGAGTTTCTCTATTATCTCTCATTAATGCCGGATTTACCGTAGTACAATTATTGAGAAATGGATATACTGTATTACAATTAGCTCAAAATGGTGCGAGTTCTACACAATTAGTATTGGCTGGAGTTTCTGTATCTGTATTACGTAGTGCTGGATATTCTTTCACAGATATAGTTAGTTCTGCTCAGGGATTAATGAATGCTTCTTATAGTACAACTGATATTGTAAAGTATGGATATAGTGCAAGTGAATTAAAAGCAGCAGGATTGACCGCTACACAAATTGTAAATGCAGGATTTAATGTCAATAATAATCGTTCAAGCACTGCAAGTGCTTTACAACAAGCTGGATATAGTGCTTTAGATTTAGCTCGTGCAGGATTCACATCTACTGAATTACGTAGTGCAGGGTATACTTTATCTGAAATAGTATCTGCGATTGCATCATTAGCTACTGCTTAGATTTAGATATAATAAATATGATTATTTTTTTGTAGTATAAACGAAAGAAATAATCAAATAAAAGAAAAAAAGAAAGAAGAAAAGAAACAAACAAAAAAAGAAAAGAAGAAAAGAGATTTAGAAATTATATTATATTATCTTATGCGTAATTTTATACGTATACTAGATTTTGTAATGTTTTAATATATTCACATGAGTACAGTAGATTTAAGTAAACTCAGTATTATTATTAATTTAGGATTTAGTCTAACTGAATTGAAACTAGCAGGGTTTACTGCACAGAATTTATTGCAAGCAGGGTATGGTGCAACGGATGTTTCCAATACCTTACTAAATATGGTATTAGTCGGATATACTGCTTCTGATTTATACGACGCTAGTTTTTCCGTTTTTCAATTATATACTGTTGGATTCTCTATAAAAGATTTATCCAATGGTGGATTTAGTTCTTCTCAAATTGCAAGTTTAGGTGTTCCAGATTTGTCGGTATATAGTCCTGCTTATTTATATTCTCGTAATTATAGTGCGACTGATGCAAGACGAGCAGGATATTCTATAACAGATTTAACCGGTATTTATCCAATACACAGTATTATTAATGCAGGTTATTCATTGACCGATATGTATAATGCAACAGTTTCGGTATATGATATTTTGAATTCTGGATACGCATCTAATGATTTAACTACCTTAGCATATAAATTAATCCAGGTAGGATATTTGTTAACAGATTTATATACTGCCGGATTTACTGCAGTACAATTGAAATATTGTAATGCAACTGTTACTGATTTATCTAATGCAGGATATACACCTTTAGAAATCATTTCTGCAAATTATCCTTCATCTGCTCTATCTGCTCTAAGTAGTTTGGATATATTAAACGCAGGTTTAGAATCCACTAACCGTACAAATGCTGCATATACATTGAAACAGTCTGGATTATTTACTTTGTCGCAATTATATGCAAATGGTACTGGATTCAATGTAACAGAACTGAAATATGCAGGATATAACGCTACACAATTATACCAAATCGGATTTAGTTTGACCGATTTAGTCAATGGTGGGTTTGCATTGATTAATTTAGCAACTACCGGAATATCTGCCGCAGATTTTACAACTGCAGGATATACTGCCGCATATCTAGTTAGTATTGGATATACTATTTCTCAATTAATTACTATTGGATTTCCATTATCTCAATTAAATGTGTCAGGATTAACTGCTGCGAACTTCACTAGTCAGAATTTTTATGTGTCTAATTTACTAAATGCTGGGTTTCCTGCATCTTATATGAAATCTATTGGGTTTACTTTATCTGCATTACAAACTGGTGGATATACAGTTACACAACTCTTATCTGCAAATTATACATTAACACAATTAAAAAATATCGGATTTTATAAAACCGATTTTTCCAATAGTAATGTCACTCCTAAAATGTTACGCGATGCAAGTTATACTATTCTAGATTTAAGTATGCAACAATATACTATTACAGATTTAAATAATATTGGATTTACCATTACGGATTTTAGTGCAGCAAATATCACCGTAAACCAATTATATAGTGCAGGGTTTACTGTTTCGGATTTATTAAATCAAGGATATAATTTATCTCAAATAATACCTGCTGGGTTTCAATATTCTGATTTTGTAGCGGCTAATATTACTATTTCTCAATTAAAGAGTTCAGGATGTACTTTATCTCAATTATTAACCTTAGGATTTCCATTATCTAGTTTGACAAATTTAGGATATAGACAAATAGATTATAAAAATGCCAATGTCACTGCTACACAATTAGTTGCCACAGGACAATTTACTGTACAACAAATGTTAAGTATTGGGTTTACTGTGTATCAATTAGATAATATAGGGTTTAATAAAAACGATTTTAACTTAGCAAGTATTAATGCACGAATATTAAGAGATAATAATTATTTGGCATCTGATTTAAAAGCTCAAGGATTTACTGCATATGATATAGCAAGTGCAGGATATACGATTATTGATATTATTAATTCTGGATTTAATTTAATCCAAATTAATGGAATTGCATTTAATTTAGTCGGACCAGCTACAATTGATCAATTAGTCGTTCCATCGGTAGTATCTATGAGTGCTTATTCTTTAAAGAATTTAGTGACTGCTGGATTTACTGTGAAACAATTAACGGATAATTCAGGAGGAGCAGTACAATATTCGTTAATAGATTTGAAAGGAAAAGGATTTTTGAAAAGTGATTTCTCCACTTCTGGATATACAATTTTACAATTATATGATGCTAGTTTTTCTGTAGCAGAATTGTTTTATACAGGATATTCTAATGCAGATGTAATTGGATTAGCAACTTCTTTATTTACTAGAAAATATACAGTGTCTGAATTTATTCAATCTGGATTTTCTTTACAACAAATAAATAATCTTGGATTTTATAAAACCGATTTTTCTAATGCAGAATATTTACCTATACAATTGAAACAAGTTGGATATACAATCACCGATTTATCAAATCAAAGATATACTTTGTTGGATGTAAATAATATCGGATTTGTTCAAACTGATTTCACCGCGGCGAAAGTAACGGTGAAACAATTATATGACGCTAGTTATACAGTTATAGATTTATCTAATCAATTGTATACATTAACACAAATGAATCGTCTTGGTTATTTACAAACTGATTTTTCGGCAGCAAGTATTACTATTCCTCAATTAAAATCGGCAGGATATACTATAACCGATTTATCTAATGCGAAATATTCTTTGTCGCAATTAAATCTTCCATTTACTAGTACAACTAGTGGATTTTTACAAACCGATTTTTCTGCAGCTAATATTACTATTCGTCATTTATATGATACTTCTTTTTCCATCCTAGATTTATCCAATGCGAAATATTCTTTGTCACAAATGAATCATCTTGGATTTTTACAAACCGATTTTTCTGCAGCAAATATTAGTCTTCGTAATTTACGTGATGCTAGTTTCACTATTTTTGATGTTTCTAATATTGGATATAATCTAGTTCAAATGATGGCTGCAGGATATGTACAAACTGATTTTTCTGCAGCAGGATACAGGATCCAAGATTTATATAATATGTCTACTACTAATGTTTCTGATCTATTATCAAAAGGATATTCTCTTAGTCAAATGAATGGAATTGGATTTATACAAACTGATTTTTCTGCAGCGAGAGTATACATTGATCATTTATATAAAGCAGGATATACTATATTAGATTTATCGGCTATTGGATATACTATTCAACAAATGAATACAACTGGGTTCACTATATATGATTTCAGTGCAGTTGGATATACCCCACAAGCATTACGTACTCTTGGGTTTACTGTATATGATTTATCCAATGATTTATGGCAGTTAAATCAATTAATGAATGCTGGATATACCAAAACGGAATTCACGGCAGGAGGAGTAAGTGCAGCTACTTTGAAATCTGCAGGGTTTACTTCTAGTATTTTGAAATCACAAGGATATACTATCAGCGATTTATTAACTGCAGGATATACTTTACAACAAGTTAATAATATTGGATTTACCTCTACGAATTTCACCGTTGGAAAAGTCACTATTCAGCAATTACATGATGCTAGTTATACTGTCACTGAATTATCTAATGCTGGATATACTTTACGAAACATGAATAATATCGGGTTTACAATTCATGATTTCAGTGCGGCTGGATATGATCAAGATTCTTTATATAGTGCTGGATATTTATTAATTGATATTTATAAAATTGGATATAGTTTACAACAAATAAATATGTTGGGATATTCTAAAAATAATTTCTTAGATGCTGGAATTACAGTGAAACAATTACATGATGCAAGTTATACAATTCCCGATTTATTATCACAAGGATTTAGTGTAAGTGATTTGAATAATATCGGATATAAGTATGCCGATTTTAGTAATGCAGGAATACAACCTTCTGATTTACGAGACTCTTCTTTCACTGTTATTGATTTATCAAATCAAGGATATACTTATACTATACCGGAATTATTTAGTTATGGATATACATTATCCCAAATAAATAGTGTCGGATATTATCAATCGGATTTATCTGGTGTAGGAATTACGGTTCAAAACTTACATGATGCTGGATATACTATAACCGATTTATCTAATCAAGGATATACATTAACTCAAATGAATTTACCTTTTGTAGGAGGAGTGGGAGGATATATTAAATCACAATATGTCGCGGCAAATGTTATTCCAAAGAATTTATATGATGCGTCGTTTTCTGTAACGGATTTGGCTAATGCTGGATACACATTATCACAAATGAATTTCCCAAATGGATATGTACAAAGCGATTTCTCTAATGCTGGAATCACTATTCCGCAATTATTTAATGCTTCTTTTACTGTCGCGGATTTATTAGCTTATGGATATTCTTTATCACAATTAAATGGTATTGGATATATACAAACGGATTTTTCTAATGCAGACATAAATGTCCAGAATTTACATGATGCAGGATATACAGTGACAGATTTATCTAATGCGAAATATTCCTTGACTCAAATGAATTTACCAGTTCCTAATATATATTTTGTAGCAGATTTTAGTGCAGCTAATGTAAGTATTCGTAATCTTTATAATTCTGGATTTACAGTGACCGATTTATCTAATGCAGGATATACTTTACAACAAATGAAATATACAACTTCTGGAATTATACAAACCGATTTTTCTAATGCAGATGTAACTGTCCAGAATCTATATGATGCAGGATATACAGTGACAGATTTATCTAATGCGAAATATGCATTATCTCAAATGAATTTACCAGTTCCTAATATATATTTTGTAGCAGATTTCAGTGCAGCGAATGTAAGTATTCGTAATTTATATAATTCCGGATTTACAGTGACTGATTTATCTAATGCAGGATATACTTTACCACAAATGAAATATACAACTTCTGGAATTATACAAACTGATTTTTCTAGTGCTGGTGTAAGTGTCCAGAATCTATATGATGTAGGATATACAGTGACAGATTTATCTAATGCGAAATATGCATTATCTCAAATGAATTTATCAGTTCCGAATATATATTTTGTAGCAGATTTCAGTGCGGCGAATGTAAGTCCTAGTAATTTACATAATGAATTCTTCAGTATCACTGATTTATTCAATGCAGGATATACATTGAAACAAATAAATACTGTCGGATTTTCTGCCACCGATTTCACTAATGCCGGAATTACTGTTCAACAATTATTAACTGCACAATATTCTTTAGTAGATATATTAAATCAAAATTATACATTATCTCAAGTAAATGGTCTTGGATTCAAAATCGCGGATTTCAGTGGAGCCCGGGTTACTGTTCAACAATTACGCAATGCAGGATATACAGTAACTGATTTATCTAATGCCGGATATACTTTATCACAAATGCAAAATGTAGGATATACTGTCACAGATTTCAGTGTTTTTGGAACAACTGTTAGTCAAACTGTGAAATTCAGTGTGATTGATTTATCTAATTCCGGATATACATTACAACAAATGAAATCGTATAATTTCACTGCGGCTAATTTCACTGCAGCAGGAGTTAGTGTGAAATCATTATATGATGCATCCTATACTATCCCAGATTTATCTAATGCAGGATATGCTTTATATCAATTAGATAATGTTGGATTTGTACAAACCGATTTTTCTAATTCTAAAATAACTATTCAACAATTACGTAATGCAGGATATACTATTACCGATTTATCTAATCAATTATATTCTTTGTCACAAATGAAAACAATCGGATTTTCTGCCATAGATTTCTCTAATGCTGGATATAGCGTTTCGGTTTTACATACTGTTGGTGGATATACAATTTCCGATATATCTTTTGTAGGATATACGTTGAAACAAATGAATGGAGGAGTATTTACTATCACAGATTTCTCTAATGCAAACGTTTCTGTAAAAGCATTACACGATGCTTCTTTTACAATTACTGATTTATCTAATGCTGGATATAGTTTGAAACAAACAAATGGTGCTGGATATTTACAAACTGATTTCTCTAATGCTGGAATTATCGTACAGAATTTACATGATGCTTCTTTCACAATCGCAGATTTATCCAATGCGGGATATAGTTTAATACAAATGAATATTCCTGTTCCAAATCAATATTTACAACCTGATTTCTCTAATGCCGGTATTACTACACAAAAATTACGTATTGCTTCTTATTCTGTGGCAGATTTATCTAATGCCGGATATAGTTTGAAACAAATGAATATTCCTATTCCAAATCAATTTGTAGTTGCAGATTTTTCTAATGTAAATATAACAGTACAAGCACTTTACGATGCATCTTATTCTGTTGCAGATTTATCCAATGCAGGATATAGTTTGAAACAAATGAGTTTACCATATCCTAATTGTTATTTACAAACAGATTTCTCTAGTGCAGGAATAACAGTCAATGCTTTACATGATGCATCATATTCTGTTGCGGATTTATCTAATGCAGGATATAGTTTAAAACAAATGAATTTACCAGTTCCAAGACAATATAAAGTAGCTGATTTCACAAATGCTGGAATTACATTGCAAGCATTATATACTGCTTCTTTTACAATTGCAGATTTATCTAATGTTGGATATTCTATTCTACAAATGAATAATATTGGATTTTTAGCTACTGATTTCAGTAATGCAGGATATAGTGCAACATCTCTCAAAAACGTTGGGTATAGTGCATTAGATTTATATAATCAACGTTTTGATCCATTTGATATGCAACTTGCGGATTTTTCTGTTACAGATTTATTGAATGCAGGATATAGATTAGTACAATTAGATGGTATTGGGTATAATTTGACTGATTTTTCTGATGCAGGTATAACTGCAACCCAATTGAAAAATGTTGGATTTACTTCTAATGATTTAGTGAATGCCGGATACGCTTTATCTGATTTAGTTACTGCAGGATTTACGTTTAAAATTGTTCAATTTGTAGAAAGTGGCGGATATTTATTCACATTAACACAATTAAACGGATTTACTTTTATGAAAAACGATTATGAAGCCAATGGATTTACTGCATATAAATTATTCAATGCTGGGTTTACAGTACCAGATATGCGTTCTATTGGATATACTACTAGTGATTTAAATAGTTTAGCTTCGCAATTAATTCTACAAAAACAATTTACTTTATCTCAATTAATTAAAGCTAATTTCTCTCTATATGAACTAAAAAATCTAGGATATACAAATGTAGATTTCAGTAATTCTAGTATTACTCCATTACAATTACAAGACGCTAGTTATTCTATTCCTGATTTTATTAATGTAGGATATAGTTTGTCACAACTAAATAAAATTGGATTTTATGAGCCTGATTTTATTAGTGCAGGATATTATGCTTCTAATTTGAAATCGGCAGGTTATTCATTTATGGATTTATATGTACAACAATTCAGTTTAGTAGAAATACATGACGCGAATTTCACTATTGCTGATTTCTCCAATAATGGATTCGGATTAAAACAAATCAAAAATATCGGGTTTACTGCTACTGATTTCTCTAATACAAGTATTAGTATCAATACTTTATACAATGCTTCTTATAAAGTATCTGATCTACTAAATGCTCAATATACCTTGACACAATTAAATATTGGATTATTTAAACAAACTGATTTCAGTAATGCTAGTATAAGTCCAAACCAATTACACGATGCCGGATATACTATTTCTAATTTATTTACAGCAGGATACACATTATTACAAATATCTACAGGAGGATATACCCCCGCAGAATATAATACGAGTTTTATAACGATTAATCAATTACAAGCTGCCAATTGCTCAGTTTCTGTATTATTAACGTCAGGTTATACTCTAACACAAATGAATATTTCTCCTGGATTTATGAATACTGGATTTAATGCAGCAGGAATAGAAATATCACAATTAGTAAATGCTGGATTTTCTATTACCGATTTATTGAATAATGGATATACACTTTCGGAATTAAATAATGTCGGAATAACAAAGGCTCAATGGATTGCAGCAGGATATACGATTACTCAATTACTTGCTGCTGGATTTTCACAGGGAGATTTAAGTACTGCAGGATATGTCCAAGCGGATTTAAGTACTTATTTCTATTATGGTCCAATTTATGCACCAGTTATTGATCCTTCTATGATTGTTTCGTATACTTTAGATAGTATTAGTAATGGTACAATACGTAATTATGCAGGAGGACAAGCACGTAGTTATGGAACATTAATTGGTGGTGCTGCTATTTCTAAAACGATTCCAATTGTGAATGGAAATGGAGCATTAACTGTAACAAATACTAATAATTCTTCTGATCCATATACTACTACTCAATATGCATATTTGGGAGATACTATTACAACTACACCAACTACTTCTATGACGATTTCTATATGGTTTCAAACAACTGGTGTTGCAGGAAATATTCAGACATTATTTGACATTCCTTATGCGAATGATAATAGAGGTATTTCTTTGAATATAAATGGTACAAACCAAATCGTACAACAAAATCTATTACCAATTGCAAGTGTTACTGGTGAAAGTGTATATATGAATCCTAGTATGATGTATACTTTTGATCGTAGTTTTAATAATAGAACACCTAATGTAGTTAGTTGGGCATATGATGCTTCTATGGTTGGTGGGGCAAGAATCACTACTAGTGTAATGAATTATCAAGTAGGAACAGGCGCAATGACGATATTAAATGCAGGTGCTGCTTATGGAAATTCTGCAATAAATAGTGCAAGTCAATATATTATTTCCAAACCATCACCAGTAGCATTAACAAATAATGCTACCTTTTCTATATGGTTTAATGGTGCAGGAACTGTAGGAAAATTGTTGTCTTTATTTGATGCTACAAATACGACTTATAGAACAACTGGTATTTCTATAGATATTAGTGGTAATCAGATCTTGAGTGCATTTAATTAATTCAGAATAGTAAGATAGAATAAAACGATAGAGAGAAGAAGATAATATAATTTTTTGTAGATTAATAATAAAATAAAAAATTATATATTGTATATTATATTTATAGGGTCGCTGTATAAATAGTAGATATTTCATTAGAACTTAATGCACGATTATATATACGGAAATCATCAAAATAACAATTTGCAGACTGACCACCACCTGGGTAATTACCAAAAGTAATACTAGTATAGGTATCTGCAAGTGTGAGACCCGCCTTTGTACCTGAAGATACTAGGGCTCCATTACGATATTGTACCCAATTTGTACCATTTATTGTAATAGATAGATGGTTCCAGGTAGTCGTATCAGTTGGTGTAAAAATAGGAAAATTACCAAGACCACTAGATCCACCAACACCAGGATTATTTGAACCCAAACTTATACTAGACCCCCAAACCCCATTTGTATAATTATTAAAAAATAAATTATAACTACCCAATAAAGCAAAATAACAAAAAAAGTTTGTATTCGGGATTTGGTTCACTTTTAACCAGAAACTTATTGTTAATTGCGTAGATATAGTTATACTTAATCCAGTACCAGTAACAAATTTTGTACCTGTACAATCTAAACAACCAGTACCAAATTTTGCATTTGAATCTATAATAGATGTACCAGTAATATTAGTGGAACTAATTATTTCTTTTGTAGTAGTAGAACCGATTGTACCATCAAAATTGAAATAAGCAATCAATCCATTAGTAGTTGGTAATGTTATCGGAATATTATTATACAAAGTATTAATTCCATTGGTTCCACTAATATCTATAAATATTCCGGGTGTTCCGACTGCAGGACATAAATCAATTAAACGCATAGTACGTCCAGAAATCGCAGAAGTTTGGAACCATATAGAAATAGATAAATTATTTGTCGCAGTATTTGAAAATCCACAAGTAGAATTCACATAAGATGTAGATGTTATTCCTGCAGTATTTGTCAAACTTAATCCTCCTGTTCCTACTTTATATGTTTTATCGCTTGTAGTAATTACTGCATTACCCCCTACTAGAGTAGCATCGTATGTTAATGTAGAATGATTTGCAGTAGTAGTATTTAAACTAGTATCAAATGGATAATATGCTATCAGATTACGATTAGAATATAAATTAGAAACTTGAGAAGAATTAAATGCGTAATTATACATACGGAAATCATCTAAATACCCAGTGAACCCATTGGATTTATCTCCTGCACATCCAAGTAAAATCTGATTAATATTTGGGTAATAAGAGAGAATATTATTTGCAGTACTTGTACTTCCGACTAAATTACCATTTAAATACAGACTTTGGACATTTCCACTAATACATATAACCGCATTATGATATTGTCCTTGAGTAAAACCAGGAGTGTATGTATAACTATTGACGTTTTGTAGCGACATAATATATTATATTCTACTTAAACATATTATGTTTTACTAATTATTTTACACCTTTTCACATCGCGAAGATCATTTTAACTATACAAAATTTACACCAATTTGTGAAATACCAAAACCATTAATATTTGTATTTATAGTATCTGCTCCGAAACTTAATACATTCGTTCCAACAGATATATTTGTAAATGTTAAAGTTATAAAAACTAAAGAACCAACAAGGGCATTTATCGCTGGATTATTTTGCATTAATGTACTTGTTGCACTTGTACCTGTACTATTTTTATAATAGGCACTTAAACTAACATTCTCGGAACTTGCATATACTACATTTGTATTATTAAATATAATATAAGAAGAACCTAAAGTCACTTTCATATTGAAAAATGGTAGATTACTATTACCTAACTGCTTATCATGAAAAGAGCTTGCAAAACTAACGGTATATGTACCTGCAGTAGAAACATTAATATTTGTATAAATATTCGCATTAGGGGTTTGTCCATTAGTTTGATAATAAATATTAAATACTCTTGAATTTGCACTTAGATATTGCATAGGAGTATTATTGTAAAAATATGAATTTTCAATACCTATAATATCTGTATTACTATTTATTGTGGCATACTTAAAATTATTATTATTCGTTAAATACCAAGCATTACCATTACTTGTGAACATACTATTTGGAGTAATATAGGTACTATTTTTAGTTGTTATTCCAATATAGTAAATTGCATTTACATTTGAACTAGGATTAACTTGAGGATTAGAGTCTTGATAAATGATAGAAGATACATTTGTAAAATCATCATATATATTTTGAAATGGATATTTAATATTACTTTGAATTGAATTGAATGAATTCATATATAAAAAACTATAACTACGCATTGAAATAAACATCCCGAAATTTCCAAACATATTTATCATCAATTCTATGTTTACCTGCAAATAATTCTACTAAATCTGTAGTAGTAAGTGTTTTATCTGGCATTAAATCCGTTTTACGCGTTAAACAAGTAATAATAAAAAACAATGAATACATACCACATTCACTATTTGTACGTTGATGTTGGGTTCTCGTATTTTTATATACTTGAAATGAACTTCCACGAAAAGTATTCCATTCTGTTTGTAATCGGTTAATTAAATCCTTCACTTGTTTCGGCATTCGTTGAGAAGTACTATTAAAATAAAAAATAAATGGCGTATTTTCAGCCATATCAATAAACATAGAAACCCAATGAGTACCTGAACCTTTATGTGTATCTAAATTATAAATAATCCCAATTTTACGTACACCTTTATTATATTCTACCGATAAAGATAATTTACATAATTCTTGCCATACACATTGTCCATTTGTTTTTTTTGTATCAAAATCAATAGGAGTTGGACCTAAAGAAATGAATTCACCATGATATGTTTCCTGATATTGTTTCAATACTGCATCTATATCAAAATTAGATAGCCATGCATTTTTATTTTTTTTCCAATTAGATGGTTGAAAAGGACTAAATGAATTACTTATTTTATCGCGTAAATGTTTATCTGCAATATTTTGTACCCAACAATGTTCTTGATCACAATGTTGATTTTTATGATATAATTGTTCCCATATTTCTTTAGGATTATTAGTAGTTATCATACTATTCGGATTTTTATTATTATAGGTATTTTTCAATGTTTCTAGAGCGTCTGCTGTAAAACAAGAATAATCTAGTATTTTTTTTTGTTTTAAATGTAAAGATGGATGACAATTCAATCGTTTATATTTCTTTTTATATGTTTTTGAGTGATGATGTGTCACCGAATGTTTTTTTTTATGACTTATATTATACATTCTTTCTTTCTTTTTTATATTATATAAACACTATAAAAAAGAAATACACTAAATATTTTCACCATTTGGATACAATACTATATGCACTACCTAATGGTACAAACGCTTGATTCATAAATATTTTTTCATATAATCCCAAATTGGCATCGTCATAATCAAATCTACATTGAATAATATTCGGGCATTGTTGTAACATCAAGGTTTTTATATCAGGATTTGTAGTATCTAAAATATGTGATATGTGATTGTCCATAAAGG
>Ga0247831_1001904_pt1 | contig 36454 bp, 30 predicted proteins | sample LaCruzMarch2015__9_FD_192406 | JGI IMG/M metagenome (GOLD analysis project Ga0247831, IMG submission 192406) | Freshwater microbial communities from meromictic Lake La Cruz, Castile-La Mancha, Spain - LaCruzMarch2015_1m | ecosystem: Environmental > Aquatic > Freshwater > Lake | place: Spain...
ACTGCACCGCACCCGGCTACGCCAGCCAAGTCCACCACGCCACACTGGACTGGGCCGACGGCGGCACCACCAACATCGACGACCTCGACTTCGGCTGCGGCCCCCACAACCGCCTCGTCAAAAAAGGCGGCTGGCACACCCGCAAAAACCCCGACGGCACCTGCGAATGGATACCCCCGCCACACCTACCACTCAAAGGCGGAACCAACAACCACCACCACCCCGACCGACTACTACGACAACTCCGCAAACGCGGCGCCGGCTAGTTCAAGCCCTTATTCCGGCCGAGCCAGTTACTCCGGTTGGCGCATCGAGGCGCGGATCTCCTCGAGCTTCTCGGCAGCGGCCTTGTGCTGGGCCTCGTAGTGTTCGGCCGCGGTGCGACCCTCGGGAGTCTCCTCGGCCAATTCGGTTGCGCCCAGGGCGGTTCCGTACCGGGTCTCGATTTTCTCGCGCACACCTTCGAGCGTCGGCACACCGGCATCGGTATATCCGGTGTCGAGATTCGGCGCGGGAACCGGCGGCAGGGGAGACGCGGTACTGCCGGCCGCAGGTATCCCAGCCGCGGGTATCCGAGCCGCGGGCGTCTCAGTCTGGGACATCCCAGTCTGGGGCGTCCCAGTTTGGGGCGTCTCAATCTTGGGCGTCTCAATCTTGGCTTGTGTTGCAGGCGTGGTTGGTTCGTCGGCCATGCATTTCACCGTACCCGTTTTGGCCGTTAGCGTGGTTTGGCCAGTGGGAACGGGAGCGTCTCGCGGATACTTCGGCCGGTGATGAGCATGACCACCCGGTCCACGCCCACACCGAGTCCTCCGGTCGGCGGCATGGCGTACTCCATGGCGGTGAGGAAGTCCTCGTCGAGTTCCATCGCTTCCGGATCGCCGCCGGCGGCGAGCATGGACTGCGCCTGCAGCCGGCGACGCTGTTCGACGGGATCGGTCAGCTCGCTGTAGGCGGTGCCCAACTCCACGCCCCAGGCCACCAGATCCCAGCGCTCGGCCACTCCCGGTCTACTGCGGTGCGGACGGGTCAGCGGCGACACCGAAGTGGGGAAGTCGGTATAGAAAGTCGGCGCTGTGGTCCGATCCTCGACGAGATGCTCGTACATCTCGAGGACCAGCGCACCGGCATCCCAATGGCTGAGGTAGGGAATTCCGGCGGCGTCGCAGAGCCGACGCAGCGCGGCAGGTTCGGTGTCGACCTCGACGGTCTCACCGAGAGCTTCCGACACCGCATCGTGAACGGTCTTGACCGACCACTGTCCGGAGATATCCACCGGTTCCAACGCTCCGGTGTCGTCACCGGGCCGCATCACCACCGCCGACCCGTTGGCGGCGACCGCCGCGTTCTGGATCAGCTCCCGGCAGCCGTCGATCCACACCCGGTAGTCGGCATGCGCCTGATACGCCTCCAGCAGGGTGAACTCCGGGTTGTGGCTGAAGTCCACACCCTCGTTGCGGAAAGCCCGGCCGAGCTCGAATACCCGCTCCACCCCGCCAACGCAGAGCCGCTTGAGGTAAAGCTCCGGGGCGATCCGCAGGTACAGGTCGAGATCGTAGGCATTGATGTGGGTCTGGAACGGCCTGGCGTTGGCACCACCGTGGATCTGCTGCAGTATCGGGGTCTCGACCTCCAGGAAACCCTTGGCGAACAATGTTTCCCGGATTGAGCGCAGGATGTCGCTGCGCGCCCGAATGAGATCCCGAGCCACCGGATTGATCGCGAGGTCGACGTAGCGGGCACGCACCCGGGCCTCGGGATCGGTCAGGCCCTTCCACTTGTCCGGCAGCGGCCGCAGGCACTTGCCCAGCAGTCGCCACCGCTGGACGAGCACCGATCGAGTGCCGTTGCGGCTGTACCCGATCACACCGGTCGCCTCGACCAGATCGCCGAGGTCGACGTCGCCGAAGTTCTCCGCGGTGGGTTCGACCCGAGACCGCTCCAGCAGCAACTGCACGTCGCCGGACCAGTCCCGCAACTGCGCGAAGGTCACCCCGCCGTAATCCCTGGTTCTCAGCACCCGGCCGGCCACCGTGACTGGCGCCCCGTCCGCGGCAGCCAGCGCCGAGATCACCGTGTGGCTGGGAGCCTCACCCACCGGGTAGGGATCGATTCCGCTGTCCTGCAACGCCTTCAGCTTTGCCAGCCGAACCCTTACCTGCTCCGGAAGGCGGCGGCTCTGGGTGTCTGCGTAGGCGGTTCCGTCGGAAGCGTCCCCTGGCGCGGTGGTGGCAGGCGCGCTGCCGTCGGCGTGCAGTCCCGCGGTGGCCGCCACCATGGGTGGCACCGCAGAGTGCTGTCCGGTGTGCTGCTCGGCCCGCCTGGTGAAGGGCAGCACCAGAAAGCCCTCGGCGATCACTGACGCCACCCCCACCCGCGGTATCAGCCGGGCATCTTCGTAGCAGGCGAACCGTGGCACCCACTGCGGCTGGTACTTCATGTTGGAGCGGTACAGCGTCTCCAGTTGCCACCAGCGCGAGAAAAACACCAGCAGCGCACGCCACAGCCGCGCCACCGGCCCCGCGCCGAGTTGAGCGCCCTGTTCGAATGCCGAACGGAACATCGCGAAGTTCAGTGAAACCCGATTAACACCAACGGTTTCGGCCTGCTGCATCAACTCGGTGACCATCAGTTCGATGGTCCCGTTGGGGGATTGCGGTGAGCGGCGCATAAGGTCCAGCGAGAGCCCGTTACTGCCCCACGGGACCAGGGACAGCATGGCGACGACGTTGCCATCGTGGCCGGCATCGCCTGCCCCTTCACAGGCCTCCACCAGCAGGCAGTCGCCGTCGGCCGGATCGCCCAACCTGCCCAGCGCCATCGAGAAGCCACGCTCGGTCTCGGTGTCGCGCCAGGTGTCGGCACGCGAGATGGCCGCCGCCATCTCCGCATCGGAGATGTCCCGATGTCGGCGCATGCGCACGGTCAACCCGGACCGCTTGGCACGCGTCACTGCCTGGCGTACCGCCTTCATCTCCGGCCCGGCGAGCCGGTACTGGTCCGGATAGAGAATGGCCTCATCACCGAGTTGCAACGCGTTGAGGCCGGCCTCCCGATAAACCTGGGCGGCAGTCGAACTCGCGCCCATCACCCCGGGCGCCCACCCGTAATCCCGGCACAAGTCCAGCCATGCCGCGATGGCCTGCGGCCAATACTTCGGATCGCCCACCGGGTCGCCACTGGCCAGACACACACCGACCTCGACGCGGTAGGTCACGGCGGCGCGGCCATTGGGCGCGAACACCACCGACTTGTCGCGCCGGGTCGCGAAGTACCCGAGCGAATCGTTCTTGCCGTAGGTCTCCAGCAGGCTGCGGATCGCGGACTCGTCCTCTCCGGTGAGAGCGTTGGAAGCGCGCTGGGACGCAAACAGCACCACTGCCGCCGCCATCAGCGCCAGCGCGCCGAACAGGCCGAACAGGGCATTGAGGAAGACATTCGGTCTACCGACGAACAGATCCGGCGTGGCGGCGGCGAATCCGCTGACCCGGTTAACCGCGTAGGCCAGCCGGTACCCGGGCTGCAGGGAACCGGGGAACAACTGCAGCAGCCCCAGCGCCAGCGCGATCCCGGCCAGGTTTCCGGCCACCAGTACGCCCGCCGCTTTGAGCAGCGCACCACGGCGCACCTTGGCCCAGAACTCGTCGTAGGCCGCGACCAGAACGGCGATCGCCGCGATATGGACGGTCAGGCCCAGGAACTCGCCCAGGTCCTCGAGTCGGCTGCCGTCCCGTCTGAGCAGCGACGCAATATCAAAGCCGACCGCGAACACCAGGATGACCACCAACACCCACCAGGCGATGCGCTTACGTGCCGCCAGCGCGCCGGCCATGACTGCCAGTGCAAACGCCCAGGCGAAGCTGGTGTCGGGAAAGTTGAACAGGTAGTTGTCGATGAACTCCCGCGGGACCCGGGTGAGGTGCCTGATCGTCGTCGAGACGCTGGAGAGCAGCGCGGCAGCGGCGACCACCCCGAGGAACGTGCCCGCCGCCGCGGGAACCCAATCGAACCCGGACCGGGTCCTGCGCACCGTGACCGTCATAGGCCGCCAGGGTATTCGCTGATCGTTGGATATCTGATCGTTGGATATTTGGGAACCATCGTCGCCCGGTTCACCCCACCGGCCCGGTGAGACTCTCGCCCGGTCCGAATCCCGGCTCGTCGGGGGCTGCGCTGGCCTCGCGGAAGGCCAACTGCAGGCTCCGTAGCCCGTCTTTGAGGGGTTTTGCGTGTGGCCCGAGGTATTCGGTGGTGGCGGTGATCAGCCCGGCCAGCGCGGTGATCAGCCGGCGCGCTTCGTCGAGGTCACGATATTCGCTGGTGTCGGGATCGGCCGACGACAGCCCGAGCTTCTCGGCGGCCGAACTCATCAGCATCACCGCCGCGCGGCTGATCACCTCGATGGCCGGGATGTCGGCGAGGTCGCGGATGTCGGGGTTATCCATCATGGCTGCTAGACTTCCATGCACGACCGTCCCGGCGAAGGCCAGGACAGCAAGTGGAGTCCCACTCCCACCGTCGAGCCACGGAGATCATCCGAAGGTCAGACGGTCCGGTCTCAGCTACCTCAGGGTATCTGTACTGCGCGCGACGCAGGCGGCGTCACAGCCGTGATCGGTCGGCTTGGGCCCTGCTTTATGCAGGGCCTTTCTGTTTGATTGAACGCTGCTGTTCAGTCAAACGGGTGCTGGTGGGGTGGATCCCGTGAGCTGTTCCGGGTTTCCACGGACGGTCTGCCCACAAGACCGAACCAGGGAGGCCCCATCAGCACTGAGACCCGCGTCAACGAGCGCATCCGCGTACCTGAAGTCCGTCTGATCGGACCCGGCGGGGAGCAGGTGGGCATCGTGCGCATCGAAGACGCACTCCGCGTGGCAGCGGATGCTGATCTCGACCTCGTCGAAGTAGCCCCGGAAGCCAAACCTCCGGTGTGCAAGATCATGGACTACGGCAAGTTCAAATACGAGACGGCACAGAAACTCCGCGAGTCTCGCAAAAACCAGCAGCAGACCGTCGTCAAGGAACAGAAACTCCGTCCCAAGATCGACCCGCACGATTACGAGACCAAGAAGGGTCACGTCATCCGCTTCCTGGAGGCGGGGTCGAAGGTCAAGGTGACGATCATGTTCCGCGGTCGCGAGCAGTCTCGGCCCGAACTGGGCTACCGACTGCTGCAGCGATTAGGCGCCGATGTCGCCGATCATGGCTTCATCGAGACCTCGGCCAAGCAGGACGGCCGCAACATGACGATGGTGCTGGCACCGCACCGCGGCGCTAAGACTCGCGCCAAGGCGGCGACACAGGTAGTCGGGGCCCCGGCAGCAGAACCGGCAGCCGAGGATGCCGATATCGACGAGATCAGCGCCGAGCCGACCACCGCTTAGATACCAACGTTTCAACAGGACACCAACGATTCAACAGAACTGAGGAAATATGCCCAAGGCCAAGACTCACAGCGGGGCAGGCAAGCGTTTCCGCAAGACCGGCACCGGAAAGATCGTGCGGCAGAAGGCGGGTCGCCGCCACCTGCTGGAGCACAAGGCGTCCAAGCGGACCCGCCGTCTCGACGGCCGCACTGTCGTTGCCGCCAATGACACCAAGCGCGTCAAGAAGCTGCTGAACGGCTGACGCCGAACCCCTTAACTTTTCGAAGACTTTTCGAACGAGCGAGAAGAGGAACACCCATGGCACGCGTCAAGCGCGCAGTCAATGCCCAGAAGAAGCGGCGGACCCTGCTCAAGGCGTCCAAGGGCTACCGCGGCCAGCGGTCCCGGCTTTACCGCAAAGCCAAAGAGCAGCAGCTGCATTCGCTGAACTACGCATACCGTGACCGTCGTGCCCGCAAGGGTGATTTCCGCAAGCTGTGGATCACCCGGATCAATGCGGCGGCCCGCGCCAACGACATCACCTACAACCGGTTGATCCAGGGACTCAAGGCCGCCGGTGTGGAGGTTGACCGCAAGAACCTCGCCGAGATCGCGATCAGCGATCCGGCCGCGTTCACCGCACTGGTCGGCGTGGCACGAGCCGCTCTGCCTCAGGACGTCAACGCGCCGTCCGGTGAGGCTGCCTGACCGCTTCGGAAGGCTCCGAGCCCATGGGCACGCCGGCACCGTTGACGCCGAAATCCGCCCGGGTGATGGCTGCGGCAAAGCTTCATCGCCATACCGGGCGGATGCGGTCCGGTCTGTTTTTGGCCGAGGGCCCCAATCTCGTCGAGGCCGCTGTTGCGCATGGCGTGGTGGACGAGGTGTTCGCCACCGCCGCCGCCGTTGACCGCTACGGTGCGCTGGTGCGCGATCTGCCGGTGCACCTGGTGACCGAGCCCGCGGCGAAAGCCCTGTCCGACACCGTAACTCCGTCGGGACTCATCGCGGTGTGCCACATTCCCGACCCGCGAATCGACGCGGTTCTCGTAGGAAAGCCCACCCTGATCGCCGTGGCCGTGGATCTCTCCGAACCGGGGAACGCCGGCACGCTGATCCGGATCGCGCACGCGATGGGCGCGGCAGCCGTGGTCTTCGCCGGCCAGAGCGTGGACCCGTACAACGGGAAGTGTCTGCGGTCCTCGGCGGGCAGCATCTTCTCGGTGCCCGTCATCTCCGAACCTGACACCGCTGAGTTGCTCTCGCAACTGCGCTCGGCCGGGTTGCAGTTGATGGCGACAACCCTGGACGGGGACACCAGTCTCGACGATGCCGATCCGATATTGACGGCGCCGACGGCGTGGATTTTCGGTCCGGAATCCCGCGGCCTGCCTGCGGAGGTCGCCGCGCTGGCCGACCAGCGGGTGGCGATTCCGATGGTGGCGGGAGCGGAGAGTCTCAACGTTGCTGCCGCGGCGGCCGTGTGTCTCTACCAGAGCGCGCGCGCTCAGCGGCACCGCCTAGGCTGACCGCGTGGACGACGAGCCGGCCCAGGATCCCGCCGGTCAGGCGCAGACCGTCCCGGGCTGGCTGCGCAACGCCAATCGCAAACCCGATCTCGTCGCCATCATCCGGCGGGCTCGGCGCGCATTGCCCGGAGATCCCGATTTCGGTGATCCGCTGTCGGCGGCGGGTGACGGTGGCCCGCAGGCGGCAGCACGCGCCGCCGACCGGTTGATGCCGGACCGCAACGGCGCCACCAGAGAAGTGAGCCTGGCCGCGCTGCAGCTGTGGCAGGCCGTCACCGAGAAGGTGTCCGGCCGGCCGGCCAACGCCGAGATGACCCTGGTATTCACCGACCTGGTGAACTTCTCCGACTGGTCGCTGCGGGCGGGCGATGAGGACACCCTGCGACTGCTGCGCCGGGTAGCCCAGGCGGCGGAGCCGCCAATGCTGGGGTCCGGCGGCCAGATCGTCAAACGGATGGGCGACGGCATGATGGCGGTCTTCACCGATGCCGTCACCGCCGTGCGCGCCACCCTGGAAGCGCTGGATGCCGTGAAAGCCGTCGAGGTCGCCGGCTACCAGCCGCGGATGCGGGCAGGAATCCACACCGGGCGTCCGCAGCGCATCGGTTCGGACTGGCTGGGCGTGGACGTCAACATCGCAGCCCGGGTGATGGAGCGCGCCGCCCGCGGTGGTCTCATCGTTTCGGAGACGACACGGGGCAAACTCTCAGTCGCGGAGGTGGAGTCTCTCGGGGTCAGCGTCAACCGGGTACGTCGGCAGATTTTCGCGCCGCGTCAGCAGGGTGTGCCGGCCGACCTCGCGATGTACCGGATCACGCCCCGGCGCGCAGACGGCTCAGACGAACTCCTCGGCACTGGCCTCGATCCAGTCTGACAGCCAGGCCGCCGGCGGATCATCAAGCAGTTCGCCGGGCATCAGCCACTCGTAGATCTCCGCGTAGGTTCCGGTGCGGAAGGAGTCGATGCGCCGGTTGAGCATCGACGGTTCCAGGTCCGCGAAGCTGTCCAACCCCATCGAGGCCACCATCTGGGCGGCGCTGGACACCGTGCCCTGCTGAAAATTAGCCGCCCGGTCGATCTTGTCCGGCACGTGCAGTGCGCGCGCCAGTCCGGCGTCCTGGGTGGCGACCCCGGTGGGGCAGCGGTTGGTGTGGCACTTCATCGCCTGAATACAGCCGACCGCGAACATCATCGATCGGGCCGCCAGGGTGAAGTCCGCACCTTGGATGATCCGGCGGACGATATCGAAGCCGGTGGCCACCTTGCCGGATGCGCCGATCTTGATGTGCTCGCGAAGCCCGGTGCCGACCAGGCAGTTCTGCACCAGCATCAGGCCCTCGGTCAGCGGCATGCCGACATGGTCCTCGAACTCTTGGGGCGCGGCCCCGGTGCCGCCCTCAGAACCGTCGACGATGATGAAATCTGGGGTGATACCGGTCCGGATCATCGCCTTGCACATGGATAAGAACTCCGTGCGGGCTCCGATGCACAACTTGAAGCCGACCGGCTTGCCGCCGGACAGACTGCGCAGCGTCGCGATGAAGTGGACCAGTTCTAATGGGGTTGTGAAAGCGGTGTGTGCCGGGGGAGACACCACTGTCTGACCGACGGGAACGCCCCGAGTTTCGGCGATCTCGGGCGTGACCTTGGGTCCGGGCAGCACACCGCCGAGACCGGGTTTGGCGCCCTGGGACAGCTTGATCGAAATCGCTTTGACGGTAGGAAGATTGGCCTTCTCCCGAAACTTCTCGGCATCGAAATGTCCCTCGATGGTGCGGCAGCCGAAGTATCCCGAACCGATCTCCCAGATCAGATCACCACCGTGCTTGAGGTGATACGGGCTGATCGCACCCTCGCCGGTGTCGTGGGCGAACCCGCCCTTGGCCGCCCCGCCGTTGAGCGCCTCGATCGCGTTGCCCGACAGCGCCCCGAAGCTCATCGCCGACACATTGAGTAGCGCGATGTCATAGGGCTGGGTGCAGTCCGGACCGCCGAGGCGCACCGTCGGCTTCAGGTCGGTGGCCATCTTGGCGCGCAGTGAGTGCCGGAGGAACTCGGTGCCTTCGGCGTTGAGATTGTTTTCGGTGCCGAACGGCTCGTCGCCCTTGATGCCCTTGGCCCGCCGATACACCGCGTCGCGGCTCTGTCGGTTGAACGGCGCTCCATCGGTGTTGGACTCAATGAAGTACTGATAGATCTCCGGGCGGATCAACTCCGCGACGAACCGGGCGTGGCCCAGGATCGGGTACGCGCGCAAAATCGAGTGGCTCTTCTGCAGTAGGTCCCAGGTGCCCAGGGCGGCCAGTGCGGCAAGAACCGTGGCCGGGATCCACCACAGCACACCGACCTTGAAAGCGATCACCCCGATGGCGATCGCGGCTGCCCATAGTGCCGCGATGATCGCCCCTCTGATCATCGGACCTCCTCCGAGGGCGAAATGCCCGCCGCGGCGTCATTGTGGCATCACCTATGATCGTCCGGTCGGCACTTCCGCCACACCCGTGCCGAAAAATCCAGGCCAGCTAAGGAGAACCTCGCCCCGTGGGTGAGCAACCCGTCGAAGGTGTCCACGACCCGGTGTCCCAGGACGCGCTGACCGTCGCCGTCGACGCGGCCCGCCGCGACTTCGACGCCGCCACCGATCTCGATGCGCTGGCTCGCGCCAAGACCGAGCACCTCGGTGACCGCGCGCCGTTGGCTCTGGCCCGGCAGTCGTTGGCGGCGTTGGCCTCCGACGACCGCGCGGACGCCGGCAAGCGGGTCAATCTCGCCCGCACGGCGGCCCAGGGATTCTTCGACGAACGATTGGCGGTCTTGCGCGCCGAACGCGACGCGGCGGTGCTGAGCGCCGAGACCATCGACGTCACCCTGCCCTCGGCACGCCAACCACTCGGGGCACGCCACCCCATCACGATCCTTGCCGAGAACATCGCCGACACCTTCGTGGCGATGGGTTGGGAGTTGGCCGAGGGCCCCGAAGTGGAATGCGAGCAGTTCAACTTCGATGCGCTGAACTTTCCGCCCGATCATCCGGCGCGCAGCGAGTCGGACACCTTCCATATCGCCCCGGAAGGATCCCGGCAGCTATTGCGCACCCACACCTCACCGGTACAGGTTCGCACCCTGTTGGCCCGCGAGTTGCCGGTGTACATCATCTCGATCGGGCGCACCTTCCGCACCGATGAACTCGACTCCACCCACACCCCGGTGTTCCACCAGGTGGAGGGACTCGCAGTGGACCGCGGGCTGACGATGGCGAACCTGCGCGGCACGCTGGATGCGTTCGCGCGTTCGCAGTTCGGTCCGGAGGCGCGCACCCGGATGCGGCCGCACTTCTTTCCGTTCACCGAACCCTCGGCCGAGGTGGACGTGTTCTTTCCGGGCAAGAAGGGCGGGCCCGGCTGGGTGGAGTGGGGCGGCTGCGGCATGGTCAACCCCAATGTGTTGCGTGCCGCCGGGATCGATCCGCAGGTGTACTCCGGCTTCGCCTTCGGCTGTGGTCTGGAGCGGACCCTGCAGTTCCGCAACGGTATCCCCGATATGCGCGACATCGTCGAAGGCGACGTGCGGTTCTCGCTGCCGTTCGGGGCGGGCGTCTGATGCGGCTGCCCTACAGCTGGCTGCGGGAGGTGGTGGCTGCCGGCGCTCCCGGATGGGACGTGTCGCCTTTCGAACTCGAGCAGGCGTTGATCCGGGTCGGCCACGAAGTCGAGGACATCATCACCCTCGGCCCGGTGAGCGGCCCGCTGAAGATCGGTCGGGTGTCGACGATCGAGGAACTCACCGAGTTCAAGAAGCCCATCCGGGCCTGCACGGTCGACGTGGGCGAGGGCACCGACCGCGATATCGTCTGCGGCGCAACAAACTTTGCTGTCGGCGACCTGGTCGCGGTGGCACTGCCCGGCGCCGTGCTGCCGGGCGATTTCCAGATCGCCACCCGCACGACCTATGGCCGGACCTCCGACGGCATGATCTGCTCGGCGGCCGAATTGGGTGTGGGGGCGGACCATTCCGGCATCCTGGTGCTACCGCCTGGGACCGCCGAACCCGGCGACGACGCGGCCGCCGTGCTGGGCCTTGACGATGTGGTGTTCGATCTGGCGATCACGCCTGACCGCGGCTATGGCCTGTCGGTGCGCGGGATCGCCCGCGAGATCGCCTGCGCCTACGACCTGAACTTCGTCGACCCCGCCCATGACCCGAACGCCGCATGGGCACTGCCCGCCGAGGGCGAGGCATTACCGGTGACGATCCAGCCCGGAACGGGCGTCAGCCGCTTTTCCCTGCGCGCGGTGACCGGGATCGACCCGAAAGCGTTGTCGCCGTGGTGGTTGCGTCGCCGGCTGATGCTCTCGGGTATTCGGCCGATCTCGCCGGCGGTGGATGTCACCAACTACGTGATGCTCGAACTCGGTCACCCCATGCACGCCCACGACAGCGGCAAGATCCACGGGGGTTTTGCCGTCCGGTTCGCCGAACCGGGTGAGCGGGTGGTCACCCTGGACGGCGTCGACCGCACACTGGAACCCGGCGACGTGCTGATCGTCGATGATGTGGCCGTCGCCGCGATCGGCGGCGTGATGGGCGCCGGAACCACCGAGATCGATGACAACACCTCCGATGTCCTCTTGGAAGCCGCGGTCTGGGATCCGGCCGCGGTATCGCGCACGGTGCGCCGATTACACCTGGTCAGCGAGGCCGGCCGTCGCTACGAACGCTGGGTCGACCCGGCCGTCTCGGTGGCCGCCATCAATCGCGCCTCGACTCTGCTGGCCGAGATTGCCGGTGGCACAGTGGGGTCCGCGCTCACCGACTGGCGCGGAGATCCGGCGCGCGAGGACTTCTCGCCGCCTCCGGTACAGATGCCCGTCGACCTTCCGGATCGGATGGCCGGGGTGGTCTATCCGGATGGCGCGACGGTGCGCCGACTGACCCAGATCGGTGCACGGGTGGCCTCGGAGCCGGGTTCGGCAGTGCTGACCGTCACCCCGCCGAGTTGGCGACCGGATATCGCCGCGCCGGCGGACCTCGTCGAGGAGGTGCTGCGGCTGGAGGGCCTCGACGCCGTTCCCTCGGTGCTGCCCACCGCACCCGCCGGCCGTGGCCTGACCCCGGGGCAGCAACGCCGTCGCGCGATCGGTAAGTCGCTGGCGCTGTCCGGCTACGTGGAGGTGCTGCCCACGCCGTTCCTGCCCGCCGGAGTCTTCGACCAGTGGGGTCTGGCCGCCGACGACCCACGCCGCCACACGACGTCGGTGCTCAATCCGCTGGAGTCGGACCGTCCGCACCTGGCCACGACGCTGCTACCGGCACTCGTGGAAGCGTTGGTGCGCAACGTGTCCCGCGGATTCGGCGATGTCGCACTGTTCTCGATTGCTCAAGTGGTGCAGCCGGGCACGCAGACCCGCGCCATCGGCCTGATCCCCACCGACCGCAGACCCACCGACGCCGAGATCGCTCTGCTGGACGAGGCTCTGCCCCAGCAGCCGGTGCATGTCGGCGTGGTGCTGGCCGGGCTGCGTGAACCCCGCGGGCCCTGGGGTCCGGGCCGAGCCGTCGAGGCGGCTGATGCATTCGACGCCGTGCGGGTGATCGCGCGCGCGGCCGGGGCGGACGTCGAACTGCGGCCGGCCCAGCACCTGCCATGGCATCCGGGCCGCTGTGCCGAGGTGGTGATCGACGGTCGGGTGATCGGCCATGCGGGGCAACTGCACCCGGCGGTGCTTGAGCGCTGCGGGCTGCCCAAGGGAACGTGCGCGGCCGAACTCGATATCGACGCCATTGCGTTCGGTTCCACCCTGCCGTCACCGCGGGTGTCGCCGTTCCCGGCGGTCTTCCAAGACGTCAGCCTCGTCGTCGACGCCGAGGTGGCCGCCCAGGGTGTCATCGACGCCGTGCGCGACGGGGCCGGCGATCTGCTCGAGGACATCGCCCTGTTCGACGTCTACACCGGGCCGCAGATCGGTGCGGGCCGAAAATCCCTGACGCTGGCCCTTCGGTTCCGGGCAGCCGACCGCACGTTGACCGAGGATGAGGCCAGTGCGGCGCGGGATGCCGGGGTGGCCGCGGCCGGTCAGCGGTTCGGCGCAGCCCTGCGCGGCTGACGTCCACCCGCAAGCAGTTGGCATGAAGTTGCAGCAACATGCATAATAATGCACACTAGTGTCATGACTTCGGTGGCGATTGCCGGCGCCAGTGGGTATGCCGGCGGGGAGATCCTGCGCCTGCTGCTCGGCCACCCCGGATATACCGACGGCCGGCTGACCATCGGTGCCCTGACCGCCGCCGCCAGCGCCGGGACAACCCTGGCCGAGCACCACCCGCACCTGCTGCCGCTGGCGCAGCGGGTCCTGGAACCCACCGACGCCGACATACTGGCCGGACACGATGTGGTGTTCCTGGCCCTGCCGCACGGACACTCCGCCGCCCTCGCTGAACAACTCGGCCCCGACACCGTCGTCATCGACTGCGGGGCCGACTTCCGGCTCACCGATGCGAGCGCGTGGGAACGCTTCTACGGCACGCCGTATGCCGGCAGTTGGCCGTACGGCTTGCCCGAACTTCCCGGTGGCCGCGAGCGGCTTCGGGGTGCCACCCGGATCGCGGTGCCGGGCTGCTATCCCACCGCGGCATTGTTAGCACTGTTTCCCGCTGTCGCCGCCGGTCTGGTCGAGTCGGACGTCACCGTGGTGGCGGTCAGCGGCACGTCGGGCGCGGGCCGGGCCGCGAAGGTGGACCTGCTTGCCTCGGAGGTCATCGGATCGGCGCGGGCCTACAACATCGGCGGTGTGCACCGGCACACCCCGGAGATCGCCCAGGGCCTGCGGGCCGTCACCGATCGCGATGTCCGCGTCTCGTTCACGCCGGTGCTCATCCCGACCGCACGCGGGATCCTCGCGACCTGCACGGCGCCCACCTCGGCGTCGTTGCCGCAGATCCGCACCGCCTACGAAAAGACCTATGACGCTGAGCCGTTCGTCTATCTGCTGCCCGAGGGTCAGCTGCCCACCACCGGTTCGGTGATCGGAAGCAACGCCGCGCAACTCGCTGTTGCACTCGATGTCGACGCCGGGGTCATGGTCGCCGTCTGTGTGATCGACAACCTCGTGAAGGGGACCGCCGGCGCGGCGGTGCAGTCGATGAACCTGGCTCTGGGCTGGACGGAGACCGACGGGCTGTCGGTGGTCGGGGTGGCACCGTGACCGGCTGGCAGGATCGCAGGGACTCGGGGATGACCACCGCACCCACCACCCGACTGCTGCGCACCCAGGGTGTCACCGCGCCGGCCGGGTTCCGCGCCGCCGGGATCGCCGCCGGGATCAAGAAATCCGGCAAGCCCGATCTGGCACTGGTGTTCAACGAAGGTCCCGACTATGCCGCGGCGGGAGTGTTCACCCGCAATCAGGTCAAGGCCGCCCCGGTGCTGTGGAGCACGCAGGTGCTGCGCTCCGGTCGGTTGCGCGCGGTGTTGCTGAACTCCGGCGGCGCCAATGCCTGCACCGGACCGGAAGGGTTCGCCGACACTCACGCAAGCGCCGAGGCGGTGGCCGCGGCCCTGTCGGAGTGGGGCACCGAGACCGGCCCCATCGAGGTGGCGATTTGTTCCACCGGACTGATCGGTGACCGGTTGCCGATGGATCGGGTGCTGGCCGGGGTCACCGAGATCGTGCATGAACTCGCCGGTGGTCTGGTCGGAGGCGACGATGCTGCGCACGCCATCATGACCACCGACACGGTGCCCAAACAGGTTGCGCTGCATCACTCGTTGGACTCCGGCGAGAACTGGACGATGGGCGGGATGGCCAAGGGCGCGGGCATGCTGGCGCCGTCGCTGGCCACCATGCTGGTGGTGCTGACCACCGATGCCGTCGCCGATGCCGCCGCACTGGACACCGCCCTGCGTCGTGCGGCCGCGCGCACCTTCGATCGGCTCGACGTCGACGGCAGCTGCTCGACCAACGACACCGTGCTGCTGCTCGCCTCCGGCGCCAGCGAGATCCGCCCCAGCCAGGACCATCTCGACGACGCGGTGCTGCGGGTCTGTGATGACCTGTGCGCACAGATGCAGGCCGACGCCGAGGGCGTGACCAAACGGGTGAGTATCACCGTGGTCGGGGCGCGCACCACTGACGACGCCGTCACCGCGGCCCGGATCGTGGGCCGCGACTCTCTGGTGAAGACCGCGATGTTCGGGTCTGACCCGAACTGGGGCCGGGTGCTGGCCGCGGTGGGCATGTCGCCGTTCCCGATCGAACCGGATCGGATCACGGTCGCGTTCAATGGGTTTCCGGTATGCGTCAACGGTGCCGGGGCGCCCGGTGCCCGAGATGTTGACCTGTCCGGCCCGCAGATCGACGTCACCATCGATCTCAAGCTGGGCGATGCCGAGGCGACGATCCGCACCACCGACCTGTCGCATGCCTATGTCGAAGAGAACTCGGCGTACAGCTCATGACCGCGATGAACGCCCAAGCCTTCAACACCGAACCGCTGCGCGGCAAAATCGTCGTGGTCAAGTACGGCGGCAACGCCATGACCGATACCGCACTGCAGGGGGCGTTCGCCGCCGATATCGTGGCCCTGCACGAAGCCGGTATCCACCCGGTGGTGGTGCATGGCGGCGGCCCGCAGATCAACGCCATGCTCAAGCGGCTGGGGATCACCGGTGAGTTCAAGGGCGGTTTCCGGGTCACCACGCCCGAGGTGCTCGACGTCGTCCGCATGGTGTTGTTCGGACAGGTCGGCCGGGAACTGGTGAACCTGATCAACGCTCACGGACCGTACGCCGTCGGCCTCACCGGCGAGGACGCGAAACTGCTGACGGCGGTGCGTCGCAGTGTGCTCCTCGACGGCGTGGAGACCGATATCGGCTTGGTTGGCGACGTCGATCACGTCAACACCGCGGTGGTACGCGATCTCATCGCGGCAGGCCGTATTCCGGTGATCTCCACCCTCGCCCCGGATGTCGACGGCGTGGTCTACAACATCAACGCAGACACCGCCGCCGCCGCGGTGGCCGAGGCACTGGGTGCCGAGACCCTGCTGATGCTCACCGACGTCGAAGGCCTCTACACCCGTTGGCCGGACCGCGACTCACTGGTCGCCGAGATCGATACCGACACGTTGGCGCAGCTGCTGCCCACCCTCGAGGAGGGCATGATTCCCAAGATCGAAGCCTGCCTGCGTGCGGTTCTGGCCGGGGTGCCCAGCGCGCATGTGATCGACGGCCGGGTGGAGCACTGTGTGCTCACCGGATTGTTCGGCAGCACCGGAACGAAGGTGGTGGTCCCGTGACCACTGTGTTCGATTTGGTGAGAACGTGACCACGATGCTGGACCGCTGGCAAACGGTCATGATGGACAACTACGGCACCCCGCCGGTCGCACTGGCCAGCGGCGACGGGGCGGTAGTCACCGATGTCAACGGCAAGACCTATCTGGATCTGCTCGGCGGAATCGCCGTCAATGTTCTCGGCCACCGGCACCCGGCGATCATCGAGGCCGTCACCGCACAGTTGAACACCCTGGGCCACGTCTCCAACCTCTACGCCACTGAACCAGGTGTGGCACTGGCCGAGGCGCTCGTCTCCCATCTTGGTGCGCCCGCGCGGGTGTTTTTCTGCAACTCCGGTGCCGAGGCCAACGAGGTGGCCTTCAAGATCAGCCGGCTGACCGGACGTACCAAGGTCGTTGCCGCACTGAATTCTTTTCACGGTCGCACGATGGGTGCACTTGCACTCACCGGCCAGCCTGCCAAGCGAGCGCCGTTCGAACCGCTGCCCGGATTCGTCACGCACGTTCCCTTCGGCGATGCCGACGCGCTCGCGGCCGCCGTCGGTAATGACACCGCCGCCGTATTCCTCGAACCGATCATGGGGGAGGGCGGTGTGGTGGTGCCGCCGGACGGCTACCTGGCCGCGGCCCGGGAGATCACCACTCGCCACGGCGCACTGCTGGTAATCGACGAGGTGCAGACCGGAGTCGGCCGCACCGGAACATTCTTCGCCCACCACCATGACGGCATCACGCCCGACGTCGTGACCCTCGCCAAGGGACTCGGCGGCGGACTGCCGATTGGCGCCTGCCTGGCCATCGGGCCGACCGCCGAGTTGATGACGCCCGGCATGCACGGCAGCACCTTCGGTGGCAACCCGATTTGTGCGGCCGCCGCGTGTGCGGTGCTGCGGGTGCTCGACGACGACGATCTGTGCAACCACGCCGACGCGATGGGCAAGATCCTGCAGCACGGTATCGAGTCAGCGCGCCACCCACTGGTGGACTATGTCCGCGGTCGTGGGCTGCTGCGCGGGGTGGTGCTGACCGCGCCGCATGCGAAGGCCGTCGAAACCACGGCCCGGGAAGCGGGCTTTCTGGTCAATGCGGCCGCCCCTGACGTCATCCGGTTGGCGCCGCCGTTGATCATCACCGAGGCGCAGATCCAGGACTTCCTGGCCGCGTTGCCCGCCATCCTGGATACCGCAGGAGCCAGAGCATGACGAGACACTTCCTGCGCGATGACGATCTCAGCCCGGCCGAACAGGCCGAGGTGCTCACGTTGGCCGCCGAACTCAAGGCGGCACCTTTCAGCCGGCGGCCGCTGGAAGGGCCCCGAGGGGTGGCGGTCATCTTCGACAAGAACTCCACCCGCACCCGATTCTCCTTCGAGATGGGCATCGCCCAACTCGGCGGGCATGCCGTCGTAGTCGACGGCGGCAAGACCCAACTCGGGCGGGAGGAGACCCTGGAAGACACCGGCCGGGTGCTGTCCCGTTACGTCGACGCGATTGTCTGGCGGACCTTCGGCCAGCATCGGCTTGCTGAGATGGCCTCGACCGCAACGGTACCGGTGGTCAACGCACTCTCCGATGAGTTCCACCCCTGTCAGGTGCTCGCCGATCTGCAGACCCTCGCCGAGCGCAAGGGGTCGCTGTCCGGGCTGCGGATGTCCTACCTCGGTGACGGCGCCAACAATATGGCCAACTCGCTGATGCTCGGTGGGGTCACCGCCGGCGTGCACGTGACGATTGCCGCCCCGCCGGGTTTCGAACCGGCCGCATCCGTGGTCGCGGCCGTGCAGGCGCGGGCCGCCGAGACCGGTGCGACGCTCACGCTCACCAACGACCCGCAGGCCGCCGCCTCGGGTGCCGATGTGCTGGTCACCGACACCTGGACCTCGATGGGCCAGGAGAACGACGGACTGGACCGGGTGGGCCCGTTCCGGCCCTTCCAGGTCAACGCCGAACTGCTGTCTCGTGCCGACTCGGAAGCCGTTGTGCTGCACTGCCTTCCGGCCCACCGGGGCGAGGAGATCACCGACGAGGTGATCGACGGTCCGCACAGCGCGGTATGGGACGAGGCCGAGAACCGCCTGCACGCCCAGAAGGCCTTACTGGTGTGGCTGTTGGAACGAGCATCCCGATGACGGGATCACCGGAAGTCGCCACCACCAGGGCCGGCCGTCAGGCTCGGATCGTCGCGATCCTGTCGTCGCGGTCGGTACACAGCCAGAGTGAACTCGCCGCACTGCTGGCCGATGACGGCATCGACGTCACCCAGGCCACCCTGTCGCGGGATCTCGAGGAACTCGGTGCGGTGAAACTGCGCGGCGCCGACGGCGGCGGCGGGGTGTACGTCGTGCCCGAGGACGGCAGCCCGGTGCGCGGCGTCTCCGGCGGCACCGAGCGGGTATCGAGGCTGCTCGGAGAGTTGCTGGTCTCCACTGACGCCAGCGCCAACCTGGCCGTCCTGCGCACCCCGCCGGGTGCGGCCCACTACCTGGCTAGTGCCATCGACCGGGCGGCGCTGCCCGAGGTGGTCGGCACCGTCGCCGGGGATGACACCATTCTGGTGATCGCGCGCGAGCCGATGACCGGCGCGCAACTGGCCACCATGTTCGAGAACATCCGTTAAGCACCAGAGGAGAAAACTCATGTCCGAGCGCGTCATCCTGGCCTACTCCGGTGGCCTGGACACCTCGGTGGCCATCAGCTGGATCGGCCGGGAGACCGGTAAAGAGGTGGTGGCGGTTGCCATTGACCTTGGACAGGGCGGCGAGGATATGGAGTTGGTCCGGCAGCGGGCCATCGACTGCGGCGCCGTCGACGCCGTCGTGATCGATGCCCGCGACGAGTTCGCCAACGAGTACTGCCTGCCCGCCATCGAATCCAACGCGCTCTACATGGACCGCTATCCGCTGGTCTCGGCGTTAAGCCGGCCGCTGATCGTCAAGCATCTGGTGGCCGCGGCGCGAAAGTTCGACGGCGGTGTGGTCGCGCACGGCTGCACCGGCAAGGGCAACGACCAGGTGCGCTTCGAGGTCGGGTTCGCCACCCTCGCGCCGGATCTTCAGGTGTTGGCACCGGTCCGCGACTACGCCTGGACCCGGGAGAAGGCCATCGCGTTCGCCGAGGACAACGCGATTCCGATCAATGTGACCAAGCGCTCGCCGTTCTCTGTCGACCAGAACGTCTGGGGCCGCGCGGTGGAGACCGGCTTCCTGGAACACCTGTGGAACGCCCCCACCAAGGACGTGTACGACTACACCGAAGACCCGACCGTCAACTTCAACACCCCTGACGAGGTGATCGTTGGCTTCGACAGCGGACGGCCGGTGTCCATCGACGGCAACCCGGTCTCGGTCTTGGAGGCCATCGTCGAACTGAACCGCCGGGCCGGTGCCCAGGGCGTGGGCCGTCTCGACGTCGTCGAGGACCGGCTGGTCGGTATCAAGAGCCGGGAGATCTACGAGGCGCCGGGCGCGATGGCGCTCATCACCGCCCACACCGAACTCGAGCACGTGACGCTGGAGCGCGAACTCGGCCGGTTCAAGCGGACCACCGACCGGCGCTGGGCCGAACTGGTCTACGACGGTCTGTGGTTCTCGCCGCTGAAGACCGCGCTGGAGTCCTTCGTGGCCAAGACCCAGGAACGGGTCACCGGCGAGATCCGGATGGTGCTGCACGGCGGACACATCGCGGTCAACGGCCGCCGCAGCCCGGAGTCGCTGTACGACTTCAACCTCGCCACCTACGATGCCGGCGACACCTTCGACCAGTCCGCGGCGAAGGGGTTCGTGCATCTGCACGGGCTGTCGTCGAAGATTTCCGCTGCCCGGGACATGCGGACAGACGAATCTACCCGGGATCTGCGGACAGACGAATCTGCCCGGGATCTGCGGGGCGAACAGACATGACCACCAACGAAGGATCGCTGTGGGGCGGCCGATTCGCCGACGGTCCCGCCCCCGAGTTGGCGGCGCTGAGCAAATCCACCCACTTCGACTGGGTGCTGGCGCCCTATGACGTCACCGCGTCGAGGGCACACGCCGCGGTGCTGCATACCGCCGGGCTGTTGACCGACGAGCAGCGCGACGGCCTGCTGGCCGGACTGGACAGCCTGGGCTGCGACATCTCCGACGGCAGTTTCACCCCGGTCGACACCGACGAGGACGTCCATAGCGCGCTGGAGCGTGGACTCATCGACCGGGTCGGCGCCGATCTCGGCGGCCGGCTCCGGGCCGGACGATCGCGCAACGATCAGGTGGCCACGCTGTTTCGGATGTGGTTGCGCGACGCGATGCGCCGAGTGGGGAACGGTGTGTTCGGCCTCATCGAGGCGCTCACCGCGCAGGCGGCCGCGCACCCGACGACGATCATGCCCGGCAAGACTCATCTGCAGGCTGCGCAACCGGTGCTGCTGGCGCATCACCTGCTGGCGCATGTGCACCCGCTGCTGCGCGATGTGGACCGGATCGCCGACTTCGACGACCGTGCCGCGATATCGCCGTACGGCTCAGGTGCATTGGCAGGATCGTCACTGGGCCTCGATCCCGACGCTATCGCCGCCGACCTGGGTTTCGCTGCCGCAGCGGACAATTCGATCGACGCCACCGCGTCCCGGGACTTCGCTGCCGAGGCCGCATTCATCCTTGCGATGATCGCCGTCGACGTCTCCCGCCTCGCCGAGGACATCATTTTGTGGAGTACCACCGAATTCGGTTACGTCACGCTGCACGATGCGTGGTCGACGGGAAGTTCGATCATGCCGCAGAAGAAGAACCCGGATGTCGCCGAGTTGGCGCGCGGCAAGGCCGGCCGACTGATCGGCAACCTGGCGGGTCTGCTGGCCACGCTCAAAGCGCAACCGCTGGCCTACAACCGGGATCTGCAGGAGGACAAGGAACCGGTGTTCGACTCGGTGGCTCAACTCGAACTGGTGCTGCCGGCGATGGCCGGACTGACCGCCACCCTGGTCTTCGATGCCGAGCGGATGGCCGCGCTGGCACCGGCCGGCTACACCCTGGCCACCGATGTCGCCGAATGGCTGGTGCGCCGCGGGGTGGGGTTCCGGACCGCGCACGAAACAGCCGGCGCGGCGGTGCGCGTGGCGGAGGCCCGCGGCGTGGGCCTGGCGGATCTCACCGATGCCGAACTGACGCAGATCAGTTCCGAGCTGACACCCGAGGTGCGCGAGGTTCTGACGGTAGCCGGTTCGGTAGCGGCGCGGGATAGCCGCGGCGGTACCGCCCCGGAGCAGGTGGCGCGGCAGCTGCACACCGTCTGGACATCAGTCGCTGAGCTGCGAAACCGGCTGCGGCGCTAGGGCTGTCGGTTACTCGATCGATTCGGAGAGCTCCAGCCAGCGGTTCTCCTTGTCGTCGCGTTCGGCTTCGAGTTCCCGCAATTCCCGCGTCAGCCGGGTGATGCCGGCGTGATCGGACTGGTCGTGTTCGGCCAGCGCGACGTGCTTGGCATTGACCCGATCGCTCAGCTTGGCCACCGCACGATCCAGTGCCGCGATCTCCTTCTGAACACCGCGTAATGCCGCCCCCGAGAGCGTGTGGGTGGACGGGGCGTCGGACGTCGGTGCCGATACCTGGGCGGCGTCACGGGTTGCCGTGATCCGCAGGTACTCGTCCACCCCGCCGGGCAGGTGGCGCAGATGCCCGTTGACGATCGCGTACTGCTGGTCGGTGATCCGCTCGAGCAGATAGCGGTCGTGGGACACCACGATCAGGGTGCCCGGCCAGGAGTCGAGCAGGTCCTCGGTGGCCGAGAGCATGTCGATGTCCACGTCGTTGGTGGGCTCGTCGAGAATGAGGACATTGGGCTCGGCCAACAGGGTCAACATCAGCTGCAATCGTCGCCGCTGACCGCCGGAGAGCTCACCCACCCGGGTCGCCAGCTGATCGCGGCCAAACCCCAAGCGCTCCAACAACTGCGCCGGTGTCAGTTCCTTGCCATCGACCTGGTAGCCGGCCTTGAGCCGGCCCAGAACATCGCGCACCAGATCGTCGGCGATTTCGACAAGCTCGCCGGCCTGCTGATCGAGCATCGCCAACCGCACCGTCTTGCCGCGCTTGACTCTGCCGCTGTCCGGTTGGATCGTGCCGGCGATCAGGCCCAGCAGCGTGGACTTGCCCGCGCCGTTGGCCCCGACGATGCCGCTGCGTTCCCCCGGCGCGATCCGCCATTCGATGTCGCGCAGCACCGGCACCTCGGCCCCGTCGTTTCCCGGGTAGGACACCGACACGTCGAGCAGGTCAATGACGTCCTTGCCAAGCCGGTTGGTGGCGAGCTTGGCCAACTCGACGGTGTCGCGCACCGGCGGTATGTCGGCGATCAACTGATTGGCCGCGTCGATGCGGAACTTGGGCTTGGAGGTGCGCGCCGGCGCGCCCCGGCGCAACCAGGCCAACTCCTTGCGCATCAGGTTGGCGCGTTTGGCCTCGGTGGCCGCCGCCACCCGGTCGCGCTCCACACGCTGCAGCACATACGCGGCGTATCCACCGTCGAACGGTTCGACAACGCTGCCCCGGCCACTTCCCTCCGGCCCAACCCCGTGCACTTCCCACGTCGCCCCGTGCACTTCCCACGTGGTAGCGGCTACCTCATCGAGGAACCACCGGTCGTGGGTGACCACCAGCAGTCCGCCGGCGCTGCGCGACCAGCGTGCCTTCAGATGGGCGGCCAGCCAGGTGATGCCCTCGATGTCGAGGTGATTGGTGGGTTCGTCGAGGGCGATCACGTCCCAGTCGCCGATCAACAACTCGGCTAACTGCACCCGGCGGCGCTGACCGCCGGAGAGTGCGGCGATCGGCGTCTGCCAGTCGAGATCGGCCACCAGGCCGGCCACCACATCGCGGACCTTCGGATCTCCCGCCCACTGGTGTTCGGCACGATCACCGACCAGGGCATGGGCCACGGTGTGCGTCGGATCGAGGGTGTCGGCCTGCTCGAGTGCTGCCACCCGCAGGCCACCGCGGCGGGTGACCCGCCCGGAGTCGGGCGTGATCCGGCCGGTCAGCAAGCCGAGCAGGCTCGACTTCCCGTCGCCGTTGCGGCCGACGATCCCGATGCGATCGCCGTCGTTCACACCGACCGTCACGGAGTCGAAGACCACCCGGTTCGGATATGCCAGGCGCAGCGTTTCGCCGCCAAGCAAATGTGCCACCGCCAAGAGCCTAGGCTGTGGGGTAAGTACAGGGCTTGGCGACTACAGGGTGTTACACGTACCGGGTTTTACACGTAGAGGGTCTCAGCGGGGAGCAGCGGTGGTAGATCTGAATTTGTCGGCGATCGCACGACCTTTGGAGCGCTTGGTCGCGACCGCCCAGAACGGCTACGAGGTGGCCCGCTGGGGCGGCCTGGAGACCGGCGCGGTGCCGTCGACCTTCCAGATTGTCGAGAGCAACAGCATGTACAAGCTCCGACGGTATTTCCCGCCGGACAACCGGCCCGGCCGCCCGGCCGCCGGGCCGCCGGCGCTGATGGTCCACCCGATGATGATGTCGGCGGACATGTGGGACGTCAGCCGGGCCGACGGCGCGGTCGGCATCCTGCACGCCGCCGGCGTCGATCCGTGGGTGATCGACTACGGCTCACCGGACAAGGTCAAGGGTGGCATGGAGCGCACCCTCACCGACCACATCGTCGCGCTCAGCGAGGCCATCGACATCGTTGTCGCCGCCACCGGTCAGCCCGTCCACCTGGTCGGCTACTCCCAGGGCGGCATGTTCAGTTATCAGACAGCCGCCTACCGACGATCCAAGGACGTCGCCAGCGTGGTGGCCTTCGGCTCCCCGGTGGACACCCTGGCGGCGTTGCCGATGGGCATTCCGGCGAACATGGGCGTTGTGGGCGCGGAGTTCCTCGCCGACCATGTGTTCAATCGGATCGACATCCCGGGCTGGTTGGCCCGCACCGGTTTCCAGATGCTCGATCCGGTCAAGTCGGCCAAGTCGAAGGTCGACTTCCTACTGCAGTTACACGATCGGGAGGCGCTCCTGCCGCGCGAACAGCAGCGCCGGTTCCTCGACAACGACGGCTGGATCGCCTGGTCCGGCCCGGCGGTCTCGGAACTGCTCAAGCAGTTCGTGTCGCACAACCGGATGATGACCGGCGGGTTCGCCATCAAGGGCCAGTTGGTGACGCTGGCCGACATCACCTGTCCGGTGTTGGCGTTCGTCGGGGAAGTCGACGACATCGGCCAACCAGCCTCGGTGCGGGGCATCAAACGCGCCGCGCCGAAAGCCGAGGCGTACGAAGTGATGATCCGGGCCGGTCACTTCGGGCTGGTCGTCGGGTCGAAAGCGGCCACTATCACCTGGCCCACCGTTGCGGCGTGGGTGCAGTGGCTCGCCGGCGGCGCTGACCGCCCGGACAACATCGCACCGATGCCGGACACCACGGCCGGTTCCGGCCAGACCGGCGTGGCGATGACCTCGCGCGTCATGCACGGTGTCGCCGAGGCCTCCGAGTTGGCCGTGTCGATCGCCCGCGGAGCCGCCGATGCCGTTGCCGGTGTCAACAAGTCGCTGCGCACGCTGGCCATCGAGACCGTGCGCACCCTGCCGCGCCTGGTTCGGCTGGGTCAGATCAACGATCACACCCGAATCTCGTTGGGGCGCATCATCTCCGAGCAAGCCGAGTCTGTGCCCGACGGCGAGTTCTTATTGTTCGACGGCCGCGTGCACACCTACGACGCCGTCAACCGGCGCATCGACAATGTGGTGCGCGGCCTGATCGCGGTCGGCGTGCGTCAGGGCACTCGCGTCGGCGTGCTGATGGACACCCGCCCCAGCGCGATGGTGGCGATCGCCGCGCTGTCTCGTCTGGGCGGCGTCGCCGTGCTGATGCCCCCCGACGGCGACCTCGCCGCGGCCACCCGACTCGGCGGTATCACCGAGTTGATCACCGACCCGGCGAACCTGGCCGCCGCGAGCAGATTGCCGGTGCAGACGCTGGTGCTCGGCGGCGGCGACACCCGCGATCTTGATCTGCCGGCGCGCAGCACCGTGATCGACATGGAGAAGATCGACCCCGAGGCGGTGGAACTGCCCGGGTGGTACCGGCCCAACCCCGGCTTCGCCCGCGACGTGGCCTTCGTGGTGTTCAACGCAAGAGGCGGCGGGGTTCTCGAGCCCAAGCAGATCACCAACTACCGGTGGGCGCTGTCGGCCTTCGGCACCGCCTCGGCTGCCGCGCTCACCCGAAACGACACCGTCTACTGCCTGACCCCACTGCACCATCAGTCCGGCCTGCTGGTCAGCCTGGGTGGTGCGGTGGTGGCCGGCGCGAGAATCGCACTGTCACGAGGTTTGCAGGCGGACCGGTTCTTCGACGAGATCCGCCAGTACGGCGTCACCGTGGTGACCTACACCTGGTCGATGTTGCGGGAGATCGTCGAAGATCCCGGCTTCGCGTCCGCCGGCAAGAGTCCACTGGCCGGTAACAACCCGATCCGGCTGTTCATGGGGTCGGGCCTGCCGACCGGATTGTGGCGACGCCTGCTGGAGGTCTTCGAGCCCGCGAAGGTGGTGGAGTTCTTCGCCACCTCCGACGGGCAGGCCGTGCTCGCCAACGTGGCCGGAACCAAGATCGGCAGCGAGGGTCGGCCACTGCCCGGCGGCGGCGAGGTCGAGTTGGGCGCCTACGACGTGACCGAAGACCTCATTTTGGAGGATCAGCGTGGCTTCGTGAAGGTCGCCGGACCCGAAGAGATCGGTGTCCTGCTGGCCCGGCCGTGGGGACCGATCGACCCCACCGCGTCGATCAAACGCGGAGTGTTCGCCGCCGGCGACGTCTGGATCTCCACCGAGTACGTGTTCTGGCGCGACGCCGACGGTGATTTCTGGCTCCTCGGGAACCGTTCCGGGTTCCTGCACACACCGCGCGGGGTGGTGTTCCCCGCGCCGATCACCGACGCCATCGGAGCCATCGCCGCGGTTGACCTGGCGGTGACCTACGGGGTGGACACTCCGGCCGGGACCCTGGCCGTCACGGCGGTCTCGCTGCGGCCGGGGATGAGTATGACCGTCGCCGACCTGAGCGAGGCGGTGGCGTCGATGCCGGTCGGATTGCCGCCGGACGTGGTGCACGTGGTGCCGGAACTGGCGGTGAGCGCTTCCTACCGGCCGGTCGCCTCGGCTCTTCGGGCGGCCGGTGTGCCCAAGGCGGGTCGTAACAGCTGGTATTTGGACGGCGATAGCAGGACATATAAGAGGCTGACGGCGTCGGTCCACCGACGGCTGGCGGCCTCTGCCCGGTAGACTGGTGACCTCAGATGCCCGGAGGGACAGATGACGAGAACAGGCGGCAGTCGACGCTGGCGGCGGGGTGTGCGTAACGGCATTGCCGGGGTTGCCCTGGCGGTCGGCTTGGTGTGCGGGTCCGCGGTGCCGGCGCACGCCGACATTCTTGACGACCTCGCTGAGCAGTACGCGATCGGCGCCGGGGGCGGGCAACTGTCCAAGCTGTTGACGGTCTCGTTGAAACTGCGCGCGATGGGGTACAAACCCTCCCAGGCCTACCTCGACCAGGTCACCGAGGCCGCGGGCTACCGGCCGAATCAGAACCCGCTGGTCGAGGCGCTCAAGAACACCATCGCCTATCAGGCGAAGGTGAAGGCGCAGACCGAAATTCTGCAGGGAGCCCAGTCGCAGCAGGGGGCTAACAGCGCGATCATGGGTGCTGGGCAAATGCCGGGCGCCAGTAGTCCGGGTATGACCGCCCCTGGCATGACGACCGGCGGCATGACGACCGGGGGCATGACGACCGGGGGCGCCGTGACGACCGTCCAAGCCGTCCCCGTCCCAACTCCGTAACCCCGGTGATCCTGGTGCTCGGAGAGGGACACGGTTGAGGCTCGATCCGACCCTGCTGAGCATCCTGGTATGTCCCGCCGACCGGGGGCCATTGGTGCTCGTCGACGATCCACTCGGCAACCCGGTGCTCTACAACTCGCGACTGCGCCGGGCCTATCCGATCAGCGACGGCATCCCGGTACTGCTCGTGGAGGCGGGGTTGGAGGTTTCGCCCGAGGAGCACGAACGGCTGATCGGCCGCCCCCCGCACTGACGCACCCGGACTTTGCGTCGGTGAGCCCGAACTTTGCCGGAATCGTCGGTACCGTCCGTTTCTACGGGTTAACGTAACGTCCACACGAAAAGGGTCCGTGACTGAAAGCTCACAGGGCTGCGCGAAAGTGGGGGTGCGGACGTGATCACTCGGGATTGCAACTACATCAAAGGCGGCTGGCAGCGCGCGAGCGGCACGGAGAACTTCGAGGTTACCGACTCAACGACCGAGGAGATCATCGGTACCGTCACGGCGGCGACATCCGGCGATGCCGATGCCGCCGTCGCGGCAGCCCGTGCCGCGTTTCCGGAATGGTCTGCGCTGTCGCCGGGCGAACGAGCGGGTTACCTCCAGCGCGCGGCCGAGGGGTTGCAGTCACGTCAGAGCGACATCGCCGTCCTGGTCAGCCGCGAGGTCGGGATGCCGTTCGCCTACAGCAACGTGATTCAGGCCGGCCTGCCGGTGTTGTCCTTCGTCTCGATGGCCGAGCTCGCCCTGAACTTTCCGTTCCAGGAGCGGGTCAATAACTCGCTGGTCCTGCGCGAACCGATCGGCGTTGCCGTCGCGATCACGCCGTGGAACTACCCCCTGCACCAGATCGCTGCGAAGGTTGCCCCGGCGCTGGCCGCCGGGTGCACCGTGGTGCTCAAGCCGAGCGAGGTAGCGCCGCTGAACGCCTACATCTTGGCTGAGGTGCTCGATTCGATCGGGCTGCCGCCCGGTGTGTTCAATCTGCTGACCGGCACCGGTGCGGAGGTCGGTGAGACGCTGGTGGCTCATCCCGAGGTGGACATGGTGTCATTCACCGGTTCCACCGGCGCCGGGCGCCGGATCGGTGCGGTGGCGGCGCAAACCATCAAGCGGGTGTCCCTGGAACTCGGCGGTAAATCGCCGCTGATCATTCTGGACGACGCCGACATGGTCGCTGCCGTGGGCGCGGGGCTGACGGGCTGTTTCCTGAACTCGGGCCAGACCTGTATTGCGTTGTCCCGCATGATCGTTCCCCGCTCCAGGCTTGCAGAAGTAGAGGCGATTGCCCAAGCCGGTACCGAGTCGATCACCGTAGGAAGCCCTTTCGAGGCGACCACCATGATGGGGCCGTTGGTATCGGCACTGCAACGCGACCGGGTGGTCAACTACATCGAGCAGGGCATCGCCGAGGGCGCCAAGCTGATCGCCGGCGGACCCACGCCACCCGACGGACTGGACCGCGGCTACTTCGTGCGTCCGACGGTGTTCTCCCAGACCACACCCGATATGGCGATCGTCAAAGAGGAGATCTTCGGGCCGGTACTGGTCATCCAGGCCTACGACGACGAGGACGAAGCCGTCGCGCTGGCCAACGACACCATCTTCGGGTTGAACTCCGCCGTGCGGTCCGCCGACGTGGACCGGGCGATCGCCGTCGGCCGCCGGATCCGCGCCGGCCAGGTGCAGATCAACGACGGCGCGTTCAACATCTGCGCCCCGTTCGGCGGCTACGGACAATCGGGCAATGGCCGCGAGTTTGGTAGGTGGGGTCTTGAGGAGTTTCTCGAGACGAAGTCGATGCAACTGCCCTGAAACGCACCTGCCCAGAAACCAATTCCGTGAAAGAGGCAACTATGGACACCGCATTCACCAATCGTCAGCGGGAGACCCTCGCTGCCGCCGTCGACACCTTCGTGCCGTCGGTGTCTCGCGACGACGATCCCGACGGATTCTTCGCCACCAAGGGCAGTGACGTCGGTGCACACGTGGCCGTCGAGCACTACCTGCTCTCCCGGCTCACCGCCGAACAGTTGGCCGGATTGCAGCAGTTGCTCGACACCGCCGGGCTCATCGGGTTGAAGAATCAGTCGCAGGCGGTCCGGGAGGCGATCATCGGCAACCTCGGCCGGATCTCTCCGGAGAGCCACGGCGCGATCGCCGCACTCAAGCAGTTGTCTGTCATGTTCAGCTATGGGCTTCCCGATGCCACCGGCCGCAACCCGTTTTGGGCGGGCATGGGCTACCCCGGCCCCGTGCAGGCACCGCCGCAGACCCCGAAGACGTTGACCACCGTCGTCCCGACCGAGGGCCAGGTGTTCGATGCCGACGTCGTGGTGGTCGGTTCCGGCTGCGGCGGCGGACTGATCGCCGGAAAACTGGCCCAGTCCGGCAAGAAGGTGATCGTTGTGGAGGCGGGCGGCTACTACAACGAGTCCGACTTCGTCCAACTTGAGCTTGCCGCGTACCAGACGCTGTTCCTGCGCGGCGGATTCTTCAATTCGGCCGACGGAATGTTGGCCATCGCAGCGGGTTCGACCGTCGGCGGCGGCAGCACCGTCAACTGGTCCAACTCGATCGTCACGCCCCAACGTGTTCGCGACTCGTGGGCGAAGGCCGGCCTGAGCGACGTCGCCGGACCGGCCTTCGACGAACACCTCGCCGCCGTGATGGAGCGGATGAGTTGCAACGACAAGGTGTCGACCCAGAACGAGGTGCACTCCCGGATCATCGACGCCGCCGAAAAACTCGGCTACTCCTACCGGGTCACGCCACTGAACATCGACCCTGATCGCTACGACCCCGCGATCGCCGGTTTCACCGGCATGGGTGACCAAACCGGCGCGAAAAAGGGCACCATGCTCACCTACCTGCAGGACGCGTGCGACGCCGGTGCGGTGATCATGCCGAACACCTGGGTGGAGAAGATTCGCACCGAGAACGGCGTCGCGGCCGGGTTGGAGGGTACCTTCACCGATCCCGCCACCGGCCAGAGTGTCCGGGTCGTCATCAACGCGCCGACGGTGGTGGCGGCCGCGGGCAGCCTGGAGACCCCGGCACTGCTGCTGCGGTCCGGCATCGGTGGACCGGCGGTCGGCAAGGGTCTGCACATGCATCCGGCCTCCCTGGTCCCCGGCATCTACGACGACCCGCAGGAACAGTGGCACGGCCCGGGGATGGCCGGTGCGATGGATCAGTTCGCCGAGTTCAACGAGGGCTACGGCTACCTGATCGAGGGCGTGCAGCACCTGCCGGCACTGTTCGCCAGCATCGTGCCGTTCACGTCCGGAGCACAGCACAAGGAACTGTGTCAGAAGTACCGGTACCGGGCCGACTTCTTGATCCTGCTCAAGGATCGCGGCACCGGCAGTGTCACGATCGACGACGGCGGCCAGGCCGTGCACTGGTATCCCTTCGACGACCAGTTGGACCGGGACAACTTCAAGCACGCGATCGTGACGTGCATTCGGATGCACGTGGCCGCCGGAGCGCAGCAGATTTTCGTCGCCGCGCAGGCGATGCCGCCGTGGCAGCGCGGCGAGGATCTGGAGGCCTTCATCGAGAAGGTGAACCAGATCCCGATCGGGCCCGGCGGAACGCCGGTGTTCTGCGCGCACCAGATGTCCAGCGCCCGTCTGGGCTCCGACCCGAACACCTCGGTGGCGGACCCCAACGGGGAACTGCACGACACGCCCGGTGTCTGGATTGGGGATTCCAGCGGCATGCCGACATGTTCGGGCGCGAACCCGATGCTGACGGTGATGGCACTGGCGCACCGAACCGCCACCAACATGATCAAGGCCGGCGACCGCGTCGGGGTCCCCGCCTGACTTTTCTTTGATGTGGCCCCGGTGTCGCTCTGATGTGGCCCCGGTGTCGCCCTGACGTGGCCCCGGTGTCGCCGTGACGTGGCCCTGATGTCGCTCCGGGGTGGTTCGACTGGTTAGGATTAGCCAGGTTCGGGGCCGCGCCCGGGCCGGATCCCGGAGGCGTTCTGATCACGTTAAGCTCCGCCGACCGTGCGCCAGACCCCGCCGTCCTGCGCAGCCCGGGCGGATTCACCTGGTTCTACGTCGATCTGGTCGATGACCACGGCCGAGCCGCGACGCTCATCTGGTCCTGGGGTCTGCCGTTTCTGCCCGGGTACGCGCAGTCCGCGCGCACCGGTCGCCCGCGCCTTCCGCTGCAGCGGCCCAGTGTCAACCTGGTCGTCTACGAGGGCGGCCGCGAGCGCTTCTACCTGCTTTCCGAACTGCCCACCGAGGAGTGCACCTGGGGCGAGGACGGTTCCTCGTGGCGCCTCGGTGACTGCTCCTTCTCCTGGACCGACACCCCCGCGGTGGCCGGCGGCGTCTCGATCCGCACGCTGCAGGCGACCCTCGACCTGGCCCTGCCCACCGGCGGCCGGGCCACCGGAAAGTTGTGGCTGTCCGGTCCGCTGCGGCGCGACCTGCCCGACGCGGCGGGCGGTGATGTCTCCCCGCCCGGACTCGGCCGCGGATCCCTCGACACCTGCACACACCTGTGGACACCGATGATGGCCGCCAGCCGGGGTGGTCTGGAACTGGACACCCCGGGCGGTGAGTTGCGGATCGAGGGCCGCGGCTACCACGACCGCAACAGCGCCGGGCAGCCGCTGCAGTCCCTGGGCATCCATAGCTGGTGGTGGGGCCGGCTGGCGTTGCCCGGTCGCGATCTGATCTTCTACCGGTTGGTTCCGTCGGAGGCCGGGAAAGCGCCGCGCGATCTCGTTGTCGAGATCGCCGAAGACGGGACCTGCCGCGCGCGTGAGCAGGCTGCGCTGCAGATGGGGCGCGAGCGCCGCAACGTCTGGGGTCTGCGCTGGCCGGACAGCGCCGTCTTCGCCGATCCAGACGGACACATCGTGCGGGTCGACGTCGACTCGGTACTCGACAACGGTCCGTTCTATCAGCGGTATCTGCTGCGGGGCCGGTGCGGGTCTGACGAGGGTTACGGAATCGGGGAGAACCTGATGCCAGACCGGGTGGACACCGACCTGTTGCGGCCGTTGGTCCGGATGCGGGTGCACCGCGCCGTCGGCGCCAACTCGATGTGGCTGCCGCTGTTCTCGGGCGACGTCGATGGCCGGTGGTCGCGGCTGCTCAAACGGTCCGGGGGAGCGCGTGTATGACCGTCGCCGGGCCGGGCCGGAACCTGTCGCCGGCTGACCTGCTCGATGGTTCGGCTCCGCGCTGGGCTCAGATCCTGGCGATGCTGCTGGCGCTGCCGGCGCTGCTGCCGCTGAGCCTGGTCGCGGTCAACGCCGTGTTCTGGACCCGCGGCCGCGCCGTGGCCGCCACCGGAGTCGCGCCGGGCGATGTCAGCGTGCTGATTCCGGCCCGCGACGAGGTCGCCACCATCGAGGCCTGCGTGCGCGCCGCCGACAACGCCCGCGGCCCGATCGGTGAGATCATCGTCTACGACGACGGCTCCACCGACGGGACCGCCGAGGTGCTTGCCCGGCTTGAGCCGCAGGTGCCGCGCCTGAAGGTGCTGCGCGGCGGCGAGTTGCCCGCCGGCTGGGTCGGTAAGCCGCACGCCCTGCACTGCCTGAGCGCCGCGGCCCGCGGGCAGTTGCTGCTCAACATCGACGCCGATGTCACCCTGCGCCCCGACGGCGTGTTGCGGATGCTCTCGCTGATCGGACCAGTCGGCGGTCCAGTCGGCGGTCCAGTCGGCGCGGCGATCGTGACGGCTGTTCCGCGGCAGCGCACCGGCAGCCTCGCCGAACGGCTGATGATCCCGCTGCTGCACCTGTCTTACGTCGCCTGGTTGCCCATGGCGTTGATTCCCAGGACCCGCGACCCGCGCGTGCTCGCGGCCAACGGTCAACTCCTCCTGGTCCGCCGCTCGGCACTGGAATCGATAGGCGGCTGGGCCCGGGTGCGTGCGGCACTGGTGGATGACATGGCGCTGTGCCGTGCGGTCAAGGCCGACGGCGGGCGGGTCGTCTTCGCCGACGGTGATCAGATGGCCGACTGCCGGATGTACTCCGACGGCGCCGCGCTGCGGCGCGGTTTCACCAAGAACTTCTACGAGGGCATCGGTGGACGGCCACCGGCGCTGATCGTCGTCGCGGCGTTGCACCTGTTGTTCTTCGTCGCGCCGTATGTTGCGTTGCCCGTCGCGCTGGCAGTGGGGGCACCGGGGCTGGCCGCCGCCGCCGCTGTCGGGGTGCTCGCCAATGTGGGCCTGCGGGTGATCATGGCGGTGCGCTATCACCACAGTTTGTCCAGCGTGCTGCTGCACCCGGTGGCGGTACTGCTCATGATGGGCGTTCTGGTGGAGAGCTTCCGGTGCAGCCGCCGCGGTGACATCCGCTGGCGCGGCCGTTCCTACGCCGCGCAGGCGCAACGGGAGGCGGTGTGAATCGTCCCGACGCACAGGCGCTGGCCCGGGCCGGCGACACTCGACGGGAGGCCTTCCTACGGCTGGCCCGGCCTTACGCGCGGCGGCGGGTGGCCCGCGGGCTGGACGGGCTGTGGGTGAGCGGACTCGCCGAGGCTCGGGCCGCGCTGGCTCAGCGGCCGCTGATCTTCGTCGCCAACCACGTCGCCTGGTGGGACGCGCTGCTACTGCTGCCACTCGACGACGCACTCGGCGGTACCGGCTGGGCGGTGATGGATTCCCGCAACCTGCGCTCGCTGCCCTTTCTCGGCTGGGTCGGCGCCCTGCCGCTGGACCGCAGCAGCCCGCAGCGCAGCCGGGAGTGCCTGCAGTCCTGTGCTGACCTGCTGGACCGGCCCGGCCGCGGCGTCTGGGTCTTTCCCCAGGGTCGGCAGCGGCCCGCGCACCTGAGGCCGCTGGACCTCAAGACCGGCCTGGGCATCATGCACGCCCGCAGACCGGTGGATCTCGTCGTCGTGAGCATCGACTATGTGTTCCTGGAGCGGAGCCGGCCGGCGGCCGTCGTTCGGTTCTCGGAGCCGATCGCCGGCGGGGGCCCAGCCGACGGGGGCCCAGCCGACGGGGGCCCAGCCGACGGGGGCCCAGCCGGTGGGGACCCAGCCAGCGGCGAAGCGGAAGCCGGGTCAGCCCTGCTGGCCGCGGTGGAGAGTGCGCTGCTCGACGGACTCGATGCCATCGACGTCGCCGTCATGGCCGCCACCGACGGTCGACGGGCCCGCACCCATCCGCTGGACCCTCTGCCCGGCTTCGTCCCACTGGTGGCTCCGGCCCGGTGGCCGCTCCCGCGGGTTTTCGGCAGCAGGCCGCGCGGTGGCTGAGCGCGAGGTGTTGGTGGTCGGCGCCGGTGTGGGCGGGCTGGCCGCCGCGCTCGCCCTGGCCGCCCGGGGGCTGGCGGTGCGGGTACTCGAAGCCGGTCCACGACCGGGCGGAAAGGCCGGAACCATCGAACTCGACGGGATCCGGGTGGAGACCGGCCCCAGCGTGCTCACCCTGCCCGAGGTGTTCGCCGACGTGTTCGCCCGGGCCGGCCTGCGACTGGCCGACGTGATCGGACTGCGCCGCCTCGACCCCGGCTTTCGCTACCGCTACGCCGACGGATGCGTGCTCGACGTGGCCCACGAAGCGGAGCAGACACTTGCCAACGTCCGGTCGACTCTCGGGCCCGCGGCGGCCGGCGAACTGGCGGGCTTTTTGGCCTACAGCCGCCGGATCTGGGAGGCGGCCGCGCCGCACTTCGTACTCGGCCCGGCCCCGACGTGGACGGCGATGGCGGGCATGGCTCTGCGCCACCCTCGCGCCCTGGCCGCCGTCGACCCACTGCGCAGCATGGCCGCCGGAATCGACCGCCAGGTGCGTGACCCGTATCTTCGGATGCTGCTGCGCCGCTATGCGACGTACAACGGCAGCGACCCCCGACATGCCCCGGCAACGCTCAATTGTATTGCGCACGTTGAGCTTGCACTGGGCGGTTATGGCATAGCGGGTGGCGTGTTCGCGTTGATCGAGGCGCTGGTCTCGGCGATCGAGACTAGAGGCGGTGTCATCGAATGCGGCGCGAAAGTCGATCGCGTGCTGCTCGACGGTGGCGTTGCCGCCGGTGTCGTGCTGGCCGGTGGTGCGGTGCGACATAGTCGGGCTGTGGTCGTCAACGCCGATGTGGAATGGCTGCGTACCGGTCTCGACCCGCAGGCCGCCCGACAGCTGCCTGGCCCACCGGCGCCGTCGATGTCGGCCTGGAACGGGGTGGTGCGGTCGGCCCGCCGGGCCGACCGGTTACCCCACGAAGTGCTGTTTCCGGCGGACTACGACGCGGAGTTCGCCGACATCTTCGACCGGGACCGCCCCCCGGCCGCGCCCACCGTCTACCTGTGTGCCCAGCAGCGTTGCCACGGCCTGGCCAGCTGGTCGGATGCCGAGCCGGTGTTCGTGATGGCCAACGCCCCCGCTGAGCCGTCCCTTGGGGCGCGGGCGCCCCAGGTGTGGGATCAGCTGGAAACTGCTGTGCTGCAACGGATTCAGGCGGCAGGGCAGTGGTCGCAGGGGGATGCGCTGATGTGGCGGCGCAGTCCGGCGGATCTGGCCGCCGCCTTCCCCGGTAGCCGGGGAGCCATCTACGGCGCCGCCAGCAATGATCGCTTCGCCGCCTTCAAGCGCCCACCTAACCGGGTGCCCGGATTGCCCGGTGTCTACCTTGCCTCGGGCAGTGCCCACCCCGGCGGCGGACTGCCGATGGTCGCGCTGTCGGGTCTGGCCGCCGCCGACTGTCTATCCGGTGACCTGGGACTGCTATCCGGTGATCTGGGCCTGGCCAAACCTCCTGTGACGTGACGGCGCAACTGCTGCACGCCGACCCGGTGAGCGCCGCTCGTTTGCTTCTCGGCGCGGTGCTCACCTGCCGTGGCGTCAGTGCCGTGGTGGTCGAGGTCGAGGCCTACGGGGGACCGCCGGAGAGTCCGTGGCCCGATACCGCCTCCCATTCCTATCGCGGTCCCACCGCGCGCAATGCGGTCATGTTCGGGCCGCCGGGGAGGCTCTACGTTTACCGCAGTCACGGAATTCACCTGTGCGCCAACGTGTCCTGCGGTCCCGACGGCACCGCCGCTGCGGTGTTACTGCGGGCGGCGATCATCGACTCCGGTACCGAGATCGCGCAGACCCGGCGCGGATCGGGTGTCGCGGCGCGGGCGCTGGCACGCGGGCCGGGCAACCTGTGTGCGGCTCTGGGCATCAGCATGGACGACAACGGCGGCGATCTGTTCGACGCCGCGTCACCGGTAACGGTGCGGCTACAGCGACCGGTTGAATCCGATTCGGTCCTGCGCGGGCCACGCGTCGGGGTCAGCGCTGCCGCCGATCGGCCCTGGCGATTGTTCCTGGCCGGGCACCCGGAAGTCTCGGCCTACCGCCGAAGTTCCCGCGCGCCACGGCCGGGCGCGAGCGACTGAGCGCACGCCATGCGGGAAGATCAACCCATGGCCACGACGATCCTCGACGAGCTGGGCTGGCGCGGCCTGATCGCACAATCC
>Ga0247831_1001922_pt1 | contig 36158 bp, 24 predicted proteins | sample LaCruzMarch2015__9_FD_192406 | JGI IMG/M metagenome (GOLD analysis project Ga0247831, IMG submission 192406) | Freshwater microbial communities from meromictic Lake La Cruz, Castile-La Mancha, Spain - LaCruzMarch2015_1m | ecosystem: Environmental > Aquatic > Freshwater > Lake | place: Spain...
GCTTCTTTTTGGCCTTTTTGCTCCGCCTGCTCTCCGCTCTCCTGCCGCCTGGATCAACTGTCTTCCGGACATGTCTCGCCTGAAATGGCGTTTTTCAGAACCGACTCGATACGCAGGAATTTGGTTTCGCTGCCATCGGAGAAGCGGATGGGGATCTGGTTGGTGAAGAGAGGGTCCTTTGAAACGAGGCCATAGCAAAGGCCGTCCTTGGAGGTGTAATAGGCGAAGCTTTTGTGGAACCCGGTAGCGAAGCCGTGAAGGTCGGTGAGCAGCATGTGGTAGCGCGCACCATCATACCAGATACAGGGGTCCTCGTTCTGGAAATTACCCGGCAAGGCGTTTTCGCTCCCCTTGTGCAGCAGGGTGTAAGGGCCGAAAATTGAGTCCGCCCGGTAGGCGTGGATGTAGTGCAGCAGTTCATCAAATACCTTGCTGCTGGGGAAGCGGGGATTCTCCACCTTCACCTTGCCCACGCCGTAGACAGAGCCGTCCGAGTGAATCCAAAGGCCCGGATTATTCGCGGGGATACACCAGTCTTTTTGGCGTTGCCAAGGGCCCTCGACCGAATCGCTCACCGCCACGCCGCTTTTCCAGGCCGGGATGCCGAGATGGTAGAGATAATATTTCCCGCCGTGGAAGACGATCTTCGGGTTGTGACATCCTTCGGAATCAAAAAAATCTCCGGGACGCGGACGAAACACCTCGCCCGCATAAGTGTAAGGGCCAAGCAGGTTTTTCGAGGTAGCGCGCACGATGAAACTCGTTTTCCAAGCGCTAAAATTTTCACTCGTCCAGCACGAGGCGAACAAGTGGAAGGTATCACCCACTTTGATGATCGAAGGGTCCCAAAGGTTATACCCCGCGCGCTCGAAGCCGCCGTCCCGCCGAGGCAGGCCGAGTTTGGCCTTGAGGGGATTATCGGTGGGCATCTGTGCATTCACGCTGTGGCGCCAAGCCTGCAAACGGGCAAGCAGGGCGACGGTTTTCTCGGGATTTCCGTCGGCGAGATTGTGTTTCTCCCCGGGATCTTGGCGAAGGTCGTAAAGTTCTACGCGCCGGTCCTCATACCATTCTATGAGTTTAAAATCGCCCGAGCGCACGGCCCCGTAAGGCAAGCCGCCCTGGTTGCTGTAGTGCGGGTAATGCCAGAAGACCGGACGCTCCGGCTTGTCCGCGCCTTTGAACTCGGGCACGAGACTTGCCCCCTCGAGCTGGCGCGCAGCGGTCGACGGCAAGCCGGCCATTTCCCCAAAGGTGGGAAAAAAATCCACCGACGAAACGGGCGCGCGGCAAAGGCTTTGGGGCTGGATCACCGCAGGCCATTTGATCAGGAGCGGCTCGCGCACCCCGCCTTCGTAGGCCCAGCCTTTTCCAGCGCGCAGGGGCAGATTGGAGGTCGGCGAACCCTCGGCGGTGGAAAGGCCGCCGTTGTCCGAGGTGAAAACCACAAGGGTATTTTCGGCGAGGCCCCACTCGTCGAGTTTGTCCAGAAGGCGACCGACATTTTCGTCGAGGTTCTCGACCATCGCCGCGTAGGCGGGGTGGTTTTGCACCTGCCTGACGGGACGCCAGTGGTCGTCGAGAAACGCGGGGGATACGGCGGCGGGAAGCCGCGCCGCCTTGGCTTTGTATTTTTCCACCAAAGCGGGTTTGGCCTGCAGTGGATTGTGAACGGCGTAGTGGGAGAGATAGACGAGGAACGGCGTTTCGCGGTGCTGCTCGATGAAGCGGATCGCCTCGCTGGTAAGACGATCCGTGAGGTATTCTCCTTCCGGCCCGTCTGGCAGATTCGGAAGTTTATAAGGACTGAAGTAGGAAGGCGGCGCCCCTTTGCCACAACCTCCGAGATTCAGGTCGAAGCCCTGATGCTCGGGCCAATGCTCCGGCGAGACTCCGAGGTGCCATTTTCCAAGGAAAGCGGTTTTATAGCCGGCCGGCCGAAGGGCCTCGGCAAAAGTCGTCTCCTCCAGCGGCAGAAACGGCTGGAGTTGAGGGCGCTTTAGTTTTTGCGAAGGGCGCTCCTCTCGGCCGGGCAACCAGTCCGTTATGCGCAAGCGGGCCGGGGATTTTCCGGTGAGGATGCTCGCACGCGTGGGCGAGCAGACGGGGGCGGCGGCATAGGCGTGGGTGAATCGCATGCCCCCGGCGGCCAATCGGTCGAGGTTCGGAGTCTCGTAAAACGTGCTGCCGTAGCAGCCGAGGTCAGACCAGCCGAGGTCATCGGCGAGGATGAAGACGATGTTCGGCGGTCGCTGGGCGGGAGCGGCGCGGACCTCGCCGGCGGCGAATAAGCCGACGGCTAGGACAAGTCCGCTTTTCAACAAAGCGGCAAAAGAAAGGGAGGTATTCATTGCTGCGGAAAGAGGCTGAGGCTTTTGAGCCTCATGAGTTCAGCACCAGTGATTTCGTCGGCTTGGATTTTTACATCGTAGTCGCCGGGCTCGAGGGCGATGCGCCCGAGGTCAAGAGAGACGTTCATGCCCGGTTGGCGCACGCTGCCTTTCAACGTGTGCCCGCCAATGGTGAGGGTGAAGGCGCCGCCGTAGCTTTGCCCTATTCTGCCGGCGACGGCCCCGCCGTCGGTTTCGACCTTGGTTTTGTCTGCCTCGGGCGCGTCGTAGTGCAGGATGGCCTGAAAAACGGCGGGCCGAGCGAGGCGGGTTTTCCAGAGGACGGCGCTTTCCGTGCTCTTCCATCCCTTGACGTGGGAGGTGATCGACGTGCCTTTGCCGAGGCTCCAGCCTTTGGGATCCACCGGCCCGAGAAGTTCGGCCGTGAAGACGCTGAGTTTGTTGGCGGTGTTCGTTTGGAGAAGACGCAGGGGATTTCCGGAGGGGCGGGTTTTGCACTGCAGGGCGATCACGCTGGCGGCGTCATCGGGGGAGGAAGCGGGCAGTGTGATTTGCAAGTCGGGGCCGATCCGCTCGAAGGGAAGGGGTGATTCCGGATCGGCGAGAAGCGCGGCGGCGGCGACCTCGGTATCGAGCCCGCCGACCAGAAGCTTTCCGTCCCGCGGCCAATCGAAAACCTGAAGGTAGAGGATATTCCCCTTGAGTGTGGATTCGCCCCAACTTTGGGGCGAGAGCGGGGTGCGTTCGGTGCCGCGTATGGATTCGCCGTTGATCTTCCACCAAGTGGCGATGGCGGCGAGGATTGCGCGATCCTCGGCGGCGAAAGTGCCGTCGCCTTTGGGGCCGATGTTAAGCAGGAGGTTGCCTCCCCGGGCGGCGGCCTTGGCGAGGAGTTGGATAAAATGTCCGGGCGGCTTGTGGGATTTATCGCCGGCGTGGTAGCCGTAGGATTCGTTGGTGGTCGGGATCGCTTCCCAGTCCTGCTCCGCGGGCGCAGTCATGGGGCCGAACTCGGAGGGTCGATCGCTGGTGGTATGGTAATCCCCGTGGGCGGAACCGGCTATGCGGCCGTTGAGTATGAGTTGCGGATCCGCCTCGCGGAGGGCGGCGAGAATTTTCAAGTTCAGCTCGCGGGGATTATGGTGCGGCGTATCGCCCCAGAGAATTGCGGGATGGTAGCCGCGGATGAGTTCGAGCATTTGCGGCAAGGCCTTCCTTTCCACGCATGCCTGGCGTCGTTCCGGACCCTTCGGCTCGGGGTAACGCGGATCTCCGGAGAGCGACCAGTCTATGGCGTGCGAGTAATAGACGCCCAGCTTTATGCCCTGTTTTTCGCAGGCGTCTTTAAGCTCGCGCAAGGGATCGCGGCCGAAAGCGCTGGACCGAACCACACTGTAATTATCCACCTTGGAATCAAACATGGCCACGCCATCGTGGTGCATCGCGGTGATTATTATATAGCCCATACCGGTTTCTCGCGCGGTCCGCACCCATGCGTCGGCATCGAATGCGGATGGATCAAAGGGCCGCACCACCTCCTCAAGGTAGGTGTCGCGTTTAATTTTGGCGATGCGCTGGATGTGTTCGGCATAGCCTGCGACCGCCTGGCCCTGCCACTCCCCCGCCAGGGCGGAATAAACCCCCCAGTGGATAAACATCCCGAAGCGGGCCTCGCGCCACCAACCCAGCCGCGCATCCTTGATTGCGGGCGTTACATAGTTCGCAAACTCATCCAAAACCCCGGCCGGAGCCGCCGACTCCGCACTATATACCGGCAGCACGAAGGTGGATAAAAACAAAAGCGCGTAGCTACGGTGAAAAAAGAGACTCATCCAAGCAGAACGCGAGTAATTGTGCCAAAGGCAAACCGAAGCAAAACTTCACTCTGCCCTGTATGAATCAAAAATCACCCGATGGACCGCGTCAGGCCTTCTTTACGAAGCAGGCCTTGAGCATAATGGCCACGCCGTCGACTTTGCAGTCGATCTCATGGTCTCCCTCCACAAGGCGGATGTTTTTGGCCTTGGAACCGGCCTTCAAAACCTGGGCTCCGCCGAGCTTCAAGTCCTTGATCGTCGTGATGCTATCGCCTTCGGCGAGCACGTTGCCATGGGCATCTTTGACCACGCGGGGACCCTCGGGCGCCTCCTCCTTGGGCCACTCGTGGCCGCAGGTGGCACACTCCCAGTGATCAGGGTGCGCGAGCACATCTTCGAGGGTGCAAACCGGACAGGCGGGAGCTTTCATACGCGGCAAAAAAGAACCCGGAGCACGAACCGCCCCGCCCTGCTTTTCAACCTCGGATCGTCCCACCACTCGCTACCGCCGAGCCAAACCCGTTGACGGCACCCAGACGGTCGCCCTATTAAACCCACGCCCCGCTCCCCCACCCCATGCTTCCAAACCCCGTCCGCCGCGTCATATTTGTCCTCTGCCTGTTGCCCGCGACGCCCGTCTTCAGCGCTGAAACCCACCTGCTCGGCGGCCTGCAAAGCGATCCATTTTTTATCAACGACGCGGTCGGAACCGACGTGCTGTGGAATGCCGGCTACTACGGAGCCGGCGTGGTCATCGCCAACGTCGAGGCCGGCCATCCTTGGTCCGGCCATGAAGTCTTTGACCGCACCGCCCTTGGCCTCCCCGCCACCCCGGCCCGGTTGGTCAACGCCCCCGCCAGCGCGGATGAGCCCGAGTTGGGCGAAAGCGATTTCCACGCCACCATGGTCGCCCACGTGCTCGTCGGGGCAAAAACCGTGGTGAACCCCAATAACTCGATCAGCCTCACCCTCGCCGGCGCCGGCATGGCCCCCCTCGCCACCCTTTGGTCTGGCGCCATCGCCACCCGCTTCGACAAGACGCTGGAGAACCTCGGCTCCTTCGAGATCAGCGATAAGTCCTTTCGCACCCCTTACGTTGCCTTCTACGAAGGAGGCCCTCAGGGCCGGGCCGATGTGATCAACAGCAGCTGGGGCTTCGAGGACCCCTCCGCCCGCGAACGCGAGACACGCATCATCACCGGTCTTGCCGCGCAGAATCCCTCCGTCGCCACCGTTTTCAGCGCAGGTAATTCCGGCCCCGGCCCCAATACCGTCGGCGGGCCCGGCTCGTCGTTCAACGTCATCACGGTCGGCGCCCTGGGCGGCCCGGCCTGGCTGACCCCATCCGATTTCTCCTCGAGCGGCCCAGTCGCCTTCTACAATCCCGCGACCGCTTCGACCACGCCGGCCGCCCGCGCTGCCGTGCATCTCGCCGCGCCGGGTGAGAACTTCGCCCTCGCCGCCTACCTCCAGCCCACCGGCGGTCTTGAGCCCGCCCTCGGCGGCTTCGTTACGGGCGCCAACAACCTCTATTTCACCTTTTCCCAAAGCGGCACCAGTTTCTCCGCTCCTGTCGTCGCCGGAGGCATCGGCCTGCTCAAGGAGGTAATCCGCACCCCCTCCTTCCAATTGCCCCAAAACGAAGCGCTCGATACCCGCGTGATGCGCTCCGTCCTCATGGCCTCGGCCAGCCGAACCGAGGGTTGGGACAACGGCCAGCACTCCAGCCCCGGCGGAGCCCTCGTAACCACCCAGGCTCTGGACTTCCGCACCGGCGCTGGCCGGGTAGATTTAGAAACCGCGGCCTACGTTTACGCGCTCGGCACCACCGACGTCCCCGGCGATGCGGGCGGCAACAGCCTGGATTCACTCGGCTGGGACTTTGGGCGCATCGATCTCGGAGGGGTGAATAACTACACCCTCGACTCCTTCACCGGCAGTGCAGCGCTCGAATTTACCGTGGCGCTGAACTGGTTCACGGCCGACACCTTTGACTCGGTCACCGGCGTGACCACCTACGGCAGTTTCGCCAACCTCGACCTGGAAGTCTGGTCCGTCAGTTTGAATGGCTCCTTTGACACCCTGCTGGCCGCCTCGCGCAGCAATTTTAACACTGCCGAATTCCTGCGCTTCGGAGCGAGTCCGGGCGAACGCTTCGGCCTCCGGGTGCATTTCAACGATACCGTCTATGACCTCGATGGCACCCCCGGCGGCGCGGTGGCCTACGGCCTGGCTTGGGCGACCACCGTGATTCCCGAACCCGCGGCCGCCTCAACCTGGCTCGGCCTGTTGGCTCTGGTTACTAGCAACGCAAGAAAACGCCGGAGCCAAACAGGCCGGGAAATTTAACCCGGATACCACGCCTATCACGGGTCGTCTCGCACACGTTTTTTCTTTAAGATCAATAACTTGCGCGATACTCCGCCGGGATAATCGCGGGGTCCGGGTTAAACGCCGTGGCGGCGCAGGTTTTTTAAAGCCACCTCAAACTCCCGCGGCAGGGGCGCGGTGATCGTGACAGGTTCGCGGGTGGCGGGATGATTCACCGTCAACACACTCGCATGCAGCCCCAGGCGGGGCAGCAAAGGGCGCTCATCGTCCCGCCCCTTGTAGCCGCGCTTCAAATCCGAAAGCCGTAACTCGATGCCCGGCACACCATAAAACGGATCACCCAAGATAGGCGCCCCGACCGCCGCGAGGTGGACGCGGAGTTGATGCGTCCGCCCGGTCAGCGGCCGGCACTCCACCCAGGCGTAGGCCCGGCCAGTCCGATCATGAAAACGCTCCAGCGTGCGAAACCGTGTCTCGCATGCCTTGCCGCCGCGCCGCTTAAAAACCCGCATACGCCCCGGCTGGGCCTCATCTTCGCCCAAAGCCAGATCAACCGTGAACTCGGCCGGCAATAACCCGGACTCGTCGCGCTGGGTGCGCCCCACCTTCATCGCCTCGTCCACCGGAGGCACATAACACAGGGCATGGTATGTTTTTTGCGCCGTCTTGGACTGAAACTGACCGGAGACGAAATCGAGCGCGACCTTGTCCTTCGTGCACAAAACCACCCCCGATGTATCGGCATCCAGACGGTGAACATTGGCCACATGCTCGCCCAAACGGTCATGCACCTGCGTCATCAGGTTGGCCCGCGCCTTGTCCCAACGATCAGGCGCGATCAGCAGGCCGCTGGGTTTGTCGAAGGCGATGAGGACGTCGTCCTCATGGAGAATGGGCGGAAGCATAAGTCTGGCTAAACCTCAAAAGGCACGACCCAGGCCCCGGGGCCAAGAACCGAAGCGTTAACGCCACCAATTATCACCCGCCTTCACGTTCTACGATATTCCGGGCACTGAATGTGACGGATGTGTTCCAGAACCGTGAATAGCGGGTTACGCGGTCGGGCGGAACTTGCGAGAGACGCCTCGCCTTCACTGAAGTTGGCACAATCGTAAAAAATAACTTTTACCCATTTCCGAATCCCCCGTCCATTCCGTCCCGGTTTCGTCGCCGTCTCTCCCCCCTGTCATGCCCGCCCTGAGTTTTGCCCCTGCCCTGTCGTTGCTGGCCGCCTTTGGCCAAGTATCGCCTGCGCAACCGCTGCGCACCCTTATACGCACGACCAGCCGCCGGTTTAATCCGCCACGCTTGGAAACCCTTTCTTCGGCGGCGGGCCCGGCGGTGCGCTCGGCCTTGGCGCGTGGCGTGGGCGGGGTCGGCGCACTCGCCACCGTGCGACGCGAGGCCCATCGTGGAGCCAGGCCCACCATCGTGCTAGGGGGCTTTGTTCCGGATGCCTGCGAGCAGGTTTACCTCCTGCGCGGATTCCTCGCCCGGCAAGGCAGCATCTATTTTGTCGATTACGCCAAGGGGGATTTTTCCCTGGAATTGATCGGCGCGCAACTGGAGGACTTGGTCGCGGAGGTCATCGCCCGGGAGGGTGCAGCACCCGTCGTGCTTGCCGTGAGCTTTGGCGCCGGCGTGGTGCTCGACTGGCTCCGGCGTTCCCGCCTCGCCGGCCGCGCCGCCCCCACCCTGGCCGGAGTCATGCTGATCAGCCCGGTCTGCTGTGCCGAGGATATCGTCGCCCCCGGCGAAGCCAAACCCTCCACCCTGCTCGGTCGCGCCCTCAAACCCATGCTCGACGCGCCCGAACACGCCAGCGACGCCGCCGTGGAAAAGGCCCGCGCCATCTTCGCGCGCATGTTCGAGGCCGGCGCCCAGAACAAACTCGCCCTCGCCACCTTGATGACCAAGGCCGAACTCGCCGCCCTGCGCGCCGGGGTGCTGGGCACTATCGCCGGCATCACCCCGCATGGAGCCCTCGCCCGCGTCCGCGCCATGGCCGACATGGCCTCACCGACCAGCTACCTCACGCCCGAGTTGCTACCTCTGGCCGACGCCCCCGCACTCATCCTGTATGCGGAAAAAGAGGGCTCGGTGCTGAGTGAATACGCCACCGCCCGCCCGACCTTCGAGCGAGCCTGCGGATCATTCTTTCCCCGCGGTCGCTGCCTGTTGGTCGCCAATCCCCGCGGCACCCCGGTCCAGCATGCCTCGCTGATTTTCCACGTTGAAAATTTCCTGCCTCACTTCGGTCGCTTTTATCGCAGCTTAAAACCCCGTAAAGTGCTGGAGGCGGCTTGAATTCCCTTGCGGCCCCCCGACGGCAGGACTTGTTCGTCCGCACCGCCTGACCGGTCCCCCACAAGATGTTCACCCCGCCAAAGTCACTGGTTTCACTCGGGGCAAAATGGATGGGCGCCCACCGCGCCCGCCAACTCCGGGCCCACGGCTGGGCCCTGAAAGCCCAAGCCACGGTCGCTGCCGGGCTCCAGAATCAACTCGCCAACACCGCCTACGGCCGGGCCCACGGCATCGAACCCCGGCTTAACCAGACCACCTGGAGCAGGCGTGTGCCGCTGCGCACCTACGAGGGCTTCGCACCCTACGTCGAGCGGATGAAATCAGGAGAAGCCGATGTGCTGTGGCCCGGTCGTTGCGCTTATTACGCCGTCTCCTCCGGCACCACCGCCGGTCGCACCAAATATCTGCCCATCACCCCCGCCATGCTGGAACATTTCCGGCAGGCCGGGCTGGATTCACTCCTCTACTACTCAGCCCGGGCCGGCCACGCAAAAGTCTTTGGCGGCAAACACCTTTTCCTCGGAGGAGCGACGACCCTGTCCCCCCTGGCCGAGTCGAAAAATCACCCCGCTTTCGCCGGCGACCTGAGCGGCATCACCGCCCTGAACCTGCCCGCCTGGGTCGAAAAACACCTTTACGAGCCCGGCGCCGAAATTGCCCAGCTGGCCGACTGGCCCGCTAAAATCGAGGCCATCGCCCGCCGCTGCGCCGGTCGCGATATCCGCATGCTCGCCGGCATCCCCAGTTGGGTCCTTATCCTCGCTGCCGAGATGATGGCCGAGGCCAGCCGCATCAACGGGGGTAGAAAATTCTCTAGCTTGCGCGAAATCTGGCCTCACTTCGAATGCCTCGTCCACGGGGGCGTGCCGATCGGGCCGTTCCAAAAGGAACTCGAGGCAGTGTGCGGACCGGGCGTTAATTTTCACGAGGTCTACCCGGCCTCGGAAGGCTTCATCGCCGCCCAGGACGCCGACGCCAGCGCCGGTCTGCGCCTGATCGCCAACGCCGGCATCTTCTACGAATTCATACCGCTGCAGGATTTTGACGAAGACCGCCTCGAGCATCTCGGAGCCAAGGCCGTGCCACTGGAAGGCGTCAAAACCGGCGTGGACTACGCCTTGGTCATGAGCACGCCCGCCGGCCTCACCCGATACGTGATCGGGGATGTCGTGCGCTTCCTCTCCACCGAACCCGCCCGCCTAGTCTATGCCGGCCGCACTAAGCTCCAACTCAGCGCCTTCGGCGAGCACGTCATCGAGAAAGAGCTCACCGACGCCCTTACCGCCGTCACCACCCGCCACCAATGGCAGGTGGTGAATTTTCACGTCGCCCCGATCTTCATCGACTCTCTCATCGGCCAAAAACGCGGCAGCCACGAGTGGTGGCTCGAACTCCGCCCGGGCACCGAAAAAAACCCTACCGGCCCGCTGCTGGCGGAACTGCTCGATGCCGAACTCCAGCGCCTGAACGACGACTACGAAGCCAAACGCAAAGGCGGCGGGCTACTCAGCCCGACTGTGCGTCTGGTAATGCCGGGGGTTTTTGAACAATGGCAGCGCTCCGCCGGCCGCTGGGGTGGCCAAAATAAAATGCCGCGTTGCCGCAGCGATCGCCAAATCGCCGATCAACTGGCCCAGTTCGCCCCCTTTCACGACAGTCACCATTAACCCGAAATAGCCCCCTGCCTGGCACGCGGGCTGCATAGGCTGAAGTGTTCTTAAAAATACTTCCCTGCCCAGGCAGGGTTTAAGGGGTAACATAGATAGCCCGGCCCTTGCGCCGGACTAGAAAAGAAAAGGGCCCGCCGTTTAGGGGTAATCGGCGGGCCCTAATTGTTTTTGGGCGCCCCGCCACCCGCGAGTTCCAACAAGTCCCACGGCTGACCGTAGAGGTCCTCAAACACCGCGACCGTGCCGTAGGCCTCGTAACGCGGCGCTTCCCGGAAAACCACCCCGGCGTCGAGGAACGCAGCATGGTCGCGAGCAAAGTCATCCGTATGCAGGAAAAACATCACCCGCCCACCCGCCTGCGCCCCGACTGCCGCCTGCTGGGCCGGCGTGCTCGCCTGGGCGAGCAAGAGTCGCGTCTGCGGCGCGCCCGGCGGGGCGACCAACACCCAGCGCTTGGCCGGCGCATCGGCCGTGGCGGGGACCAATACGCTGTCCTCGACGAGGCTAAAACCCAGGCACCGCGTGAACCACGCGATCGCCTGGTCGTAGTCGCGGACGAGGTAGGTGACGGCTCCGAGCTGGGAGGGCATACGCGGCGGGCTCGGCGGCCGGTTCAGGGTTTGCGGAAAACATAGTGGCTGACCAGCCACTCTTCGCCGCGCTTGTAGCCCCAGAGCTCCGCGCAAGCCAGGTAGAAGACCCGCCAGTAGGCCCACCACTTCTCGGCCTGGTCGGGGCCGTAGGTGTCGCGGAAAAGCGGCAGGATCTCGTCGCGATGCGCATCCATGTTTTTCAGCCAGTGCTCGGCGGTTTGCTGGTAGTGGCGGCCGTTTACCTTCCAATCCTGCACAAACTTCAAATCGGCCTGGAACTGCATGAACAAATTGTGCGCGGGCATCTGGCCTCCGGTGAAAAAGTAGCGGCTCATCCAGTCGGTCTCGTCCCGCGCCACGAAATGGTAGCTGAACCTGCTGTGGGTAAAGATGTGGGTGAAGAGCAGGCCGCCCGGTTTCAGCCAGCGTGCGATGTTTTTGAAGAGCAGGTCGTAGTTTTTGAGGTGCTCAAACATCTCGACCGAGACGACGCGATCAAACTGGCCGGACTCGATATCAAAGGCATTGATATCGCAGGTGAGGATACGGAGGTTTTTGAGGCCGCGTTTCCGCGCCTCGATATCGATGTGCTCCTTTTGGGTGCGGGAGTTGGAGATGGCCGTGATGCGGGAATTCGGAAACCGCTCCGCGTTGTAGAGGCAAAGCGAACCCCACCCGCAGCCGAGCTCGAGGATGTGTTGCCCATCCTCCAGCTGCGCCCGCTCAGCGTAAAGGGCGAGCATGAGCTCCTCCGCCTCATCGAGCGTCTCCCGACCGGTCGGATAAAGGCAGCCCGAGTATTTAAGCCTACGCCCCAGACAGCGTTGGTAAAACGCTGTCGGCACCTCGTAGTGCTGCTCGTTGGCCGCCGCCGTCTGCTCGGCCAGAGCGCGGGTCTTGAGATCGGCCACATAGACCGCGCGATCGTAGCGGCGCTCCTCCTCGCGGATGCGTTGCGCCAACAAACGCCGGATGCCGATGCGCACAAGCCAGTCCGGCAGCAGGTTTTTTTCGAGGAGGGAGTCGATCATGGGGAAAGGAGCAAGTAACGAGAAGTGGCTAGCGAATGGATCGGAAAAGCAGATAATGCATAGCCGCTACGCCCTGCTCGCTACTCGCCTCGGAAACCACGGCACGAAGGCCGACACCCGGCGCTGGTAGTCGCGATAGGCGTCGCCCTTGGTCCGCACCGCCTGCTCCTCGGTCATGGGGATGCCGGTGACGAAGAGCAGCAGGTAAAGGATGCAGGCAGGCGCAACCAACCCGAGCCAGCCCCACGGTGCCGGCCAGGCGAAGAGGGCGAAACTCACCCAGCTCAACCACACAAAGAAGTAGTTCGGATGCCGGCTCCACCCCCACAACCCGGCCTCGCACACCCGCCCCTTGTTGGCCGCATCGCGCTTAAACGCCGCCAACTGCCCGTCCGCCAGCGCCTCGCCGGCCAGCGAAACAACGAAGAGCGCGAGGGCCGCCCCATCGAGAAGGGTGAACCCCGCCTCGGCGCGGCTGACGGCGAGGAGAACGGGCGCCGCCAAGACGACCACCGAAACAGCCTGTAGCTGATAAAAGCGCGCCATCTCCTGGGCAAAATTCGCCGCCCAACGCAGCCGCAGCTCTCGGTAACGACCGTCCTCGACCGGATGATGCCCCATAACCCTGCGATAAAGGTAGGTGCCCAGCCGAAGGCTCCAAAAGACAACCAGCATGGCAACGCCCCACCGCCGCGGCGCCCACCCACCGGCCATTGCAGCGTAAACCAACGCGACGACCCCAAAGGCATAGCTCCAGACAATATCAACGATGCCATAATTGTCCAAACGCCGCGCCACCCGAAAAAACCTAGCAAAAAGCACGCAACACACGACCAAGGCGACGGCGGCAATGAGGAGCGGAGACACGTCCCAAGTTGGCGCAGGTCCTTCATTTTTCCAAGCCAGCGAAGAAAAAACTCCTTACGAAGCTTCCAAGGGGGTCACTTCAGGATTGGAGGCGCCCTGTCCTAGCCCGATGTTGGATCCACCCGCGCCGTGCCGTCCCTCGAAGAACTCCTCCACACCCTCAGCACCACCTTCGGCTACGACGAGTTCCGCCCGCTCCAGCGCGAGATCATCGAGACCAGTCTGGCCGGACGCGACGTCTTTGCCCTGCTCCCCACCGGCGGCGGCAAGTCGATGTGTTTCCAGCTTCCCGCCCTCCACCGCCCCGGCCTGACCGTGGTCGTCTCACCACTCATCGCCCTGATGAAGGACCAAGTCGACCAGATGCAAGCCGCCGGCGTCGCCGCCACTTTTCTCAACTCCTCACTCGACTCCGCCACCGCCCGCTCGCGCCTCTCGGGCCTCCACCGCGGCGAGTTCCGCCTGCTCTATGTCGCCCCCGAACGCCTGATGCTGGACAACTGGAAGGAAAACCTGCGCGCCTGGAACGTCCAGTGCCTCGCCATCGACGAGGCCCACTGCGTTTCCGAGTGGGGGCACGACTTCCGCCCCGAATTCCGCCAAATCGCCCAACTCCGGGACCTGCTGCCGGACATCCCCGTAATTGCCCTGACCGCCACCGCCACCGAGCGCGTGCGCGAAGACATCGTCAAACACCTGCGCCTGCGCCACCCGGCCGTCTTCGTCGCCTCCTTCAACCGCCCCAACCTCACCTACAAGGTTCTCGCGAAGGACGAACCGCTGAAGCAGATCATCGACTGGGTGAAGCGCCGCGAGGACGAGTCCGGCATCGTCTACTGCGCCTCCCGCGCCACCGCCGAACGCGTCGCCGAGTCTCTCGCCGGCCGGGGTTATGCCGCCAAGCCCTACCACGCCGGCCTCGACCCCGCCGAACGCGCCCGCAACCAAGAAGTGTTCCTGCGCGACGAGACCAAGATCATCTGCGCCACCATCGCCTTCGGCATGGGCATCAACAAACCCAACGTCCGCTGGGTCATCCACTACGACCTGCCCAAAAACCTAGAGGGCTACTACCAAGAAACCGGCCGCGCGGGACGCGACGGCCTGCCCGGCGATTGCCTGCTGCTTTTCTCCGGCGGCGACATCGCCAAACAAACCCATTTCCTGGACGAAATCACCGACGTCGCCGAACAACAACGCGCCCGCGCCCAGCTCCGCCTCATGGCCCGCTACGCCGAGGGCACCGGCTGCCGCCGCCGCGAACTGCTCGCCTACTTCGGCGAGACCTTCCCGCTGGATAACTGCGCCGCCTGCGACAACTGCAACGAACCGCGCGACACCTACGACGGCACACTCCACGCCCAGAAATTCCTCTCCTGCGTCTACCGCTGCCGCCAGGCCTCGCGCTTCGGCGTCGGCCTGAACCACGTCGTCGAGGTCCTCGTTGGCGCCAAGACGGAAAAAGTCCTCAAATGGGGCCACGACCGCCTCACCACCTACGGCATCGGCGGCGACCTCCCCCGCCACCACTGGGCCGCCGTCGGCCGCGAACTCCAGCGCCTCGGTTACGTCGCCCCGGGCGAAGGCGAGTTCCCTACCCTTGAACTCACCGCCGAGGGCCTCGCTCTCCTGAAATCACGCGCCTCCCTCACCCTCACCAAACCCTCCGAACTCGCCCCGAAGGCGAAACGCGCGCCGCTGCGCCGCGAGGGCGAGGTCGCGTGCGATGAGATCCTCCTCGCCGAGCTGAAGAAGCTACGCAAACGCCTCGCCGACGAACGCGAGGTGCCGGCGTATGTGATTTTTGGTGACAAAACTCTCCGTCAGATGGCCCGCGAGTATCCGGCCCGCGAAAAAGACATGCAGGGCATCTTCGGGCTGGGCGAAAAGAAGCGTGAGGAATTCGGCGCGATCTTTGCACGATTCATCGCAGAGTTCCTCGAAAACAACCCCCGCCTGCAATTCCAAGATTAACCCGGATAAACTTCCGCTATTTCTTAAGTAACAGGTGAAGAAGTATTTGTGGCTTTTACTGCCTGCTCCATACCCGCCGTCAACCGCCCGCGCCTGTGCGCATCCAGTGCCACCAATAGCACACTCACGTCCGCTGGGCTTACCCCGCTGATTCGCCCTGCCTGGCCCACCGAAACCGGACGCGTCGCCATCCATTTCGTCCGGCTTTCGGCGCGTAACCCGCGCACGGTTGAAAAATCAAAATCCCCCGGGATTTTCACCTTCTCCACTTCCAGTAATTTAGCCACCTGCCGCTGCTCGCGCGCCAGATAGCCGGCGTAAACGATACGATAACATACCTCCGCTCGCTCTACCTCGGGAATTTCCAAAAAACCAGCCGGGCCTGTCGTCGCCGCCATGCTTTCAACTGAAATCCCCTTTGCTGCCTCGCGCCGCAATAAATCCGCCCAAGTCCCCTCCCCTACCCCCGTTTGGCCCGAAGCCGGCCGTTGACGTTCCAAGAGCGCAAGCCACTGCTCGATACGTCCAGCCTTGGCTTCGATTCGAGCTAGCCTTGAAGGCGAGATAAGCCGGCCTTCACGTGCATGGTTCAGTAAACGCAACTCCGCACTGCCATGATTAAACAATAGGCGATGCTCCGCCCGGCTGGTAAACATACGATACGGCTCCGTAGTGCCCTTCGTCACCAAATCATCGATCAAAACTCCGATGTAAGCTTCATGCCGCCCAAGGATCAGCGGAGCCTCGGCCCGGGTTTTACGGGCCGCATTTACCCCCGCCATCAAGCCCTGCCCCGCCGCTTCCTCATAGCCGGAAGTGCCGTTGATTTGTCCGGCGAAAAATAAATTCTCCACCTTCCTGGACTCCAAAGAGGGATAGAGCTGGGTGGGAGGCGCAAAATCATATTCTACCGCATAGGCCGGACGCAGCAGCTCCGCTCGCTCAAGCCCTGGAATGCTCCGGACCATCGCCACCTGCACCGAAAACGGCAGCGAAGTGGAAAGCCCATTGATATAATACTCGTTCGTGGTGCGGCCCTCCGGCTCAAGAAACAGTAAATGACGGGGCTTATCGGCAAAGCGCACAAATTTGTCCTCGATCGATGGACAATAGCGCGGCCCCACCCCTTCGATTTCCCCAGAATACATGGCGGAAAGATGTAGATTCTCCCGCACCAACTGCGCCGTGCGCTCCGTCGTATAGGTCATCCAACAAGGCACCTGTGCGCGCCCCGGCGACCAGCCTAAACGCTCCTCCCGCATGGTCACTCCAGCCGCGAGCCCCTGTTCCACGTGGAACAAGGGCTCGGGATCACGGGTGTCGTGAAAAGCGAACAAGGTCGGTTTGAGGTCTCCCGGCTGGGGTTCCATACGGCTAAAATCAATGGAGCGACCGGCTAGGCGCGGCGGTGTGCCGGTCTTGAGCCGCTGCAACTCAATTCCCGCCTCTAAAAAGCTGGCCGAAAGTGTCTTGGCGCTAAAATCACCCAAGCGCCCCCCTTCGTTCTTATTCTGCCCGATGTGCATGAGTCCGCGCAAAAAGGTTCCCGTGGTCACAACGACCGTCCGAGACCGAAATTCCAGATCAAGGTTGGTTTTGACGCCGCAGACTCGACGCCCCCCGAGCCCATTGTCTTCAAAAATCAATCCGGTGACCGTGGCCTGGAAAAGCTGGAGGTTTGGCTGTAGCTCCAGGGTATGTTTCATTCTGAATTGGTAGGCCTTCTTATCGCACTGGGCCCGTGGAGACTGAACCGCGGGCCCCTTTGATTCATTAAGAAGCCTAAACTGGATGGCTGTGACATCGGTGTTGATCGCCATTTCGCCACCCAGGGCATCAATTTCCCTTACAATTTGCCCCTTGGCTTGACCACCAATTGCCGGATTACAGCTCATCTGGGCTACGGTATCCAGATTGCCGGTCAGTAAGATAGTCCTCGCTCCCGTTCTCGACGCCGCCAAAGCAGCTTCACAACCGGCATGTCCGGCGCCGCAAACGATAACATCAAATAGTTGGGTAGGGCTGTCGCTCATTTACTCAAACACACGCAGGACCCAGGCAAAGGACAAGTCACGTCCTTCTATCGGGCCTTAACCAAGCGAAGTTGAAGCACTTACTTTCCGATGCAAAAATTTGCAAAAAGCGCATCGAGCATGCGCTCATGATCTACCCTCCCCGCAATCTCGCCCAAAGCATCTAGAGCACAACGCAAATCGCTAGAGATCAACTCTATCGGAGAAACGGATTGAGCAGAAAAGCCACTTATAACGCGCTCAAGCATTAACGTTGTCCTCCGCAGGGCTTCGGCATGACGCGTATTAACCGCCACTTCCTCCGCACCCGATACGTCAGGAGCATACCCCTCAACCAAACGAACAATTTCGGATCCAAGCTCAGCCATACCAGCACCCGTTAAAGCCGATACAGCCAGAACAGGGTAGGGCACCCCAAGCCGGTCAAATTTGGTAACATCCCCCAAATCTGATTTATTCAAGACGACGATAACTTTACCCGCAACAAGATGCTCCGAGTAAACCGGATCAAGATCCGTAGACAGTTGCGTTGCATCCAACACCCACAGGACGAGATCTGCCTCGATCAGACATTCCAGGGTTTTCGCCATGCCTTGGCGCTCAAGGGCACCGGGTAGCGGGTTTAATCCTGCAGTATCGATCAAACGAAGCATGTGCGGTCCCACTTGAAGTCGTTCCTCCAAAAAATCCCGGGTTGTCCCTGGCTCGGGCCCCACCAAGGCGCGCGACCGACCCACAAAGGCATTTAACAAGCTACTTTTGCCTGCATTTGGCGCACCCAGCAAAACGGTCTTCACCCCGTCCCGTAGCAATCCCCCAAACCGTTCGGTCGCCAATAGCCGCTTTGTTCCACGTAGAACTTCTCGTAACGACGCCATCACCTGCTGACGGTCCTCAGGCGGAAGGTCTTCATCCGGGAAATCAACGTAAACCTCGATACGGGCCAGGACAAGTAGCAGCTCGCCAATAAGTCGCTCAACGACCTTTCCCAATCCACCCCTTAACTGGCGTTGGGCTACTGCCAAAGCTCGTTCGCTTCTCGCATGAATGAGATCCATTACCGCCTCTGCCTGAGTTAAATCTATTTTCCCTGCTAAAAAAGACCGGCGTGTAAACTCTCCTGGCTCGGCGGCCCGGCAACCGCGGTAAAATAAGTCCTCCAGAATCAGCTGGGCGATAAGCGGGTTTCCATGCGGCGTTAATTCCAAGGTATCTTCCGCAGTTGCTGTGCGTGGCCCGGGAAGAAAAACCCACACCAAGTCATCCAGTAAATGCCCGGTTGCTGAACGGTAGGTGGCATAAACCGGACGTCTCTCCACAAGTTGTTGAGGCTCACGCTCAAAAATTTGGCCCGCAATCCTCCGGCAAGCCGGACCACTCACTCTGATAAGCGCCAACGCCGAATTACCGGACGGAGTTGCCAGAGCTGCGATGGTATCCCGAGGAGATTCAGCATCAGTTCGGCCAAGGTGCAGCAATGGGTCAAAGAGGGTAGGGGAGGGTGGCATGTTCAAAATTGGTTCGCCTGGAGTCATGCGTTGTCTCTCGGACTTACCTAAGACTCCGGAGAGCGTCCTCTAGCGATAGCGTCTGGCGCTGCCGGTTCACGAAAAAACTAACTTCTTCATATCCCGCGTCACGAAGCAAACCCAGCGCCGCCACATACCCGTCCGCCACCCGGTCCGGACGGTGAGCATCCGCACCAAGCACCACAGGGATTCCGCGATCACGCATCAAGCGTAATTGCTCAGGATTAGGATTCATTTCGGGAATAGCTTTAAATAAACCACTGGTATTCAACTCCATGGCCACTCCAGTCGCTGCGATCCGGTCAAGTGCCCGCGTCACCGCGTCACGGATACGCGGGAAATGCCATTCCGAAGGTCTTTCGTTTTTAACCAGATCCGGATGACTGAGCGTATCGAAAAGACCGCTCTCGGCGGCCAGGGCAAGATGTTCGTAATAGGTTTTTTGATACGAAAAGACATCGCCCGTGAAAAATCGCTCCCGATAAAAAGCCATCTGATAATGAACACTGCCCAGCACATGGTGTAGCCGTGCCCGGCCGTGGAGGTGCTCGAGCCAAGGCTCGAGTCCAGGCATGAAATCACTCTCCAAACCAAGATACACTTCTAGCTTTCCGGCAAAAGCGGCCCGGGCGCGTTCTACCATGGCTACATACGCCGGAAATTCATCGTTCGCCATTCGCACCTCGGCTGACCAGCCATTGGGCAAAGGGGCGTGGCAGGTGAAGATAATCCCTCGCAAACCCTTTTTAATAGCATGGTAACAATACTCCTCCGGTTCCCCTATGGCGTGCTTGCAGAGAGGCGTGTGGACGTGGGATTCGAAGAGTAACGGAAAGACGGTTTCAAGCATCTCACAAAACTGGAGAAGAAGGCCCGATCAGAGCAAAACTGAACCGGTGGCCAGCTGAGCCACCTGCCAACCTGCCTTAACGCGCGCGAATCACCAAAAGCGCCCGGTCATCATGCCTGGGCGCGAGCGTGCAAAACTGCCGCAGATAACGGTCGATGCGGCGGATGATCTCCGCGAGCGGCTCTTGCTGGTGGCGCCGGAGTGCATCGGCCAGGCGCTCGCGGCCAAATTCTTCCCCGGAGGCATTACAGGCTTCATTAACCCCGTCAGTATAAAGAGCCAAAAGATCACCCGGAGCCATCACCACCCGCCCCTCATCCAAAATGGCGTCAAATAACTCGGCCGGAGCCATGCCCAGAGCCATGCCGCCCTGGCCCAAGAGCACCGGCTCGCCGCCCTGGGCCCGCAACAAAAGGCCGGACTCATGACCAGCTCGGCAATACCTCAGCTCCAGCGTATCTAAGTTTATGATACAATAAAAAAGAGTGATATACATGCCCGGAGGCATATCCGGCTGCAGAGCGCGATTTACCCGGCGCAGCACGGAGGCGGGCGATAATTCCCCAGGAGCACATAAGCGAAGACTGGCGCGGCACGCGGCCATCATTAGAGCCGCAGGCGCACCCTTGCCCGAAACATCCGCGATAACGAAACCGTGATGCCGGTCATCAACCGGCAAGACATCATAATAATCACCACCCAACTGCTGGGAAGGCTGGGAAAGAACTTCGACATCTATCCGACCCAGATCCGGAAACCGACTGGGCAACAGATGCTGCTGAACATCGCGGGCGAGCTCGAGCTCCCGCTCCTGAACCTCTCGTGCGCGCGCCTCGGCCGCCTTTCGTTCGGTGATATCTGTAATTAGTCCCTCGTGATGAGTGACCTCGCCCCGTTCATCCAATCGCACGATGGTGTGGTCATCCACCCAACGGACGGCACCGTCCGCGCATTGAATGCGGTATTCCTGATTGTATTCCCGATGACCGGCAGCGGCATGGGCATCAACTTCCGCGCCCACCCGCTCACGATCCATCGGATGAGTGATATCGCGAAAATTTAAACGCCGCGACATCAGATCTTCCGGTTCATATCCGAACTGTCGCACACTAGCCGACACGAACTCCACCGGCCAACTACCTCCCTCCGAACGCCACAGAACCACCACCGAGGGAGAACGATCGATGATACGCGCCATTTCCTCCAGACGACCGAGCGCCGCGCGGAGCTCCTGCTGGGCTTGTCGCCTGATCGATATATCACGCCCCACGCCAAAAAAGGCCCTGCGCTTATCTCGATCCGTGTAAGCCGATCCGGTGGATGCATGCCAAACCCACCGTCCGTCGTTTTTGCGCACTCGATATTCGATTCCTTCCGCATCTCCCCCGGTGGCAAGAATTCGTGAGAAAAACGCATCCCAGCGCCCGAGGTCATCTGGATGCAAGTAATCCCGGAAAGAAGTTCCGACTACGTTTTCGACCGAATGCCCAAGCTTCGCTGTCCAGGCCTGCGAAACAAATTTGACGCATCCCTCCGGCGTGAGGGCGTAAAGAATCTCACTTGCGGTCTGAATATAAGTGCGCCACCGCGCCTCGGTGCGACGTAGCTCCTCCTCGGCCAAATGCCGGGCTGTAATGTCCTCCAACATGGCAAAATGATGCGTAATGCGACCATCCTTCTCCCGCAGCACCACCACCGTAAGGATGCCCCAAATTGTGGAGCCGTCAGGGTGCAAGTAGCGTTTTTCCAAAGTAAAAGAATCACGCTTCCCAGCATATATCTCGGCATTCAATGCTGCCTGCTGCTGCCAATCATCCGGATGGGTTATTCGCTGAACGTTACCCAAATCAGCAGCGTCGGCACGGCTCAGCCCGATCAACTCGCAGAACCTCTGATTAACGTGATTCGAGCCAGGACTGCCATCGGCGTTAAATTCCCTCCAACTCAACCCGATTGGGGCATGCTCAAAAAGCAAATGCAGTTCTGTCGTTTTCAACGCCAACTCTCGCTCCGCCAAGACCAGACGAGTAACATCCGTCCGGACGGAAAGATATCCCAGCGTCCTGCCCCCCAACCCGAGCAGGGGCAGGATGGTCGTCTGCACCCAGTAAAGGCAGCCAGATTTGTTTCGGTTGCAGATGGATCCCCTCCAGATCTCACCAGCCGTGATCGTTTTCCATAAATCACGGTAAAAGGCTTCAGGGTGCTCCCCAGACTTAAGAATGCGGTGGTTTTGACCTATTAGCTCCTCGGTTGAGTATCCCGAAATCTCACAGAACCGTTCATTCACAAAACGGATAAGCCCCTGTGCATCAGTTAATGCGACAATATCATGCTGATCAAGACCTTGCCTCAACCAAGCAAGGAGCATAGGTTCAAAAGCATCTATCGAGGTATGAGAATTCGGCAAAAGGTCGGACATATAAAAAACAATATGAGCTTAACCACAGGAAATTCGACGTCGAGCTTCAGCCTTTAACCGCTCCAGCAGCGATACCCTTGACAAGGTGCCCTTGCATAAAAACATAAACCGCTAGCATAGGTATAGTTACAATCACAAGACCGGCGAAAAGCATACCTTGTTCACTGCGATACTGAGCAAAAATCGCAAGATCCGCCAAAGCAAGCGGCAGTGTGCGTGCATCCCCTTCACCGCCACCCACCAGCATAAAAGCAAAAAAGTATTCCTTCCAAAGACCGATAAATTGAAAAATCGCCACGGTGATTAATCCAGGTCGCGCCAAGGGTAACATGATACGCCAAAAGACACCTGCATCCGAACAGCCGTCAATCACCGCCGCCTCATGCAAAGAGCGAGGTAGTTCTCGGAAAAAAGCCGTAAGAATAAATACGGCGAAGGGCAGACCATTGGCCACGTAAACCAAAATTAACCCCGTTCGGGTTTCCAATAAGCCCAGTGTTCTTAATTCAAAAAATAAAGGAACCATCGCCAATTGCGCCGGCAACATTAACCCGGCCAAAAACAAACGCTGAACAACCCGCCCCCAGGGTTGCCGATACCATGCCAAAATATAAGCGGTCATGGATCCTAGTAAAAGAATCAAACCTACCGATATAATCGCAATAAAAGCAGAATTAAGCAGACAAGCGCCAATACCGCTCTCCTCCCACGCCCGGGGATAAGCAACCCAATTCCATTCGGACCATTCAGGAAAACCGAGAGGATCATGTAAAATTGCGGAGTCCGACTTAAACGATGAAACCAACACCCAAACAAAAGGTGCGGTCACCCAAAAAACATAGGCAATCAAAGCTAGGCGGGCTAAAAAATGAAAGCCCTGAGCCAAACCGTTTGTCGACCTGGAGCGGAATGCATTCACGTTTCATCCTCCTCAGCGCGACTAAAGCGCAAAACTACCAAGGAACCCACCAAAACTAAGCCAAATAAAATCACTGCAATAGCTGCAGAGCGGCCAGCTTGAAACTCGTTAAAAAGCATACCAACCATGAAAGTTCCCAAGGTATGCGCGCCCGCAGAGGGTTCTTGCCCAGTTAACAGCCAAACCAATTCAAAAGCATTTAATCCACCAATAACCAAAAATACCGCAGAGACCGCCAATACCCCGCGGATCAACGGTAAGGTAATGTGATAAAACTGATCAAATTTGCTGGCTCCGTCCAGTTCCGCTGCTTCGTAAAGTTCATCCGGAACACCCTGCATGGCTGCCAAATAAAGCACTAAATTAAAACCGGCGGCCATCCAAAGATAGATCGGTAAAAGGGAAAAATATAAATTGGACTGCGCGAGCCATGCATAACCACGAAAAGAATGAAGCCACTCCACAACAAAAGCAGGCGCTTGAAAAAAAGCCAATAAATCCCCTGCAAAAACAAAGAAAGCATTAACAAAACCAGAACTTGGCTCATAGGCAGCCATCCAAATCAAAGCGGCGGCGATACCACCCAAAAGATTAGGAAACAACAAAATCACACGGACGAATCCAGCCCCTGCACCCCCACGATGGATATATGCAGCCAAAGCTAAGGCAAACGGGACAACCAATAGCGGAGGCATAAACATAAGAAAACCGTTGTTTCTTAAAGCACTCCAAAAAATATCACTTTCAAACAACAACCAACGAAAGTTCAAAAAGCCCACCCACTCAGGATTACTAAAACCATCCCAACGGAAAAAGGACAGGGCAAAAGCGGCCGCCGAAGGGACCAAAACAAAAAAAGAATAAACAAAAAACGAAGGACCGACAAATATCAAAGCCATCTTGCTGGACCCAAGACTAGGGGAAAATGCACCAAATTTTTCAATAACACCCCTTTGGTTCCGGGGTTGTAAGGACCAAAATAAACAAATCAAAAATATAAGACCCAAAATAAATGCGGGCCAAAAATGTCGCTGCTTTATGAATTCAGGATGTGAAAGCCGGACTCGCTCCACTTCCGCAGCTTGCTCTAAGCGTAGGCCAAATTGTCCGGCATCAATTCGGCCCGTCATCAACTGATAACGTGCATCTGTAAAAGCCTGTTGAAGATTTTGTTGTCCAGTCGAAAAAGGGGTCGGAGCCGAGTCAAAAGAGGGAGGGTTGGATTCTAATAAACCAGCCGTGTCAGACATCCGGGTTGAATAGTCAGACCGAGACGCTCCAAACAATGCAACCGGTGAATCTGTTAAAGTAACAAATCGTTTAATCCTTTCCTTTGAAGTCATAAACCGGAAAAAATCTATAGTTGCTTGCTCCCTGACTGAATCCCCGGTGCGAAAGCAAAAATAATAACCGCTTTGAGCCTGAACCGTTTCCGGCGAAACCGCACCATCTGTAAAAACCGGAAGATTAAAAGCACCCAATTCAAACCCATCGGGAATACGTCCTCGCATCTCGTTTGCAAACCATGATGCTGATATGGTCATAGCACATCGCCCCTCGATAAACTCACGCTGAGCAGCCGTATGAGTCATCCCCTCCCAACCTCGAACTAAATGCCGGTTGGCCACTCTCTCCAGAACCCCAGCCGCACGTATAAAACGTGCATCCGATCGGGTGCCAGGCACCAGTTCTTTATAGGCAGTGTATCCATCTTCGCCAACCAAATTATAATGAGCGGCCCTTAAAATAGCATCACCGTAACGCATTGCCACACCGGGTAAAGATAGAGCTGCGCCTCCTTTTTCCTCAATTTTTTCGCATAACACAAAAAATTCAGGCCAAGTGCGGGGCAACTGCCAACCTTCGCGACGAAATCTCACCTTGTCATAAAATACCACCCACACTGCATGAGCAAAAGGTAATCCGTAAACACCTACCGGTAAAGAATCATCCATTTTTTGCTGAAAGCTCCAACGAGCTAAAGAACCTGGCCAAAAATCATCTCGCCACCTTCCCGTCTGATCCCAATTGAGCCCATTAAGCGCTGAACTGAGATCTAAAACCTTACCCGCCTGAATGAGATTGGGATACAATAAAACCGCATCCGTAGCGTCAGGGAAGTCACCTGCCATCACCCGGGTGCGAACATGATCATTTATGCGAGGATTCCCATAAAGATTAACGCGCACGCCAGGGCGTAACTTTTCAAATTCAAGTGCAGTTTCTTCAAAAAAATCAGCACCGTAACCAGCAACCAAGACAGGGATATTTAGCGTTATCTGGGTTGCTCCTAAAATGGTCCCGAAAAGTAAAAAAATAGTTAACGGGAAAAAACGAAAAAGCACCATGGTATTTAATAAATAGATTATAAATGGAAAATCAGGTGCAATCTTCTTTAAAGGTGGCGGAATTAAAAAAAAAGAGTGAAAACACCCAAGCGAGACTTGCTTCAGGGCTAACCAAACCCAACAATTTGGGGAAATGTTTCAAGTAACCTTTTCCCAACAAGCCTTGGGTGAACTCAAAAAACTCGCCCCCCTGGAACAACTAACGGCAATTGATCCGCTTGGCAAATTAAGATCTGAAGACTTGGTTAATCCGCGTGAACCCTTGGGACGTTTTGTGCGAGCTGGTCGGGTTTTGTTCCGACTTCGGGATGGTGATTTGAGATACTATTTTGAACTTGAGAATGAGAATAGACTTAAAATTCTATATATTTTACAACCTCATTCTTTGGAAGATTTTTTATTAAGGAACAGACTGCCTGTGTCTGAACATCAATTGATAGAACAAAATTCAAAATTTTGGAAATACTTAGAGGACCTCACAAAATGAAACCAGAAATGCCTTTTGAAATTTTACAAGATGAGGAGAAGGAAACGGTCTTGTTGAATTCAACAGACGCAAGTCGCATCTATTTCTGGCCTAATTTGATGACAGCTGGTAATTTATTTTGTGGTTTTGTTGCTGTTATCATGTGCATACAAGCCCATTATGCAATGAGAGGTTCAGATACAATAACCAAAGAGGCCAGCGAATTATACACAAAAGCCGTGTGGCTAATTTTTGGAGCTATGGCATTTGATGCACTTGATGGACGTCTAGCCCGTATGGTTGGAAAAGAATCCTTATTTGGAGCTGAATTTGATTCGTTGGCTGATGTAGTTTCTTTTGGTCTGGCACCAGCGCTGATGGTTTTTTTTCTGATTTTATCTCCAACCCAAGGATATCCCTATTTTAGAGAAATCGGTTGGTTGCTTGGATTTATCTATCTTTTATGCGCAGCCATTCGCCTGGCAAGATTTAATGTTATTACCCATCCATTACTGCAAAAACAAAGTAAAGCGGTAAATAAGGACTTTCTTGGACTACCGGTTCCAATGGCCGCAGGAACTGTGGCTTCACTTGTTCTTTTTTTGTTAAATCTCGCTGCCAATGAAAGGGAGTTACAACGGTGGGCATTAATTTTGCCATTTTTACTGCTTGTAATCGCTTTATTAATGGTAAGCTCCGTAAAATATCCAAGTGGTAAACAAATCGATTATCAAACCAAAACCAAATTTACCACTCTAATTTTATATATAGTAGTGGCCGCATCAGTGGTGGTTTTTAAAGAATTTGGAATGTTGCTCTTTTGCTTGGCTTACATCTTTTATGGTATCATCCGCCATATTCGTAGAAAAAAAGGAGAAACTAGTTTTGTGTCTAAAATTTAAGTTCTGAACAAACTTAGGAATAAGCTTGGGAATAACTTCCAACAACTAAGATATTGGGAATAACGTAGGTTTTATGAATCAAAAATCATTTTTAGGGGGATAGGTCAAAATGACCCAATCTAGCAGGTAAAAAGAAGGGTTATTGGACATACTCACAGGCATTAAGAAGATGATTAATTTATTTAAGTAGATTATTTTTTAATACCGGTAGGTGAACAAAAAACGTATGGTTAGAAAAATGCCAATTATTTGAAGCAAAACCTTGCACTCTGCTTGACCGACCATCTCAATAGGTCTTTCTAACTACCTTTCGCCTTACCCATGAAATTCAAGATCAATCGAGATCACTTCAGCAACGGCCTCGCGCAGGTGCTTAACGTCGTAGGTTCAAAAGCAACTATGCCTATCCTAAGTAATGTTCTGATTGAGGCAGAAAAAGACGCTATTACCCTGACAACGACAAATTTAGATTTGGGAATTCGGGCTAAAATAAAAGCTGATGTTAAGGAAACTGGATCAGTTACCCTGCCGGTTAAACGGCTCGCTGGAATTGTTCGAGAATTACCCCAGTTGGACGTTACTTTTGATGCGTCCCCAAATCATCAAGTTAAGCTAACGTCTGGAGGTTCAATTTTTCGAATAATGGGCATAGGAAAAGATGAATTTCCTCCGTTGCCAGATTTTGGAGATGATAAGACTTTTACTTTAGACCAGGCTGAACTAATCGGCATGCTTAAGAGCGTTTCATATGCTCAATCTACTGATGAGACTCGTTACATTTTAAATGGTGTTTACTTCAATTTTAGAGATGGGAAACTCTCTCTTGTTGCAACGGATGGCCGCCGTCTTGCTTTAATTAACAAAGAGATAGAAGTTCCTACAGATAAAGCCGGAGCTATTATCTTACCTGCTAAAACTGTATCAGAACTTTTGCGAATGCTCGATAAAGGAGAAAAATTAAAAATTTCATTTAATGAACGTCGGGCCGCTTTCCAAATTCATGCAGATAATCCTGAAACTGGGTTAATTGATTCGATTTATTTGTATAGCAAAGTAGTTGAAGGTAATTATCCTAATTATCAACAGGTAATACCTAAAGAAACCCATCAACGAATTAAACTTGACCGGGAACTTCTTGTGGAGTGTGTGCACCGTGCCGCATTGGTTTGCTCGGATAAAAGTAATTCCGTAAAACTCAAGTTAAGCAGTAATCACTTAGAAATAAGCGCTAGCAGTCCTGATTTTGGTGAAGCAAATGAGACCATGGCTATTGCATATAGTGGTCCTGATTTGCAAGTAGCTTTTAATCCGCAGTTTATTATCGATCCTTTGCGTGCCTTGACCAAGGATGATGTATATTTCGAATTAAAAGACGAGGTAAGTCCAGGCGTTTTAAAGACGGACGCAAATTTCATTTGTGTTGTAATGCCAGTTCGAATTAGCTAGGTTTGTATAGTTAGCCAACATAAATTATAGGTATTTTTGGTAGCGAGATTGTTGCTGTGCAGCCTAGTTTAATTTTGATACCAATGATGATTTTATCGTTGGTCATTACTAAGTTAATTCATATCTATGCTTCTCCGGTATTATCTATAATTAACCGATGGTTACGTTGGTTTGTCTTGGCGGGTGGATTTGCAGAAAGTTCTTTATATTTCGACTGGTTCCAGCAATCTTTTGAAACGCTTTTTGCCGCTTTTTTTATCGGCTGGTTTCTGATTGATTCAATTTATCGCTGGCTTACGATAAGTGCAATTAGTGTAAGCCCTTTGCCACTTTTTCCACGTTTCAAATTAAATCCCTCTGGTGATCAGTGGCCAGTGCAAGGTCGCTTTCTTAAATTACGCGACACCTTGCGAGAAAAAGGGTTTAATCACTTGCAAGCCTTACGTTCGGAAGTCTCCACGCATTTTCAGCTTCGCGTTTCCGTTTACCATAAGGCAGATTCACACCTGCGCTTACAGGTTTCCTTCTTGCCTCACCCTGGGGGCAATTTATCACTTTGCTTTCAATTTACTACCCGTCTTGTAGATGGAATATGTTTGGTAACAGACAACCACTTTTTGCCTTTTGCTGGTTTTTATTCAGAAAACTGGCTAGTTCAACGTAAACCAAACACGCGTAGTTTTCTTCAATTGCTAAATTATCATGAGCGACGTGTGACTTTATCCGGAAAGCAATCAGTCGCTTGGGACACCGAACCAGTGGTTGACTTAAATGCTCAGCAAGCCGAATTAGAACGTATCAATACCGAAATGGGGTTTCTATTACCTCACAATCTTCATGACGAGCATGGCCGTATAAGTTACGAGGGACGTTATCGCATATGGAAAGAAATGCTTACTTTGAATTATTTCGGTAAGCCCGCAGTCTATCACTGATTTAGTTTCCTAAATCTAATCATGCTCCTCTTTTTCTGTTCTCAATACCGTTTAAGAATTAGTAAGTCTCCATGCCCCGGCAACTGCAGATAAGGTTGCGATCTCCATACACATTATCAACGCGAGCCACGGATGGCCAAAATTTAAAAGTGCGCGTCCAGCCTGCCGGATAGGCCGCTTTTTTACGACTATAGTTTTTGAGCCATGAATCGGCGCTGACCATTGCTGCGGTATGGGGTGCGTTTACTAGGGGATTGTCGGTTGAACTCCATTGGCCGGTGGCGACAGCCTGCATTTCATCGTGTATGCCAATCAGCGCATCGCAAAACTGGTCCAATTGGGCCAAATCTTCACTTTCCGTCGGTTCTATCATAAGCGTTCCTGCCACCGGCCAGCTCATGGTTGGCGCATGGTAGCCATAATCCATCAGGCGTTTGGCCACGTCCTCAACTTCCAGGCCATATTTTTTCCATCCGCGCAAATCAATGATACACTCGTGGGCAACGCATCCATCCGCTCCGCGGTAAAGCACCGGAAAATAATTTTTTAAACGGTGGGCTATGTAATTAGCGTTCAGGATGGCGATACTGGTGGCTTCGGTCAAGGCCGCGGCACCCATCATGCGAATATACATCCACGGGATCACCAGGATAGAGGCACTGCCATAGGGTGCGGCTGAAACGGCACCGAGACCAGCGGCTAGAGCGGCGCCCTCCGCCGTCTGGTGCACGAGTATCCGTTCCGTATGTCCCGGTAAGTAAGGCGCTAGGTGTGAGGCCACACAAACTGGTCCGACACCGGGACCGCCGCCTCCGTGCGGAATACAGAATGTTTTATGTAAATTTAGATGGCAAACGTCAGCGCCGATGCGACCGGGAGAGGTAAGACCTACCTGGGCATTCATATTGGCGCCGTCCATATAAACTTGCCCCCCGAGGTAATGGATAAGATTACAAATTTCTCGTATAGAACTTTCGAACACACCGTGGGTCGAGGGGTAGGTGATCATCAGCGCGGCTAGTTGGGTGGCGTGCAGCTCGGCTTTGGTGCGAAGATCAACCGGATCGATGTTGCCCTGGGCGTCGCAGTTTACCGGAACCACACTGAAACCGCCCATTACGGCGCTGGCGGGGTTGGTGCCATGGGCACTGGTTGGGATCAGGCAAATTTGCCGGTGTGCCTCGCCTCGGGTGGCGTGGTAGGCGCGGATGGCCAGCAACCCGGCATATTCTCCCTGGGAGCCGGCATTGGGTTGAAGGGAAACCGCCGCCAACCCGGTAATTTCCACCAACCAGGCCTCTAGGTCGCGCGTGAGACGTTGATATCCACGGGTTTGCTCGACCGGGGCGAAAGGATGAAGCCGGGCAAACTCCGGCCAGGAGAGCGGAAACATTTCCGCCGCCGCGTTGAGCTTCATGGTGCAGGAGCCGAGGGAGACCATTGAATGGCAAAGGGAGAGGTCCTTTGACTCCAAACGTTTTATATAACGGAGCAACTCATGCTCAGTCCGGTGACTTCGAAAAACCCTGGCTGCCAGGTAGGGGGAACTTCTCAAAAAGCACCCGAGTCCAAGCCCGGTTTGAGGAACCAGCTCCACCGACTCGCTGAAGCAATCTAACAGGGCCTCCAGCTCTTCCAGGGTGGTTGCTTCATCTAGGGAAAGCCCAACTTGGTTGGCGTCGAGCTTGCGGAGGTTGATTTTGCGCGCTTCGGCGGCGGCGAGAACGCGGGCGGCGGCGACGTTTCCGATCGTGAGCGTATCAAAAACCGGACCGGTATTGACGGTGGCACCCGCCCGGCGCAGGGCTTCGGCGAGCGTAGTCGTGAGTAAATGGATACGAGTGGCGATAGCCTTAAGGCCTTCGGCTCCGTGGTAAACCGCATACATGGACGCCATCACGGCGAGGAGCACTTGAGCGGTGCAGATGTTGGAGGTGGCTTTGTCCCGGCGGATGTGTTGCTCGCGGGTGCCGAGGGAGAGGCGCAGGGCGGGGTTTCCTTGTGCGTCTTTTGAAACGCCGACGAGACGTCCGGGCATCTGGCGTTTGAGGGCATCACGGGTCGCGAAGAAAGCCGCGTGGGGTCCGCCGAAGCCGAGGGGCACGCCGAGGCGCTGCGCGGAACCTATGGCGACATCCGCACCGAATTCGCCGGGGGGGCGCAGGAGGCTTAACGAGAGCAGGTCGGTCGCCACCACGCACAGAGCGCCGGCCTCGTGGGCGCGGGTGAAAAGCGATGCAAAATCGTGGATATCACCATTGGTGTCAGGATATTGCACCAGCAGGCCAAAGAGCCCCGGCAACGTGGCTGGGTCCACCGCAGCGTGGTCCCCCACGCGCACCTCGATGCCGAGAGGTTCGGCTCGGGTTTTGACCAGATCGATGGTCTGGGAGTGGCATTTTTCCGAAACAAAAAATAGACCACCCGAGGCGGGGCGAACCCGGTGGCAGAGCATCATCGCCTCCGCAGCCGCGGTGCCTTCGTCGAGCAGCGAGGCGTTGGCAATATCCAGTCCGGTGAGATCGGTGACCAAAGTTTGGAAATTCAGCAAAGCCTCCAGCCGCCCTTGGGAAATCTCGGCCTGGTAGGGGGTGTAGGGGGTATACCAGGCGGGATTTTCCAAAATGCAGCGCTGGATGACGGGTGGAGTGAGCGTCTCGTAATACCCTTGGCCGATGAAGTTCCGGAATACTTTATTGAGCGAGGCAATGGATCTTAATTCATTGAGCGCAGCCGATTCGCCGAGCGGTGCCGGCAAGCCAAGCGGTTTTTCGAGGCGGATACCGATCGGCACGGTGGCGTCGATCAGTGCTGCCAGGCTGGGGCGACCGAGCGCGGCCAGCATGTGTTCCCGTTCGGCTAGGGTGGGGGAGATGTGACGTGGGGCGAAAACATCGGTGGGAGCGAGGGCGGCGAAAGACGCGATGGCAGACATGATGGGGTGGCAGCGTGGGAGCGTTGTTCCGGTCCGCAAGAACGGGGTGGGGAAAACCTCTGTGATTTATGCATTCCCCCCCGCCCGATTTACTCCACGTTGGGTCAAGCCTCTCCGTGAACCCAACCGCTCCGTCCCCCGCTACCAAGGTTTATTCCAGCGAACCCGTCTGGAACCCGTCCCGCTGGCTTCCCACCACCGCCGACGAAGTCAAAGCCCGCGGTTGGGACCAACTCGATGTGATCATCGTCTCGGGCGACGCCTACGTCGACCACCCTGCCTTCGGCACCGCTGTCATTGGCCGCCTGCTCGAGGCCGAGGGTTTGAAGGTCGCCATCCTGCCCCAGCCGAATTGGCGCGATGACCTTCGCGATTTCAAGAAACTCGGCGCACCCCGCCTGTTCTTCGGCGTCACCTCGGGGTGCATGGACTCGATGGTCAACCGCTACACGGCCGCGCGTAAACCCCGCAGCGAGGATGCCTATACCCCCGGGGGTGAAATCGGTTTCCGGCCCGACTATGCCACCACGGTTTATTCACGCATTCTGAAACAGCTTTACCCCGAGACCCCGATTATGATCGGCGGCATTGAGGCCTCGCTGCGGCGGGTGACGCACTACGATTACTGGTCCGAGACGCTCAAGCCCTCCATCCTGGCTGATAGCGGGGCTGACTTGCTGATCTACGGCATGGGCGAGCTCCCGTTGAAGGAGACGGTGCGTCTGCTGAAACGTGGCGTGCCGTTTTCTTCGCTCACCACCATAGCGCAAACCGCCGTGCTGCTGCCTCCGGGCAAGGCCGCGCCGAAAAACGCCAACTGGGAGGACCACACGCTCCACACCCACGAAGAGTGCACCGCCGACCGCGAGCTCTACGCCCAAAATTTCAAGGCCATCGAGACCGAGTCCAACCGCGTGAAGGCCCGCCGCCTTTTTCAGCCGACCGGCGACCGCCTGCTCGTGGTCAACCCGCCCTTCCCGACCATGAGCGAGCCGCAGATCGATGCCTCCTTCGACCTGCCCTACACGCGGCTGCCCCATCCGAAATATCGCAAGCGCGGCCCCATCCCCGCCTACGAAATGATCAAGCACTCCATCAACATGCATCGCGGGTGCTTCGGCGGGTGCAGCTTCTGCACGATCTCCGCCCATCAGGGCAAATTCGTCGCCTCCCGCTCGAAGGAGTCCATCTTGCGCGAGGTCGAATCGATCAAGCAGATGCCCGACTACCGCGGCACCATCAGCGACCTCGGCGGGCCCTCGGGCAACATGTATAAGATGAAGGGCAAGGAGCAGTGGATCTGCGACGAGTGCGTGCGCCCCTCCTGCATCTGGCCCGAGGTCTGCCGCAACCTCGACACCGACCACACCGCGTTGCTCGACATCTACAAATCCGTGCGCGAGACCGAGGGCGTCAACCACGCCTACGTGGCCAGCGGCATCCGCTACGACCTTTTCCTGCACGACAAGGGCGTGACCCCCGAGGTGCAGGCCAGCCACGAAAAATACATCGAGGAACTCGCCGCCCATCATGTGCCCGGTCGCATCAAGGTCGCCCCCGAACACACCAGCGACCACGTGCTGCGCATCATGCGCAAGCCGAGCTTCAGCCTGTTCTACAAGTTCAAGGAAAAGTTCGACCGCGCCTCGGCCAAGGCTGGTAAAGCCGACACTCCCGTCATCCCGTATTTCATCAGCTCGCACCCCGGCTCCCGTCCCGAGGACATGGCCGAGCTCGCGCTCAAGACCAAGGACCTCGGCTTCCGCCTGGAGCAGGTGCAGGATTTCACGCCCACGCCGATGACGGTCGCGACCGAGATTTATGCCACCGGGGTGCACCCCTACGACGGCCAGCCGGTGGAAGTCGCCCGCACGCCCGATGAGAAGCAGGAGCAGCGGAGTTTCTTCTTCTGGTATAAGCCCGAGATGAAAAAAGCCCTGCGCGGCACTCTGCAGCGGCTTGGTCTCCCCGAGATCGCCCGCCGCCTGCTCGACGAAAACAAAGCCACCCGTGACGTCACCCCGCCGCCACATATCACGCCGGTCTCCGGAACCGGCATGACGACGGCCCCCTGTGGCATGAAAGTCCCGCTAGGCTCGCCCGGTCTGCCGAAAAACTCGCGCCAAGAGCCGCCGGCATTCACCCGTCCGCCCTGTGGCGGCGCTCCGGGAAGTGGCCCCAAGGCCAAGCCCGCTTCCCGCCCATTTTTCCCTTTCCCCAAAGGCGCCGGGAAAGGCCGCAAGGCCTGATGCCCCCCTTGATAAATCTCACGGGCAAGGCAGGCGCGTGAGATAGTAAGTAATTGCTAGGTATCTACTTATTTTTTCAGCACGGCATTCCATTTGGCCAGGTTTTCGGCCTGGGCGCTGAAAAGGGCATAGGTGGGGTCGAGGACCTCAATTTTCAAGATTTTATCGCCCTTGGCGGTGGTGTTGACGGTGTTCATGCCCTTGGTGACGGTGCCGAAGACGCTGTGTTTGCCGTCGAGCCACGGGGTGGCGACGTGGGTGATGAAGAACTGGCTGCCGTTGGTGCCCGGGCCGGCGTTGGCCATGGAGAAGATGCCGGGCCCGGAGTGGCGGAGAGACTTGTCGAACTCGTCCGCGAACTGATAGCCGGGGCCGCCGCGGCCGGTGCCCTGCGGGTCACCGCCTTGAATCATGAAATCGGGGATGACGCGGTGAAAGGTCAGGCCGTCGTAGTAGCCGCGTTTGGCGAGATTGAGGAAGTTGGCGGCGGTCATGGGAACCTTGGAGGCGTAGATCACGCCCTCGATGTCGCCCTTGTCGGTTTTCACCACGATGCGGATGTCGGTGAGGGCGGCCGGGGTGGGCGGAGTGGGCGTAGGCGCCACGACGGCGGGTTTGGCCTCGGCGGGCGCGGCCTCCTCGGCGACGAGGCCGAGGGGGGCGGAGAGGAGTGACAGGGCGAAGACGCCGAGCAGGCGACGGAGGAGCGAGGTGGATTTCATGGGTAGGGAGCGGGAAAGGAGGGTGGGGCGGGGGAGGCGCGGTGTCGAATCCGACCGCGCCGGCCGGCGAAAGTTGCCAAGATGGGGGCGGCGCGGGCGTTTTTGGCCGGGCCGAGGCAGAGGCTTGCAACCCGCTCTTGCGCCCGGGGCGCTCCGCGTGGAGTTTGCCCGTCACCCATGCTCAGCGACGCCAGCGCCTACCTTAGTGTCTTCAAGACCAGCACGCGCGAGCGCTGGGATCCATGGACGCCGCTGGCTCTTGCGGGGCTGAGCGCGATCGGGGTGGCCTTCATCTACTCGGCGCAGTTTTCCACTCCCCTTTCTAACTGGATCAACCAACTCGTCTGGCTGGCGGCGGGCGCGGCGGTCTACCTGGTGGTCTCACTGGTCGATTACCGCTTCTGGCTGAGCGTCTGGCACTGGTTCTATTTGGCGTGCTTGTTGTTGTTGATCTTGGTCTTGCTGCCCGGGGTGGGGCAGGAGCGCTTCGGGGCGCAGCGCTGGCTGGACCTTGGGATACTGGCGGTGCAGCCGAGCGAACCGGCCAAGGCGGGCGTTTTGTTCGCGACCGCTTCGCTTCTAGTCGGGGCGCGCTTAGGGTCCATCCGCCAATCCTTGGGCACCTTGGGGAAGTTGGCCCTTGCGGCGGGCGGGCCCATGTTGCTGATTTTGCTTCAGCCGGATCTGAAATCGGCGATTGTTCTCCCCCCCATGGTTTTTTCCATGCTTTACGTTTCCCGGCTCTCAACCCGCTTTTTCGCAGGCGCGCTCGGCGCGTTTACGATCCTCGTGGCCGTGGTTTCGTGGGATATGGGGCGCTACATGAACTTCATGGACGCAAACAAGTTGTCCTTTCAAAAGGATCGCGGCCGTTACGAGGCGGTCTCGTGGGTTCCGCTGAAGGATTACCAGCGCAACCGGATCGTCAGCTTCATCGCCCCGGAGAAGATTGATCCGATGGGCATAGGCTGGAACCAGCGCCAGTCGCTGATCTCGGTCGGCAGCGGGGGGCTGACCGGCAAGGGCTGGACCGAGGGCACGCAGGCCCAGCTGGGCTACCTGCCGCGTGCCGTCGCGCACAATGATTTTATCTTCTCCGTCATCGCCGAGGAGAAGGGATTTTTGGGAAGTCTCACCGTGCTAGGTCTTTTTGGCATCGTCCTGTTCAATGGCATCCGCATCGCCGGACTCGCCCGCGACCGCTTCGGCACTCTGCTTGCCGTCGGGGTCACGGTCCTGTTCGCCGTGCATGTGTTCGTGAATATCGCGATGACGATCGGCCTCGTGCCCATCACGGGCATACCGCTTCCCTTCATCAGCTACGGTGGCTCCTTCGTGCTCAGTTGTTGTTTGCTGCAAGGACTCGTCCAGAGCGTCTATCGCTTCAGAAAGGATTTCACGTGAAACTGAACCTTTCCCGCGCCTCCGACCTCCCGACTGGAATTTCCTGCGCCTCTGCTT
>Ga0247831_1001925_pt1 | contig 36093 bp, 17 predicted proteins | sample LaCruzMarch2015__9_FD_192406 | JGI IMG/M metagenome (GOLD analysis project Ga0247831, IMG submission 192406) | Freshwater microbial communities from meromictic Lake La Cruz, Castile-La Mancha, Spain - LaCruzMarch2015_1m | ecosystem: Environmental > Aquatic > Freshwater > Lake | place: Spain...
CACCCTCCCCCCCCAAAAAAAACAAAAAAACAGTAATTGGCAGTTTCGGGAACGAGGGGACCAAAACAAAACGGTCAAAAAAGTAGTATAAAAGGGGGGCGCGAAGAAAAAACGAAACGAGCAAAACACGCACAGAAAACCGGAGAGACATCCGCGCCCCAGCAGCAAAAAGCAGCATATCCATCCATCCATACAAATAATGACGACCGCGACGAAGCATATCACCGACATCAGGACGATTAACTTTGGGTTACTTTCCATCGAGAACGAGCCGTATACCGCGCCGATGAAGAAGGGGTTCAAGAAGTGCGGGGTACGGTACGAGGGGCACCCGCTTACCGTGCAGACGCCGCGTATGCGCCTTCCGTTCCATTACCGCGAGGACGACACGTCGGCGACGGGCGCGATCCTCTCGTCGACGTACGCGACGGTCTTCGAGGAGTTCCTCACGAAGCTCGACGAGCAGATCATCAACAGCGCCGAGACGAACACCGCGTCGTGGTTCGGTAAGGCCCTCACGCGCGACACGATCGTTGGAATGTACAAGGGGCCATACCGCCCGCCGGAGAAGTACGCCCCGTCGTTCAAGATGAAGTTCAACAAGAACGAGGACGGTACGTGCGGTTTTGACGTGTTCGACGACGCGACGCGCGAGCGTCGCGAGATGACGCTCGAGCAGTGTTTCGAGCGCGGCTCCGAGATCCGCGCCATCGTCGAGTGCACGGGGGTGTGGCTAGTGAACACGAACTGCGGGTACAACTGGCGCATCAAGCAGCTTATCGTCCAGCCGCCGCCGAACAAGGACTACGCGTTCATCGACGATCTGGACGAACCGGTCGCCGTTACCGGCTCCGTATCGGTCGCGCCCGCCGTCACCACTCCGGTCTCTGCATTCGCTTGATTTGTAGTAGGCGAAGTAAACCCTAACGTAAAGCAAAAAGGGGAAAGCGCTTTTTTACGCCCCGTCTACACTGTAGGCGCGCTGGGTAAAAAAAGCGGGGTTTATGGCAGACCCGATGCTCGCATCAATAGCATCATATCATCATAAACCCTTTTTTCCTTTTTGTAAAAGCCCTTTTTGGGGGTTTCGGGTCGCGGAACCTCCAAAACGGCTTTCCGAAACGGAACCTCCCAAGGCGCCAATCGCTTCAATACGCACTGCGGCGAAGACGCCCGAGCTTGTCTCTGCGATCGAGCGCATGGACGAGATGAGCATCGACGCGCTCGTTGTGATCGCTGACTCGGGCATTGGGGATATATGTAGACGCCAACGAGCCCGAGCTCCGCGCGGTTTGCGCCCTCGCGGTCGCCGGAGAGTGAGCATGCACTTTGGGTATTTTTTTTGGGGTATTTTTGGATTGCCTTTTATGCCTTTTTTTGCTTAACGGCTGCTTCGAATACGTTTTTAGGGGGAGGGGGGAAACTTTTCAGATTTTTCGGAGAGCGTGCACGGTGGGTAAACTGCTAAAAAAAGGTGCGCGCGGGGGAAGATAAAATGGAGCCGGATACAGAGCACGTTTGTAACGGGCCTAACGGGCCTAATGGCCCCACGGCACGGTCGGACGCGGTGGCCGTGCTGTTGAGCATAGACACCGTGTGGACGCAGATGCTCGACGACACGATCAAGAGGCTCCACGTCGTCGCGGCCGTGAAAGCCGGGAACCGGATCAACACGAGGATGCACTACGTGTACCGGAACACGTGGTTCGCGAGCGTGATGCGCACGCTGGTGCACACCGAGACGCGAGAGCACACGCTCGGGTATGTCCGCTTGACAATCGACAACCTTAGCGCGATCGCGTCAAGGATCGTCACGCAGCAGTGGCGGTTGCCGGCCGACATGCTCGCCGAGCTGTGCCGCGCGACAGACGCAGCCCGCATCGGCCTGGCGCAACTCGCGTTGACGTACGCGGACGATGTTGCGTGCGTCGCCGCGCTACAGTGCCTATCGACGAGGCTCGGCGTGTTGCACACGTGCGCGGCTCGCTGAGGCTTAAGCGTTGTACATGCCTAACCCAGAGTCTAGGGGCTCGGTTGCGCGCTAGGGATCCCGCGCGAAAAAGGGGCTGCTTGCCATGGGAAAAGGCGAAAAGCAAAAGGGGGCAACACGCAAAAAAAAAGTGAAAATGTACATAATGAGACAGGAGCTCGTTGACCGTGTTACCCAGCTCGTCGGCTCGTCGACCACGTCGGACGATGTCCTCGTCAGAGCCGAGATCGCGCGCGCGTACGATGATCTTAGGTACACATCGTCGCGCTTACGCCCGTCCGCGTCGATCGTCCCGCGTGACGAGCACGCTGCTCCCGTCGACGAGGAGACGCTAATTCGACTCGCCGCGCGACGCGTTCTGACGCTAAGTGGGACAGAGATGGCCAGCCCGGAGGAGCGCGGGATTCAGGAGACGCGCATCGGAGCCAGCACGCGCGCGTACGCTGGGTTCTCGTTCGCGTCGAGGGTTGAGCTCCCGCGGGAAAATGGCGCGTCCGAAAGTCGCCAGGGCATGTAGATAAGCGCGGAAAAGCCAGGTCACTTTCTTCGAAGTCTAGGAAACGTGTTTTTTGTTTTTTGTTTTCTCCTTTTTGCTTTTGCCTTTATTGCGTTTGATTTTAGCTTTCGCGCGCTTTTTTCCCTGTGCAATCTCCCTCCCAAAAAAAATGCACACCATCGTCGCGTTGAACGTCGACTACGCCGCAACGGGACCAGGCCACCTAGATCGGGCCCCGTGTCGCATCTCGATCGCATCCGCCACGACGCACATCATCGACATCGTCGTGCGCGTGCCGTCGCTCTTCGACCCGATGACCATGTACACGGCACTGTCGGAGTCCGACTTCGATGCGCCTGGTGTGGTGGAGTTGGAAACGGCGATCGAGATGACGAAGGATGCGCTGGCCAAGTTCACCAGCGTGATTCTTGTCGGCCACGGCCTCGCGCGCGCTGCGCGGGTTCTCCAGCTATCTGTTGGGCGAGAGTACCAAGCGGGCGCCGACGTGATCGAGATGCTTCGTACGTGGAATCGGCGATTCGGGCACTGGAACTACTACGCGCTCCCCAAGATGTGCCACGTTGCTGGAGTCCCCGTTCCGCACAACTCGGCAGAGCGCGCCCTCGCCATGCTCGCGCTGTACGAGCGGCTCGTGAGCGGGCCATTCGTGGCGTCGTGGATGAAGGACAAACTACAGCTCATGCAGTATAGCCGCGGGTTCCCGACGGAGGTCGCCACCAAGCCCTCTCCCCCCGACGGCGTGTGTGTGTGGGCGTACCGGGACGACATGTGCCAGTGCGGGCAGCCGACGCTCGGCACGAAGTCCGAGGGTCCTGCCGCTGCCGTAGGCACGGCGCCAAGGGCGCGCACGGGTACGGAGGCCGACATAGAAGCCGACCTAGAAGCGGCATACGCCGCACCTAGCTAAAACTCTGATTTTATAAAAGCCTAGAGGCCTTTTATTGCGGTCTAAGAGTCTACGGAGCCTACGGAGCCTACGAGTCGAAATAGCAGCAACGCGCACTTGCAAATACAAAAACCATCGAGAAAGTTTTTTTTTTCAGTTTCTCAGTTTCTCGGTTTCTCGGTTTTCTATTTTTCTATTTTTCTATTTTATACTTTTTCAAAAGGGGGGTAAAAAAAAAACCCTAAAAGCTAAAAGAAATGGACGCCGCGCGGTGTGGCTCCTTCGCGATGCAGATCCTCGGGATACGCGGCCTGCCTCTCGATTGCGAGCACGCGCTGGTTCGGGGGCGCGTGGCCTCCCTCCCGACGGCTCTTTTCTCGGGATCGGACATGCCCGTGTGCGCCTCCGTGGTCCGGTGCGACATCGAGCGACTCGTCGTGTTCATGGAGGAGCTGAGCGACGCGGAGCTGCGGTGCATCGTCCGCACCGGGGGCGCGTACGGAATCTCGGCGCGCGACGAGCTCGCGTGCGGCGCCGTGCTCGACGCCGTCGACGCGCTCTCTAGCCGCATTGGGGCGCTGTGCGCGCGTCTGTCTCTGACCGGCTCGAAGCGCCCTAGGGCGAAAGCCGCCACCTTCTAATTTGGGGTTTCGCTTTGTTCACTTTCGGATCCACTTGCTCGCTTTCGGTTCCGCTTGTTCACTTTCGGTTCCGCTTGTTTACTTTCGGCGCGTCACTAGGGCCAGACACATCACGATCGTCACCACGTTCGCTATGAGGAGCGCATACACGAGCCACGGGGGCAGCCCCGTGGTCTCGATCGCCGAGGGGCATGGCGCGCATGGCGCAGCTGGAGCTGCGCACGGCGTGTGCGTAGCACACTGGGTCGGAGGCGCGCACGGCGTGGGCGCAGCGCACTGATGACTCTGCAAGTTCGGCGGTGCGGCGTTTACGTGGACGACTGGCTTGGGAGGCGCTTGAGGCACTGGAGCCGTCGACTCGAGGACCCCAGATCCGCGAGTAGTGCCGCGATTGTAAACGAGCCCTTCGTTGCGCATCGCGAACGGCGCCATCGCGGGCATAGGCTCGGGCTCACCGCCGAGCTCGGTGAATTGAAGCTGCATTTGCTTTCCCAGGTCAGTCTAGCAAAGAAGCTCCTGTTTAAAAAGCCTTTGAACCTGAATGGGATTGCCTCCCAGGGGGGGTCCTCCTTTGCTTTTTTGCCAATAATACGGTGCCAAAAAAAAACGCAGCCCGCTCGGGGCCTTAAAATCTCCTCACCCCGAAGAGCCCCCGGGGGAGCCTAGCGCCCATGCTTCCGCCTTTTCACACGAACCCGGTCTTCGGGGGTCGTGTTCGTGGCGAAACCCGACGCGCCCTCGGGCCTACCAGTTCGATCACGGGGAACACCTCTGGTGCGAAAACCTCGCGCATTCCGCTCCCGGACTCTGACGTTTGGTCCTCTGCGGCCGCTGCGGCCTCTGCGGCCCCTTCATCGACATGCCCTGAGGACTCGACGTGGGAGGCTCCTTGAAAGTTTCCTTCGGAGATTCCTTGGGAGATTGCTTGGGAGGTTCCTTGCTCCGTGCGTACGCGCGGGGTCGCCCGTTGCCCTCCGTACTCTAAAAGAAGCGTCACCTTCATATCCGCGTTACTTTCAGGGTGAAAGAACACGCCAGCGCGAAGCGTCGCGTACGGGGCACTTTGGCTCGCACGCGCTTGCGTTGTCGTAACGACGTGCCCGTTCGTCCGAGATCGGCTTCGGCGACACCCGCGCGCCGCAACGCAAGAGGGGCACTTCGCCTTCGCGACGTACCGTGCGTTGCGCTCCCCGCCGCCGCTCCCGCTCTGTAAAAGCTTCGCCGCGTGGGCGTCGTCGAGGCAAAAAAGGTGCTTGCAGCACTGGCACATCCACCTCTTGGTTGGTGTCGTGGCGGTATCGGTCTGCGGCGTACCCGTTTGACTGGCATCTGCTTCGCGTTTCCGGCGAAGCTGGTTTCGGCACATGCACGCATCGCAAACCTGACTGTCGTCGCACGCGCACGCCACGACTGCCACGTTGGACTTTATCGCGTATCGAGGCGCGATGACGCCCTCATCTCCTCCCGCGATGAACTTGTACGCGGGAATGCGGAATACGGCGCTCGTGCAGCTCCGCAAGCACGGCCGAACGAGGAAAAGTCCAACACGAGACTCCCGTGGTTTCCTCCCTTTTTGTGGATGTGCTGCGACAGCCGGCGCTGCTGTATGCGGGACGCGGCTGCCGCGCGACTTGCCGCGCCACTGGATCCGGTATTTTCGCGCATACAAAACGGCGTCGCCCGTCGTCTCAGGATCGGCGTTTGGTTCGGCCTTCGAGGAGGCCCTGCCCGCGGCCTTGGTGAGCTCGGCACTCGCCTGTGCCGCGATCGCGGCGATGTGCACACGGAGCCTCTCTGCGTGCGTTGGCGACACATTGTTGAGGAACGTGTCTAACGCGACCTTGGCGTCCCCTGTCGTCTCGTGAGCCTTTATCACCAACGTGCCCTCTGCCTCTAGCCACGCCCGATCGATTCGGCCGCCCGTTCTCTCACACGTGGCTTCCGGGCTCGGCTGGTTCAGCGCCATTTTTTTTGGTTTCGATTTTTTTTGGGCTTTCGCTCTTTTTTTTTGAAATCGAGCGAGCGATCTTGAGCGGAGCCCGGGGACAAAAAGGGTCCCCTTTTTTCTGATTTTCTTGAACGCGCCCCTTTTTTTCTATGAGAAATTCGACCCAACTTCCTTAAACTTAAAATTTTAAAATTTTAAAATTTTCGTTCACCCCATCTTTGAAATCAATAGAGTCAAAAGGAGCCAAAAGGAGCCAAAAGGAGCATAAAAGAGCAAGGCCAAAAAAAATGGTCGGCGTGATCGTGGCGCGCGGCATAAGCCCCGAAAAGTGGGGGAGAGTGACATGGGCCATGCTCCACGGTTTAGCGTACGTCGCGATCGCGCGGCCTACGCTGAAGCGCGTGCGCCAGGTGCGGCTCGTGGTTTTGTACATGCAGCGCCTCTTGCCGTGCAAAGAGTGCCGGGACAACATGCTCGCGAAGCTCGCCGCTTTGCCTGCTCCATTCTTGAGCGCCAAGCGCGGCGCGGTCAAAGGCGCGTGGGACGTTGCGCGCTGGGTGCACGACCTCCACAACCTCACAAACAAGAAGACCAAGAAGGCGCACTGGAATGTCGCATACCACGACGGGTTCGACGGGCTCCTCGCGCCGATGGACGCGGATCGACTCCGCGCGTTCACGTCTCGCGCGACGCTCGCCGCGGCCGAGTACATCGCCCGGTGCCTCGCCGAGCGTAAGGGCCAAGCCGAAGCCGAAGCCGAAGCCGAAGCCGCGAATGAGTCTCGGTCTCCGTCAACGGAGGCGGAAAGCAAGCGCGGATCCTATAAAAAAGCGGTAGCGGCGTACGTCGCGTTCCGCGCTCTCGTCCGTGGTGTGCTCGGCAACGGAAACTCCCACTCCCGAAAAAAAGGGGCCGCTGTAGGGGGGAAACGATGCGGCACATCCCCTTCCTCCGGCCGCTTGTCGAGGCGACGCGCCGGACGCACAAGGACGCCGTCGCGGACATAGCCTCCGTCCTCCCCGATCGGTGGACGGTCGTATCCGTGCGCGGCGAGGCTGATCTAAGCGGCGAGGAGTATACCGAGCTGCTCGCTCGGCGCGCCGTCGCCGCAGCAAAGGTCAGGGTCGCGCTCCACCGGTACTTACGCGCTCCCGACCAGGCGCCGGACCACGCGGGGGCGATGCGGACGGTCCTAGCGCACATGAACGATCTCAAAAAGGAGCTCCGGATCGAGGTGCGGATGGACGGAAAGCTCGCGCTGCAAGAGACTTATACGCGAGAGAGCAGGACTCTGGTTGTAATGTACAACCAGGAGCACTGGGTTCTCCACAGCGCGAAGACGTGGGGCGACCAGTGGATTTCAGCTAAAGGCGTACGGCTCGTGAGCGTCAAGCGCGACGCAAAGTCGAGCTTGATGGCGGGGAGCGGGCGGGTGACGAACATCTCGCCGCTCCCGACGACGAAGACGCACAGCGTCGTCGAGGTCTTCACGGACGGCGGCATGAGCGTGTACGGCGCGACGCAGATGGCCGAGGACGGGGCCCCCGAGAGCGAGAGCCGGCTGCACGCGCTCCCGCTGAGCGAGATCCGGCTCGGGAAGATCGCGGGGTTCGTGTACACGCTGCAGAGCGGGTACGATCTCGCCGCGCGGAGCGAGCGAGCTTCGTTCGGCGAGCGGAGCCAGTTCGGCGCGCGGAGCTCGTTCGGTTCGGGAGCGACGAAAGCGCCGGCACCGGCAGATCAGTGCGATGAGGCGGAGCAAATTGCGTATGCGTTCCTGGATAGAATGGCGCAAGCCGCGGAGGCCACGCAGAAGAGCGACGAGTCGGCACACTCGCTACTATATAGGCTTCTCGCGTATAAGCTTAATCAACCCGACTCAGCTCCCGTGGCCTTTAAGAGCATTAAGAGTGACAGCGACAAAGCCGCTGCTGCCGAGGCCAAAAGTGCGCTCTCTCAATGCAAGTGGGCAAGTGACATAGTTACACTTAAGGCCGAAGAAGTCCGCTTCGTGGGCAAAATTTTGGACAACGAAAATCCGGCAGCCACCGATTTCGCCGCCGCGCGCTCTTGGGGAACATGGTTCTTCGCCATGTTTAGTAGGAAACGGAACTTTCTCGTGCCGATGTGGCTGATCGCGAGGAAAATGCTTGTGCCGGATTGGTTTGCAACAAGGCGGTTCGTGTTGTTTCAACTTGCATTATCGCACGGCGATGACCACTTCACGTTGCTTTCGAATGAGATGAAACTGGCATCTCCGAGAGAAGCGAAAGCGGGGGCAGTAACGAGCGCATGGTGCTCTCTGTTCACCAATTTCGCAAACGTAAAAGGTACTATGGAGCTTCTCGTAACATATGAGTGCGATCTGAGCAAGTTGATATATGACACAAAAATTGCAGAGGGGTCAATGGTAAGGGTGACGATACCGAGCCTGCTCGTCTACGTGTCCGACCTCGCTGCTATTTCGCCCGCTCTTGAGAGCTTGCTTGCGTTGTATAACGGGTACGACGGGATGGCATCTAGCATGAGCGCTGCGTACGCGATTTTGTCGCTGTTGCGCTATAATGATGATCCCAAGAGCGCGCAGTTTCCGAACATACACGAGCACCTCTCGATGATGGCAGACCCCGGGTCGGGCGAACCTGTCGTACATGAGGGAATTGGCTTGGTGCCTGTAGTCGAGAACACGCCGGCGACGTATACGCGCATGGCGGCGACTCTCGGCACACTCAAAGTGCGCACGCGCATTATGATATTGCAGCAAGTACACCTTCACCTCGATGAGCCGAGTAGCACGAGCGAAGACGAGACGAAGAAAAGACGAGAGGCGATAATTAAGGAGTGGCATACGCTGATTCCGCCTTGTGCATCGGAAGGCTGGACGTATGGGTGGACACTTAAGGAGCGAGGCGGCGTTTTCGAGCGCGCGTTGGTGGTCGCCGGAGGCGGTACGCAGGACACGAACGCCGAGATAACCACGGTCATATTTAGTGCGGTGGTTGGCGTCGCTGAGGACTTCGCTGCGCTCGTTGCCGAACCCGGCACAGTGCACGAAGCTCAAGATGGCACACTAACGCGCATAATGCACGACACCTTGAAGCGCCTCATATCTAACACGCTGCCGGGAATCGAGAAGCAATCTCTAGACACAAACAACGGCGCAATAACGAAAGGGCTGTTAGGGGGGCTCTTCAGATCAGCGGCCTCTCGGTGCGAAAAGGCCAAGCGGGTCCGTCGCGCGCGGCGCGCTATGGGTGTTCGCGAGGATAATACAAAAAAAGAGGACCGGCTCACCAAGTTCCCGATGTTATACTCCGAGATCGAGGCGATTGCGGATCGGATCGAGCTCGGCGAGTACACCGAAAATGAAAAATCCGCATACTTGGGCGACTACTCGCAAAGTGGCTGGGAACCAGGAAATGCGCCGTGCTTCCCACAGCCGATTGAGATTACCGCCCAAAGCACCATCGGTGATGTTAAAGCGTGCTGTTGTGTGGACGTGCGCGATCCGAAGGGCAGCAACGCAAAAAGCTATCCGAAGGACGCCGCGAGCGCCAAAGCTCTCGCGGAGTGGATTCTGGACGCGAGTCATAAGGCGGATGTAGAAAAAGCGACAGACTGCGCGTTCCTACGGTACTATACGAAAGGAAGAACTGCACCCAAACAATCGGGGGATACAAGCAAAACTCGGGTCCTCTCGGGGGGCGCTCCGGTGACGGAGATATTCAGGGTGTGTGGTGGCCTATGGGGTGTTGACGACTTCCTGATCTTGACGATGGTCACGAGCGATCTGCCAAAGTTTGCGAATGCATTGGACGTTGACCGCGTACACAAGGAGGTGCTCTACGGCGCCCTTAGGTCTGTGGAGCGCGGCCCCGACGACACGGAGAAAGATGGCTCTATTATCTTGACGGAGAAGAGCACGATTCGAGAGATTCAGCGTTATGTGGCCACAATCCTCGAGGCGAGAGGCGCGACTGTGAATATTATTACGGATACAGACATAAACGATATCGAGGGCGCGTATAGACTCTATTTGGGTGTAAAAGGGAGGACGCGGAAGGAGATCCAGGACGTGTTTGGCCCCTCGTACAAGCGACCATGGGACCGGATACGGAGATGGCGAGAGAGGCACACCAACGCGTCCACTAAGTTTGGCATTGCCGCATTCCGAACGATCACGGAGGCGGCAAGGGGTGTCGCTACAGGAGCCGCAGGTGCCGTGAATGCGGGCGTGGCCAGAGCCGGTCGGGCTCTGGTTTCTATCGGCGTGCCTCGATCGTGGAAGTCCGCGTTGCCGTTTGCTGGGAGCAACGTCGGCTTGAGCGCGGCAGAAATGCTCGCCAGCTACAAGCTGCTTGGTGTGCACCAAAAGCTGGACCACGAGTACGTGCGCCGGATGTTCGGATTCGTGGGCATTTCGGACATGTATGTTGCGGCCACGGTGGGCGCGGACAAAGAGAGCATCGACGTGACTTTGATGAGCCTCGATATCGGGTTCGCGAAAGAGGCGGAGAGACTCGTTAACGCCGTTAAGGCGAGCGCGAATGCGACCAGCGAGAGCAGCGCGCTCACGGCGAAAGCGGTCGAGCGCGCGGTGCGGTGCGGGTTCCTCGAGTGGGAGAAGGGAATCAAGCCATGCCTAATTCTCTGTGCACGCGGAGACGCCGCGCTCGAAGCACGTCTTACCGCGTGGAATGAAATTGTCATAGAAAAGAGGAACACACGTGACGACGCGGCGCGTCGCTGGCACGTGGGCGAGGCCTCATCCAAGGCGAAAGGAGTAGCGGCGCTCGTTGCGGGGCGGCTCCTATGGCTCGTGGGGGGCGGAATGGTACCGGCTTTGAGCGGCTTGATGGCGAAAGGGGTAGGTGCCGATGCGGAGGTACTGGCACAACTCGCAGGGAGTCTCGGCGAGTTCGCATCAACATCGGGCGTTTTCGCACAGGAATCGGTGTACGCTCCGCTCGCGCAGATAACGCGGCTCGCCCACGCCGCGAGTGAGGAACCTGCGGAGGCAGCGAAGTGGGCACCGGCGCCAGTAGCGCCAGGAGCTCTGCCAGCTCCGCCGCCGGCGCCAACAGGGATCGCGCTAGCGGCGGCAGCAGCGGACAACCAGCGTGCGATGGTCGCGGTGATAGCGGCGTTCGTCGTGCTGTATGACATTATCAGCCCATCGGGCTCCGCCGGCTCCACCGCGAACGCCATTGCGGAGCAAGTGTGCGCTCTCGTGCCTGGTCTTGGCCCCGACGTCGCGGACATGCTCGAGCTCTTTGCGACCTTCTCGGAGGGAAACGACATCGCGGCGGGGTTGCGCAAGGCCGGCGCGTTCGCGGACTTTGTTGGTTCCGAGAGCCCCTTGGCGTCGGTGGGCGGGGGCTCGGACGCGGAGAGGCTTGCGACGGCGATGAGCGTGGTTGGTGCGCTGCGGTCCGCTGGGGCGGAAGACGAGAGCGCGGTACAAAGGATGGTTCGTGTAATGAGCCTCGTGAGCATCGTCTCGGGCGCGCAGGGGCTGAAATGGCACACGCGCATGCGGATTCGCGCGGACGGAATCCGGCAGATGGCGGAGACGATGGCCCTTTCCGCGAGTGTGGCCGCGTCGCTCGATGCGGGAGCGCCGAGGCCGGGCGATGGAGCAGAGATGGAGCTCGATAGGTACGCGGTCTCGATCCGAATGCGCGACGCGCTCGGCTTGCTTACCGCGCTCAAGAAGAACCAGCTCTTCGTCTCGGAGAGCCACGTGTACCGCGCGACGGCGGAATCAAACCGCGTCGTGAGCGCGGTCGACGAGCTCATCCCCGGCGGGTACGTGCCGCACGACCAGTTTCGGGACATGGATGTGTTCGCGACGAGCAACCAGGGGGTAGTCGCGAGCGTGATCGGAAACATGACGAGCTGGCGCGGCAACGTGACGGGCGCGTGCCTCGTGGTCGTCACGGGTGGCGACGCGCGCGTCTTGCGCGATAGGCTCATGCGCGGCACGGAAAACGGTTTGCCGTGGATACGCGTGCCTGGTGAGGCCATGGACAGCGTTCGAGTCGCCGGAGGGAGCAGGCGCAAGGAGCGTATGCGCGCTAGGAGCGTGCTCCTCGTGAGCGCAAAGGGGAACGTGTCGCACGCGTCCCGCGCGCAGGCGCTGACCGGACCGACGGCCGTGCTTATCGTCGACCACGACCTCGCGTCGTGGATCGTGCTTGCGATCGACGTCGCGGGAAATTTCGCCGAAACGAGCGCGAGTATCGGGAATTTTGCCATAAAGCCAAACACGGAGCGCGCGTTCACGCAGCGCGTGCACATGATCATGAGCAACAAGGAGCCAAAACAGTGCGGGCATCACGCGACGGGGCGTGCCTTGGGAGCTCTGACACCCGCGCAAAAAGAGGCTCGGCGTGTCCTTGACGTGGAGTGCATCAAGAGCGCGATGCTGGTTGAATACCGGCTCATATTGGAGACCGTACGCACGTTCGGGTTCGCGAGCGAGCCTCGCAATGCCGATTTTGATACTATTAGCCGACTGTCACCTGACACGAGACCAACCGCGCAAACCCGGTTTGTGTTTTGGGAAGCGGTCGCGAATGCGATCGCAACCGCCGCGGTGGATGCGATGGTCCTCAGGCGCATCGCGAAGCTCGGACAAGGCCAGTGGAAAGACGAGATGGGACCGAGCATTGCGGCAATTCGAGCAGCGCGCGTTGAGCTTGATGCGCTGACCGCCGAGGTGACAACGGGGATGCCGGACGCGGAAAAGAGGCAGATCGCGCGCGACGCGTCGGATCTCGTTATCATCGATGGGCAAACCGATACGTCGCTCGAGATCGGCCCGGCGCTAGCAGCGCCAGCACCGCCAAGATGGACACCGGACATGCGCCCGTTTGTGCTTAATCAGGCGCAACAAGCGCGAATCGATGGTAAGTTTGCACGTTGAACAGGCGGTATCATAAAGAGCCAGCCGCACTCGGGCTAAATTCAGGCTAATCTAATATCTAGTAATCTCAAGCTAGCGCAGGCGCCACGGGCGCAACGGGCTCCTCGTTGGCCTGGATGAGCTCGATGATTGTTTGTGCTGCGTGCGCGGGGAACACCCACCCGAGGACTTTGCCGGTCTCGGTGGCAACCACGCGCCACTCGCCGCCCGCGGCGCGGAGCTCCGCGCGGTGGTGGTATGTGCGCTCGCACGCGGCGAGGACGATCCCGCCGGGGAACGAGTGCACTGGGATGGACCCGACGACGCGCGTCTCGGGGCACGAGGAGACGATCATGTCCGCGAGGTACTGGTGTAGCGTGGCGGTCTCGTGCGCCTCGGCGCGGACCTCGGCCAGTATCTCGGCGAGCCCCGCGGCGAGCCCCGAGGCGAGCGACGTGAGCTCGGGTTCGGGTTGTTCGGTTTCGGCAAGAAACTTGTCCAAGTCGTCGAGGTCCTCTAGGTCGTCGAGGTCGCTAGGTGGTGCGTACTGCGCACATCCTGCGTGAGAGGCGCGCGAGGGCGCACGCGGAGCAAATCACGTCGCCGCGGTCGACGTGCGCGGTGGGCGTCGGCACGAACTGAGCGCACACCTCGCACTCTTGCTCGTCGTCCATGTTGTTTCTTTTTGTTTCTTGGTTTCTGTCCCGGCGGAGGCGTGTCGTTCGCCGCTACCTTTTTTTAGGTTGCGGGGATAGGGAAGTGACGAATTGAAAACGGCGCAAGAAGCCCCTCCCGCCTTTTTTTTATACCAAGCGGTGGGAGCTTAAAGTCCAGGTCGAGCCTTTTGAGTTTTGAGACCTGCTAAGCCACATTCAGCCCCCACACCCCAAAAATGCGCGGTGGGTGGCACCCGCGGCTACGGATGGTGGCTGACGGCCCTGACGGCCCTGACGGCCCAAACGGCCCAAACGGCCCGAACGGCCAGGGCGTGATCGTCGCGCGCGACAAGCGCGGCGGGAGCGGCGAGAAGGAGTACGCGCGCGTGCGTGGGCCAGAGCACGCGCTCGAGCTCGCTAGGCGCCCCGGATCGTCGATCTACGAGCACGCCGACGACGACGAGCCGTGTACCGCGTACTTCGACATCGACAAGCGCGGCGCGCACGACGCGGGTGCGGTGCTGGCGCACAACTTGGCGTGGATCGAGGAGCTCATGGTCGACCACGGCCACGCCTGGGACCCGGAGGATCTCCGCGTGCTTGAGTGCTGCCGCGGGGGCAAAGTCTCGTTCCACATCCTCCTCCGGTCGGTCACGCTCGCTGGGGTAGGGGGCAGGAAGGGGCTGCAGCGTGCAATCAAGGCCAAGCTCCGTGTCTCGGAGTCCGACGTGGACCCGGCGCCGTACGGCCGAAACGCGCTGTTCCGGACGATCCACTCGTCCAAGCTCGGGACGGGCGTACCGCTCCGACCCCTCGGCCTCGGCATCCGTCCTATCGGCCAAGACGGCCAAGACGGCGAAAACGCGCTGGGCGCGCTGGGCGCGCTCCTACAAGAGCTGCTGAGCAAGGTTCGCCCCGAGATCGAGTACATGATCCGCGACACCGACCCGACGGCGCGCGCGTTCGTCGCCCCCGAGCCGCCACGTCCGCGCGCGCCTCATGCTCCTAACCATAATCCCAATTCGACCGCGGCGTGTGTGATCGCAGGCGAGGGCGCGGGCGAGCACGCCGATGCCGTCGTCGCCGCGGTGCGCGCGGCGGGCGACGCGAGCTCCGAGTACCGGCCGTCGTACGGCCAGAGCGGCCGCTACTACTTCCAGACGCAGGGGCGCCGGGTGTGCATCGCCAGCGGCGCGGCGCACACGTCGAACAACTTCGTCGTCGTCGTCGCGGCCGACGGGAGCATCGTGTACCAGTGCCTCTCGTCCCGGTGCTCGCGCGAGACGAAGACGATCGGGCGCGTCGGAGACGAGCGCGGCGACGACTGGGAGCGCGGGGCCGACGTCGAACGGTACGCGGAGGCGCGGACGAGGCCGTACGCGCTGCTGGAAGGCATCACGCTCGTGCGCGCGGCGATGGGGACGGGGAAGACGTACCAGCTGCGCGAGTACGTCCGGCGAGCCGATTCGGGCCGCGTCCTCGTCGTCTCGTTCCGCGTCGCGCTGTGCCGGTACCTCCACGAGTACTTCGGTGGCGGCGCGACGGGGTTCGAGCTATACAGCGACGTCCCCGACCCGTCGGCGTGCCGTCGCCTGATCGTCACCGTGAACTCGCTATGGAAGCTCCGCGGCGCGACGTACGACGTGCTCGTGCTCGACGAGTCCGAGTCGGTGATGGAGCAGTTCGAGGCCGTCCATCCATCGAACCAGCGGCTCGGGTGGCTCGTGTTCGACATGCTCGTGCGCTCGACGCCGCGCGTGGTGTGCCTCGACGCGACGCTCGGGCCGCGCACGTTCGGCGTGATGCGCGCGGTCCGGCCGTGCCGTCCGGCCCTGGTCGTGAACGACCACCGCGGCGCCGAGCGCCGCGTCGTGACGATCGAGCGCCGCGACCGGTTCCTCACGAGCCTGTGCGAGGCCATCGGCGCGGGGGACCGCGTCGCGCTCGCCTCGACGTCGGCGACGCAGCTCGTCGCGGTCCACGGCGTCGTCTCGCGGTTGTTCCCCGAGAAGCGGTTATACCTCATCCACGCGGGCACCTCGGAGAGCGAAAAGGTGCTCTTCGCCCGCAAGTGCAACCGGTTCCTCGCTCGGTACGACGGGCTGTTCTACTCGCCGACGATCCAGGCGGGGAACTCGATCGACGTGCCGTTCGACTCGATGTTCGTGTACGCGACGCCGTGCGGGCCATCCCCCGAGGGCGTCCACCAGATGATCGGCCGGGTTCGGTCGCTGCGGACGGGGCGCGTCACTGTCACGTTCGACTGCACGCCGACGGGCGAGGCGCGCGAGTACACGTACGACGAGATGGCGCGGTACCTCACGCGCCCGCTCGCGGAGCACGCGGCGGTGCAGAGCCTCGCGACGCGGTTCACGGCGGACTGGACGCTCGAGCTCGAGCGGTCGGCGATGTTCGTGCTCACCGTGTGGAACAAGGTCTACTGCGTGAACGGCCGCAACAACTTCGCGCCGAGGTTCCTGCGGCTGTGCGAGGGCAAAGGGTACGAGGTCCGCTCGGTGCGCGCGGGCGAGGAGGGTGACGTGAGCGCGGGCGTAGCGGTGTGCGCGGAGGCGCGCGCCGCGGCGGCGGACACCCGCGAGGAGCACCTCGCGGCCGTCGTCGCCGCGAGGCGGCTCGACGCGTCGGGGTACGCCCGGCTCCGCGAGGAGCTCCGGATCCCGACGGTGGAGCGCGACGTCGCGCTCGCCGTCGAGCGGTACGAGTTCTGCCAGTGCTACAGCATCCCGGAGGAGGCGCTCACGGCCGAGATGCTCCGGCGGTACGCGCGTCCCGCGCGGCGAGGCGCGTACCACCGCCTGTGCCTCATGCTCCCGCCCGAGGGCCGCGACAGGCACGCCGTCGCGCGGCGGATCGACGACGTGCTCCGCGCCGAAGGCTCGCTCATCGAGATGACGGGGCCGGACCACGTGTTCGCCGCGGTGCACCTCCCGCGCACGTCGGGCGTGCGTCTGCGCTACGCGCACCAGCTGTTCGTCGAGCTCGGGTTCGAGTCCGCGCTGGACACGTCGCGCGTCGCGTCCGATGCGATGGACGAGCGCGCGGGCTCCGTGCGCGCGCTGCTCGCCGAGCACCGCGAGAACATCGACACCGTGTTCCTTACGCCGTGCGCCGCGCGCCGACGCGAGGCGCCCGTCGAGCGGTGGACCACGGCGGACGTCGTGCGGTACGTCAACCAGTGCGTGCGCGAGCTCCTCGGGGTGTACGTCCGCCGCGCGCCGCGCGGCTGGTACCACCTCGTCGGCTCCGGGACGTGGGATTTCGGGCAGAGACCCGCCCGCCCGCGCGTGCCGCTCCGCTCGGCGGATCTCACGGACTGGACCGTGTTCGGCTAAGAAAAAAGGGGAGCCGAGCCTTTTTTTGACTTACGTGGGTCCCGCTAAGGCCGCCGGGCCGCGGCCAAGTCCCCGGCTGAGGACGAAGAAGCCGTCGCACCCAACGTTTCGTCGCCAAAACGCACCGGAGACCTCGAAGCTGCCGCGCAAGGCGCTGATCCAGTGCGCCACGCGGTGAATGTGGGCGCTACACAGCCCGTCGACATCGCCCTCATTCCCGCGCTCGGTCATCCCCAAACAGTCCGTGATGAGCGGCGCGCCGTCGAATGGCGCAACGCACACGCGCGGCAGTCCGTGCTTATCGTCCCTGTATGCCTCGAACCCGCACCGGCGCATGAAGTCCGTATACTCCGGCCACGCCACGCGCTTTTTACGCATGACGCGCGAGGCGAACGTGCGGAGCAAGGTAACGTTCAACTCGACCCGGCGCCTCAACTGTCCGTGACGCCCGTGCAGTCCGTGCCGTCCGTGCCGGAGCACGCGCTTCACGTCCGTCGCGATCCGCGCGAGCGTCGTGCCGCCCACGACGATGTCCTCCATGCGGTCCCTCATGTACGATAGTCCCATCGCCTCGTTGAACTCCGTCAGCGAAGACAGCCTATACCCACGCATCCCGCTTCCCTCGGCATCGTAAATCGCGATACCCGTCGTGGCTCCACTGAACTGGCCCTGGGTCAAGTCGATGTGCACGCGCGCGCATGTGTCGAAGCACCACAAGTGGCGCCGGCCCATGAATCTGCCGCACATCGGCGCACAGTGCCCCATGACCTCGCACAGGAGCCGGGTCGCGATCGGACACGCCGCTTCCGGGAACTGATTGTCCTCGCGGCGCAGCGCCTCGTAGCACGCTGAAACGACCGCGTACCGCTCGGGCCACATTTCTTTATACCTCCCCGCGGCATCGCCCATCTAAAACGTTTTTATCTCTCTCGTTTGCTTTTGTTTTCGGTTTTGTGGGGCTTGTTCGTTTTATTTTTGCGGGGCGCCGCGAAAATGGACAGGAGCAGGATCAAGAACAAAAGCAAAAGCAAAAGCACAGGCGGCGGGTCGACGCACCGCGGTGTTCCCCCTTCGCTCTTGTCCACGATCCGTCGGCGCGTCGCGCTGTACCTCACCTCGCCCGCGCCGCGCCGTTCCGCGGCTACTATTCGCGACCGACAGGACGCGGCCTCGGCGCACGAGGCGTGTGGTCTTTCGCCGCGCGTGTGCGTCGTGTGCGGGGACCGAGTGGCCGCGAAGGCGCCGACGGACCACGTGCTGAGCCTCATCGAGAACGGCGCGCCACGATTCGACGCGCCGTCGGGGATGCTGCTCGCGACCCACCACCCGCTAAACCTCGCGTGGTGCCACCCGGCGTGCAACAACGAGGCCAGGAAACGGGCCGCTATTTCGGCGAGCCCCGATGGGCCGCTCGCGAGGCTGTGCGCGCGGCTCCCCGACGCGCTCCCGCGCGTGGCGCACACGATCGACACCTGGGCCTCGCTCATGGCGCCCATCGAGAGGATGGAGGGCGCGCGGCTCGCGATGATGCGTGCGACCGTCGACCATAGCCAAGCCGCGTTGGACGACGCCTCAGCGGCCATCGCCGAGGCGGGCGCCGCGCTCGCACGATGGATTGACGAGAGCGAGAAAGGGCGCTACATACACTAAAAAACCGGCGGGTCCCCCAAAAATGAAAAGGGTCGAATTCGAAATCAAATCAAACTCAAAAACAAAAACAAAAAACAAAAACCAAAATCAAAATCAAAATCAAAATCAAATCAAATGCCCGTGATGTCCGTGATGTCCGTGATGCCCGTAAGGCCCATAGGGCCGACGGAGCAAGTCCGGGCGCTTCCACATCGCCCAACCGACGAAGATGGCCATGAGAAGAATGAGGATCGGCACGATGATAAAGACCACGCTTATAGCGGAGTCGACTTTGCTCGCTGTCTCGCGGAACGCTGGCGAGTGCCCATCCCCGGCCATTTTTGGTCTCTGGAGCGAGTTTTGTGCGTGCTCTCGGGGCAATGGGCTTTTCACTGTAGCCCGTGCGATTTTTTGGCTCGACCGACGCAGGCCGTGGCTTCTACGGTTCAGCGGGCATGACCGCGCCCCAAAACAAAAAAAAACACTAAGGTCGCGAGTGTGTGTTCGCTTTTCTAGTTTGAGAGAGGCTTGTATCGCCTTTCCGAGGCCCGGCCGAGCCGGCTGAGGCCGGCTTGGTTCCGGCGCCCGCGTTGCACTTGCTCCTCGCCGAAATGAGCATCTCCACGATAGAGAGGTCGCTCGCGGTCGAGAGCGTCAGGGTGTGCTTAGGGCCGAACACGCGCGTCTTGACTGCGAGCGCCTCGAGTAGCATCGTGCGCCCCGTGTCCCAGTTGCGCGGGCTGAGCGCAACGAGCGCCTGTGCCAGCGTGCACTTCGTGCACAGAGTGTCCTCGCTCTCCGTCCCGATCGTCTCCTGCATGGTCTCCAGCGCGTGGCGGAGGATCGGGATGGCCCTCTCGAGCTCGCCGTTGCTCGAAAGGGCGTATGCGTAACTCACGATCGTGGTGATGGTCGCGATATCGAACGGACCCGGGCCGCTCTCGAGCCGGATAATCTCCTGGAATAGCGCGATCGCCTCATCGTACTGTCCTAGCATCCTGAGCGTCACGGCGAGCGCGTGCTTCGCGTCCATCAAGAGCCGAGCGTGCTGGTCGTTGCCCTCGTGCCGCGCTGCGAGTGCCACGACCGTGCGGAAGAGCCCGAGAGCGCGCTCGGGCATGTGGTGCATGTTGTACGCCGTCCCGCACATTACGACGGCGCGGAGTTTATCCGCCGCGGTGGCAGGCATGTCGTGGACGAGGGCAAACGCCGCCTCTGCGAGCGCCACTCGGAGCGTTGGCGACGCGTACTGAGCGCCGCACACGCAGCAGTAGCTCCACTGCGGCCCGTTGCGCGTGCCGGCGCCTTTATCGCGCTCGGTCGCGAACTGGATCAGGCACGCGGCGTGCGCGACGCACGGCGCAGCGTCGTGGCGGCACGCACACCCCGTCTCCGTCGCGCCCGCCGCGTTGAGGCAGATGTAGCACTCCGGTGCACGAATTTCATGAGTCTCTCCGATTATCATCTGCGATTCGGCTCAAAAAAAAAGAAATTCGCGAAAAACGAAGAAACGAAAAGAATCAAAATGGAACGGGCCGAATCTTCTTTTTAAGGGCATTTCTGTCCAGCCCTCTATTTTTAGCGTTTGATTTTTGGACTTTTTTTTTCAGTTTTTTGGATTTTTTTTTGCTTTTTGGATTTTTGTCCCCGGGGTTATTTTTTAGTTAGCCTTTTTTGGTTTAACTCGAGTCTGTAAATAAATACCTCAAATCCCCAAAAACCGAGAAACCGAAAATTCAAAAATCGTTCCAAAAACGAAAAACAAAAAAACAAAAAACGGAGGGGCTTTCCCAAGGCTCGCCAAGGTCTGCTTTATTGCAAAAAAACAAAAAATGCGGTCGCGGAGCGCGGGGGTGACGTGGAGTCGATGGTCTACCCTCGACCATTCCGATCGTGATGGCGCAAGCGGCCCTCTCGGCCCTCGCGGCTCGTCTTCGAGCGCGAACGGTACGAGCTCGTCACGGCGAACCGAGCGGCGGGCCGAGCGCCGCGCCGAGTTCCAGGCCGGACGCACGCGCCGCCAAGATCAACAAGATCGCGTAAACGAGGCCGAAGACGACACGCCCGTGGTTGAGCTTCTGCGCCGCGAGCGGCTCGTGTGGACCGCGCCGCTGGCTCGCGGAAGGCGCGGGCGCGTGTATACGATCCGCGCGATCCTCGACTGGAAGGTCGACCGCGGCGAGCTTTTTTTTTATATTTGGTGGCGAGGGTACCCGCTCTCGGGTTCGACGTGGGAGCCCGCGATCCATATCCATCCAAACGTCCAGCTCGAGTTTCTCATCGGACTAGGATTCCTCTAAAAAAGAAAAAAAGAAGAAAAAATGGGGGTTCTGCATTCGGTGCCTATCGGGGGGGGGGCCTTGGTTTATTGCGTGTTTCGTCGCGCCCATGTAAGTAGCGCACTCGACTCGGCGGAGGTAAACTTCGTATCGGGTGGGGATGTCACGAGCTCCGCGCGCACCACGCTCACGTGGAAGATCACCAGCCCGTTCCAAGTCTCGTCCACGAAGTTCGGCGTTCGCGTCGGCTCGCCCATGTAGCTTTGCCTGTGCGCCACTTCGCCCTGGTCGGTTGCGTCCAAGCGCACGGTCAGATCGCCCGCATCCCCGCCGTTGTATCGGTAGATCAGACGACACGCGCTCGGGAGCGTGCACTTCAGCACCGCCGTTCCGTTGTTCTTCGACTTCACTACGAGGGCGGGAACGCCATCCACCGTTGTGTAAATCAACGCCGGGAGACTGTCGTTCGTGGAAGTGGTCCTGCTCTCGCGCACGGCGTAGATCGTGAACGGCCGCGCGTACGTGTCGACGCCCTCGAGGTCGATCTTGAGCACGCCAGAAGGCGAGTCGTTGATGCCGACGAACGTGGTCACCAAGCGCGCGTCGAAGTTCGCTCGTATCGTGAACGCTGGGTCGGTATTTTGCGGCCATATCGTGGACGCGTCGGGGTATCGCGCCTGTAGCTCGTAGTTCCCGGTACTTTTGCTTAGTCCGAGGAGCGTGCGCACAACGCCCACGCCGCTCCCCGGGTCTCTCGCGCAATACTTAAGGGCCGCGCGGCACGATGCCCACTCGCTCCGTCTCGCGTCGAACGTGCTCTCGTGCGTGAAGAACTTAAAGCTGTTGTTTCTCTCGATTCTGGACGCAGCGAGCGTGAAAAACAGCGGCCTCTGCACGTCAGCGCTCGCCGTGTTGTAGCGGAAGAACAGGCATAGTGCCGTGGGGACCATCGCGAACAGGTACGTGGAGCCCGCGGTGACACCGGCCGCTATGGCGCCCGTTGGCTGCGTCCACGCCCCCGTGTTGAAGCCGATGCCTCGCACCGTGGCCGCGGCGTCCGCCGTCGTCGCCGGCACCACGAAGCGCGCTTGCACCGGCGCACCCGTGCTGCTGATAAGATCGCCCCCTGGGTTAGTGGCGGAGCTTATGGATGTCGGAAGCCGAGAGCATACGATCCGCTCCGCGGCGACCGCCGCAGAGTCGATTGTGCGCCTCAACGTGGGCGTCCCACCTGGCCGGCCCCCTTTCGGCGCAATCGTGATCGTCAGGGTGCACTGGTACGCCATGATCTTAAACGGCACGAAGGACGCGCCGGTCGAGCTCACATATGTGTAGTATGACGCATCCGCGGGGTCCGCCCCCGTCGCTTTGAACGTCACGACCCCCACGCCGGCGTTTGTGGATCTCACGTCGCCGGTGAGAGGCCAGTTGATCGTCATTATGCCCGTCCCCGCCTCGATACTGGCGGTCGCTGGGTCCGTCGTCGTGGCCGAGGACATCGTCGGCCACGTCATCGTGCTCGTAGAGTCCACACTCAGCGTCACGCTGAACGTGCGGCTGTCCGGGCCGGTGAACTCGAACGTCGCCGCGGTCGCCGCGACGGCGGGCACACTCGAGGGCGCCGCGAGCTTGAACGTCAGCGTCGTTCCGGAGAGGCTCGACGACGAGAGGGTGTACCCTGCCCCCGCCGTCGACGTGCCGAGCGTCGTGCTCGTCGGGACGGCGACCGTCGCGGACATGGTCGCTGCGTAGCCGGCCATGCACACAACACCCGACGGGAAAGCGTAGTCGAGGCACGAAAAGCTCGTCAGGCCGCTCGGCGCCGCGTACGTGCTCCCGATCGCCGCCGTGCTCTCAAGCAACATGCTCCCCGCGCTATCCACCGCCCCGCTACGGTCGGAGACCCGCACGCCGAGCGAAGGCGTCGTCTCCGCCGTCGTCGGCGTGAACGTCGCGGTCACAACCACCGTCGCGAGACTGGCGACCGTGCCGGTCACGGTCGGCGCGGTGTCGGCCCCTGTCGTCATGCCGGCGAATCGCAGCGTGCTCATTGCAAGCGCGTAGGCAGTGTTCTCGGCCGCGGTCCCGCCCGTAGCGGTGTACGTCGCGGTGAACGTGAACGCGGATCCCGTCTTGCGCCGCACGCTGGTGATCGATAGTGTCGGCGCGAGGACCGAGAGTACGTAGAGGCTCTTCGCGAGCGTGACGGTCTGGCCGTCCGGCCCTGTGAGCACGAGCTCGAACGACGCGCCGACGGCACTTGGGGTGCACGCCACGGTCACGACGGAGCTCGAGCCAGCGTTCAGGCTCGCAGAGGCGGCGCACGAAGTCTGTGTGCCGACGCTGACGGCGCTCACCGGCACGCCGGCGGAACCGCCGACGGTGACGACGAAGCCCCGCGACTCGCCCACCGAGGCCTCGAACGGCGCGATCGCTGCGGGCGCCGTCGCCGTTAGCGTGACGGTGGAGGTGTCGTACACCGTGGGGTAAACGACCGAAGCCGGCGTCACGTCCGTTCCGTTGAGGTACACGCGGAGGTTGGTCACGTTCGTCCCCTCCGTGGTGATCGTGACGACTCCATCCGCGTCGGTCACGATCGATCGCGCAACGGGTCTCGTCGTGACGGTGAACGGCGCGAGCGAGACGGTCGACGAGAGCGTGAAGACCATACACGTGTCGCGTCGCGCGTGCGTGTACTTCCGCACCAAATCTATCGTATTCGGGACTAACGGTGGAAGCACGGGCATCGCGTCGGCTGCCGTCGTGTATGTGGCCCACGAGTGCGAACCGAGCCCCGCGTCGTCGCACGTATCCGCGCTCGAGGCGAGCACCGCCGTCCACGTCGGCTCGAACGCCGCGGCGGGCAGCGTCGTCGTGAGGCTTGTGGGGCTCTCCACGCGGAGACGGAGCGACGCGAACCGCGCCGTCGTTTGGCTTAGCTGCCCTACGGCGCTGATCACGCGGCTCGGGAAAGCCCCGTCGACGGCCGGGAAACTCCCAACGGAGGCCCAGTCGCAGTACACGTACACCTTGTCCGAGCGCCAAGCGACGGCGATCTCGTGCACCGAGCGCGACGTGACGTTCCACGTTTGGCCTTTCGCGGAGACGGTCGTGGATGAAACACTTACGTCCCAGTCGGCGAACGTGAGCGCCCGAACCGAGGCGGCTGCCGCCGCGGTGGTCGCGCAGAGAACCGACACGATCGAGATCGTTTTCGGCGTCGTAAAGGCCGCGTAGTGCGCGCCGCCGTATAAGATTGGGTCTTCCTCTGCCTCGAGCGCCGAGTCGTCGGTGAGCACCACGTACATGTTTGTGGGTAGCACCGTCGTCTGCGCCGCGAGAGTGGCCAGGGCCGTCGACACGCGGCCGACCGTACTCGATGCGGTCGAGGAGAGCGTGCCCGTGCCGAGTCGCTTCACCGCCGATCCGGAGTACGCGCGCGTCAAAACGCCCGATATCGGAACTCCGACGGAGCTTCGCAGCGTGAACCGCGCCTTGGTTCCGTTCGCGACGAGCGAGACGCCCACGCGTAGGCGCGGCTCGGCGAACGTCGGCGCGACGCGGAGCACGCGAGTCGTCGAGGTCACTGTGACGCGGGTCGTGACTGCCGGCCGAGGCGCGGACACGTCGAGGACGGCCTCGAGTGCGCCCGATGCCGCGGCCGTCGTCGCGGACGCGACCTGCGTCCACGAGCTGTCGAGATTCTGAATCTCGACGACGACGGTCGTGTCCGCGGCGACGGCGAGCGAGACGGCGAAGCGCGTAAGCGAGTGAGGCTTCGCGCGGGTGTATTCTACCGCGAAACTCGCGCCGACGTCGACGAACCCGAAGTTCGCCGGGTGCGCGGTGAGCGTCTCCGTCACGACGGTGCCGCTTTTGGCGTACGTCACGGTCGTGTATCTCTCCGTTGGCGCCGCGGTCGGGGAAACGCGCGCGGCGCGCTCGAGACACAGCCACGCGTCCGTCGCGTCGAAGTCGACGTTGGCGCGCACGACGGCGAGCGAGACCGTCGAGCTCGTCGTCATAAGACCCGCCTCGGTATCGTACGTCGCCACGGGCGCGCGCACGATGGAGTCGGCAAACATCGAGAACGCGCCGGTCTGCTGGAACGCGAGCGCGACGCCGTCGAGTCGCGCGCGCACGGCGGTCGCGACGGTCGACTGCGCCGTGTCGATCTGCACCGAGAGTGCGCCCATCGCGAAGGCGAGGGGCGGGAGCGGGGCGGTATACGACGTGCCGTTGACGACGACGACGAGCCCCGCGGGCGAGCACCGGACTGTCACGCTCGGGATCGTCGCTCGGATGCACACGCCGCAGTTCGCTTCCGTCGCGGTCGACGGCGTGATCGCCGCGACGGCGCCGAAGAACCACCGAGTCGCCACCGCAGACGGCGCGTCGCACGTAATGGCGCGCGACCGCGCCGCCGCGATCGTCTCGGCGAGCTCGCCCACCGACGTCGAGAGGTCCATCGCCGACAGCGGCGTCGTCCCCGTGAGCGTGACGGGTGCGAACGGGCGGAGCGTCACCGCCGATACGGGGGTCACGGCGGTCACCGTGAGCGCGACGGTCAAGGCGGCCGTCGCCGAGATACGCGCGATGACCGCCGCCGGATCGAGCTGGTACGCGAGGACGGTGCACGTCGCGCCGCCGGTGGCCGCAACGGTAATGCCCGACGCGGCAGGCCAAGGGGTCAGCTCGGGGAGGTTGATGCGCACGAGGCTCTGTGTGCTCGTGACGTACGCCGACGCGGCGCGCGCGGAAATGCCGTAAACCTGGACCGCCGGCCCGGGTGGGCTTGGCTGGACGCGGCGCGCGAACCCAAGCTCGCGGAACCCGATCGTGCGGCCGAAACACCAGCGCGAGGGGTCGGCGATCGCCACGACGACTTTGGTCGCGGCCGTCGCGCCCACGGTGAAACCCTGGCCGGCGTTTTTCGTGACGGTGTCCAGTGCGAGGCGCTCGGTCGTCGCGAGCGCGGTGCCGCCCGAGACGACGGAGAGTAGTCCACTCGCGACGTCGCTCTCGGCGGCGCGGCCCGTCCCCGAGTAATCGTACACGACGTCGTATGCGGGGTACTTCGATTTGTTGGGCACGAAGGCCGATGGAGACCCCGCCCCCGACCACACGACGACGAGGGCAGAGACCGTGGTTGCGGGGCCCGGGTTGGTGCAGTCGTACTTGCCGGCTTGCCCGAACACGGGCACGACGGTCATCGCGGCGCGTATGCGCGAGCCTGGGTACGGGACTATGTGGCACGTGGCGAGCGCCGAAGCGTCGGGTGGAGTGCATTCGAGGACGAACGTGCCGCCGCCGCCGATCGACGCGCCGTCGTTGTCCACGGTTTGCCGCGCGGAGAGTGGCGCCGCAGGGAACGCCGCTTGTCTAGGCGCGAGCGTGAATGCGCCTGCGATGCGCGCCGCGGCGCGCGCGAGCTCGAGGACCTCGTCCCACGTGCACGTATCCGAGTGCGCGCCCGCCAGGGAGCTACACGAGCCCGCTGTCGACGGCTCCGTCGGCGAGACGCTCGCGGCGAGGACGGTATAGACGCCGTTGACGAGCGCGTGCGCCTGGACGCTGCGCACGAGCCCCGCGACGTGGAGCGTCGAACTCGGCGTGTGCGCGGCAAAGTACCACGCCCCCTCGATCGAGACGTACAAACGAGCCTCCGCCGCGGCGACGAAGGCGCGGACCGTCCCGCTGCTAAGCAGCGTCCCGCGCGTGTAAGGCGCCGCGACGATGGCGAACGCGCGCGACGCCACCGGCGAGTTCGACGCCACGGCCGCGGGCATGGCCATGTGCGTCGTCGCGGTCAATTGGTTCCCGCTTGTGTCCGTCGCGGCCACCAGGACCGACTCGACGTAGCACGGCTCGGCGGTCGTCGTGGCGGCGAGGAGCGCGTAACTCGTTTTGGACCACGCGGCCGCGCTAAGCACGGACGATGTGCGCCCCGTGGGAGAGCGGAGGATAAAGGTCACCGCGGTCACGGTGCTCAGCGTCGCGAGACACGACATCGCGACCGTCGGCGTCGTATCGTACGCTAGGGCGCACGAGCGCTCGGGCGTGAACTCGATCGGGACGCCGAACGCGAGCGAGACCGTCGCGCCCGTCGCCGTCGTCACGCCTGTAGTCGTGACGCCGCTCACGCCCGCCGTGACAGTCTCGGTGTCTAGCGTGGCCGAGTCGTACTTCACGCTCCACACGCCCGGCGTGCTTGGTGTTACGGTGACCGTGCTCGGCGGAGTGAGCGTCGCGCGCGCGTACGTGCCGCTCAGCGTGAGCGTGCACGCCGTGCGGCTGAGCATCGGCGAGAGCGTCGCCGCGGGCGTGTTCGCGGCCACGAGAGCGGCCTGGGTCAGCTCGAACGAGGCAAGCGCTGCGCTTCCGAACGTTCCCGTAGCGAGCGTAACGGTGACGACGGCCGCGTTTCCGGCCGTCCCCGTGACGACGAGCGGGCCTAAGTACGCGCGGTTGCCGGAGACCGAAGAGACGGTCGCAGAGCCGATGGGGCCCGATGAGGCGACGCTCACCGTCGCGCCGACGAGCACCGAGGCGCCCGCGGCGACGTAGAAGCTGAGGCCGGTGTGCGTCGCGCCGGCGCACAGCATCGGCACCGCCAGCAGCGCGCTGCTGCTATCGTACCCTAAGGCGCCGATGGCGACGCACGTAATCGGCACGTTGAGCGAGCTCTGTTTGAATCTGCTTGCGCCGATCGTGACCATGATATTCGTGAGCGCGAGCGTGAGCGGCGCCGCCGTCGCCGTCGCCGTGTACACGATGTTCCCGGAGCTAACGCCGAGCGCCGCTTGCGCCGCTTGCTCGGCGCCCGAAGGGTCGACCCCGGTGCACGTGGCAAGCGAGCCGCCCGATGTTTTGAAGCTGATGGTGACGGTCGCCCCTTGGCGCGGTGGGGACGTCTTCTGGCCGGAGGCGGCAGTGTATACCACGGTAGCGACGAGGTCGTCCACCGGCGCGATCGCGGCCGACTCGTGCTTTGCCGGTCCAGGGAGCGCGAACGTGACGGCGCTGCTTGTCCCGCACCGCGACCCGAGCGGGACGGCCGGCGTCACGTTCGCGGAGACCGTCGCGGTATACTGACCGTCCGCTGCGAAGGTGACGCTGTCGAGAAGCACGATGGTCGCGCCGTCGGAAAGCTGCACCGCGCTCGTCGGGCGCGCGCGCGCGGCGTTTGTGAGTGTAGTCGCTGCGTTTCGGAACTCGACCGTCGGGATTGTCTCGCCGAGGAACACTTGCGTGCTGTCGGATAACGTCGCGCACACGACGGAGGCGAGGTAAACGCTCAGGGTGTACGTGCCGTCCGGGTTGCTCGCGACCACGGATCCATCGACGGTGAGCGACGCGATCGTCGGCGATGCCACGGCGAGGCCCGCCGAGTCGCGCACGGTGAGCGTTACGCTCGGCGTGGACGCTGCGCTCGCGGTGTACGACGCTGGGCGCGATACGGTGGGGCTCGCGGAGAGCACGAAACTCGGAACGCGCACTTTCGCGTCGTATACCAGCGCGAGTCTGCTCGCGGTGCCCGTGTGCGAGGCCGACGCGTACGCCGTGGCGCACCTCGCAGCGACGGCGGCGTAGTCGGCTAGCGCGGATAGCCCGGCGATCACCGCGGCGGACGCGACGCACAGCGTGCAGTTTGCGGGTGTCGCGGTCACTACGACCGTCGCGGCGGCGGGCGAGATCGTGTCCACGCCGCTGTCGCGCACCGTGACGGGCATCGAGAGCGAGTACCCGGCGGCGCTCGCAGGCAGGTCGATGGTCGTGCCCGTCGCGTTGGCGGTTCCGCCCGGCCCGCCGGTGATGCTCGCGGTATGCGAGGTCGAGATGCACTCGAGCCGCTGCCTGACCCCGCCGACGAGGATGTACGTCGTGAACGGGAGCGTCGCGGCGCCAGCGAACACGGGCGCGTCGATCGCCGCGGTGTTGCCGATGGCGAGGCGCAACCCGCCCTCCCAGTCTCCCTTGAGGCCACCGGACGGGTACGCGGGAACCGGCATGGCGGCCACGTACCCTCCCGTGGTCGTGACGACGTCGGCGATCGACTGCGAGGGCGCGGCGCCGAGCTCGATGAGCGCGTGCTCGGTGCCGGAGAAATCGCGCGCCCCGCGCGGCGTCTCCTCGCGCACGACGACGCGCATCTCGGCGCCCGTGCTCTCGTGGCGGAGCGCGTACGCTCCGGGCGGGAGCGGACCGACAGCGACCGTCTGCGATCCTAGGAAGTACGCGAGCGTCGCGCCGCGCGCGTCGACGAGCGAGCACGCCGACACCGGGCTGGTCAGCGTCAGCGTGTCCGCGACGCCGAGGTAATGCTCCGTGACGGACATCCGCCGCGCCGTGGCCGTCACGTACCCCGCGGCGTACGCAACGGACCACGCCTTCGCGAGCTTCACGGCCGAGGGGAAGACGCGCACGATGTACGTCGCGCCCGCGACGGGCCTCTCCGGGTCTGTGAACGCGACGCCCGTCGGGACCTCGCCGAGCGTCACCGTGTGCGTGATCGGAGCCTGGTATACCACTCCCGCGACGGCGATCGCGCCCGCGCCGAGCGTGACCGTCATCGACGTCCCGCCGCCCGTATACCTGATCGCGACGGCCGAGCCTGCGCCGGCGCCTGCATCGGCGCCTAGTGCGCCAGGCTCGACGGCGGTCGCGCTCACGAGCGTCCCGCTCACAGTCAGAGTAACCTTCGACGCGTCGACGAGCCTCGCGAGCGGCGCGAGCACGAGCGCGAGACCACCCGTTCCTCGCGTCGCGAGGTGCGAGAGCGCGCGGCCGTCGCTCGAGAGCCCGCGCGCGCACACGATGCTCGGCTCGGGGACGGCGTGTACGTGCGGCTGCGGCACGTCGACGAAAACGGTCGTGGCGTCCACCATTCCGGCGCTGAGCGTGACTTTTAGCATCCCAAGCGAGAAGGGCGGGATCGCCGCGACGTCGACACCCGACGTGAACCCGCGGCCCGCGGAGCTGAGCGTCGCGGCGGTCACGACGTACGTCGGCGACGTGCTTGCCGTGACGGTCCCCGCCCGCTCCACGGTGGTATACGCGGAGTCGACCTCGATCGGCGTCGTCCCAGAGTAGACTGCCATGCCCGATTGCGAGGCGGGGACGTTGGCGTGCATCACTACGAAGCCCGCACTGGACGTGCATTTGGCGATGCTCGCGGCGCTAAGATCGAGGGGCGCGCCCGGAGTGCCCGCTGTCGCGGCGGTCCCATCGGCCACGAGCGTCGTACGCACTTCGACCGAGCCCGAGGTCACGACCACGTACCGCGTGCCGTCGACGGGGCACGGGATCGTGCACTTGACGCGCTCGACGGCGAGGCCGACGGAGAGCACGACGGTGCTCGGGCACGCGTCGACCACCGAGACCGAGAGCACGCTCTCCGTCCCGAAGGCGGTGCCGACGGTATACGCCCCCGCGCGGAGCGATGAGGCCGACGTGAGCGTGAACGCGCGCACGCTCGCGATCGCGCGGTCGTACCGGACGTTTGCCGGCGTCGTGTCTGTCACGGTGAGCTCGGTCACGGGCGAGGTGGCGTAGAGCACGATTTGTCCCGAGACGCGACCGCAGCGCACCGTCTGGGTTGTCGCGAGGTCGATCGGCACCACGCGCGTCCCCGCGGTCACCGTTGGGTCTGCGTTGTCCGCGACGATCGTCAGGACGTACGTCGTCCCGTTCGAGACGGTCGTCACGAGGCGCGTCGCGCCCGCGCCGCAGTCGATGCGGCACACGAGCGAGTACTTCTCGGTCGCGCCGTACACGACCGTCGCCGCGACGGCGCCCGAGCTCGTCGCGAGCTGTACGTCGGAGACCGCCGTCGTGCCGGAGACCGACAAGACCCCCGCGATGACCGTCACCCGAGCGGGCGCCGTGTAGAGCGTGCACGAGACGATGGTCGGCGCGGAGCACGCGAGCATCTGGCTGTTAATGAGACCTGCTGCGAACGCCGGCTTGAGACACGCCAGGCTATAATGCACCCTCGCGGTACCGGTCGGGTCCCACGAGTACGGCGCGGAGACGCCCGTCGTCGCCGGCGTGGAGCACACGAGCCTCACGCATCCGCTGTCGATGGCCGACGAGACGACCGTCTTGCCGGTATACGTCGGGCTCGCGGGGATGGATGTGAGCGTGATCGGAACGCGGAAATTATCGACCGCGCGGTAGAAGCGCGTCTGATTCCCGGCGGTTTGCAAGAACGCGCCCGTCGTGGAATCCGTCGTCGCGGCGAACGGGCCCTCGAGCGAGACCCCGGGCAAAATGGGGACTTGCACGCTCCGTTTCCCGCCCGTCACGCGCACGAGCACGGCGAGCCCCAGGAGCGTGGTCTCGCTCGTGAACGTGACGACGCACCGGGTCACGCCGCCGCTCACGGTGATAACGCTCGAGGCGACGCCCACGCCGGCGCCTAGAGCGGTGCTCACGGCGCCGACGGACGCGAGACTCAACTTGGTGCCGTCGGCGGAGTACACGACGAACTCGAGGCCCGTGGCGGCGGTGGGGTACTGTGCGGCCGAGGTGGTGTAGTGCGCAATACACTGCGCGGCGATCGGGACGGGCGCGTACGTGGGAGCGAAGGGCGCCGAGCGGAGAAGCGTCCACGCGAGCGGGCCGGTGGCAATCGAAAGGCCGGCCGATTGCGGGATGGCAGTCAAGCCCGTCGCGACGAAGAGGACGGTGGAGCTCGGCTTGAGGCCTCTGCCGCGCACGAGCACGCCCGTGTCGAGCAGCAGCGCGATGGGGTCCGAGGCGCCGGGCTCGGTCAAGCTCACCGTCGCGCTGCCGATGAGGACATCCCCCGGCCCAAGCGACCTCGATGCGACGACGGTCGCTGTGCCGCACTCGGCGCCCTCCGCGACCGAGAGGTCCAACGTGGAGCACTCGAACGCAAGCGCCGTGTTTCGCTCGAAGACCGGGACGTAGCATTCCAGTGCCGACGATCGACGCGCCGAGGAACCAGGCATGGCCCCTGGCGCGCACCGCGTGTCGGACAGCACGAGCGTCGAGGGGAACGAGACTTTGACGCGCGTCGGGCCGGCGCTCCCGAGCGGCTGCGGCGTTACAAGCGCCGCGACGGTGAGCGCCTTGCCGTCGTTCGCGGCGCTTGGGTTGGTGGTCACGCCGCCGCACACGACCGTCAGCGTGACCGCGCCTCCGCCGCCGGAGCTGCACGGGTAAAGCTGCCTGGCCTCGTCGAAGAACTCGAACGAGATCGACGGGACGGGCGCGCACGCCAGGATCGACGCGGAGACGCGCGTCACGCCCGCCGCGTACACGGGCACGATGCGCGGCGCGAGCAAGTACCCGCCATTGGGGAAGCTACACGGCGGGAGCGTGACCGTCGAGGCCGCGCTCGAGACGTACGAGTACACGCCGGGGACGTCGGTCGCGACGGTCCCGATGGGCGGCTCGCTCGGCGCGAGCGCGGCGGTGTCGGGGAGGGCGCGCACCACGAGCGAGATCCCTCGCGCGTGCGGGGCGCACTCGAAGTGCGTGGGCGGCGGCGCGCACGCCACCGAGAGCGTGAGCGACGCGTACGGCGCGGCGAGTGCGCACTGCGCGGCCGTGTCGACGACGCACATCGGCGCGACGATCACGAACGACGCGCTGGCGGTGGTCGACGCCACGGAGGCGGGTGGGGCCCACGGGACGACGATCGTCGTCTCGGTCACTCGAACGATTCGCTGGCCGAGCGGCGAGCTCGCTTCCGCGCGGAACGTGCGTGAGAGCGTGCCGAACGTTACCGTGACCGAGACGTGCACGGACACGCCGAGAGCGACGGCGAGCGGGCCGCGCGGGTCGTACTGTGCCGACGGCGCGAACCGGAGCGGCGAGGGGAGCGTGAGCTCGACCGTCGCGTCGCTGGTCGAGTCGAGCACGCCGAATCGGAGCGCGGATGTCGCGGCGCCGACGACGGCGGAAAACAGCGGCGTCGGGGGCGTGCTGGCGAGGACGACCACGACGGCGTCCGCCACCAAAACCAACGGCGGCGTGGCGTATCGTGCGTCGGCGGGAGCGAACGTGAGGCCCGTGATGGCGAGTTGCGCCGTGCCCGCCGTGGTCGCATGGAGTTCGAACTGGAGGGCGCCGCTCACGATCTGCCAGTTTCGCACCGAGCAACCCGCGAGCCCCGAGACCGTCATCCCGGGGGAGCCCGTCGTCGTCCCCGACCGGATGGTTCCGTCCATCGCGTCGACGAGCCGCGCAGTCACCACGCGCCACGTCGAGTCGGCGAGGATCGCCGTCGGTAGCTCGTCGAACGGGCCCGCGCCTCTCCATAGCCGGATCACCGTCCTCGCGGCGGGGATGGGCGTTCCTGGTGCCGGCGGCCACATCGGGCGGAGCGCGCCGCGCAAAACGGGCCGACCCTCGAGGAGCGCGGGGAGCGAGGGGGCGCACAGAATCGTGTAGCTCGGTACCGGCGGCGCGAGCCGGAACCGCTGCGCGACGCGGACGCAATACGCGTCGACCGGCGCGACGACGGCGCCGTCGACGAGCGAGCACGCATCCGCGTGCCCGCGCGGCGTCACGGCGACGTACCGCGCGGCGTAATTTACGGGCGGCGGCGCGGGGTCGAGCCCGCCGACGAGCACGTCGCCGAGCGCGGCGACCGTTTCGGGCGTCGGCCAAACAGCCCACGGGGGGAGCTCGCCGTGGAGGAACGCGACTTGCCCGTCCGTCGTGATCGCGTCGTACGCGCCGTCGGCGGCGAGGCGGAGCGTCGCGAACGGAACGAGCTGCGTTCGGTCGCACACCACGGCGCGGTCGGCGTCGGACGCGATGACGACGCCGTTGGTCTTGTGATACATCGTTGCTTGAGCGCCGCTCTCCACGAGGCCGATTGGGATGGCGGCCCCGGTGCGCTCGCTCCGCGCGAACAGACTCTGCGTGCGCGAGGTCGCGTCGCCGCCCGAGACGAGCGAGTCGAACGCCGTCGACGAGACGACCGTGAGCGCCGATACGCCCGCGTATACCGCTGAGAACGTCGCCGACCACTCGTCGGCGGGGCGCTCGATCCCGACGGCGCCGGGAACGGCGATGCTACGCGTGCCCGGCGTGTAGCTCGCCGTGCTGACGATCCTGTGCGGCGAGCCGGGGACGACGCCTGCGAGATCGGGGAGGGCGTCGTTCGCGGTAAACTCGATGAGCTGCGGGTCCGAGGTGGACGCGCGGTACGTCCCGGAGCCCGCGAGCCGGAGCGGCGCGAGGAGGTACACGAGGAGCGTCGCGCCGGGCTCGGCACGCCACTGCACGCCGCCCGCCGAGCGGGTCAGCGACGAGGCCGCGAGCGTGAGCGGCACATCGACCGTGGCCTCGGTGGTGCTCGGCTGCGTGATGTAGACGACGAAGCCACCGTCGGAGGGCTCTACCGCGCACAAAACGCCGGGTGCGGAGACCAGAAGGGTCCCCTCCACGGGCACCGTGGCTCCGTACGAGGCAAACCGAACGCGGAGCTCGTGCGTCGAAGTCGCGGGGCTCATCGGGATGTAGTACGCGCCAACGGAGCTTGGACGAGCCGTCGCGATGAGGCGGAGCGTCGTTCCGTCCGTCATCGCTGGATGCGCGAACTCGACGAGCTCCGTCGCGCGCACGCCCGAAGCTAGATTTAGCACCGCCGTCGAGTACGCCGCCTCGTCCGCCTGAACGATGGTAAGCGACGCGCGGACGACCTCTCCGCCCGCGCCGCCAAACATGACCGCCGTTACGTACGTCGCGTCGGAGAGAGTGCTCTCGGTGCGCCCGACGACGGCGCCACGTGCAATGTCGACGCCGACAACGCGGGTGGTAGGCGAGCTCGCGGATAGCGGGCCGTCGGGGGTGTCCGAGCGGGCGAGGTAGAGCACGGCGCGCGGTGCGGTAGCAGGCCCCACGAGCCGCACTACGGCGACGCACATGCCGCGCGCGACCGAAAACGGCGCGCCGCTCTCGTCGCGAGCGGTCACAGGAACGCCGCTCGCGCCGAATCGGAACGTGCACTCCGCCCTCGCCTCGATCGCTCGGACGGCGTTTGCGATGGAGAGCATCCTTTGGCTTGTTTTACTTTTGCTAGTTTTGCTAGTTTGTGCTCTTTACTTTCGGCACTTTTAGGGCCCCCGGGGGGGCTAGTTTTCTAAAAAGGCGCGGCGCCTTTTCCTTGTGCCTTCGTGGCTCCGACTTTTCGAGCCGGGAGTTTCGCGCGCCCCCTTTGTTCTTTGCATGCGGCATGCGTATCCACGTAAAAGAAAAGGAAACGAAAAAAAAGGGGGCGGACCCAAGTCGACCTGGGCTCAGTCGAAGTAGACCCTATGTCCCGGGTTGTAGTTGAAAGTGAGCTCCTCGCCCTTTGCGACGACCCTCTTGGTTTTCCAGTAGAACTGCGTCCCGTCGTATACGGGCATCGTATTCCCGCTATCGGCGTGGTTGAGGTAGTACCAGTGCGGCTTCCGCGTGGCGTTCGTCCAGTTGTAGTCGCGCACGCCCGTGTGCATCCCGTTTCGGCTCAAGTACACGATCGAGTCGTCGGGCATGTCGAGGCCAGGCGTCGTTTTCTCGATAGGCGAGCTCATGGCGACGACCCGCGTGTTTTTGGGGATGCTCCGCGACGCGAAAAGCCCGTCGCCGGTGCACCCGTCGATCTTGCTCCGCGCCACGTACGTCGAGGCGCGCGAGCTCGTCCGCCCCGTCGCGCGCGCGAATCGACGGCTCCGCCGCGAATGGTCCTGCGATCCGAACGCCGATCGTTGGCGTACGGAGTCCTTGTACTCGCGTATCACCCCAGGCGGGATGCCGCTCGCGGGCTCCCACGTGTCGTCCTCCGCTCCGTACCCTTCCCATCGCACGCGGCACTCCGGGCCCGCCCCTTTCCTTGCCCTCCGCATTCCCACGATCCGGTCGATGTTGCACAGCCCTCTCGGCTTTGGTGGCGGCGCGTCTATGATCTTAGCGGTATCTTCCCCGTACCACGCGACGATCTCCTCGTCGCGGGCGAGGTCACGCAGCGCCACGAGCACGATCCGGTGCCCGTGCCTGCCCTTTGCGCGCGTCCCCGGCGGAGGGAACTGGACGAACGCCGCGTTTTGTTGCGCCACCGAGTCCACCGCGTTAGCGTACCGCACGATCGAGGACTCTCCCGCCTCCTCGCCGTCGATGGTGAACAGGTACTTGTGCGTCCTGATGTTCTCCACGAGGAACCGGTACGAGCTATCCCCCCTCGCATCCTTCTCATCCTCGATGATCCTCCCTCTGTACTCGCCGATCACCGTGTGCTTCGGGAGCTTCCTCGCCGCGTAGAGCCC
>Ga0247831_1001931_pt1 | contig 36042 bp, 33 predicted proteins | sample LaCruzMarch2015__9_FD_192406 | JGI IMG/M metagenome (GOLD analysis project Ga0247831, IMG submission 192406) | Freshwater microbial communities from meromictic Lake La Cruz, Castile-La Mancha, Spain - LaCruzMarch2015_1m | ecosystem: Environmental > Aquatic > Freshwater > Lake | place: Spain...
TCGCCAAGCGGATGGCCCGTGGCTTTCGCAACTTCCATTACTTCCGAATCGCCGCTTATCTCAAAGCTGGCGGTCTTGAACTCAATATTGTTCATGCTTGAACCCACTCAAAACGTCGAAGCGGCAGTATTGCCCCAGAGATAACTCCGCACAGAATTCCCCAAAGAGTCCGCCTGTGACTCTCCGGACAGGCCCGGCACCTTCACGAAGTCTCACGGGAGAGCTTCCACGTGCTTCTCGATCTTTCCCAGCGATCTCCTGAAAATCCCAAAAACTGACAAGGTCACCAATGCTATCTGGAGCCGCTGAGTAGCCTGCCGCAGTGCCAGCCTGATGATCCGGAGCGATAGTGTCCATACGAATGAGAGAATCATCTTATGCACCTGATTTGCCGAACTCGAAACATGTCAGCTCGATTGTTTCTGTTGAGCATTGATCAAGAATTTGATCGACGATTTCCATTTCAACATTGTTCACGCGCGGTGTTTCATTAGGTTACCTGAGTCTCTAAAACCCCATGCAAGCTCCCCGTTTCTTTACCGCATCCCGCACTGTTACGCTTTCTCCAACTAGATCTTTCCAGTCGCTTCTAACGGCGATCTCGTTCGCGGTAATCCTCGTCAGCAACCCCGTTTGCCGAGGCGAGGCGCTTTTTGTGGAGGAGTTCATAAATCAGGTTTCCGGAATAAATCAGAATCTCGGTTCCATCGGTTGGGAGGCTTATGGGAATGCCTCAGCCGTGAGCCTCACGTCAGCCAGAGGCCCCGAGGTCACTGGAGGAATCTTTGTTGCGAGCGGAGCAGGAAATCCCGCATCTCCCACCGGGTTTCTCGCCTGCGGATTGATGAATGATTTGGCGTTCAACGAATACGCCGCCATCAAGACCGACATTCAACTGGATAATCCGTCAAAATTTTCTTGGAGGATGCACAGCACGCCGGGAAGTCAGATCGATGTTCGTCTGCTCGTTCAAGTTGGCGAAAAGTGGTATGCCAGCAGTAAAGAGTTTAAGCCCGAGTCCATTGGCGGGCCTGGTGAGTTCCCGGCGGTGGCCGTCGCGGACTGCGAGGTTGTGCTCGGATTTAGTCGGAAAGCGGAAGATTGGAACGATTTCCAATTGGACCCAGGGAGCGCGTTGGCCCTCGGTGAGCCTTCGAAAGTGGATCTGCCCAATCTGCCGGTCACCGGCGTTGGCCTTTATGTGGCAACCACCGGGCAAACTCCCAGCATGCTCCGTCTCGACACGTTTGAGGCACTCCCCTGATTTTTAGTATTCCCAGTGAACCCCCTTGCGCATCGTCATCTGTCAGGATTTCGGAACGGCAAGCCTCAGGCGTTCACTCTTATCGAGTTGCTAGTCGTCATCGCGATCACCGCAATTCTCGCCTCATTGCTTTTCAATCAGGTTTCAGCCGCGAAAGCGCGTGCAAATTCCGTCGAATGCCTCGCCAACCTCAAGCAGATCGGTATGGGGTTTCATCTCTATGCGAACGACAACAACGAGGAGTTTCCCCTTCTGAATGCGGGTTCGGGAGACACCAAAACATGGATGATTAGAGTCGCACCTTATCTCGGGGTGCAGGATGGTGTGCTCGGACTCTCCCCATTGGCCCGCGCCGTCCCTCCTTTTATCTGTCCGGATTGGAAGATGGATGCGACCAGAAGAGTCTCTTATGCCGTTAACGACAATATTCGGAGGGCATCTTACAGCTGGAACTATCGACGGATTAGCGTCCCCCAAAGCAGCACATTTCTGGTCACTGAGATCGCCGCGAATCAGGACAGCTTCAATCCCGCAACCGACGGGGATGTCCAGCGACGGCACCCGAACAAATCCGCAAATTTTCTCTTTGTGGACGGACATGCAGAGAATTTTAAGGAGTCCATTCCCGCGACTGACCCTAGATGGTTTGGGAGATAGGCACTCAAAGACTCCCATGGTAACTAATAAGAAATCAAGCCTGCGCAGCATTCTAATGCTTATTGCATCGATACCCGCGCTTGGATTTGCATCGCCTCCAATACCGTCAGGCATTGAGGCGCTCCACCAAGGCCTGTGGAAAGGTTTTGTTGCCGAACCGCAGGGTATCCTCCTCGACTACACGCTGGGCGGTGACCCGTCGTTGCTCCCGAGCGCGGAGGAAGCTCTCGCAGGGAAACCCAACGCCATCTCTTGGTGGACGCCGATGGAAAACGGCGCATTTTTCACGGGGCTCTATCTTGATGGAATTATCCAAAGGTTTCGGATGACAAGATCCGAGGCTGATCGCGAGAAAGCGGCGAAGCTTGCGAGGGGACTCATGCTCTGTGCGAGCGTCGGGACAACTCCTGGATTCGTGGCGCGCGGAGTGCTGGCCGACGGAAAAAGCCACTACGGAATCGGTTCGGATGACCAGACGGCCCCATGGTTCTACGGGCTCTGGCGTTACGTGAGGTCGGGCATTCCGGATGAGGCGGAGAAAAATCAAATCGTCACCAAAATGGTGGAAGTTGCAGCCGCGATCCACGCTGCCGGCTGGCAAATGCCCTGTGATCCTGTTGGCGATCTGCAGCCCGGCCAATACCGCGGAGGGTGGAACGGCTCGGATTATCGCTCGGCCAGCCGCGTGCTATTTGTTGCGAGGATACTCTTCGAGCTGACTGGCGACCCAGCGTGGGAAAAAGTGTATGCCAACCTCTTGGTTGAGAAAATGCCCGATGGTCAGACGCGTCCGGAGATCGTCGCGCGAGGGATCCCGGGGGAATGGGAGGAGCACCCAGCACTCCTTTACGACCACATCTATATCTATGTCGTCTCTCAGGCGATGGTCGCCGACCTCTTGGCCTTGGAATCGCGTGTGGACGTGGCCGGGCATTATGCCGAATCACTCGCGGCCGGCGTCCGTGCTTGCGAGGGCAGGACCAAGGTTGGTGTGTCGGGCATCGGATCGGAACCTTTCCGGACAGACTGGCGGAGTATGAACAAACTCTGGCATCCGCAGCAAACGACAGGGCAAGCAGTCAACCTCGCTCTCAAACAGCTTGAATTCTGGAATAACAAAGGCCGTGGCATCGAGGCGCAATTCCTCCGCGAGCCATTTTGTGCCCTATGGATCACTGCGCTTGGATCCCCAAAGCACGATCCGGAGTTGGCTCGGAACCTTGCCGAAACGATCTCATCCATCCCGTGGGACAAGGTGTCCTCTTCGTCCGGGTTCTTCGGCGAATGCGCATGGTATGCAGCCCAGTCAGAAGGGCGCCCGGGCCGTTAACCCCGACACGGGGAGAACATCACTCATGAATACAAACAGCCACACGAATTCCAACCCCTCGCCCCTGCTAACTCTTTCTCCTCTGGTCAGACATCCCGCCAATCCAATCCTGACCCCTCGTGACATGCCGGTGGAATGCTCGGCCGTGTTCAACTGCGGAGCGGTGCGATTCGAGGGGGATGTCCTCTTGCTACTACGTGTAGAAAATTTTGAGCGTGCCACGAGCTTCCATGTGGCCCGCAGCAAAGACGGCCTTCAATTCGATGTCTGCCCGGAGCCGATTGACTATCCCCTGCGGGAGATCGAGCGCAAGCGGGGAGCCAGCCGGTTCGACATGCGCATCACGCCGTTGGATGGCACATTTTACGTCTGCCATGCCCTCTGGATCGATAGACTCGGATCCGTCATCGCGACGGCGCGCACCGATGACTTTAAGCGGTTTGAGCCAATCGAAGCGGTCTCTCTGCCGCCCAACCGAAACGGAGTCCTTTTCCCGGAGCGGTTCAACGGGCGTTACGCCCGCTTGGAGCGTCCGCAGGATATCGATGGCAGCGGCCAGATTTGGCTAAGCTACAGCCCTGATCTTTGTCATTGGGGGGATTTTACCCCGTTGGAAATGCCGCGCGTGGCATGGGCGTATCGTAAAAGCGGGGCCGGTGCGGCACCAATCAAAACCGAAGCCGGCTGGCTTATCATTTACCATGCGACGACAATGACCGCCTCGACCGAGAACTACTACCTCGGGGCGATGCTCCTCGATCTCAAAGACCCCTCCAAGGTGATCGCCGCACCGAGAAAATTCCTTTTGGCAGCGGAGGAGGTTTATGAGTGCGTCGGCCAGGTTCCCAACGTCGTCTTCACCGGCGGGGCCGTTGAAATGGATGACGGAACCCTCAACGTTTATTACGGTGGTGCCGATACCCGAATCTGCCTGGCCACAACCACGACAGATCGCCTCTTGGACTTCTGCCTGCACGAGTAGACCTTCTCGCAAAGCAACACCGTGCACTCCAAAACTGCGACCGCAAAAGGAAAGGAATCTCGCGACGAAGCCGCCTGGTATCAGCGCTGCTACCGCCGCTTTCTTGTGGACATGCATATTCCCGACTGGGACGAGCGATTCCTTTCGAAGTTAGATGCCAACTCGTATATTAGCACGCTCGCCAAAGGCGAGAGCACGGGGATCATGCTGTATTGCAATTCCCATATCGGACCAACGCTGTATCCGTCCAAACTCGGTCCGGTCCACCGGGCGATCAGGAAGGACGATTTTGTCGCCGACGCCCTCAAGGCTGCGCGACGTCGGAAGCTCTCGGTCGTGGCCTACTACAGCGCGGTTTACAATAATGCAGCGTTCCTCGCCCACCCCGAGTGGCGCATCATTCCGCAGCAGGGGGAGTCCCCATACGAACAGAGCCGCTACGGCACATGCTGCCCGAACTCGCCTTACCGGGATTTTGCCGTGGCGCAGACGGAGGAAATCTGCAGCCGTTACGACTTTGAAGGCATCTTTTTCGATATGCTCTTCTGGCCCTATGCCTGCTATTGCCCGCACTGCAAGGCGAGGTTTTTCGAGGAGGAAGGGCAAATCATTCCTACGATCATCGACTGGAACAATCCGGTTTGGATGGCCTTCCAGCGAGCACGGGAACGTTGGATGAGCGAGTTGGCAGGGCTGCTTACCGCCGCAGTCAGACGCACTCGCCCGGCAATGACGGTGACTCATCAGTTGAGTCCGGTCCTACATGGCTGGCGGACTGCGATGCCGTATTCGCTCACGGAGCATTGTGACTATGCGAGCGGAGATTTTTATGGTCCGCCGATCCACCAGAGCGTGGTCTGTAAAATCTTTGAGGCGATCAGCGTCCGGAAGCCATTCGAGTTCATGACCTCGCGCTGCGTGAACCTCTGGGATCATGTGACAATGAAGGCGGTCTCCGAGATGGAGATGCAGGCATTTCTTGCTCCGGCGCATGCGGCGGCTTTCATGTTCATCGATGCCATCGATCCGGATGGAACGCTCAACCCGCGAGTCTATGAACGCATCGGGCGCATCTTTCCGAAGCTCGCCGTTTACGAGAAATTTCTCGGCGGCGACTTGGCGGCCGATGTTGCGATTTACGTCAGCTCGGAATCGCGTTTCGATTTCCGCGAGAACGGGACCCCGATCGGCGCGTCGGCGAAGCGGGCGGACAACATGACATCGGAGTCGGGCATGCCGCACATGGCAGCAGTCTTCGGAGCCGCGCGGAGCCTGCAAGAAGCCCATATCCCATATGCCGTCGTGACCGAGAGGAATCTCGACAGCCTCCAGAAGTATCGCGTGGTCATCCTTCCCAATGTCCTAGTGATGTCAGACCTCGAAATCGAGGCATTCCGGGCCTATGTCGCAGCGGGCGGTTCGCTGTATGCCAGCGGATATTCCAGCTTGGTCGCCGCCGACGGAACTCTGCGCGCAGACTTTGGCTTGACCGACGTTTTCGGCGTATCGGCGAATTCGATGATGGATCACACTCTGGCGTTCTTCACGCCTTCGGAAAAGCGGTTCGCCGGTCTGGTGGCGCCGCAGGATCATCTGATCCACCGCGGCGGCTGGATTGCCATCGAAAACCGTTCGGCAAAAACTTTGTCGAATCTCACCAAACCATGGTGCCCGGAAACCGGAGGCACGGTCTTGAGACCGTCATTTGCCAGCATTCACAGTTCACCTCCGGGGTTGGCTCCGTTCGCTCCGGGGATTACTTGGAATCGCTATGGCCGTGGTCGCGCCTGTTATGTTGCCGGCCCGATTGAAGCCGAGCCCCAGCAGGTCAACCGCCCCGTCTTTGTGGGTCTGATCCGGCGTCTCCACGGGGGAACTATGCCGGTGGAGGCTGAAGCACCAGAGTTTATCGAGCTCACGGTTTTTGACAAAGCCCGGGAATTCCGACTGAACCTGAGTCTTGTCTCGCTAAGACAAACCGAAGAGCCGATCCCGTGTGGCGGCAAGGTTTTCGTGAGGATGGGCGAAACCTATCGCCCGACCAAGCTGCGGTTGCTGCCCGCTCGGAAAGATCACCCATTCCGGAAAATCGCCGACGGGATCGAGTTTACGTTCACCGATTTCGAAACCTTCTCCATGTTTGAACTGGAATACCAAAAACTATGAACACCAAATCCCTCGCATCCCTCGCTCTGGAACAAGGCCAAGGCATCGTCCGCCTTGCTCCGACATGGGTGCCCCGCTCGTTCTGCATTCCCGGCCGCCGGATCAAATTGCATCCCGACGATTACTACGCCCTTGGCGGGATTCGCGGCGGGCTCGATGAGCGGTGGCTCTCTTCGACAACCCCGGCAGATAACGGTCCCCTCACCTCGCCCGATGAGGGGCTGAGTTTCGTGGTGATTCAAGACGGATCGCGAACCGAAAAACTTCTGCTCCGTGATGCAGTGGCCGAATTGAAAAGCGAGTTGATCGGACAACGGCTCTGGTCGGATTACGGAATGTGGCCAATGTATTCCAAGTTCTTTGACAACAAAGGCGCCCTTCCGCACCACGTCCATCACCGGGATGAACATGCAAAGCTGGTCGGCCAGATGGGCAAGCCCGAGGCGTATTTTTTTCCACCCCAGCTCAACAATTACGGCGCAGATTTTCCCTACACCTTCTTCGGCTTCGAACCTGGAACAACCAAGGACCAGGTAATGGAAACTCTGAGGAATTTCAAAAAAGGCGATAACAAGATCACGAACCTTTCACGGGCTTACCGGCTGGAGCCCGGCACGGGTTGGGACGTGCCTCCGGGAATCCTGCATGCACCCGGCAGCCTCTGCACCTATGAGCCCCAGCGCAGTTCGGATGTTTATGCCATGTATCAGTCGCTGGTGGGCAACCAGATTGTTCCCGAGGAACTGCTGTGGAAAGATTGCCCTGCTGACCGGAAGGGCGACTACGACTACCTCATTGAGGTGCTCGACTGGGAGGCCAACGTTGACCCGAACTTCGTCGACAACCATTTCATGGCCCCCAAGCCAGCCAGGCCGGAGGAAGAAATGTCCGGCTTCCGTGAGAACTGGGTTTGCTATCGCTCGGAGGCCTATAGCGCCAAAGAGCTGACCGTTTTTCCCGGACAAAAGGTCACCATCAAGGACTCTGCTGCTTACGGCATGATCTTGCTCCAAGGACACGGCAAACTTGGGCGCTGGGACATCGACACGCCATCACTCATCCGATTTGGCCAACTGACATCCGATGAGTTTTTTGTCGGTGCCCACGCAGCAGCGGCAGGCGTGCTCATTGAGAACCCCTCCACCACAGATCCGCTCGTAATGTTGAAACATTTCGGCCCTCGAAACCCTGATCTCGCGTTGGACTAGATCCCAACTCTTCTCCTATGCCGCTCGCGTTCCGCGAAACCCTGGCCTTCAACCTGCTGCAGGCACAAATGTAGCAACGGACCCCGATGCCATCCATGTGGTCATTCGCGATGGCGACCCCGTCTGCCTCTATGCATTGATATCGAGTGTCACGTCCATTTAGACAGAGGGCGTAACTCGGGAAACTCTGCCCGTCGCTCCGGGCTTGCCAAAAGTTGCGGGAATCCACAGGCTTTTCAGATGGCAAGACTCTTGGCGCTGGATTTTGGTTCGTCTTCGATCATCGCAGGGCTCTTGGAGGGCAAGAGGGTGGTGCGGGAGGCCCCACGCGTTTTTTATCCCACGCACTGCCGGGGAGCGGCTGTTGAGGTTCGTGCGGAGGATCTCTTATCGGCGGCTGTGGAGGCTGTCAGGAAGCTGGATTTGGGGACATCTGGCGTCGACGCGCTGCAGTTTGCCGTCATGGCACCAGCGTGGCTGGCCATGGACGCGCGCGGGCGGGCGCTGACTCCGATGATCACCCATCAGGACAGAAGAAGCCTTGTCGAAGCGCGGGAGATCGAAGCCCGGGTTGGAAAGGCTCGGCACCTCCGAATCACGGGAAACCGGCCATTCCCCGGGGGCATCAGCTCGACCAGCCTCGCATGGTATCGCCGTCATGAGCCCACCCGCCTGACGAAGGCCGCTCTCTTTGGCCACCTCAATACCTTCCTCCACCAGCAGTGGACCGGAGCGCGAGTGATCGATCCGTCCAATGCTTCCTTCACCGGACTCTATGAAACCATGAAGCTCGGTGGTTGGAGTTCGGAGCTCTGCGAGGCCCACGGGGTGCGGGTGGATCAACTGCCTGAGATTCGTGAAGCCGACGAAGTGGTTGGCCGCCTGACGCCGGGAGCCGCACGGCTTTTGGGATTGCGAGAAGGCACGCCGGTGATGACCGGCTTGATGGATGGAAGTGCTGGGATGCTGCGGGCCGGCGCGGTTCCGGGGCGCCTCTTCAACGTCTGCGGTTCCACCGATGTGCTCGCGATGTGCACGGACCGTCCAAAACCTGATGAACGCTTGCTCACGCGCGCGCTCGGAGTCAACGGCCTCTGGTTGCAAGTCAGCACGCTCGCCGCCGCCGCTTCATCCATTTATTGGGCGAGAGACCAATTTTTTCAGGGGATGCCCATTGAGGATTTTCGGCGCGAAGTTCATCGCCTCAGCAAAATCAGCCCCTCGGCCGCTGGCGGTGTCACCTTTGCTCCCTACATGGCCGGGGAGCGAACGAACCTCGAACAGCGCAGCGGAGCCTTTACTGGAATCACCTTGGCAACGAAGCGGGAACACCTTCTGGCGGCGATCATCGAAGGCCTCGTCCAAGCCAGCGCGGAACGCCTGCCGATCCTCATGGCCACAGGCACTCCAATTCTCCGCGAGGTGATGGTCTCTGGAGGCTCCGATCGCCTCGACAAAATTTTGCACCGCGATTGGAAAGGCGACTGGACCTATCGCTCGGTCACCGATGCGACCATGCGCGGATTAGCTTTGCTGCCGCCACGCGGAATCTAAGCAGGGTTCCAGATTGGGAAGTCTCCGACTCCGTGAAGATCTACCTCAATCCAGAGGCGGAATGCCGTCAAGGGCCTCGCGAAGTCTCGTTAGGGTGCCGTGCCGGGTGCACCAGTCCTCGATGTAAGTCATGTCGAGAGTTTCCGGTCCCTGCACCGCAAGGACGTCGCGGGCGTCATCGAGGTCTTTATTGCGGCCCCAGCGGAGCTTTTGGACCACAACGTCTTCGGGAGCTGGCAGCCAGGTTTCCCGCTGGAGTTGGACGGAATACATTTTTCGTTTACGCCGGAATTGGGAGAGAACGAAGGGGTCGTCAAACAACTCAAAGAGCTCGACTTTGAACGGGGGTGGGTCAACGGATTCACCGACGAGGCGTTTTCCCCAAGTGAGTGTGTCGAACTGAATCTGCGGCTCGAATCGAACCACGCCCGAAAGTTGCGAAACAACTTTGGAGATGGCATCGCCCACATTAATGCTGACCACAACATCCACATCCTTGGTGGACCTGGGAATACCATACAGGCCGTGGGCGAATGCTCCCGTGAGCATGTGTTCCACATTCTCTGCTTCGCAGGCATCGAGAACGGCACAGGCAAGTTCCTCGATCGTCATGATTGGCGAATCGGTGGTTCAGTAACAAATCGACCGGCGTCATGCATTTTGCGCAGGCGATTAAGTCTCCGCCGAACGATCTCCCACCCTTCTTCTGCGTTAGTGAGACCGGCCTGCCACATGGCCCCGTCGTGCATGCGGGCAAAAACGCAGTTTGTCAGCTCAAACACATCCGCCAGGCGTTCTTCGGGTGTCTGTCGGCGTGCGCGGAGGATTTTCTCCCGGTAAATGGAATCCTGCATCGCCTTGAGCTCGAAAGCGGCACGGTCAGGTGATGAGGATTCCATGTCCGGCAAGATATCCCCACCAACGGCCAACTCAAGCTTCGAGCGCTTGGACTTCGTCCTGATCCGGTAGGGAGTGGTTCGCTGAACCCGCCGATTTCAATCAGTAACAGATGCCAATCAGTTGATTCGCGCTGGCCCCGACGTCTCACCCGATCGGGTGCCTCCGGCATCCAAACATTCTATTTCGGCACCTTTTCAAACACCCGCCGGCCTTCGGGATTGGTTGAGACTGCAAAAACATCCGTTTGGTCTTTCCAGGAAATCGTGAGGCGGGATTTGTCGTCGTTCCATGTGGTTTTCGGGAGTTCGTCGCCGGAGCGATGGGGAAAGAGCATCATGACGAACTGGGGTTCGACGCTGCGCGAGCCGACCACCACTTGGGTGCCCATGCCGAGGCTGCGGCCGGTGAACTGGTGCGTGTCGTCGGTCTTTTTGTATTCGATCGAGGCCACCATCGGAATGGGCTGAATCGTCGGCATGTCGGAGGTGGCCATGTCCACCGTTCGCACCAAGAGGAGCCTGTCTCCGGGGGCCGGAGACAAGTCGGTTTTGCCTTGAAACGCGTAGTTGAGTTCGGCGTCTTTTCGCTGGGTGGTTCGATCTCCGAGCAGGATGTCGGGGCCATTGATCGAAACAGCTACCACGTCGGGCGGCGCATTCATCCGCCACTCGTGGAGGTGCTCGTCATCGTCTTTGCGGATATCATCGACGACCAAAACGTAGGGATGTTTTTCACGTGAAAAGAGGACCGTTCGAAATGCCTTTTCGACCCGATACCATGGAGCGCGCAGGACCCATCCGTCCTCATCATCCCACATCCGGGGGTCACCCATTTCCCGCGTGGCAAAGCCTTTGTTATAGGCCACCACCGTCGGAAGCGGATCCGGCTCCCAAAGATCAATCGGCACCCGCGACAGGACTCGCTCGCCGGCTTCATGAAAATGTTCCAGGCCGCGTTTCGCGAGGGAGGCCTTGGACTCGGTGAAGGTAGATTTTGTCCATTGCCAGTCCCATGGATATTTGGCATCCACCACCGCTTTCACCAGACCCGGAGTTTCCGACATTTCCAGCCAGCGACCGGGCGGAGCGAAGTAGGACTGACCACGTCCGTCAATCGTGACGACATTGTGATACTTCGATTCGGTATCCCGATATCCGTCGCAGGCCCAGGCGCGGCCGAGAGCCGAGAGTGTGAAAACGCCACGATCCGCGTGGTCATGATTGGCGAACGTCGTATCCGCGCGGCAGTCGACATGCAGGTTGACATCATCGGCTCCCCATCCATTGCGGGTGTAAAGAAAGCCGCGCTCCGAATCATAAAACGTCAGCTCGCGCCCGGCCATTTTCGCCGCCTCTTTCTGGGCGTCGGATTTCGTGTCTGTGCCGGAGATTTCTACCGGAAAAATCCACTGCGACTCGTGCGCGTTGGTGACCATGCCGTGCCAATCCTTCTTTTGAATTTGCGGATGGTTCCGCATCACAAAATCAATTCCCGCCGAGTCGGGGAAAAAATATTTTTGAGGAACAAGGAGCCAGAGGCTTGGAGGAAAATTTCCGAGATCGCCACTGGATTGCCAAGCTCCTCCGAAAGGCTGCATCGCCTGAACCAGCCATGATTCGGTGTGACGCCTCCAATGCGGATGGATAAACAGATTTTTCCCCCGGTTTGCAAAAGCGAGCATCGGGGACGTGATGTGTCCGATGCCGAGAGTTTGGTAGCCGATGCCTTCGGTGCCAGTGCCGAGGCCGTTGATGGCATAGGTGAGGTAGTCGCGATAGACCTCAAACAACCGCTCGCGAGCACGCGGTTCGTCCCCCGGTTCTCCCTCAATGGCAAAGAGGCAGGCCGCAAAGGATTGCGTCATTCCCACATGGTTCCAGTTCCGCCAATGGGCGGGGAGGTCCATGCCGACGGTGTATTTTCCGGCTGTGGCGCGAACGATGAGCGAGCGCATGTCTTCGCGTTCCTCTGGGGTCATCCATTTCCACGCCCAATCATATCCGTAGGCGACTTCGTTGGGGACGAGGTATCGGGTGGAATGCCAATGAAATTCGTGACGGGGCTTGGCATTCGCCTCATCCACTTTCGGGCTTAGATACTTTGCATACGTTGCCAATGCTTTCGCGACCTGCCGACCGGCATTCGCATCATCCTCCAGCAGGGCCGTCAGCGCTTTGGCCTCGATGCCGACCAAAAGCGGATTGCGCATGCCCCACTTGGTGGCGGGCTGGCGTTCCGGAATGTTCATGCGGAATCCCGAACCCGGCGGCGAGTCATCGAGTGGACTTTCCTTATAGACTTCGGTGAACGCCTTGATATCCCCCGACACCAACGCCGCAAAACATTTGCCCTCCCAGGAATCCGGTGCTTCAATGCCCTTGGCAATCTGCTCTCGAAGGATCTTCTGCGTGGCGCGTCCCATCTCCGTGGAGATGGATTCCTTGCGGAGGCGAGGAAGGTCGTCGGGGCCGAAAAGGATGCGTGGATGAATGCCGGGCGGGGGCACACTGAAGAGCCGATCCTTCGCGAAACCCGTGGAATCGGGCTTCCACGGGACGGAAGGAGACTGAGGAAATCCGAAATCCCCATTCAATGCCCGCTCAACTTTTTCAGACGGCTGAACGGAATCGACATCGCCGACGCGAGGATCACTTGCCGAGTGAGCAACGCCACTGAGGGCGAGAGGCAGAAGCCAAATCCAGCGTCTAAAAATCATGAAGGTCGACCGCAGCAGCTCTAAGGCAACACATTGCCATTAGCGTCCAGCAAGTCTCCGAGCACAATAATCTGGCCGACGGATAAAGCATTATCTTTGTATTTTTCAGGGTTGTTCCGAAAGTCCGCGTCGGTTTTCTTTTTTGTTAGCAGTTCTTCCTTCGGGGGCACCTCGTCGGTGAGCGTCCATGTGACGGTATGCTTGCCGTAGGGAACCGCCGGGAGCGGGGAGCCCACATAGACGTGCTGGTTGGCATAGACCGTGAAGAGAGATTTTTTCTGTGGTGCTTGGTCGTCCATTTGCACCAGAACAATTCCTGAGTCCGGGCCCTCCATGCCCTTAAATCCAACGTGCGTGCCTTCGAAGCGAACGGTCATTTTAGAGCCCGGCTTCGACGTGCGGTAAAGAAACGGAAACCCGTCATAGAATTTTTTCCCAAACCTGCGACAGGAAGGCCCGTCAGCGGCCGTGAGTTTCGTCCATTCGCCGGTAAACTCGGCCCGTCCATCTGCCGCAATCGTCTTAGCCTTTTCCCAAGGAAGCGGCGAAATGGGTTCAGGAAGTGGCCGGAGGGCGCCATTATCAGGCGGTTGTTGCGCGAGTGCCTGCAGGCCTCGCACGGCGGCCTCGCCATTCATTTTGTGGCCAAGTTCGCTGGGATGACTTCCGTCGTTGCTAAAGATGATTTTCCCGTCCTCGGTGAGACCCGTCTCGGTTTTCGATGCTTGGTGGACAAGTTTGCCTTCGGCGAAAAGCTTCGCGGCTTCCATGCCCATGTGGATCGAAGGGAGATTGTAGTGGGCGGCCACGCGTTCGTGCAGGGAGATCGAATTGGAGCAAATTCCCTGGTTGGCCTTTTCCAGAGACTCCGCCGTGACCGTGTAAACCAAACAAATATCCGTTTCCGGATTCGCCTTGCGCAGCTTGCGAACGAGGCCCTCGAGAGCCCCTGTCACCTCTTCGGGGCGATCGCGCACGTCGCCTCCATCATTGAGCGAAAACTCAATAAATACGACGTCCGGCTTTTTCGATACCAAGTCCGCATCCGCACGAAAAACTCCGACAAGCGAGCCCGAACCGCCTACGCTGGCATTCAAAAGTTCCAGCTTCGCCCCGGGAAATGTCTGGCCGAGCCAATCATACGTCGCATTCCGCCACCCCGGGCCCGCCGTGATGCTTCCTCCATAATAGCCCACAGTGACCGGACCACCTTTTTGGAGCTTGGAAAAAAATCGGGGCAGTCCACCGCGCAAGTGAACCTCAGCCGCAGGCATCGCCCCCGTGGGCGCCGGTGCCTTGGCCGCTTCGGCATTCGCTGCGGTGTAGTCCTTCTCGTGACCCAAGATTTCGGTGCTGGGCGCTGCGGGTGCATTGGTTTCTGCAGCGAGCAGGGCTGGAAAAGAAAGCACAAGGGCAACGGAAAGGGGAAAGAGGGGGTGTTTCATAAGAGGGATCACGGAAGGGGCTGACGGCTGCCGCAACAATAGCAACAAAAGATGCAAAATAAAGCACAAAACTGCTTCTTTTTGCATTTTGATTGAATTACTGTAATTTTTCCGCTGATGCCCTCTAGGTTTTGCCACATTCCGTTGTCACTGCTTTCTCCGCTGCTCTGCCTGTGCGGTCAGAGTCTACTGGAGGGCCAGACAGTCTCGATCTCGGCTCCAGTGGCTCAAGCGACGGAGGCGGGCTCGTATCCCGGAAAATTCCTCGTCACAAGAACTGGTGATTCTGGGCAGGCCCTGACTGTCGCCCTCCGTTTCGGCGGCTCGGCGGTTTCGGGCTTGGATTACGAGGCGCTCTCCGAATCCGTGACCATTCCTGCGGGACAGTCGTCGGCGGAGATCTCGCTATTCCCGATCAATGACGCCGATGTGGAAGCCAGCAATGACACCGTGGAGGTGGGCGTTGACGCGGGAACGGGATACTCGGTAGGCAGCGCGGATCCGGCCACCATCACGATTCTCAATGATGACGCCTTTGCGAGTTCGGCTCCGATGCTTTACAAAATTGAGGCGGACTCCACGACTTCCCTCGTCGCTTACTGGACCGATAATTTCCAGACCGAAACGAAATACAGACTGCAATACCGCCTCGAGGGGAGCGCGAGTTGGACGACCATTGACAATCTGGCTCCGAACTCCACGAGTCACCGCGTCACGGGTTTAACGGAAGGGGCTGGTTACGAAATGCGGGTCACCGCCTTTCAGGGCAGCACCTCATCTCAAACGCACAGCCCGACTCCGAAGCGGCTTCATGCCTCCTCCACCAGCGCGCCTTCGTGGTTGACCTACAGCGAGTGGCAGGAAGCCATGGGGCTGAACGCTGCGGACCGACCCACGGCCGGCCACACCGGGCACGATCCCGATGAGGATCAGCGGCCCAACCTCCTGGAATATTTGATGGGGAGTGACCCGCTCGAAAACAACCCCGCTGCGCCGCTTGAAGTTTCTGCGATGACCGGGACCGGTTGGAGCGCGAGATGGACGGGAGCAACCGGACTGCTGGATGCGGTGCTTTTGCTGGAGGAAACAGAGGACCTCACCACTCTTTGGCAGGCTTCTCCGTTGACCATCCAGCGCTCGGGCCACCAATTCTCCGTTGATGACCAGCGAAGTGGCGACCGCCGTTTCTACCGACTGAAGGGCCAGCCGCTCGCCTTGACTGAACCCGGACCGGTCGTGACATGCTGGGGGGACAGCCTCACAGGGAATCCGGGGACTTATGTCTCGAAACTCGGGGCCCTGCTGCCCGCACGCACATTTCAGAATTGCGGAATCGGCGGAGACACATCCGCGCAGATTTTGGATCGCATGGTCGGCCTCACCATCACATCGCCGAATCCCGCCCATGCCACACAGACCGCTGCGGGAACACCTGTGAGAATTGTGGCATCCCGGACCACGCATTCCCGGATCATGAGCACAAGCCAGCGTGGCAACTGGGCCACCTACGCCGCCACGCTCGCGAACACGCAGAAGGTTGAGTTCTTTAATCGAGGAGAAAAGATCGGCGAATCCTCGACGCCACTCTCGGTCACAGTGACCTCAAACCGCACGGCGAGTCCCTCCCGATTGCTTGCCAGCGGGCATCCCTTCAGCACCGGGGATATCATTCACTTTCCCTCCGGTCCCCTCCCCTCGCCTCTTGTCGTAGGAAAAACCTACACCGTGCGAGGGGCCGACTCGTCAGGATTCTCCCTCGCGGAGGCAGACATCGCCTTTTCCGTGACCGCTTCCACTGCCACTCCGAGTTCAAGGTTTGTTTCTGCAAGCCATCCGTTCGTCAATGGCGATCAGGCATGGTTTCGCCGGGGTGCGGCTCCTCCCGGACTCTTATCAGAGAAAATTTATCATGTCGTAGGAGCCACTGCGGGAGATTTCGCGCTCTCGGAGACGCTGGGAGGCACTGCCATTTCGATGGTTTACAATTCGTCTGGCGCGGTGCTCGGCAAGCCCGGACCCGCGATTTCGCTGGCGGCAGACTTTGCCACACCGACGACTGCGATCGGGCCGTTTGTGCTGAATTGGACACATCCGGGCGGATCGACTTCCCTCAGCCTCAGGACCCACACCGACCGGGACTCAAACACCGTCATTCTCTGGATGGGCCGCAACAACTCGGCCCGACCCCACGAAACCTACGCCGAGCTCAAATCCGCCATCCGCCACATCAAAGCGATGAACGCCCGGTTCCTCATCGTCTCCGTGACAAATGGCGGCGGCGAATCGGTCGGAAGCCCCTATTACTTCGGCGTCATCAATCTCAACAGCCTTCTGCGAAAAGAATTCCCGGGAGAGTTTGTGGATGTCCGCACCGCCCTCATCAGGTCAGCCTCCGCGGACGCGAATGACCAAATTGACCGCGCGGCCGACATCCCTCCCCGCAGCCTGCGCACGGATAACGTTCACTTCAACGATGCCGGCCATCAGATCATCGCTGAGGTCCTCGCCAACGAGCTCACGCTTCGCGGGTGGTGACTCCACGAGGGCGATTCCTAGGCGCTTGATTCCTTCCTCCGGTTCGGACAAAGGCGCGCAATGGAATCCTCATGGGCATCGCAGACACCGTGTTCGGTAATCAGCGCGGTGACGAGTCGTGCCGGCGTCACATCAAACCCATAGTTTGCGGCGGGAGTGGATTCCGGCGCGATCCGCACGGTGCAATGTCTGCCATCGCTCATCCCATCCATCGTGAGCACCTCTTCGGCTCCTCGCTGTTCGATGGGGATCTCCGCAACGCCGTCCCGCATGTCCCAATCAAACGAAGAAGTCGGCAGGGCGACGTAAAAAGGGATGCCGTTGTCTCTGGCGGCGAGGGCTTTTAGATAAGTCCCGATTTTATTGGCGACGTCTCCCGTCCGCGTCGTGCGGTCGCTGCCAACAATGACCGCATCGACCATCCCGTGCTGCATGAGATGACCTCCGGCATTATCCGCGATGAGCGTGTGAGGCACACCGTGTTGACCGAGTTCCCATGCGGTGAGTTTCGCTCCCTGATTTCGCGGACGCGTCTCATCGACCCAGACATGAATCGGAATCCCCGCGTCGTGCGCGGCATAAATCGGTGCCGTGGCTGACCCGTAATCGACAAATGCCAGCCATCCGGCATTGCAGTGAGTGAGGACATTCACGGTGCCGCCACTTTTGGCTTCGGAGATTTTTCTCAGGATCTCCAAACCGTGGAGCCCGATCTGCCGGCAGCCTTCGGCATCTTCCTCCGCCATGGCGGAAGCCGTTGAAAGGGCGGCTTCGACGAGTGCGTCGGGGTCCTGAATATCCTTTGCTGCGGCGATCTGCCTGTCCACGGCCCAGGCGAGATTTACAGCCGTCGGACGCGTGGCTTTGAGCCTCGCCCCCGCATCCGCCCAGGACTCGCGTGGCAACCCCTGACTGCGCCTTTCCAGCGCGGCGAGATACATCCCGAACGCTGCCGTCACACCAATCAGGCCTGCCCCTCGCACTTTCATATCCCGGATCGCAACGACCGCGTCTTCGCTCGTGGACAAATCGTCAATTTTCCAAAAATGCGGCAGGGCACACTGGTCGATAATTTGCACAACATGTGCATTCTCCGGATGCAGCCAGATCGTCCGGATGTGCTTTCCATGAGCCCTCATAAGAGAATGAGCTCCTGATTGATGGTTTTCGATTTCATGGCCTTGGTTTGATCCGCAGGGACTATCGCCGCGATCATTCCGCCTTCCCATGTTATTTGGACTTGCGGAAAAGGGAAGCCACGGGACTGGGGAGCGTCAAGCCCCGACCCGGAGGACTCAGATGGAAGTTGCCGGGCTTCCATTCTTGTTACAGATTGCGGAGCAATAATGAAGCGACGCCGATTTATTCAAGGACTGGTTGGAGCATCGGGGGTGGCTTTGCTGCCGGGTTGCTCCGGGCCGACATCCGACCGTCTTGGCGAGCTGTTGCCGATGCGTCCTCTGGGATTCGGTCCAGATGCGAGACGCGTGACCTGCCTCGGTCTCGGGGGCTTCCATATCGGGTGGACTTCCGAAAAGCTGGCGGCTGCCACGATCGAGGCGGCGTTGGAAGAAGGGGTGCGATTTTTTGATACGGCGGAATCCTACGGTCCGCATACCAGCGAGGAACGCTATGGACGCTACCTCACTCCTGATTTTCGGGACCTGATTTTTTTGATGACCAAATCGACGGCGAAGGATGGCGCGACGGCGACAAAGCATATCGACGATTCGCTGCGCCGCCTCAAGACGGACACCATCGATCTTTGGCAAATCCACTCCATCATGAGTCCCGACGATGTGGATGAGCGGTTGGATGCAGGCGTGCTTGATGCCGCCCTGAATGCCAAGGCGCAAGGGAAGATTAAGAACATCGGATTTACCGGACACGCTAGCCCGTATGCCCACCTGCGGATGTTGGAGCGCACGAGTGACATGAAGGATGTTTTTCTTGCCGCGTTACTGCCGATCAGCCCGGTTGACGCCGCTTCGCGGCATAGCTTCATCAAAGAAGTGATACCTGCCCTGCAGGAGAGACGAGTGGCCTGCCTCGCGATGAAAACCCTCGCCGATGGCCGATTCTTCGCGAGCAAGCAAGTGTTGAACAAACAGGGGGAATCCGAAGAAGTTTGGCGAGCCGAGCACCCCGTTGTCCCGACCGACCTTAGCATCCAGGACTGCGTTCACTTTGCGTTATCCCTCCCGGTGGCGGTGGCAATTACCGGGGCAGAGAACCCGGAGTTCATTCGAGAAAAGGCAACATTTGCCCGCCGATTTTTCCAATTCAGCCCAGAGGAAAGGAATGCCTTGACCGCGAAAGTCGCAGCATACGCCGTTGAGGGCCAAGTCGAGTATTACAAACAGAAAGACTTGAGAGGATGAGAGACCTCCTGCGGCGCGACGGCTTGCCGCGGTCCGTTCAGGTGATCTAGGAATTTTCTACCCACGCCACACGCCCCCCCCAAGGACACAGCCACTTTCCCGTTTCGGTGGTCGAATGCCGACATCAATTTCCTTGATACCGACTGGGAAATAATGCGTCTTCCTCTTGAAATCGGCGGAGCTCCAGAGAAACGCCTTTGTGTCGATAAGATGCACGTTTGAACGGCGGCATCCGCTCCCAAGAAACTCGCCCGTGACACAATTAACGTCATGCTCAGGGAGTAGGCTGGATCGTCCAAACAAAAGGCCAGCATCAATCTCTCGCCAGCCCCCAGTGTGACAGTCTCCGGCGATCTACCTCCGTGCATTTGAAATTTTAGGCGCTAACAATGGTCTGACCCTAACGGGATTATCCTGCCTGTCGGCAGGCTCCGCGAAATTCGCCTCCGGCGTTTCTGGGATGCGCTTTCGTGCCGGTGCTCGAACCGCGTTCGAATGTGCGAAGCACTCGCCAACAGGGATGGCGACCCTAACGGGATTCGAACCCGTGTATTTTACCTAGGTAAAACATTAAATTTGACTAAAGGTAACAAAAAGGTAACAATTTGGCCATGTCTTCGAAATCATCAAGTAAATCTACCGCAAAACGTGGTCCCTTGGAAGTAGTCGATGGGAAGAACATCCACATTCCCCTCTATGACGCCGGTGGCGGGAAGGTGTTGCTTGCCTACTATGCGGAGGGACGCAGAAAACTCGTCAAATGCCGGGACCGCGAGAGTGCTCGGAAACGCGCCAAAGAGTTGATTGAGGAATTGGCAAAAGGCACGGCCCATGTGGCGACATTCACGGCCAAAGAAGCTGCGGCAGTGAACACTGCCGTGGATATTCTTCAGCCGTTGGACATCGGCTTGACTGAGGCCGCCCGGCAGGTAGCTGCTGCCAAGGAAATTTTGGGAGGGTTTGGAACCATTGAGGAAGCTGCCCGACTGCTCGTTGCGGAACGCCAACGTCAGCATATCCCGTCGAAGCCTTTTGGTGAAGTTGTGAAAGAATTTCTGGAGGAGGTAAAACCACCGGCTCGTTCGTATCGTCATTGGTCGGATTGTTCTGGGCGGTTGAGCCTTGCCGCAGAAAAGTTTGCCACTGTGCCGATCATGGATATTCGGACCATTGATCTTGAAGAACATCTGAACTGCCTCAATCGTCGCGTTCGCACAAAAACAGGTATCAAAACGGTTCCCGGTCCCGGGAAAAAGGCCACGGGCCGCAATCGGAACAATTACCGTGGAGTTTTCTGCAATCTCTTTTCCTTTGCCCAACGTTTGGGATACCTGCCGCGCAATATCGAAACCGAGGCCGACCACCTGAGGGAAGCACCTGGTCGGGACGCCAATGTGGAAATTTATCAGTCGGAGGAGATGCAGCAGATTTTGGACGCACTTCCGGACAAGTGGATTCCCTTTGCGACCATCGGCGCGTTTGCGGGCTGTCGTGGCGCGGAAATTCATCGTTTGGATTGGAAGGACATCGATCTGGAAGAACGGCACATCACGGTTGAAAGTTCCAAGTCCAAGACCGGAAAGCGCCGGGTTGTCCCGATCTCGGACAATCTTTTTGCCTACCTAGCTCCCTACGCGCAAAAAACCGGCTGGGTCTGCCCTCATTACAGCCATGATTCCACCTTGGCTCAAGAGTTCGGTCAGGCTTGGGAGAAATCCGGGATCAAAGTCAAAAAGGTCACCAATGGCTTCCGTCACAGCTACGCGAGCTACCGGATCGAAGAAGTCAAATCCCTACCCCAAGTTGCCTGGGAAATGAACACTTCCGAGCGAAAATTGCGGGACAATTACCTGGAGCTTGTGAGCGCGAGAAAACTGGCCCTGTGGAAAAAAATCATGCCTTCATGCCCACTGCCGAAGGTTTCAAAAATACTGCCACAGGCCGCGTAACGCCACGGAATGGCTTTTTGTAGGTTGTGGGAATCGTAGCAAACTTACCAAGTTATACTTGATTTCGGATATACATAGCTATAAACATCAATAAATCGCTAAACATGGATCCTCTACTGAACCCCTTTTCTCCCGGCGCAGGAGCACCGCCGCCCGAGTTGGTTGGTCGCGACCCCATCTTGCAAAGCGCCCGCATTTTGCTCGGACGCATCCGGCTGAAACGTCCAGAAAAGAGCATGCTCCTTACCGGGCTCCGGGGCGTTGGAAAGACGGTTCTGCTTAATGAAATCGAGCGCATGGCCAAGGCAGACGGCTATCGCGCCATTCCCATCGAAGCGAGGGAAGACACCTCGCTTGCGGAGCTTTTGGTCCCGCAGTTGCGCACGCTGCTTTACGATTTAGATCGGGCGGCCGGAGCCGCCGAGAAGGTCAAACGCGGTCTGCGTGTCCTCCGTAGCTTCATTGGGGCGATCAAGGTTGGGTACGGCGACATTTCCATTGGCCTCGATGTTGATCCGGAAAAAGGGACCGCCGACAGCGGGAATCTCGAAGCCGATCTGACCAATCTGTTGGTGGCTGTGGCAGAAGCGGCAGCCGATCAGAAGGAACCCGTGGCATTGATCATCGACGAAATTCAGTATTTCAGTGAGAGGGAACTGGGAGCCTTGATTATGGCTATGCACCGGCTCCAACAACTTCAGCTTCCGTTGGTTTTGGTCGGGGCGGGCCTGCCGATTCTTCCCGCTCTCGCCGGCAATGCCAAATCGTATGCGGAACGGCTTTTCAATTTCCCTCACATCGGCGAACTTTCACGCGACGATGTTTTCCGCGCCCTCCGGGAACCGGCACGAGCCGCCTCCGCCGACTTTACCGATGAAGCATTGGCAGAGATTTTCCGTCTTACCCGCGGCTACCCTTACTTTCTTCAGGAATGGGCGTATCAGGCTTGGAATCTCAGCGAGGTGCCGGAGATTTCCGCAGAAGTGGTCAAGGAAGCGACCCCCGCAGTAATTTCCCGCCTCGATGCCAACTTTTTCCGAGTGCGCTTTGACCGCCTGACGCCAGGCGAGAAGCGTTTCCTTCGCGCAATGGCGGAACTCGGCTCGGGACCGCACCGGACAGGGGATATCGCGGATTGCCTCCAAGTCAAAGTTACCAGCCTGGGACCCGTGCGAGCCAAACTGATTGCCAAGGGAATGATCTACAGTCCATCTCACGGCGACATGGCCTTTACCGTCCCGCTTTTTGATGAATTCATGCAGCGGGCCATTCCGGGAAACGATTGGAAATCAACTCCTGGCCGATAAGACGCTTGAGGCAAATGCTCACAAGAGAATGTTCTGTTTGACCGGTTCCGAATGGAGCGAAAGCGGGGCTAATTTTGGCAATCCGCTTGGAAATTTTGCCCCTGAGATGAGAAGTCGTGGGCATTCCAGTGTCGGAAATATAGATACAATTTTCGGACAAAAATCGTGCCCTCTCGTTTTCTGCCGATCATTATTTTCAATATTTGGCGCAACATTGCTGACACGCTGCTCAACGAAAAGGGGGGAATTCAATATGTCGGATAAAGTAGCTATTTTCCGACATTTTGGAATGAAGTTATATCAGAGCAGGCGGCATCCTTGACGTGCGCATGGACGCCATTTCTCGGCGTTTCCAGGGAGTGCGGCCGGCTGGAAATGCCTTGAAAGAATAAATGCGCGCAAAAACCTAAAAGACGCGCAACATGAAAACCTAAAATCAGGGCAACATCCTCTGACAAATCGGCCCGTTTGCCCGAACTGCTAAACCGACCACAGAGCGAAAACGGTGCTGCCGCCACATAGAGAAGTCGGATGATTGGTCACAATCATCGTTATGCTCTGATCATCGGAAAATGGTGCTTCGCTCGACCATCCGGTCCACCCCCAACGCGGTGAGCAGTTGGTCTTTGCGGAAGAGGCGATGTCTGCCGAGCTTATAACTGGGAAGCAGTCCCTGTTGAACATACTGATTGAGAGAGCGCAGAGGGATTCCCAGCCATGCTGCTGCTTCCTTCGCTCGGATGAAGCTGTCATCTGCAGTGGATGTTTCTTTTCTACCAGGGGGCACGATCACGGCGCGATTTGAGCGGGCAGCGTGGAAGAACGCGGCTGGTTTTCTGCTGAACCGCCATTTGTGAGACGAAAGCCGCATAAACACAGGGAGACGCGCCGGTCACAAACTGACCGGCGCGCCCGGGTGTCAGCCGAGTTTGATGCCGGTGTTGCGGATGAAGTTTTTCGCCTGGGTGACGATGACTTGATCCTGTTTTTCAGCAGACATGTTCGGGCTGATGGTGGCCTTGATGCTCTTCACCAGGTCGGCCTGTTCCGGCCTTTCGAGCCAACTTTTGACCTTCGCGGTGTAGTTCTGTTTCTGCTCCTGATCCTGCATTTTGCGCAGGAGGAACTTCCGCTCCAATTGCTCACGGGGGAGTTCCTTGACGTATTCGACCAGGCCGGGCTCTGCCTTCATGAAGGCGTCCAGTCGGGAATTTACTTCGGGGTTTATTTTGAACTGTTGTGTCAGCTCTTCTTTCTTTTTTGGTGATGCGATTGCCATTTTGACATGTTTGGTTATGCCGGACGTTTCGACCTTGCGGCCCCGTAGCCCGGCGGTTGGACGGTTTCGGTTATCGAAATTCAGGCTTTGGTAGCCCGGACTTGCGGGATGGTCTCTTCGTCCTCGTCATCGAGGGCTCCGTTCTGCAATCCGCCGATCTGCTGGATGACGGATTTCAGGAAGCGCTGAGCGATTTTTCGGGCGCTGAGGCGATGGATCTCCGCGTTCAGCATAGTTTGGACAAGCTGACTGGTGGGGACCCGGATTCCGGCTCTCTCGACGATTTCTGATGCCTCCGTGAAGGTGGCAAAGGTGTCCTCATCGAGGGTGACTGTGACGTTGGCTGGTTTGGTGGTTTTCATAGAGTGTCTTTGGTGAGAAATGCGTATTGCTTGCGGCGGAGGAGCGGTGCGGGGAAAAGCGATTCCCTTCGGCGCCGCTCCAAGGATTCGAGTTCGGCGGCGAATTCGTCATTCAGGCGCATCTGGGAAATGAGGAAGGCTTGGTTGTCTTCATCGTCCTCAGCGAAGAGGACGATCTCGCACGGGTCGGAAATCCCCTCCTCCTCCGGGAGCGGCGGCTCAACGAAGGAGAAGGCATCGTCGTTCGAGAATTCGGCGGGACTCGGAGACGGCGATGGACTGAAATCGGGTTGGCTTTTGAGGCGTTCAACCTCCTGCTGGAGTTCGGGCACCTTGGCGGCTTCTTGCTGCAAATCCTCCAGCCGTTTTTTCATGGCACGGTTTTGTTCGAGGAGTGCCTCTGCATAGGCCTTCTGCTGGGCGTTCCGTTGCTCCTCATCCGCCACTTGGTAAAAACCTGGCGAGGGGTTGGATCTAGCCACGGTCGGTCCCAGTGGCAGAGCGTAGGGTTCCGATGGTCGGTAATTCCAATCGGCGGATTGTTCCCGGCGATAGACAGTGTGACGTTCATGCATTTGGTCCGGGAAGCTCGGATCGGTGTAACGGCCCACCGGATACGCTTTTACGGTTTCCGGGACTCGCACGCCTGGCATTTCGTTTCGGGAGATGCCTTCAGCGGCGGAGCTGGAGGGGATTCTGACCGGCTTGCGAGTGGCGCAGGCGGAGCACATGGAGAGGGCGAGGATGGCGATGAGGTATTTCATGGGTTTGTTGGGTTGGATGCGGAGAGTCCGGTTGTGGCCTTTTGAAGGTCCACGGTTTGAGTGACGTAGAGGTAGAAGAGCGTCCCGGCGGGAACCCTGACGTAATACGGATCGTTCTTCAGACTCTCCAAAAGGCGCTGGGAATAGATCTGCCCGCCAGCTTGGATGCCTGCGGAAATCGCATCGGTGAATCCACCGTTTTGAATCTGGGTGGCTCCTCCGGTCAGAGGTGAAATCAAGTTCGTCGTCTCAGGAAACGCTCCCGCCCCCGCTGAAATCATGGAAGCAAGGACCGCCTTCGCCTCGGCAAATTTGTCGGAAGCGATCATGTAACCGCGAAGACCGGCAGAACCATCCGTTTCGCTCCAGCCTCCCGGCTTCTCCGCATCGGGGGCATAATCGAGAACCGCGCCCGAGAGAGGCAATTCCCGACCGTCTTGGAAGACGAGAACCCATTTCCTCTCGGAGCCAATCCGTTCACGGGCAGCCGCCTTCTGGGCAATTCCATGAACTTCCGCTCCTGCCGGAATGACCATGCGACCGTCATGCCAGACCTCCTCGGTAATAAGCCCGATGATTGGGGTCTCGATGTTGCTGGAATCCACCGTATTGACCAGTTCGCATCGGAGAAGCCGCCCGAATGGAAGATACGATTCGCTGCGAGCCACCTCCCGCGTAGCGAAAATGGCCTGGGGAATTGGCGGCGGTGGCTTGGGTGACGACGAAGGCCGCGCGGTGGAACTGTCTGCCGTTTTCGGAGCCGGGGCCGGTGGCCTTGCGGGTGGTGTGACTGGGATTTCCTCGGTGAAGCTGTATCCCTTCGCCGTCGTTGCCTGGGCAGGGACAGTGGGATTGATATCCCCAGTCGAGCGGTTGCCTTTCCCCGAGAAGAGAAACGCGAAGATCAAGGCACCTGCCAGCAGGAACAGGATCAGCCGACCGGCGGGTTTTTGAAAAAGTTCAGTCCAGAGTTTTCGAATGTTCATTTGAAGTCAGAGGTGGAGGTTTCGGCACGCACGACGAGCACGTTCCATTTGTTGTCGGGATCGAGATTGTTGCGTCCGCCCTGCCCGTTGCCGGTGATGGCGAAGAATGCCGGGGTGACGGACTTTGGCGGCATGATACCGGACGCATCCGCGAGCGATTGCGTATAGATCCGGTCTTCCAAGCGGACGGCCAAATCCTGCGGCTTGTAGTAAATGGGGCGGTCAGAGGTATTCTCCAGCTCCACGCGGAAAATCAGCGTGTCGTCCTGCTCGAACCGCCACACGTCACGAATCCGCACCGTGAAACCCTCGTAGAAATTTGTGATGCCCGGTGCCGCATGGAGAACTCCGGCCAAGGCATCCGGACGATTTGCCGCGAAGAGCGGATACGCCTTGGCTTTATCCATCAGGGAAAGCAGTCGCTCCGGCACAATGGAGACCCGCCCGCCATCCTTCCCCCTCCGTTCGTTCTGGTAGAACGTCACGTTGTAGAAAGGCTGATCCGAGGCCTTCAAATGCAGGACGTATGCCTTGCGGTTGAAAATCACCGTCAGATGATCTTCCGCGTCGGGTTTCAGCGCCCGGATGCTGAAATAGAAATTTCCCGGAGTGAACGAAATCAGAAACCCTGCGTTTTCCTGCTCCTGCGCTGCGACCGACTTTGCAAAGAGCCCGGAGATTTCTGACGGAAACATGACGGTGGTCGTCCCCGATTTCGACGCCACCGGAATTTCGTATATGACAAATTCATCGAGAGGCTTTTGGGTAATCGGCCCGGCGCAAAGCGCCAGAGGCAGAAGGAAGAATGCAAGGGTGCCAGTAATTTTCATGCGCCCAATTTGGCACAGAAAAACTCACCTCCTGCTCCCGGTTGGGAGCAACTTCCCATGGCCGCAGAAATACAAATCGCGCCCCAGGAGAACAGTCGAGATCTACGGCTTGCTTAAGAGGTCATCCAGCATTTCTCGGAACACCAAGGATGTCGGTTTCCAATCTCCGCGCATCGCTGATTCACCAGATGCTGCGTAATCACTATCCGGCCGGGGACGAAGTCGGACAAATGGCGGTAACCCATACCGCATGGCAAGGCTGTTGGATAGGAGCCTGGCAGTGCGTCCGTTCCCGTTCGCAAACGGATGAATCCTTACCCATTCCGCGTGAGCCCAGGCACACACGTCAAGCACTGCGGCAAGTTGGTCGACACTGAGGGCACTTCCAACAGAAATCACTTGATCGAGTCGGGCGACAACCCGCTTCAGCGTGTTCTCGAAGCCCTCAAGGGCTGCTGCAACATCCGTCGCTGACACCCCATAATACATTCCAATCTGCACCTCGACATTTTCAAGACCGGGCTCGCCGCGAAAATGTCCCACCATAGATTGATCTGGCACGGTGAGTCCTTTCAGTGCCCGCTTGTGCCATTGGCGAATAGTGGCGAGGCTGAGTTCTCGCCTCTGGAGTGCTTCATCGCGAATCTGACGAAGCAGATCCGTCAAGTTCCGGCGGAGCGCGGGGCTGTCCGCGTCCCAGTCAGGCATGCAGGAGGTGCTGGATTTCGGTTTGGACCGAACCTTCGGAGGAGATGGGATGGCCCTCAGCCGGATCATAGCCCGCCAATTGCGCCTCCGCATTCACGAAAGCATCAATCGACCTCTCAAAATCTGAGTCTTTTCGGCGATACTCCTGCAGGGCAAGCAAGGTCGCTTCGAGTTCCCGCTCGACTTGCCGACCACGCTGAGCAACGTAAAGTTTAACCGCTTCGTTGATGAGACGGTTCTTTGGCTGGCGCAGGACCTTGCTCAACTGACTCAGTGCCGCTTGGACCTCTGGCTCAAACCGATGAGTGGATGCTTTCGTAGCCATGAGGCAAACATGGCGAGCTGGCGGATGATGTCAATTCTTTAAAATGGCATCATTTTATTATACTGGATCACCTGCACCCTCTGCTGGTGCGACTGGGGAATTCAACTTGCGGGTCGAGTTTGTTTGCAGCGGGTGTGACTTGGAGGCTGCGGCGTCGAACGATCCCACCGCTACGGATCGGATAGCGGCGCGTTTTCGCGGTTTGCGCCACTAAAGAAGCCTGTTTGCTCTCGTCAGAAAGGCCGAGGATGGGGAAAAAGCTCCACGTAGTGGCGCGAATTCAGAATTAGAGCGGCGTTTCCGAATACTTGAAATCCTGGACGACGAGCGGAAGACGTCCGTTGCCGAGCAGATCGGGATTGCGGATGAAGAGGAATTCTGTCTGGAATTTTACCGGTTCGCGGAATTCTAGTTTGTTGACGGTGCCGGTGCGAACGAGGTTGCCCTCGGCCCGGACGCTGACCGCTTCGTAGGATTTTCCTGAGCCGTCGCTGATTTTGCGGGTGTCGAGGATGTCGATTTTCGTGACCTCGGCTTTCTGGTGGATCTGCTTTTCCTTAAATTCAGGATTCTGGCCCTTGTAGATCGCGGCGGCTTTTTTCCGCGCAGGATCTTCCAAATAGAGCCGTTTCATCAAGTCCGGGAGATCCGGGCCGATGGGATTGCGTTGCAGCAGGGCCAGGCAGGCGAGCCGGACGTGGTAGGCATGGAGATTTCCGGCGTCCTCAAAACCGAGGAGTGGCGCATAAATCAGCGTTCCGCCCGGATCGAGAATGACGACTTTTTCCTGCTGCTTCATGGCTTGGATCGTCAAATAGGGAGCTGCGACGGCGAACCCGGTGGCGAGAATGGCGATGATCATCCAGAAGCGGGCGGCAATGAGGTTGTTGGTGATGGAGGTGATGGCGGATAGTTTCATGGGAATCAGGATTTACGGGTTGAGAGTGGAGAATCCGGGGGCAACGGCTGGGCTTTGGAGGTGTGGGAATTGAAAGCGGCCTGGGCTGTATGGGGAGTGGCGATGCTGCCCCGATGGTGGGAAACCGTGCCCCGGTCGTTGTCCACGACGGCGAAGGCGTTGCTTGCGGTTTGATGAGCCGTCATGGCCGGATTGTCGGGATTGGCAACTGTGTTGCTTTCTGTGGGAACTGGCGGCGGTGGTGGAACGTCGGTTGATCCGCCCATTGATCCGGCGACATCGCTGGCAATGCGTCCGGCGGCGCTCGCTGCTCCGGTGGCTGCCTGGGTTCCGGCCAGCGCTCCTTGGACGGCAGCCGATCCGCCGAACGTGGCGGCGGCACCCGCCGCCGTGATCCCCGCTCCCACCGCGAGCCCGGCTGCCTGCATGGTGCCTTGGATCCCAGCTTGGAGTGCGGAGGTTGTCCCGCTTGCCCCTTTCATGATCGCCCCAGCCACGAATGGAACGGACAGATAGAAAAATACCGTGATCAAGGCCGCGAAGGCCATGATGAACGGGAAGAGCAACCAGTTTTGGACAACGATCAGGTTTTGCGCGGTCTGAATCAGGCCGCCGGATGTGATCGGGGCGAACAACAGATCGCTGATCGCGACAATCACGATGTCCACCAGGCAAATCGCCACATGCCAGAGCAGGACGGTCAGAGAGGTCACGCAAAACTGGATACCGAAAGACTGCGTGAAGGATAAAAATAGAAATCCCAACAAGAGCGGCGAGACGGCAATCAGGCCGGCGATGGCGAATTCCTGGAAAAACCGCAGGACCAGCAGCATGAACCGGCCGATACCTTGAAAAAACATTCCGATGGCGGCGGGAACGATTTTCCCAATGTCCGCCAAGGAATCAGACGGCTGGTTTTCGATCCGGGATCGCAGGAGTTGGACGAACTTGGCGTCACGGGCATTCGTAAACTTGCCTCGCATTTCAACGAATGCCTTTTGGCCTCCCTCCATTGCTGTCGGGTAGCCTGCGAGCAACCCGACAACGAGGATGGTCTTTATCAATGCGCCCAGAATGGCGCGGGTGTCCGATCCGGCCCGCCAGCCCATTTCTCCGATGCCCATGACACAGAGGACGAAGGCGAACGGCATCAGGAGCGTGCGGATCTCGAACGCGGCTTGGTAGAGATGGGAGAGTGAATTCATACTTGAGTGGGGTTGAGGTGGAGCCTCCGCTCAGAATCCCGGCGGGAGGTCGGCGTTGTCCTGGGTGAAGTCCGGCAAGTCCGCCTCCGCCTCGGCTTGGGCAGAAAGTTTTGCGAGTTCGCGATTGCGGTCCCGGCTGATTTCATCGGCAGCGACTTCCTCCGCCTCCTTCCGGTTCTGGTTAAGCATGTGAAGCGATTCGACCTGGCCGCGTGCGGTGCCCACCATGTCATCCAGGTCATTGAGGGCGGTTTGTGCCGTGGCGAGTGAACCGACCAGCTTCTGAACTTCGGCATCGTCCTGAGCGTTTTTCAACTGGGTGTTGAGGCGGGCGATTTGGCGGTTGAGAACTTTGCGTTTGTTCTGGGCGCGGCCGAGGAGGGTTTCAAAACGGGAGAACGCGTTGTCGACCGCCCGGAACCGTTTTAAGGGATCGCTCGAATCCCGGAATGAAGAGACCCCCTCGAAATTCCGGGCCGTGTCGGAAGAAATATTCTTCCATGAGTCGAGATTGATCGGCTCGAACAATTCGCTCACCGTGGCCGAGAGTTCCGCCCCCTGTTGTGCGATGCCGGCCAACTCGCCCAGAGTATCGACAATCCCGGAATCCTCCAGATAGCCGGAGAAGAGCCCGTTATCGATCAGACCGATGGCCGCGACTGGATCGCCGATGGCCTGCTTCACCTTGTTGGCCGTCTCCAGTTGCTCACGCACCGTGTTCAGCGTGTTGTGAAGGGTGGCGAGCTTTTCCGCCCATTGGGTTTGTTCCCAGGCGTATTTGATTTGGTCGAAGATGTTCTTTTGGATCAATGCCTGCTCGGCGATTGGATCACTCACGATGTCGCCGACACCGAGAATGGCTTTTGCGTGCGGTTGGCCGGCGAGGAGGGCGGCTGATGTGGTCAGGATAAGTGTCTTTTTCATGGTTGTCAGTTTGGGTGGCTGAATGTGGGGTTATTCGTAGATGGGAATGGTGATTTCGTAGGGAACCGTCTTCACCGTGGCGTTTGGATCCGGGTCAACCGGCATCCGATAAAGGGAAACGCGCGGTTTTTTGACTGCGTCGCGCTTCTGCATGTCCTGCAAAATCCAATACTGACGTTTGACCGTATCGGACGCGCCGCGCTCATAGCCTTTCTGAAACGGACTGCGAGACGCGCACGCCGGAAGAAGGCATGTCACGACGAGCGCCGCACACACCGCATTCATTTTCCTAGTGGGGTTGGTTTTCATGGGTTATTTGGTTTTGTTGGAAACACACGCGGCCGATTCAGAGAGAATCCCGCTGACGATATCTTGATGGTTGCGAAGCACTCGGCTCCGTTGATCGAAATCCTCCCCTGTCGAAGAGGAACAGAAGAGCATTTCGGGAGAGACCCGGTTATGAATTGTCCCACACCGGGGCTGCTGGGCGTCGAGGTGGTAATACGTCAACGCGGCATACTTGTTGTTGTCCGGCAAATGCTCCGGAAGCGGATACCGCGAAATCGCCTCCTTCGTCGTCTCCGACAAATCAATGTCCTTTGCGACATCTTCAATATCCCGGCGGTCATTCATCCGGGTAAAAAAGAACTGCTTGGCGTTGCCAAAGACGATGGGGCGAATGCCCGAGCGTTGAAACCGGCTGTATTGCTGGACAATCGAAATGATCCAGGTCGAGAATTTCGACAGTTGCGCGTAGAACTCTGAAACGAGCTGTTCGCCTCCGGGAATATCCAGGGTTCTGGCGACCTCCTCGAAGATGACTCGTTTCCGAGCACCTCTCGGAAGAGTGATGATGTGTTGTCGCCCGTAGTTCGCGATCAGAAACCCGGCCAATTCCTTCAACTGTCGATTCGACTCCGGGATGTAGGTCAGGTCGAAGTGGGCCAGCTTACCGGTGAGAGACAACGTGGAGTGTCCACACACGAGCCGCTGCTCGTTCCAAGGGGCAAGCAAGGTTGCCAAATGATTAATTTCGTTACGGTCGTGTTCCGGGAATGGTGCGACCAACATCATTTGCTGGAGCATGTCGTGCGTCGGGTAATCCGTGGGTTGGAAAAACGCGAACGCGGCATTGCGGACATATCGCTCCGTATCCGGCGATTTGATGAACCGGGAGACATCCTCCGCGGTCGGAGCTGCAATCAGGCTTTGCCGTTCGTCCTCGCTGCCCGCGTGGCGCAATTCCGTCCAAGCTTCAAGAAAAGTGGATGAAACGGGCAGGTGCGCCTTTTTGTATGCCAGAGCCGCCAGCGCATGCCGGGCAGACAAGTCCAGCCGAGTGGCGTCCTCGGAAATCCATTCCTCGAACCGATCCGCGTAGAGTTGTTCGATATACTGGGTAATCTGAGCCAACCGCAGATTGCGCCGGTCCTCGTCGGCGGGATGCCCCGCCATCTTGGCCACCAGTGCGGCGGCGGTGGTGATTTGCAGATTCGTCAGCGGCGCGCCCTGGGTATCGAGGTAATTCAGACAAAGATCGCCGTCCGGCTGGATGACAATCGGCGTGGCCCCCTGCGCTTGGGACCAGATTCCATACGAAAGCCCCTCTTCGACAATCAGAGTGAAGTCGTAATACGGATCGGTCTGCGAGAGCAGGTCCGACATGAAGGCCGATTTGCCCGCCCGCGTCATGCCGAGCAAAACCGCGAGTTGCGGTGTGCCGGACAGGAAATTCCGAACCCCGATCAGATTGCGGTTGCTGCCATCGTAAAGGGCCTCGGCCCCAGCGAGATGTCCGGTGAATGTGGAGGAAAATGGCAACATGTCCGCCAGCCATTCATCAAGGCCGCTGTCGGCGTGGTGGGTGTATTTCCCCCAGACCCAGCCCGGCCATGTCTGAAACCAGATATTCTTGGTCGTGGCCGCCGAGGAAACATTGCTCGTCCAGCATTGGGCGTCTTCCATCTGACCGAAGGCGGTTTCGATTTGCCGGGTCTTGGAAATCAGCCCGTCCTCGGTCGCGTCCCAAACGTGAACCACATAATCGTAAAGGAGCGGAACCACGTCGCCCTGCGCGAGGTTCTTGATGCGCTGTTCCTTGACCTCTTTTGAGGTGAGGAGCGAATGCTTGCCCTCGGCGGCGTAGTCACCCCGCACACGCTCCAGGGACTTTTCCGCCTTGGTGATCTCTTTGCGGATATTCTGCGGATACAGATTGACCGTGATCGCATAGTCCAAAAACGGGAGCGACGTGATCGCCCAGAAAATCCCGCGCCGCGTCCGCTGCGGGCGGCGTTTCAGGATGATCAGGTTGTGGAAAAAGCCATCGGCAAAGAATCCGAATGTCTTTCCGGCCTGCACCCCTTGGTGCCAGCAGTTTTGATGAATGGTTTCCTCTTCCCGGAACTGGCCAATGGGATCGTAATTGTCGCGCCGGAGATACGAGGGATTGAAGAACGTCGAATAGTAGCGGAACAAATCCGCTGTGGGCATGGACGTGATCCGGCAGCCATGCGGCTCGAACAAGGAAGAAATGACCCGTCCATGTTGCTCAAAACCCTCATCGTATTGTGCCAGGATGCGCCGGTGATGTTCATCCAAGACCGCCTTGCTCGCACCAGCCGGTGGATTCGCCGCGATACGCTTGGACAGAAATAGAACGAGTTTCTCCCGACGAAGCTGCCCAGATTGCATCGCTTTCCAATATCGGTTGAACCGCTCGTTCCGGCTGATCGCCGCCCATGAATCCGGCTCGCACCGCTCATCAGTGACGGATTTGTAAGCCGTCAGCTCGTCCCGGTAATTGGAGTCCACCGACCAGCGGATTTGTGCGCGGGTGGATTCGTCCAAGGTGTGGAGGAACTGCCGCACCGATGAATAAAACGCATCAAGCGAATGTTCGCTGGCATGTCGGAGATCCGGCACGTCGAGCACAAAGCCCTTGGTGACGAATCCACGCTTGTCGAGGTCGTTCCAGATGATGAGGTCGTGAGAAAACCAGCCGTTAGGTGCTTGCATGGGATAAAGGATTGCGGGGTTGTTGGGCGGGCGGCATCCATCCGGAGCCGCTCGCGAGGGTTTCGAGCAAATCCGTGTCGAAGGATTTCGGTTTACCCTGACGGAGTGTGAAGACGTATCCGGTGATCAGAGCAAATGGCATGACGCCCAGACCGATGCTGATCGCGGGGGGATGATGCCGCGTGAGCATCATGACGAGCCCGATGCTGAGGAGGAGTCCCGCGAGCATGAACAGGATGTTCACGCCCTCGATTCCCCAGATTTTGCCATCGCTGTCGTCTCCGGCGTGGGTCGGAATCATTACCGTGAAACGCTGATGGTCGGCATTCCGCCCGCGGTGAAGAGAGCTTCGGCGATCAGGACGGCCAGCCCGAGGAGGAGCCCGCCGACAATCGACATCTTGCCCATGTCCGCGTTGCCGGTGCGGACCTGCCATCCGCCATGGGCGATGACGACGACCGCGATGATGAAGAGGAACTTTGCAATGATTCCGAGACCTTCGGAAAGTGCGCCGTCCAGTGATGCTTGTGCAATGAGTAGTGTTTTCATACGCCAGCCATCCTGACCGTAAAATCGAGAACCCCTGCTCCGAGTTGGGAGCAACTTAACAACCCGAAAATGAAGGACCCGTAACGCGAGGCTTTCGACATGCTGATGGCCTCGTAGAGCCGTTTCGCACTGCGGATGAAATCGGGATAAAGCTCCTCCATCGCGACGCCAAGGGCGCGTGAAAGAAAGATCAGATCATCGTCGGAAATCCAGACCAGCCGGGACTCGATTTTTGAGACCTTTGCACGGGTGGCATTTTCCATCCCGAGAAGTTGGAGTTTGATGGCGAAGTCGTTCTGCGACCATTCCCGCTGATTGCGGAGCCTGCGAACCTGTGGACCAATGACATTAAAATGCTTCATGGCCAGAAACCATGCTGAAGCATTTCGCCCGTTCAGTGAGCCTGTGACGAACCCGTCAAAGTCGGTGACGAAGCGGGCTTTTAGAGAATCTCGTCACACTTGATTTCTGAGCCGAAGGGCTTTCCGGAGGAGTGCCGTTGCCACACGCCCGAGGGGAATCGGTTTTGGAAAACCCGCCATTTCGAGCACAGATTTATCACGATCTTCCATGACGAGATTCCCGACGAAATTGAGGTTAACAATCAGCGAACGATCAAGTCGCAGGAAGAGCGTTTCGGGCAACACCTTTTCCCAGTGATTCATTTTTCGGCGAAGAAACTCCTTGCTGCCATTGGCAAGATAAATGCGGGTGTAATTCTCCTGTGCTTCGATCCCGCTGATCTGTGAGACGAACACCACATGCATCCGGGAGTCAGATTTCATGACAATCCTGTCGTCCTCGCGGAGCTTCTGCGGATTGGTTGGCGGCGGCTTGTGGACGATACGTTCCAAGGCCTGAGCGAGCCGGTCGGCTCGAACGGGTTTGAGAAGATAGTCAATGGCATTCACGTCAAACGCCCTGATGGCAAAGGCGTCAAATGCTGTCACAAAAATAATCGTGGGGAGGGGTTCGAGTTTTGGCAGAAGCGAAAACCCGTCTCCATCAGGCATCTGAACATCCAAGAAAATCAGGTCCGGGCGGAGGTCGGCATACAGGGAAGCTGCGGTGGCAACGGAATTGGCTTCTCCGACGATTTTTATTTGGGGATGGGCGGAAAGTATGTCGCCAAGAAACTCCCGTGCGGGTGCTTCGTCATCAACAATCATGGTTCGCAACACGAGAGCACTCATGGGCTGATTCCAATTTTGACCGTTACCCAGCCGTCTTCCGCTTTCATGTCGATGTGGTGCCGGGCGGGATACAGTAGGGCCATCCGTTTGCGAACATTTCCGAGGCCAATGCCTCCAAACTTCCGAGAATCCTCTTCCTCGACCCATGTTCCTGAATTGGCTACCTCAACAATCAGGGAACCTGAGGGGGTTCGCGACACTTGCATCCGAATCCGCAATGGTTTCGGTGAAGTTTTTCTGCCGTAGCCTACGGCATTTTCGACCAACGGTTGAAGCAAGATGCCCGGAACCGGAAATTCCCGTGCAGCAGCATCGATTCGACACTCAATTTCGATATCATCCCGGAAACGCGCTTTCTCAACGGCCAGGTAGGCAACGATGGCATCGTATTCCTCCCCGATAGGGACGAAGCTCTTGTCGCGGTGAGATAGGGAAAAACTCAGGAAATCAGAAAGAGCCTGGACGACTGGGCGGAGGGCTTCGGGAGATCGCGTCAACCCCGCTTGGATCGTGGTCAGCGCGTTGAAGAGGAAATGGGGATTCATCTGAGCGCGGAGCATCTGAAGTTCCGCCTCTTTGCCAGCAG
>Ga0247831_1001939_pt1 | contig 35908 bp, 28 predicted proteins | sample LaCruzMarch2015__9_FD_192406 | JGI IMG/M metagenome (GOLD analysis project Ga0247831, IMG submission 192406) | Freshwater microbial communities from meromictic Lake La Cruz, Castile-La Mancha, Spain - LaCruzMarch2015_1m | ecosystem: Environmental > Aquatic > Freshwater > Lake | place: Spain...
AAGCTTGCAACAGTTGGTGGAAATTGGAGCTCATTAGTTAAACAAAATACCTATCCAAGTTGGAAGCCAGGAATTCAATTTGATTACTTGCTTAGCAAAAAAGAGGATCTAGCCAAATTTGAAGCGGTAGCCTTACCAAGTATTTCAAATCTGCAACTCTCTGACCATATACCGATCGGTGCGGAGATTAGTTTTAATTAATTAAGTCTGAAGCAATCTGCGGAATCGCACGGGTAGGTTTTGGTAATTAGATTTTAGGAGATCTGCGCAATTCCGGAGAAAAGTTTTAATTAATTGACTTTCAAGCAATCTGCGGAATGGCAGAGATAATCTCAATTAACTCGGCTTCATTCATTAAATCAGCGGGGCGGATCGTCTCATTCTGTGCGACATAATGAAAGGCGGCGCTAATATTTGAAAGCTCTAGATTATTTAATTTTGCAAAGGCTAATCGATACATCGCAAGCTGAAGAGCTGCCACAGATAAATCCTCACCGCTTTTAACCTTGCCAGTTTTCCAATCAACTACCTCAAACTTTCCAGGAGATATCTCATAAACCGCATCGATTCGACCGCGAACAACAACGCCGGAAATTACAGTTTCAAAACCAACCTCTACTCCAACTGGTTTGCGATTACCCCAATCACTGGCCTGCCAAGCTTTTTGTAACTCTTGAATAGGAGCGTCCGGTTCGGCCAAACTGCCTTCGTCAGCACCATAGAAAATCTCATTCATCGATTGCAACGGCTCACTCTTAAAGTACTGCTCTAGCCAAAGGTGGAACTGTGTACCACGGCGGGCGTACTTATCAATGTGATTTGGCATTGGACGGCGCAATCGAAGTGCTAGCTCATTTGGATCTAATTTTAAATACAGCAAGGTTGAAACAGATAAGCGAGATGGCAAAAGAACATTAGTGATATCAGATCTGTTTTTTAACTCACTTACTATCGCTTGTAGATCACTCAAAATACTTTGATCTTCAAATGCATTAAGTGCATGATTATCAATTTCACCTTGAGAGAAGGCGGTTACTGATTGAAGTAACTGTGCCTGCTGCCTTACTTGAGCCGCCTTTACCTCATACCTGGAATCAACATCGGGCCAATTTGCAGTAATTGGATTTTCAATCAGCGGATTTTTACCATCTGGAATTGGAGTATCGGTTAAAACTGTAGCACCAGCGATATCTGGCAGATGTTGCGCACAGATCATGTACAAGCTGCTTGGAGCGACTGCATTCTCACCATTTCTAAAGTGTGATGTAGAGAGAAATAAGCCATGTTTAGCACGAGTAAATGCAACATAAGCCAGGCGCATCTCTTCAATTGATTTACGCGCTTTCCACTCATCATTAAATCTCTCAAGAGCATCCTTTAAATTTTTATTGGTTGAGAGATTTGCAAAATTTATACTTGGCAGTTGTGAGAAATCACCACGCATGCTTACTGGAATAGATCCGGCATTTTTAATCCAACTATCTGATTTGCGCCCAGTATTAGGAAAATTGCGCTCTGCTAATCCAGGTACAGCAACAAAATCCCATTCTGCACCCTTGGCCGCATGCACCGTTAAAATCTGAACTGCATCACTTCGAACATCAACCTCAGCTGGCTTCAATCCCCCTTCAGCATCCCCGGCGATCTTTAACCATTGTAGGAATCCAGTTAAGGTGCCGCCATTTTTTTGAAACTTTTGAGCCTCATCTAAAAAGCGATCTAAATCCTTTCTACCATCTTTCCAGCCACTTCGCAGTAGCACCTCGGTATCTAAGAAAAGGAATTGTTCTGCTGCTAGTAATGCATCGGTAATAGAGCCAGATAATGATCTTCGTATCTGACGAATATCTATTGCAAATTGACGTAATCGAGTTAAGGCAACCTCACTTAACTCAGGAGTTGCTGTGTAATGCTTTAACTCCTTTGGTGTCAGAGTTATCAATAACTCAAGTGATTCGATAATCGAACCAGCCGCAAACTCATCAGCGGTAGCAACCTGCACTTGATCAGTAGTTAATGCATCTGCTAACTGCTTGCCTCGAGAGTTATCATTTTCATTTGCATACTTTCTGGTAAAGGCACCGAGTGCCATTAAATCTCGGGGACCGAGTGCTAGATGCGGACCGGTAAGCAGACGCATTAGCGCAGTTCCAGAATCTGGCATGGTTAATGTACGCAGCAATGCGATGATATCTGCCACCTCAGGGATATGGACTAATCCACCAACACCAAGAACATCGGTTGGAATATTTTTATCTCGTAACGCACTTTGAATTGCATCAATTTGAGTACGAGCTCGGACCAATACTGCAAAGGTTGAACGCTCTGCCTCTGGCTTTTGCAATCGAGTTGGATCAAACCAATACTTTGCAAAGTAATCTGCAATAGCTTGCGCTTCCTGGCTTTGCGTTTCATAGATGCCGCAAATTACCTCACCACTTTGTGCGAGTTTGCTTGCCCGCAACTTCTCTACACTTTTTGCATTAGCCGCCGCTGATTTTGATATGCCAGCTGTTGGTGCCAAATTGGCGGTATCTTGCGCAATTTGATCGATCATTACATTTGCAATCTCGAGGATTGATTTATCATTACGGAAGGTAGTTAAAAGGGTGTAGCGAGTAGCATCTGAATTAAATGATTTACCAAAGGTATCTAAAGTCTCTGAGCTAGCGCTGCGCCAACCATAAATAGCTTGGTTTGGATCACCAACTGCAGTTACTGGATGATTATTTCCAAATAAACCAGATAAGAAGTTGATCTGGTTAAAGGAGGTATCTTGATACTCATCCAATAAAACCACCTTGTACTTGGCGCGTTCTAATAAACCAATATCATCATTGTGAATTGATTTTGATTGAGTAACTAATTGTGCTGCCATCGACATGTGATCATTAAAGGTTAATAAACCTTGCTCGCGCCGACGATCATCAAAGGCTGTAACAATTGGCAGAATTGCTAATCGTTGCTCTAGCTCAGCCTTAAACTCATTTACTGGAATTGTTGCCTTATCTGTTAACTGAGCTAATTGATCAAGAAGTTTGTCGGTGTACTCTGAAATATCACTGGCGCTCTTATTATTCTCTGCTAACTGGGTGGATAGATCCATTACCTCTTCAACAACTGATTTTGGTGAGCCATTAATTTGTAAATCACCACCAGCAAATCTAGATACCTCTTCATATGCGATCTGCCACGCCGCTGCCTCACCGATTGGATCAGCTGCTGCATCAACACCAATTCGAATTGCATGGTCGGCTAATACCCGACCAGCGTATGAGTGATAGGTAGAAACAGTTAAATCAGATTCATCTAGTAAATCTGGCAGTAAGCCAGCTGCCTTTAATTGGCGCAGTCGCTTGCGAACACGTTTAGCTAAATCACCAGCTGATTTACGGGTAAAGGTTAAGCCCAGTAATTGATCTGGTGTAATTAATTTATTTGCTACTAAGTACAAGACTCGTTGACTCATAGTCTCGGTTTTGCCAGAGCCAGCGCCCGCAATTACAACTGCCGGTGCAAGGGGTGCTTCAATAATTGGTATTTGCTCATCTGAAGGTGCAATAAATGATGGATCTACCCCTTGAATTTTCTTAGCGATCTCTTTGGCTGAAATCATTCAATCACCCGCCGACCTTGTGGCTGAATCGGACAAGCTAATTTAAGTGAACATGATCGACATCGCTCATTAATCTTTGCGGTAAAGATGCCAGCGCTCATTCCAGTCGCTGAAGCGGCTAATTCGCTGCGCACTAAATCTGCATCAATCTGATCTTGTTGGCGAGTTGAGGCGCTTTTGGTCTTTTGATCTCCGACAAAAAGAAGTTCAGCCCCTGCCACCTGATTGCTTTCAAGCTTTGGTTCAAAACCATTTTCTACTACCGCTAATTGATATACCTGCAACTGTTTATTTTTCTTAGCATCCTCAACCGATATTGCACTTTGTCCAGTTTTTAAATCAACAATATAAAATTTACTCTCGGCGGTAAGTTCGAGGCGATCTATTGAGCCAGTTACCTTTGCGCTGCCTAGGGTAAACTCAAATCGTCGTTCAACATCTACTAACTTATTTTTATTGCTGATCTGCCAGATAAAAAATTTGTGTAACATAGTTGAGGCGCGGCGATACTCGTAATCCTTGATCCAACCCTGGTTCATATCAATTAATGACCAAGCACCCTTTAGTCGATCTTGCAGTTGATCAACGGTAAGTTTTGGGTCCTCTTTAAATTGTGCGGCTAGTACATGGATCGCACTTCCTAAAACCTGAGCGGTTGAATCACTGTCTCGACCACCGCTGCGCTCGAGCATCCACTTAACACCACATTGATCAAAGCTTTCTAGATAACTTGGTGAGATTCGTAGCTGTTCATCGCCTTGCACAACTGGCGAATGATCTGAGATTGCCAGCGTGCCTAGCCAATTTTTTGGATCAGCGCTGCGTGCACCATTTTCAGCAAGTGTTTTTAAAGCACGAGCTGCAAATTGTTGTTGAGATGGATCATCACTTTTACTAAGAATTTTTCGAAGCTCGGCGATAAGCGCGGTTTGGGTGATTGCACGCTGTGGTGCTGTGAACTCGATATCTTCACCAGCAAATTTAATAAAGTAACGTGATGGCTCATTATCCTCCTGCTGCACCGCAGTAATTAATAATTTATCGGTAGCTCTGGTGGTTGCAACATTTAATAATCGACCCTCATCCTCGAGTAATCCACTGGCAGAGATCGCATCTAATGCTTGTGGGTTACTGATGCCATGTCGAAAAATTTCAACTAATCGCTCGCTGCCTAATAGGGAGCCACGCTGTTTTAAATTTGGCCAAACCCCTTCCTGCATTCCTGCTAAAGCAACAAACTGCCACTGTTGGCCCTTTGCGCTGTGAACAGTTAAAACCTTTACTACCTCATTGCGTTGGGCGGTGGCGGTAATCGCATCACTTAATATCTTCTCGCCAAGTAATTGATTAATAAACAATTGTGGTTTTGCGCCGGGCATCCGTTCATTAAATCTGCGGGCGACCTCAAATAATTGAATCACCGCATCAAGATTTGCATCGGCAATAGCGCCATTCATGCCGCCAGAAAGTGCTGCATTTCGCCAACTTTCAGGGATTTGCTCGCCCTCGTAATTTTTTGCATTGCTCCAGATTGCCCAAAGCAAATCGGAGATATCACCCTTATCTTTCAAGGATTTATTTGCGCTGGCAATCAAATCATTTATTCTCTTTAAGGAGGTTGCCTGCTCCCACGGTATGGCGATACTTGGTGCGGTAAGTGCATCTAAAATTAACTCAGTTGAACTTTTAGCATCCTCACCATTATTAGATCGCTCCGCCTTTGATAAGGCGATCCGCATCTGTCTGATTGCGATCGCATCTGCGCCAGCAAATGGTGATTGCAGTAACTCGCTAATTTGATCCCAATTTGCTGGTATTAACTGAATCTGCTTCAACGCTATTTGCGCAATTGTTAAAATTGGTTTTATCGCTGGATTATCAGCTAAAGATAAGGCCATTGCATCTATTTCAACCGGCACATTATTAACTGCAAATGCGCGTTGTAGTGCGCTGACCTGTGATCCAGGAGAGCGCAAGATAACCGCCATCTGCGACCAAGGTAGATTCTCCTTTAGATGTGCGGTACGAAATTGATGAGCGATGTAATTTGCTTCCTCAGCTGCGCTGCTTAACTTTGCCACCTGGCGTGAAGTAGGTTTACGAAATACCTGATCTAGATTTACCTTATTTGTTACACCCATTTTTTCAAGATCTGCAAGCAGATTCTCGGGATCGGCGCCACGAAATCGCCCTACCGCAGAGTTTGGATCGGCAAAAATATGAAGCTCGGGGCCAGCAAGTAATTCAAGTAATTTGCGCTGACCTCGATCTGACTCTTGAAACTCATCTACATAAATAATTGGAAATAAATTCTTATACCTTTCTTGCAACTGTGGATTTTTCTCTAACTTCTCACTAGCTGCAATGATGATCTCGCTGGGATCAATTCGGTTTAATGAGATGGTAGTTGTTGTATTTCGCAGCGCTACGGCGCCTTGATATCTGCTCCAGAATTTACAGATCGCCGGCCAGTACTTTTGACCATACTTATCGGCAAATTTAATTAATTCATCAGGGGATGAGCCACGCTCGGTAGCACGGCCAATAAAATCTCGTAACTCTTTGGCAAATCCTCTGGTGGAAAGGGCGGCAACTAACTCGGCTGGCCAATCAGTTGAACCTGGTTGCTCTCGCTCCTTTTGCGCATCAATTAACAGTAATTGGCGAATCTCAGCATCTTGTTCAGCGCCTGAAAGCAGAACATACTTTTGCTCGCTCTCATTTAGAATCAAAAAGGCAATGGAGTGAAATGTTCGAGCAATTGGCTCATTAACAATATGGCGCTTTGGATTTGCCGTTGCAATTAAATCCCGTAACTTGCTGGCACTTTCGCGGCCATATGTAATGGCCAATATTGTATTTGGATCACATCCCTGATCGATTCGATCAGATATTGCACTAATTAAAGTTGTAGTTTTGCCGCTACCTGCTGCGCCAGTAATCAATAATGGTGAGTTGCGATGTTTGATTACCTGAATTTGTGATTCGGTGAAATCTACAGATTCACTCTTTACTGTTGTTGCTCGCACCAAATTCAGCTTCGCTGATTTTGGTTTGATATTTTGAGTTTGGGCCACGCCCTAATTTAACTCGTTGACACCGACAAGGAGCGGCTTTTGGTAGTGATTACGCGTTCTCGTTTGCTCGCTTATTTTTTGAGGTTAAGCGGGCACGAGTAGAGCCATCCAAAATCACCTTGCGAATTCGAACAACTGCAGGAGTTACCTCGACACACTCATCTTCACGACAAAACTCGAGCGCACCCTCCATATTTAACTTCTTAGCTGGAATTAATCGCTCTGCTTCATCAGTTCCTGATGCACGCATATTTGTTAATTTCTTTTCGCGAACACAGTTAACATCCATATCCTCTGAACGTGAATTCTCACCAATCACCATGCCCTCATAAACCTCATCACCTGGTTCAACAAATATTGAGCCACGATCTTGAGTTCCGTAAAGTGCGTAACTAGTAACAGTTCCCATTCGATCTGAAACTAATGAACCAGTTGAACGGGTGCGAAGCTCGCCATGCCAAGCCTCGTATCCATCAAATACATGGTGAAGTAATCCAGTTCCGCGAGTTTCAGTTAAGAACTCTGTTCTAAATCCAATTAAGCCACGGGATGGAACGCGGTAATCCAAACGAATCCAGCCAGCGCCATGGTTAACCATTTGTTCCATGCGCCCCTTACGAAGTGCCATTAACTGGGTAATAACTCCTAAGTAATCCTCGGGTGCATCAATAGATAAACGCTCCATCGGTTCATGTAATTTGCCATCAACTAATTTGGTAACAACCTGTGGCTTACCAACTGTTAACTCAAAACCTTCACGCTTCATAATCTCAACTAGGACTGCAAGTTGCAGCTCTCCGCGTCCTTGCACCTCCCAGGTATCTGGGCGCTCGGTATTTAATATGCGAAGTGAAACATTTCCAACTAGTTCTGCATCTAATCTATTTTTAACTTGGCGGGCGGTTAATTTGTTTCCGCTCTTGCCAGCTAGTGGTGATGTGTTAATACCAATTGTCATCGAAATGCTTGGCTCATCAACGGTGATTAATGGCAATGCATGTGGATTTTCTAGATCAGCTAATGTCTCGCCCAAAGTAATTGTTTCAATACCAGCAACCGCAATGATGTCGCCCGGATGTGCTTCGAGTGCTGGCACACGTTCTAGCGCTTCGGTAATCAATAACTCTGAGATCTTTACTCGCTCAGTTGTGCCATCAGTTTTAATCCAAGTAACTGATTGACCCTTCTTAATTACACCTTCGCGAACTCGACATAGTGCAAGACGACCTAAGAATGGTGATGAGTCAAGGTTTGTCACATGTGCTTGAAGCGGTGCACCCTCGTGATAAGTAGGTGCTGGAATTGCAGAGAAGATAGTTTCAAATAACTCATCTAAATTCTCTTTATCTGGCATGCCACCATCTTCTGGGCGATTTCTAGAAGCTCTTCCCGCTTTGGCAGATGCGTAAACAATTGGGAACTCAATCTGTTCCTCATTTGCATCAAGATCTAAAAACAATCCGTACGCCTCGTCGACAACTTCAGCGATTCGAGAGTCAGGGCGATCTACCTTATTAATTAACAAAATAACTGGCAGATTCTTCTGTAACGCTTTGCGTAATACGAAACGAGTTTGTGGAAGTGGGCCCTCTGAGGCATCAACTAACAAGATAACGCCATCGACCATTTCTAGTCCACGTTCTACCTCGCCACCGAAATCTGCGTGGCCTGGTGTATCAATAATATTTACAATTGTGTCACCACGTTTTACTGCAGTATTTTTCGCAAGAATTGTGATTCCCTTTTCGCGCTCTAGATCCATTGAATCCATCATGCGATCGGTGCCCTCATCCTGCTTTTTGTGAGCAGCAAATGCACCAGATTGCCAGAGCATGGCATCAACCAAGGTTGTCTTGCCATGATCTACGTGCGCAATAATTGCAACGTTACGTAGGTTGTCACGCTTCTTTAATTCAAGACCATCTAAGTGTGGTTGTCGTTTTGATACTGGTTTATTAGACATTGAATCTGAACTCCACTACATCGCCATCAGCCATTACGTAATCTTTGCCTTCCATTCGCACCTTGCCATTGGCGCGGGCTTGCACCATTGATCCGGCAGAAACTAGATCATCAAATGCAACAATCTCTGCCTTGATAAATCCTTTTTGAAAATCTGTGTGAATTACACCAGCCGCAGCTGGAGCGGTATCACCTTTATGAATCGTCCACGCTCTGGCCTCTTTTGGCCCAGCGGTGAGATATGTCTGTAATCCTAATGTATTAAATCCAACTCTTGCTAATGTAGTAAGTCCTGGCTCATCTAATCCGATTGATTTCAACAATTCCAGCGCATCTGCTTCATCTAAATCAGCTAATTCCGCCTCAGTTTTTGCATCTAGGAAAATTGCCTCAGCCGGTTTCACAAGTGCTGCTAACTCTGATCGAAGAGTGTTATCACCAAGCTCCGCAGCATCAACATTAAAGACATATAAAAATGGCTTTGCAGTTAGTAAGTGAAGCTCTGCAATTGCAGCTAGATCAACCTTGGTGCCTCGAAGTAATTGGCCTTGATTTAAAATCTCTTGCGCAGCTTTTGCCGCTGCCAGTACCGGCACCTTCTCTTTAACAGTTCGAACCTCTTTTTCTAATCGAGGAATCACCTTCTCTAAAGTTTGTAGATCAGCTAAACAAAGTTCAGTGTTAATGGTTTCCATATCTTTTTTCGGATCAACATTGCCATCTACGTGAACAACATCGCCATCTTTAAATACTCGTATAACTTGGCAGATCGCATCGGTCTCGCGGATATTTGATAAAAACTTATTTCCTAGGCCAGCACCTTCAGATGCACCTTTTACAATTCCAGCAATATCTACAAACGAAACAACAGCTGGCAGAATTTTTTCAGAGGCAAAGATCTTCGCTAATTCAGCAAGGCGGGCATCGGGAACACCTACAACTCCGACATTGGGTTCAATTGTGGCGAATGGGTAATTGGCGGCCAAAACATTGTTTTTAGTTAATGCGTTAAAAAGGGTGGATTTACCCACATTTGGCAGTCCGACGATTCCGATTGAAAGGCTCACAAGGGGTAGAGCCTAGATCATTTCAGCTTAGATTAAGAATTTAAGCGGTTTTGTCAGTTGGTACTGCCAAGATAGGCGCATGTCCGGCTCATTAATTACCGTAATCGCCTTACTAATCGGCTTAGCCCTTGGTTTTATTATCGGAAATTTAATTTCAAAAAATAAAAGTAATGATGGTGCAGATTCCGCACTCCTTGCTGATTACAAAAGCCAACTTGAAGCTGAGCGTGGCAAAACTGAAAACTCAATTAAATTAACCGCCGAACTAAGCGCAATGAAAGAGACAGTTCAAAAATTATCTCAACAATCAAATGAGGCAAACCGAATTCGCACTGAAGCAGAGGCAAAGCTAGAGACCACAATAAATGAGATGCGTCGGGCCTCTGAATCAATCTTTGATGAGACTAAAAAAATTGCTGGTGCATTATCCAGCAGCCAAACACGTGGCAAATTTGGTGAAGCGCAGTTAGAGCTTTTACTGCAAGGCGCTGGGCTTCGTGATGGCCACGAGTACGCCCGACAAAAATCAACAACCGATGCAGATTCATCCGGCATTCCAGATATCACTGTAAAGATGCCAGGTGGCTCCACCATATTTATTGATTCAAAATTTCCATTTGATCGATTCCTCGAAGCTTTTGGCACCGAGGTACAAAGCGAACGTGATGAGTTCTTACTTCTTCACACTAAGGATTTACTCAAGCATGTCGAGGCGCTCGCCAAACGGGGCTACCACAAATCACAGGGCTCCCCTGATTTTGTAATTTTATTTGTTCCCTTTGAAACACTTTTATCAGAGGCGCTACGCATGGATCCAAACTTTTTAGAGAAGGCCTTCAAGTTAAATGTAACTGTCGCTACACCAACCTCGATGATGGCCTTACTTCGCACAATCGGAAATATCTTCTCCAGAAATAAATTGGCTGAAAATGCAGATGAGATTCAAAAGGTGGCTGGCACCTTCTTAAAAAATATCACCTTGTTGCACAGCAAAATCGTTGCCGTGGGTAAGGCGATCTCCTCCACCTCAAAGGCGTACGAAGATTTAATTCCAACCGCTGAAAAAACAGTACTCAGTCCAGCACGTCGTATTCACAACTTAGGTGTAACCGGGGATAAAGATAAATTAGCAATCGAATACCCCGAGCCGCCAGGTTCAGTTCGTGAGTTAAAATCAATTCAAGGTGATGATGATTTTATTGAGGTAGAAGAGATTGAGAGTTTAAATGAGTAATCTGCAGCTTAATAAGCCAATTAAAGGTCCAGGCTTAACTAAAGCTGGCGTAGCGGTTTTACAATTTCTAGTAATTTTTTTCTTTGCAGCAATTGAAATGATCTTCCGCAGCTCTTACGGAATTATCACTGGTCTTGCGCTTTGGATCGCCTTCTTTGGTGGCATCTACCTTGGCCGCAACGGAACCGCATATGTAAATGCGGTAGCAGCGCCCATCTCATTACTGATCTCCTCCATAATTTTGATGCCCACATTGGGTGGCGGCTCATTACAGCCAAGTAAGTTTTTATTGGATTTAGTCGCGGGTCTAGCTGCAGTCGCCTTTTATCTATTAAGCGGCGCGGCAATAGCTTGGTTAATCTGGTTTAAAAAAGAGAGAGTTAAAAACAAAAACTTACTTGCCAGCGGCCTTTAAATCCTTACGCAGTTCAGGTGGCATTGCAAAAAGTAGGTGTTCCTCCATGGCGGTAATTACTTGAACATCGCCAAACCCTCTTGCGGCTAACCACTTCAATAACTCATCTACTAAAATTTCAGGGACTGAAGCACCACTTGAAACACCAATTGTTTTAACTCCATCTAACCACCGCTCATCAACCTCATCTGCAAAATCAACTAGGTAGGCTGCCTTTGCGCCATACTCAAGTGAAACCTCGACCAGCCGCACCGAGTTAGAGGAGTTTGTTGATCCAACAATTATTACTAAATCTGCTTTTGGTGCAATCTGTTTAATTGCAACCTGTCGGTTTTGTGTTGCATAACAAATATCATCACTTGGTGGATCCATTAAATTTGGAAAACGTTTACGTAGCGCTGCTACAGTTTGAAGAGTTTCATCCACACTTAATGTAGTTTGAGAGAGCCAAGCAACCTTGTTCTCATCTCGCACCTTGATATTAGGAATGCTATCTATGCCATCAACCAGAATTACATGATCTGGCGCTTCACCAGCAGTTCCTTCAACCTCTTCATGTCCTTCATGACCAATTAACAAGATGTCTAAATCATCCTGCGCAAATCGCTTAACCTCATTGTGTACCTTGGTTACAAGTGGACAGGTTGCATCAATTGTTTTTAAAGAGCGTTCAGCCGCAATCCGATGAACCTCAGGGGAAACACCATGTGCTGAAAAAACTACCGTCTTACCCTCTGGCACCTGATCAGTTTCATCAACAAAAATCGCACCACGCTTCTCTAGAGTTGCGACCACATGTTTGTTGTGAACAATCTGCTTACGAACATATACCGGGGCGCCGTAAAGATCTAAAGCTTTTTCAACTGCAACCACAGCGCGATCTACACCTGCGCAGTAGCCACGGGGTGCGGCAAGTAATACTTTTTTACCGGTATCAACGCTCATGGGTAGATCCTAATAGATCCACAAACCAGTAGATTTGGCTTATGGCCGAATCAGAGTTTACCTATGAGGATCTGCTGCCAATCGGGCCAGATAAGACCGAATACCGCAAATTATCAAGTGAGGGAGTCTCGACCTTTACCGCTGATGGTAAGGCTTTTTTAAAGGTAACACCTGAGGCGATCGCCAATTTAACTGAGGTAGCAATACATGACATCTCTCACTACCTGCGTGGGGCACATCTGCAGCAATTACAAAATATTTTAACCGACCCAGAGAGTTCACCCAATGATCGATTTGTTGCATTAGATCTATTAAAAAATGCAAACATCGCAGCTGGTGGAGTTCTGCCAATGTGTCAGGACACCGGTACTGCAATTGTGATGGGCAAAAAGGGTCAACAGGTTTTAACATCTGAGAAGGATGAGATCTCAATTTCAAAAGGTGTATACAACGCCTACACAAAACTTAATCTTCGTTACTCACAATTGGCTCCGGTAACTACTTGGGATGAGAAAAACACAGGCAATAACCTGCCAGCACAAGTAGAGATTTACTCAGATTTTGATCATGCCGATGAGTACAACTTTCTCTTTATTGCCAAAGGCGGCGGAAGTGCCAATAAATCATTTTTATACCAAGAGACCAAAGCTGTTTTAAATCCAGAGAGATTTATAAATTGGCTAGATGAAAAATTACGTTCACTAGGAACCTCTGCTTGTCCGCCATATCACTTAGTAATTGTCATCGGTGGAACCAGTGCTGAGCACACACTTAAAACTGCAAAGCTAGCCAGCACTAAGTACTTGGACTCATTACCAACCTCAGGTGATGCCAAAACTGGTCGAGGATTTCGCGATCTGCAACTTGAGGAAGAGGTTTTAAAGTTAAGTAGAAATATTGGTATTGGCGCACAGTTTGGTGGTAAGTACTTTTGTCATGATGTTCGAGTTGTGCGATTGCCCAGACATGGCGCATCTTTACCAATTGCAATTGCGGTCTCATGCTCTGCAGATCGACAGGCACGGGCCAAGATCACTAAAGATGGCGTCTTTATTGAGAAATTAGAGACTGAACCAGCACACTTTCTGCCAGCAGCCTTAGATCAAGATTTATCAGATCATGAGGTAAAGATAGATTTATCTAAGCCGATGAAAGAAATTTTGGCGGAGTTATCTAAGCATCCAGCTAAGACTCGAGTCTCATTAACTGGCACATTAGTTGTTGCTCGAGATTTGGCACATTCAAAGATTAAAGAGTTAATAGATGCTGGAAAACCAATGCCACAGTATCTAAAGGATTACGCCGTTTACTATGCAGGTCCTGCTAAAACTCCAACTGGATACGCATCTGGCTCGTTTGGTCCAACTACTGCTGGCCGAATGGATTCATATGTTGAGCAATTTCAATCATTAGGTGGTTCGCTAATTATGTTGGCAAAGGGCAATCGTTCTTCAGCGGTTTCCGCTGCCTGTAAAAAGTATGGCGGCTTTTACCTAGGATCAATTGGTGGTCCAGCTGCCAGGTTGGCACAAGATTGCATCAAGAAGGTTGAAGTTCTTGATTATGAGGAGCTCGGTATGGAGGCAGTTTGGAAGATTGAGGTTGAAAATTTTCCAGCATTTATAATTATCGATGATAAAGGGAATGATTTTTACGCAGAAAGTAGAAAGCCGTTAATGATTGGCCAGAAGCCAAAGTAAAGATTGGTTAAAGATTAGTACCAGCGCGAGCGCTGAAACTTCTTATACGCCTTACAAGGTGTTTCATATCTAACTTCGATATACCTCAAGCCCCAAGAGATTTGGGTAACTGGGTTTGTGCGCCAATCAGTTCCAATTGATTCCATCTTTGTTGCAGGCAACGCCTGTGGAATTCCATGTGCACCTGAAGTTTTATTCCGTGCTTTATAACGCCAGTTGCTCTCTTTGGTCCAAAGCTTATTTAAGCAAGCAAATTGGTATGAACCCCATCCATACTTTGATTGCGCGATCGTTCTGGCAACCGCTCGGGCGCCATCTGGAACTCGGGCCATCTCTATCTGCCGAGAAGCGATGGAGACCAAGGCCATCTCATTGGCATTTACCGCCTTAACCGCATTAAGTTCAATGAGGGTCGGGGTATCTGGGTTTGGATCTACCGGCTCCTCAACAATTAATCCATCTGTTGTGATAGCTGCCTGAAAGGTATTTGGAATTGAGACTGAGGCGTTCATAGTGCCGGAGGCGTAGCTTGGCTCAACGGCAAAGAGGAAAAATGCCATTGCGGCAGCGGAGATTGAGAGCCGGCGGGCCCTGCTTATGCCAAGAAGGCGATCAAAACCCTTCATGCACTCCTCCTTTTCAACTCTCTTTATCTTTCTTTGTCTTTCTTTATCCTTCAAAAGCCTTTTTTCAGCTCTTGTCCGGGTTCAGAGTGGCAGTGGCGGGGGTGGTGGGCAACTTTAAAACCGCTCGTGGCGGAATTTTTATTAAATTCACAGTTTCAGCCATCCACAAAAGCGCAGGTCAGAAGGAGCGATGTCCACTTTGTCCTAAATGTCGTGAAGGGGTTTGCGAGGATCAACTACTGAAGTTAATCGGCTCCTCAAGTAGCTCAGTCACCAGAGCTGCGATCTGCGAGCGCTCGCTTCGAGTTAAGGTCACATGGGCGAAGAGTGGGTGTCCCTTCAAGGACTCGACCACCGCGACAACTCCATCATGGCGGCCTACCCGCAGGTTATCTCGCTGGGCAACATCATGGGTCAGGATCACTCGAGAGCCTTGGCCAATTCGCGATAGCACCGTCAGTAATACCCCGCGCTCTAACGATTGCGCCTCATCGACGATTACAAATGAGTCATGCAGAGAGCGGCCACGGATATGAGTCAGCGGCAGGACCTCAATTAAACCTCGTTCGATAATCTCATCAATCACCTGCTGGCTAACTAGCGAGCCCAAGGTATCAAATACCGCCTGGGCCCAAGGCGACATCTTCTCTCCTTCAGTTCCAGGAAGGTAACCAAGCTCTTGGCCGCCGACTGCATAAAGTGGTCGAAAAATTACAACCTTTTTATGGGCTCGTTTTTCCAAGACCATCTCTAATCCAGCGGCAAGAGCAAGTGCACTTTTACCAGTACCGGCCCTGCCACCAAGAGAGACAATTCCAACTTCAGGATCTAACAAGATATCAAGAGCAACTCTTTGTTCAGCACTTCTTCCATGTAAACCAAATGCACTTCGATCACCCCGAACTAACTTTAATTTTTTATCAGGAGTCACCCGTGCCAGTGCACTTCCTTTTTCAGAGTGTAAAACGACGCCGGTATGACATGGTGCACTCTTAGCAATCTCATGATCTGCTCGATCTGATTCATAAAGTGAATCAATTAAGTTACCACCAACACTCTCCTCGATCATTCCAGTCCAGCCGCTGGAGATTGCTAGCTCTGCTCGATACTCATCCGCTTCAACTCCAACGGAGGATGCCTTAACACGTAGCGGTAAATCTTTGGTTACTAATACAACTCTTCGACCATCACTCATCAAATTTTTTGCAATTGCTAATATCCGTGAATCATTTGAGCCATCACGCAAAAATCCTGCAGGTAAGGTTGAAGGATCTGAGTGATTTAACTCAACCGCTAATGTGCCACCCTCTTCATTAATTGCTAGCGGATGATCTAATCTGCCATTTTTTACACGTAAATCATCTAATGTGCGAAGCGCAGCTCGGGCAAAGTAACCAAGCTCTGGATGATCGCGCTTGCTCTCTAACTCACCAATTACCGTAATCGGAACAATTACCTCATGTTCAGCAAAACGAGAAAGTGCTACTGGATCCGCCAATAAAACACTGGTATCAATTACATAGGTGATCCGGCCTGGTACCGCCTTTATTCCAGCAGAGTTTTGGATTGACTTTAATGCAAAGGATTCACTAGCCAATATCTTTGATCCCAATTCTGTGTAATTGTGGTCGGTAGTTTGGAAGTGAGTAAACGGTAAATTATCTGGCGGTGAAAGTTAGGTAGACACGCAAACCTTAAAGGTTAAGTTTAGATAACTGAGTTAGAGGCCTAACCTACGGTGGCGCTGTGAGTAGGCCCTGAGCGCACGTAGAAAATCTACCTTTCTAAAATCTGGCCAATACGCCTCGCAAAAGTAGAACTCTGATTTAGCGCTCTGCCAAAGAAGAAATCCACCTAGCCGCTGCTCACCCGAGGTTCTAATCAATAGATCTGGATCTGGTAATCCAGCTGTGTAAAGAAATCTCTCTATTTCATTCTCGGAGATTAACTCTGACAATTGCTCGATGCTCTTACCATTTTGCGCTGCATCAGTAATCAAGGATTTAACCGCATCGGCAATCTCTTGTCGGCCGCCATAACCAACCGCCACATTTACTAGAACACCTGGAATGCCCTTACTTTTCTGCGCAACCTTTTTTAATCGCTCTTGTAACTCAATTGGCAACAACTCCATTGATCCCACTGGGCGAAGCTCCCATCGACCGATGTTGCCTAACTGCTCAATCGCATCTCCAATAATTTGAAGTAAGGGATTTAACTCATCTGCAGGTCTTGCCAGATTGTCATTGGATAACAGCCACAAGGTAACGACGGCAACCTTTGCCTCTTCACACCAATTTAATAAATCAACAATCTTCTGCGCACCAGCCTTATGGCCACGATTTGTTGAGGTATCTCCCGCCTCATCTGGATTTGCCTTTGCCCATCTGCGGTTACCATCAAGAATTACACCAACATGGTGAGGTGTTTGGGAGAAATCAATCTGTGAAAGTAATCGCTGTTCATAAATGGGGTAAACCAGTGATTTTACAAATGGTTTTAACGAGAGATTAATTTTCTTCCTGCCTTACCTTACGTTCTGCCCAGATAGATGCGATTGGAAGGGTGCCAGCCAACATATACCAGGCGGTGGTGATTAAGGATTTTCGCTTCATAAAACATAGTTGCAAGGTTGCCAGCAAGTAAAGTGGATAGGTAAATCCATGAACAATTGGAATCCAAATAAATCGCTCATAGAAATTATCATCAGGAACTAGGTACTTCGCCGGCATGTATGCAAACCAAAGAAGTAGCGACATCGCGCCCGCCCAAATTGCCATAAATCGAAAACGGCTTAATGCTCCACTCATTTGGCTCTCACTCTCTTAGCTGCTTTTTTCACTGTACTGGCTTTTTTAACTCTACTGGCTTTTTTCACTCGTTTCACCGGGGATTGACCTAACCTCCTCTTTTTCTGCTCAGCAGCGATCGCAATGTAATTACGTTGGCGCATCTGAGGAAATAGCGGCAAAAGTAGAACTAAGAGGGCCATAAACCACCACACAACTACATAAGAGATATGTTGCCAGTAGAAGCCAGGTATCCGTTGTGAGAGCTGTGGTGATTCGATGAACTCAATTGGATAACTGGATTGATCGATGAACTCCTCCGATTTCAAAACGATATATCCATCGTAGAGAAATGGAAACTCTCGGCCAACAATTAATGCTGGATCAATTCTTGCTAGCTCGCCAACCTTTGCAAAGGCGCGATCGACATTTTGTCTTGGATATAGCCGGCCAACTAGCTCAACCTTTGAACTTATATCTGGCAGATTACTTTGGGCTACACCCCGAACAATCAAAACTGAGAAAGAGTTTTCTAACCGCAAGACTCTGACATCTAGATCTTTGACTACCTGCTCATTAACCTTTTGATCCCTTGCGATAAATTTTTTCTCATACACTCCACTGACACTAACAATTCGATTTACCGCCTTGATCGGCATATTCATTCCGGGTGATGAGATCTCAGTCAATGCAATCACAGGCTGGTCGGCTACGGGTGCAGTAATTCGGTTTAACTCTTGGGCACGATGTAACTGCCAAAATCCAAGTTGTATAAAAATAACTATGAAGAGCAACCAGGTAATTGAGATCAAACCCAGACGTAAAACCCGCTTCATACGCAAATACTTAGTTATTTATCTTTACGATCAGATAATCTCTTAAATCTGCGATAAAAATTAATCATCAATGCTGTAACTGTTAAGGTCAAAATAATCATCGTAACTGAGCCAGCCACGCCTACATCAAAATTTCCGCTCTCTTCCATGCGGTAACTCTACCTTTCTTTACGATCTAGAATATTCCTATGGTTCATCCAAAAGTGCTGATCGACCCGATCTTGCGTGAGAGATACGGCATAAAGCCAAAGGGCCGAAGCAATATCTGGCTGATGATCTCCTTTACCACCTTAGCCTTACTTTGGTTTATTTGGAGTGGCACAAACTTTGCCAATCCTGCAATACGAAGTGAGTTAATATCATTTCAAGTAATTGATGAGCAAAAACTTTCAATCACATACTCTATTCAGGTGCGAGATTTAACAACTTCACACTCTTGTAATTTAGTAGCACGTGATTTTGATAAAAATGTAGTTGGTGAGTTTGTAGATAAAATGCCAGCTGGCACTTTAAATGTTGGCCCTAACCTTCGAATTATCGAGATTTCTACCCGAATCCCTGCGGTAAATGCAGGAATATCAGGTTGCCAGTAACCTTCTCCTACTTATGAACCAACCAACCCAAACCTGGTTAACTCAGGAGGCTGCAGATCGATTAGCGGCTGAGTTATCTGAACTCGAAGGTCCACTTCGCGCAGAGATAATTAAAAAGATAGAGACTGCTCGCGCCGAGGGTGATTTAAAAGAGAATGGTGGTTACCACGCTGCTCGAGAAGAGCAAGGAAAAATTGAGGGCCGAATTCGTCAATTAAAACACATGCTCGAACATGCTCATATTGGAACTCCACCAGCAAGTGAATCTGGCGTCGTCGGACTTGGAATGTTAGTAACTGTTGATATTGCAGGTGATGAGCTTAAATTTTTGCTTGGTTCAAGAGAGATTGCTAGTGGTGATATCGATGTTTACTCTGAAAAATCTCCGCTTGGCTCAGCTGTTTTAGGTGCCAAGGTAGGTGAAACTGTTAATTACAGCGCGCCAAATGGCAAGAGTATTCAGGTAGCAATTCTTGAGGCACAGCCTTACTAAAGCAATTACAACTCTTTTTACTTAGAGGTATTGTTGTACTTTCTAATACTTAATGGAATAAATACCGCCATTAAAAGCACTATGTAAATTATGGACATTTCAAGTGGGTTCTCACTTGGAAATGATCCAGCTGTTGCACCAAACTCATTTTTTAAACCAAATAATTGGCGGCAGGCAGCGACCATAGTTGATACCGGATTCCACTCGGCAAAGTACTGAAGAAATCTTGGCATTCCAGTTGTTGGTGCAAATGCATTTGATAGAAAGGTTAATGGGAAGACCGCAATAAATGTAACATTTTGTGCAACGCGCTCCTCCTTTACCGATAAGCCAATCAACACACCAATCCATGACATGGCGTAACCAAATACAAAGAGAAATAAAAACCCAAGAAAGATCATAAAAATACCTGAGGTAGGGCGCCAGCCGACTAGATATCCAGCAATTCCCATAACAAGTAAAACAAGTACATTTAATGCGGCATCACCAAGTGTTCTGCCAAAGACAACTGCTGATCGAGATATTGGAAGTGATCTAAATCGATCAATTAATCCCTTTTGCATATCGGAGGCGAGACCAACTGATGTACCAGCTAAGGTAAAGGCAACTGTTTGCACAAAGATTCCGGGCATAAGTAATTGCACATATCCACCAGGTTGACCAGTCTCTATGGAGCCACCAAAAACATATCTAAATAGCAAAACAAACATCACAGGTTGAATTGTCGAGAAGATTAATAATTCAGGAACACGAGTTAATTGCAAAATCTGGCGCTTAGTAATAATCAACGCATCAGAGACACTATTAGAGAGTTTACTCATCTTTTTTCTCCTCGCTTACCTTTACCGCCCGCTGTTTGTAATGCATCTGACTGCTCATCCTCAGCTACATGACCCGTTAGTGATAAAAACACATCATCTAATGATGGGCGCTTTAAACCAATATCTAGTGGATGAATTCCTTGATCATCAAGCATTCTCGCTGCCTCGATTAAAGCTTTACTGCCAGTTGTAACTGGTGCACTGATTTGTCGCATGCCTTCATCAACTGCGACCGCGCTTGCACTTACCTTGGCAACAATCTCCTTCGTTGCTGCTAAATCCTTTAACTCAACCACAATCTCTAATTTTTCCCCGCCTACTTGGCGTTTTAAATAATCAGATGTGCCCCGCGCAATAACCTTGCCATGATCAATTACCGCAATCTCATCAGCTAAGTGATCCGCCTCTTCGAGATACTGGGTGGTTAACAGCAGTGTTACACCACTCTTTACTAACTCATCAATAACTCCCCACATATCCTGTCGACCTCGGGGATCTAAACCAGTTGTTGGCTCATCTAAAAACAAAATCTTTGGTTTTACAATTAACGAAGCAGCGAGATCTAATCTGCGCCGCATTCCACCTGAGTAAGTTCTGATTGGTGATTTTGCACGATCAGTTAGTAAGAACTGCTCTAGCAGATCTGTTGCTCGTTGCGCTGCTTGCTTACCTGATAGGTGATACAAGCGACCAAACATAATTAAGTTGTCCCAACCAGTTAAAGTTTCATCCACCGCTGCGTATTGACCAGATAAACCAATTACCTTTCTAACCTCATCTGGATCCTTTAATACATTTATACCTGCAACTTGAGCTGCACCTGAATCTGGTTTTAACAATGTGGTTAAGACTCGAACAGTTGTAGTTTTACCCGCACCATTTGGTCCTAATACGCCAAGCACAGTGCCCTCTTCAACATCTAAGGAGAGGCCATCTAACGCTCGTACTCGACCCTTGTCATAAGTTTTAATTAAGTTTTCCGCAATAACCGCTTTCATGGCTACATCATAATATAAAGCACAGTAAACTAAGGGTTCTTAGATTCAATATATTCAGAGTTTACTCTCTGCACCTATTGTCTATTTGTTCTCTATTTGTAAATTACTGAAACTCTTCAAGGATGGTGTGGTATTAAATTAAGTAGAAAAAACCCATTTAGAGAGTTACCAAAAGAGGTAGCAATCCTCTCGACCGTCTCTTTTTTAGTGGCGATTGGCTTTGGTTTAATAATTCCAGCAATTCCAATCTTTGCCGCCTCCTTTGGTGTTAACAAAACTGCAATTGGGTTAATTGTCTCTGCCTTTGCGATTATGAGATTTGCCTCTGGTTTGTTCTCGGGGCGATTGGTGGATCGATTTGGTGAGCGAACTGTTTTAGGTGTTGGCCTATTTATGGTCTCTTTCTTTACTTTATTAACCGCGCTATCTCAAAATTACAATCAACTCTTGATCTTTCGCACCCTTGGTGGATTGGGCTCCTCCATGTTCTCTGTTTCAGCTGGATCACTGTTAATGCGATCGGTAACAGATGATGTGCGAGCTCGCGCACAATCACTTTACAACGGTGGCTTTTTAATTGGTGGAATCGCTGGCCCAGCATTTGGTGGATTGTTATCAGGGTTATCGCTCAGAGCTCCATTTTTTGTTTACTCAGTAAGCCTTGCCCTTGCCGGAATTACTGCACTCTTCTTCCTAAGTGAGCGAAGATTAGGCCGCAAGGTTGATGTACCTAGTAAAAGTATTGAAACTACCTCGTTAAGAGAGGCTTTTAAATTACGGCCATATCAAATCGCATTAATTTTGGCCTTTGTAAACAACTGGGTCTTATTTGGAATGCGATCTTCAATCCTGCCATTGTTTGTAACTGAAAAATTAAATTCAACTGCAACAATTGCCGGAGTTGGCTTAACCATTGGCGCACTTTTGCAAGGAATTTTCTTACTGCGTGCCGGAAGATTCTCCGATGAGAGTGGGCGCAAAGCTGCTTTATTAATTGGTGGCACAGTTGTTATGACAGCTATCTTGGTTTTATGTATTACAGATAATGTCGCACTCTACTTTTTATCCATGGCACTCTTTGGTTTAGGTGGTGCATATGTTGGAACCGCACCTGGCGCCGTAGTTGGCGACATTATTAGAGGAAGAGGTGGACAGGTAATTGCTGCCTGGCAGATGGCCGGAGATGCCGGAATGATTGTCGGTCCAATTTTGGTGGGGCTGCTAACAGATCTTTACTCTTTTCAAGCCGCATTCATTCTCTCAGCGGTTGTTTACTCATCAGCGATATTTTTAGCATTAATTTTGCCTGAAACTAGACAATCAAAGTTGGGCCATGAATTAATTCCTGATGAAAACAAACAGGAGCTGTGATCGCTCACAGCTCCTGTTTAACTATTTTTTACTTAGCGATCATTCCGCAGAATTGATAGCAGACGTAATACCTCAAGGTATAGCCACACGATCGTGACCATCAAACCAAAGGCTGCACGCCAAGACTCTTTCTCTGGTACTCCAGCAGCTACTCCCTTTTCAACCTGATCAAAATCTAAAACTAGGAAGAAGCTTGCAATTGCTACACCAGCTACTGCTAGAAGAAGTCCAAGTCCAGAAACTCCGTAGAAGCCATAACCCTGTCCGACACCAAAGAATGATGCAATCAATGAGACAAAGGCCAAAATAAAGTAACCAATTGCAGCGCCAATTAGCGTGCGGGTAAATTTAGGTGTGGCGCGTAGACGACCACTGCGGTACATAAACAACACACCAGCAAATGCAGCAATTGTTCCAATTACCGCTTGGCTAACAATTCCAGGATAAGCACCCTCATAGAAGTGAGAGATGGTGCCAATAGCCAAACCTTGTAAAGCTGCATAAGCAACTACTAGGGCTGGCTTAACTGTCTTTGAAAATGAAATGACCATTGCAAGCACAAAGGCTCCAATGAATCCGATCATTGCCGTGCCCATTCCAAGATTTGCACTCCATGCAAATGCGCCAACAATTACAAGTAAGCCAAATAGAAATCCGGTTTTTGCTACAACATCCTCAATTGTCATTCGACCTGTGCGAATGGATGAAGCAGCTGGTGCCTGGTATGCCTTCTCTAACTCTTGATAAGAGTTTTGCGACAAAGCGGTGCCTGGTTGATTAAAAGCTTTACCAAGTACTGGATTAGAACTTTGCATTTTTCTCCTTTTGCAAAATTGGTCAAAGACACTTAATTCAAGTGCGTTGGGTAGAACAAATATTAACCACCCTTTATTCCAAAGGGGTAGCTAATCCTGCCTTTTCTGCTTAATCTTTGCTTAATTCTTATCTGAAGATGAGCGTGCCCCCGGTGGGGGTCGAACCCACACTTGTGCGATTTTAAGTCGCATGCCTCTGCCATTGGGCTACAGGGGCGAATCTTCAGGGGGTAAATCTACCCGTCTTTTATTGGCTTACTCACCAGCCAATTTCCACGCCATACCATCGAGAATGTCGCTCTCAGATGCCACAAACTCCGATGCACCAGTTGCAGCCATCACTCTAGATAAAACCAAGGCACCTGCGGTAATTACATCAACTCTTCCAGGATGCATATATCCCAACTTGGCAATCTCATCACGATTTAAACTCTGTAACTTCGCTGCGACTTGAAAAACTTTCTCAGCTGATATTCGAGCCAGATGAATTGCATATCGATCATAAAATTCAAGCTCTAATGCTGCCGCAGCAATAGTTGTTGCAGTGCCGGCAACTGCAACCAATGTTTTTGCAGTCGTAATTGGTACATCTTTTGCTGCTATTGCAATCGCTTTATCAATATCAGAGATTGCAGCATGTAATTGTGCTGATGTTGGGGGTTGTTGGGTGAGGTGGCGTTCACTCATTCTGACACAACCAATATTCACACTTTTTGCCGACTCTACCTTTGTTGATCCAATGACAAATTCAGTAGAGCCACCGCCGATATCAACAACTAAAAATGGGGCATCACTTTGCAATAACTCTTTAGTTGCACCGGCAAATGAGAGTGCCGCCTCCTCTTCGCCAGGGATTACCTCTACTTCAACTCCTAAAATATCTCTAACACCATCAATGAAGATATCTCGATTGGTGGCATCTCTAGATGCACTTGTCGCACAAAATCTTATTTTCTCAACATTATTATCTTTAATTTGTCGCGCATATTTTTCAACTGCACTTAAGGTTCGTGCGATTGCATCTGGATGGAAGGCTTTATTAACATCAACGCCTTGGCCTAATCTGACAACCTCCATCTCACGTACGACCTCTTTGAAATTACCATCGCTGATATCTGCAATTAATAATCGGATTGAGTTGGTTCCGCAATCAATCGCTGCCACTCGACTCATTGTTTATCCAACAAATTTGATAGTTCACTACAAGGTTTATTGATCCACCAATCAGGTAGTGCAGCTAGCGCTTCATCGCCAAGTGGATTAACGCCCTCACCGGCAGCTAAGGAGTGCGCAATTAAGGAGTGCAAACATTTAACTCGATCAGGCATACCACCAGCTGTTGTTCCTTTGACCTCTGGAACATCTAGATTTAATTCAGTTGCAACCGCATCTCGCGCAGCTTCATACTTTAGATGTGCTTGGCGATATGCACTTTGTAACGCTGAATTATTTTGTAATCTCTCATTCATCGTAATCATTAAACCTGAACTCTCCAGCGTTGATATTGCAGCTGTTAACTTTGGACAGGTCGCGTAATAAAAGGTAGGAAATGGTGTGCCATCTGCTAATCGAGGTGGTGTTGCAACAACATCAACCTCTCCGCAGGGACAGCGGTGAGCAACCTCGTGAACATCCCTTGGAGTGCGTTGTAGTTGCGCTGCAACTACTTCAAGATCTTGTTGCGTGGCCTTGCTCATTTATGGATTTACATTTGTGCTTGTAATGGATGAAATCAACCGCGAGTACCATGGAATTCCAACTGGAAACTGTTCTGAAACCTTTGTCTCCTCTTGTGTGGCCTCGCCAGTACTTTCATCTAAAACTATGTACTTTCGCTCACCTGGAAAAACAAAGTGCAATCTGGCACGAGCTTGACTTGCAACATACTCTGGATCATCCCACTGCGCTAACTCTTTTACCGCAGCATCTACCATCGCTTGATTATCTTTTATTTGTACCTCAAGGGCGTTTATTGCAGCCTTCTGAGTAAAGTAATGCTGAAGTGGCGGTGCAATGGTGACTGCTAGTGCAAACAAAATAACACCTAAAATTAATGCTCGATTTGATAAACCTTGACGCTTTAATTCACCTTGAATTTTTTTTCTACTAGCAGATATAAGTGGAGCTGCAAAAAATCTAGGTGCCAAAATTAACCTTTAAATCTTGGAAAAGCATTTCGGCCAGCATATAAAGCAACATCAGCTAACTCTTCCTCAATTCTAAGAAGTTGATTGTATTTAGCAACTCTTTCTGAGCGAGCAGGTGCACCTGTTTTAATCTGTCCACACTCAAGCGCCACAGCTAAATCTGCAATTGTGGTGTCCTCAGTTTCGCCAGATCGATGGCTCATCATTGAGCGATATCCGCTTCGGTGAGCAAGGGCTACCGCATCCATTGTTTCGGTGAGAGTTCCGATTTGATTTACTTTAACAAGAAGCGCATTTGCAGTTTGGCTAGCAATTCCGCGAGAGAGACGCTCAGGATTTGTCACAAATAGATCATCACCAACAATTTGAATTTGATCTCCTAATTGTGCAGTCATTTTTTGCCAACCAGCCCAATCATCCTCATCAAGTGGATCCTCAATAGAGACAAGTGGATAGGAGTTAACTAAATCGCTGTAATAAGCGATCATCTCATCTGAGGTAAGTAATTTACCTTCAAATTTATACTTATCTTTCTCAAAGAACTCGGTCGCTGCAACATCCATTGCTAGCGCAATATCTTTACCTGCTTTGAATCCTGCCTTTTCAATCGCTTCTAGAATCAAATCAAGAGCTGCTCGATTGCTTGCTAGATTCGGTGCAAAACCACCTTCATCGCCAATACTTGTTGCTAGACCTTGTTTTTTTAAAACCGCTTTTAAGCTGTGATAAATCTCAGCGCCCCATCGCAGGGACTCCTTAAATGTTGGTGCACCAATTGGTGCCACCATAAACTCTTGAATATCAACATTTGTATCGGCGTGAGCACCGCCATTTAAAATATTCATCATTGGCACTGGCAAGGTATGTGCTGTTGGTCCACCGATGTATTTAAAAAATGATAAATCACTACTTTCAGCGGCAGCGCGAGCACTTGCCAACGAGACACCAAGAATTGCATTTGCACCTAATTTTGATTTATTTTTTGTTCCATCTAAAGCGATCATCTCATCATCAATTAAACGTTGATCTTGAGCATCAAATCCACAAATTACTGGTGCGATTTTTTCATTTACATTTTTAACGGCATTTTCAACACCTTTACCTAAGTAGCGCTTACCTTCATCACGTAATTCAGCCGCTTCAAAAGCTCCGGTTGACGCACCGCTTGGAACAGCAGCTCTGGCGGTACTGCCATCATCTAAAACAACTTCAACTTCAACAGTTGGGTTTCCTCGCGAATCTAAGATTTCTCTTGCATGAATGGTTTCAATTATTGCCATGAGATGCTCCTAGAAAAGTTAGATTAATTATGGGGTAATTCTACCTTGTTCATACTGCAAGATATTGCTGATTAAGCCCTTCGCTGCAGTGCGAAGCGCCGCCTCTGGATCAATTCCAAGATTTACTGCCTGAGCAATAATTCCAACAAGTAGATCACCAAATTGATCTGAATTTATATTTGGATCTAACTTCACCGCTTGTGGCAGATCCAACTGATAATCAAATTTTTCACTTCGGTAAAGCAACTTAGCTACTAGTGGCAACGCTGGTTGTCCTACTGGCACACCATCAATCGCTGAACTTCTTCCCTTTTCAACCGCTTTTTGTTTCTCCCAATTTTGTAGCACCTCAGAACTAGAACTTACTTTTTCGCCGCCAAAAACATGAGGGTGCCGGTGTTCTAACTTATCTGCGATGGTCTTTGCTACATCTTCAATATTAAATGGTGAATCTTTATGCTCTTCTGCAATTCTTGAGTGGAAGAAAACTTGAAGTAGTAGATCGCCAAGCTCCTCTTGCATAGCTTTTTGATCGCCCTCTTCAACTACCTCAATAAACTCATATGACTCTTCAAGTAAGTACTTTAAAAGGGATTGATGATCCTGTTCGGCATCCCACGGACAACCTCCAGGTGATCGTAGTTGATCCATCACCTGGCGAAGTCTTACTAACTGTGAGCTCACAATTACTTCAAATTTTTATTTAGTATTGATAATTATGGAACTGGTGTAACAGCGCCATCGGTGTTATCAGCATCATCAATGGTGGCGGTTAATTCATTCCATTTGCCATATCGAGAGTTAACAGTGACGCCTAATTTACTAGCTGCATCTGTTACCAATTTCGTAACTGCATCACCTGCGGTCTGCTCTGTAGCACCCTCTGCAAGAACAAGCTCATTTAATCTCTCTGAAATCAAAATAATCTTTAGGTACTTATCAAAGTTTGATGGCGCCAAACCAGCAGCAACTAATGCTTTAGGCATTTGATCCTCACCACCTACTTGATTGACAATCGCTGCTCGTCGAGCTGCTACATCTGCTGGAGTAACCGAAATTTTCTTATCTACGATTATTTGATCGAGAATTGCTGAGATTATTTGGAATTGCGCTTGAGTACGAATTAAAACAGCGCCACCATCTAATTGCATTTGGGAGGTATCAACCTTTGAGCGCTCGGTCAGAATTTCATCTACATACTTTTGAATTTGCGCAGCACTAACCTCGGAATCACCAATTGAAACACCTGAGCCAACCTGGCTACAGCCAGTTAACACCACTAGGGCAATTAATCCAGCAAAGAATTTTTTAAATTTATTTACCTGGTTGAACAATTGCATCCTCTGTTTCCACTAGTTGAATCTGGCTCGAACATCTCTTAATTTTTAGCTAATGGTTGAATTAAATTCTTAAGAATTGAATCGACCCAAGCAAGAGTAGAAGTATCCCCTAACTGACCCGCTTCAATCCAATTGGGCGTATGTGGGCGAGCGATAAGAACCGTCTCGCTGGTGCTTTTATAGATTGAACCTGGATATAGGCGATTTAACTTTATTTGCGCTGACTCTGGCAGGAAGATCGGCTGCATTCTTAGATTCTTGCCAGCTAAGGCGATCTCTTTAATTCCTAAACTCTTGGCATATATTCGAAGGGCTGCAACTGCAAGCAGCTCATTAACTGGTTCAGGTAACTTTCCAAATCGATCAATTAACTCAAGTTTGATTTCATCTAAAGCTGCATCATCAACTGCATCAGCAATTCTGCGATATAAATCTAATCTCAATCTCTCTGACTCGATGTAATCAACTGGTAAATGGGCGTTAATTGGTAGCTCCACTTTGCACTCAATCTTCTTTGGTTGATCCTCAAAGTAGCCACTCTTAAACTCCTCTACTGCATCAGCAACCATCCTCATATAAAGATCAAAGCCAACCTCGGCGATATGACCAGATTGCTCACCACCTAATAAATTTCCGGCACCACGAATTTCTAAATCCTTTAATGCAACCTGCATGCCAGCTCCAAGATCGGTGTTGGTTGCAATTGTGGTTAATCGATCATGGGCTAACTCAGTGATCGGTTTATCTGTTGGATAGAGGAAGTACGCATACGCCCGCTCACGACTTCGACCTACTCGTCCTCGCAATTGGTGTAATTGTGACAATCCAAATAGATCAGATCGATCGACAATTAAAGTATTAGCATTTGGAATATCAATTCCACTTTCAATAATTGTTGTGCAAAGCAGTAAATCAAACTCCCGATTCCAAAATCCTAGAATTACATCCTCCAAAACTCGCTCATTCATCTGGCCATGTGCAATTCCAATCTTTAATTCAGGTACCAATTTTTTAAGCCGCTCTGCGACCGCTTCAATACTTTCGACTCGATTATGAATAAAGAAGATCTGACCATCTCTCAGTAACTCGCGATGAATAGCCGCACTAACCTGTTTTCCATCATATGGTCCAACATATGTCAGAACTGGATGACGCTCTTCTGGTGGCGTAGTTATATTAGACATCTCTCTAATTCCAGTAATAACCATCTCAAGTGTTCGTGGAATTGGTGTTGCCGACATAGCTAGTACATCAACATTTGTTCGTGCTTTCTTTAACTCCTCTTTATGTTCAACACCAAATCGTTGCTCTTCATCAACCACTAATAAACCAAGATCTCTAAAGGCAATATCTTTAGATAGTAATCTGTGGGTTCCGATAACAACATCAATCTCACCTGTGGCTAAGCCAGCGATAATTGATTTACTTTGTGCTGCCGTATTAAACCTTGAAAGTGCCACAATTTTGATTGGAAAGCCAGAGTAGCGAGATGTAAAGGTATTTAAGTGTTGTTGAACAAGCAATGTTGTGGGTACCAAGATTGCAACCTGCTTTCCATCTTGAACCGCTTTAAATGCTGCACGTACTGCAATCTCTGTTTTGCCATAGCCAACATCACCACAAACAATTCGATCCATGGGATGAGGCGCTTCCATGTCCCGCTTTACCTCATCTATTGTGGATTGTTGATCAATTGTTTCAACAAATGCAAAGCTCTCCTCTAACTCCTTTTGCCATGGCGTATCTTGCGAAAACGCAAAACCAGGTGCACTCATTCGCGCCGCATACAATCTAATTAACTCTGCTGCAATCTGTTTGATTGCCTTTCTTGCTTTTCGCTTAGTCGTTTGCCAATCTGCACCACCAATTCTGTGAAGTGATGGCGCTTCACCGCCTACATACTTAGTCACCTGTTCTAGGGTGTCAGTTGGTACAAACAATTTATCTGTTGGTTGACCACGCTTAGCAGATGCGTACTCAAGTACTAAGTACTCTCTTGTAACACCATTAGTACTTCGATTTATCAACTCAACATAACGACCAACGCCATGCTGTTCATGGACTACATAATCTCCGGGAATTAGCAGTAGCGGATCAATAGATTTTTTTCGTCGCGATGGCATTCTCGCTAAATCTTTATCAGAGGCGCGCTGCCCAGAGATATCTTTCTCCGTCAGAAAAACAATCTTCTCTGATTTACTGATAAATCCATTTGCAATTGCGCTTTGAATTAAATGAATAACAGAGCTTTCAGATGCACTTAGAGAGTTTGGTAAATCTGCTTGATTTAGTAACTCATGAAATCGATTTAATGTGCCTAAACCAGGGGCGGAGAAGGTTATTTGATAACCATCTTTAAACCACTCCTTAATCTGTGAAATTGCTGCCTCATAATCATTGCCAAAGGATTCAATCTCAGTAATCTCTTTAATCTCAAGATCATCAGGAGCGGTTTGATAAAGATTTAAAGCTCGCAATGAGAAGTGGGCCGCTTTACTTTCAGAGATTATAAAATCAAGTGTGAAAAAGCTCCCCTTATCTAACTCCTTACTTAAATCAATCGGGGCTTGCTTTGCCCCACCTTTTTCTCCTTCTAAATTTCTCCAAGCTAAATTTGACCAGGCAGCCTCCAGAAACTCTTGATTTGTTTCTAAGAGATCAATTGCCCTTGATGTCAGTCGAGGTTGATCAATTAACCAAATTTGAGTTTTAGCTGGCAGGTATTGAATCAAAGATTTGTTCTCATTAACTAAGCCGGCTGCTAAGGATTCAACTCCTTCAAAGTAAATTCCCTCTTCTATTTTTTCAGTTAACTCTTTAATTTGGGGATAACGCTCACCTAAAACAGCTGCCTTGCTTTTTACCTCTGCATCAATAATCAGCTCTCGACATGGATAAATCTGCAATTGTTCAACCTTTGTAATTCTTCGCTGATCTGAGATTGAAAAGTATGAGAGCTCCTCTATCTCATCGCCAAAGTAATCAACTCGCACTGGATGCTCATGATCGGCGGGAAAGAGATCAACGATCCCACCGCGTACGGCAAACTCACCACGGCGCTCGACTAGATCAACTCGTGCAAAGCCAAAGGTTGATAACTTCTCAACTAATTCACTTAATTCAATTTGCTGACCTATTGCCAACGAGAGTTTTGTTTTACTTAGATTATTGGCAATTATTGGTTGAAGTAGAGCGCGAATTGATGTAACAACAATCTTTGATTGATTTGAAGCAATAGCATTTAAAGCTTTGAAGCGATTTGTAACGGTGTCACTTTTAGGACTTAATCGCTCATGTGGCAGAGTTTCCCAAGGTGGAAAATTAGAGATTGCAGTTGCTGGTAAGTATGATTTTAATTCCGCAGTTAACTCATCAGCTTTTCTAGTAGAGCTTGTCACCAACAATAATGGCTGTTCATTAGATGCAACCGCTGCTAGCAATGAATGGATCGCTGCTGGGGCAACTAATGGGCCTGCTTGATCCAGTAAGTACTTATTGATTACAGCTTCCAACGCTTTAACTTCGCTGCGCATGAAGGGCTCCAATCTATAAATCCTCAAATAACGCCAGTTACCCCCACTTCTAAAAGAAGGGGGGTGTTTGATCTGGGGAAATTCTAGTTGAATAAATTAGGCATATTCGACCACGGATACCTGTAATGATTACGCCATGGACTCCGACAACTCAGCCCTGCGAAATGATGTTAGAAGATTAGCGGATCTACTTGGTCAAACCTTGACACGTCAGGAAGGACCAGAGCTTTTAGATTTAGTTGAATCAGTTCGTTTGGCGGTTAAAGAGGGACGACCAGATGAGGCGCTTAGTGATCTCTCGGTAGCAAAAATAGTCTCACTTGTTAGAGCCTTTAGTACCTACTTTAATTTAGCAAATGTTGCTGAACAGGTTGACCGTGTAAAACTCTTATCAAACCAACAACATCTTGGTGGAAGTTGGATTAGCCAAGCAGTATCTAATATTGAAGCTGCACTTAATAAAAATGAGTTCTCCAAAGCAGAGTTACAAGGTTGGATAAATGGCCTTTCGATTAGACCTGTGTTTACCGCTCATCCGACTGAGGCTGCACGTAGATCTGTTCTAAGTAAGTTGACCACGATCTCAGAGCTACTTGATGCACCAGATGGCAAAGTTAAAGATGCCCGATTAGCTGAAACCATAGATTTACTCTGGCAAACCGATGAGTTAAGAATTGGTCAACCAGAGCCATTAGATGAAGCGGTCAACTCTTTGTACTACTTAGATGAGTTACTTGAATTTACTGTTCCAGAAGTTCTTGATCAATTTGCTAAAGAGTTAAATCGAATTGATATCAAGGTAGGCCTCACCGCTAAACCTTTGACCTTTGGTACTTGGATAGGTGGCGATCGCGATGGAAATCCATTTATTACTGCAGAGGTAACAAAATCTGCCATCTTGTTACAAAATGCTTACTTCACCCGAACTGTAATTAACTTACTGGATGAGCTTCGCCAAGGACTTTCCGTCTCTACAAAGTTGGCTGGTGTATCACCAGAGTTGCTTAAATCTGTAGCGCAAGATTTAGAGCTAATTCCGGAGATTGAACAGCGGTTCCGCAGAATTAATGTTGAAGAGCCTTATCGTTTGAAGGCAACAGCAATCCGACATAAATTATTAATTACTCAAGCCAGACACCGCAGTTCAGCTGATCATGTTCCTGGACGCGATTACAAAGACACAACTGAGTTACTGGCTGATTTCACCATCATGCGGGATTCCCTACTTAAACACAATGGTGAGTTAATTGCGGGCGGCTTACTTGAGCGATTAACGAGAGCAATTACCGCCTTTGGTTTAACACACGCAACTATGGATGTTCGAGAGCACTCAGATGCCCACTGGAAATTACTTGAACAAACAGTAGGCAAGTTAGATATGAAGCAGATAAGTGCAGCCTTAATTTCTGATGCAAAGTTAGATCTAAATAAATTAGATGAGCCAAGTAAAAAGACATTTGAAACATTTTTAGCAATTGGTCAGTTAATTCAGCAATTTGGCCCTGAAGTAATTGAAACCTACATCATCTCAATGACTAAATCAGCGGAGGATGTTTTAGCAGCGGTTTTGATTGGAAAGTATGCTGGATTGATCAATCTAACTGCGCCAGTGAAGTTTGCTCAGATTAACTTTGTGCCACTGTTAGAGACAGTTGCTGAGTTACGAGCAGCTGATGAGATTCTAGATAAGTTGTTGAGTAATAAGGAGTACCGCGAGATTGTTTCCCTTCGTGGAAATATCCAAGAGGTAATGCTTGGTTACTCAGATTCAAATAAGGATGCTGGAATTACAACCAGCCAATGGGAGATTCATAAAGCACAACGCAAACTTAGAGATATTTCAATTAAACATGGGGTTAAGTTGCGCTTATTCCATGGTCGCGGTGGATCTGTTGGTCGCGGTGGTGGACCAACCTATGATGCTTTAATTGCTCTTCCTTGGGGTTCAATTGATGGGCAAATAAAGATGACCGAACAAGGTGAAGTTATCTCCGATAAGTATGGTTTACCTGCATTAGCTAAAGAGAATATTGAGCTAACGCTAGCTGCTGCACTTGAAGCAACTGTGTTAAATCGAAAGCCAAGACAAAGCTCGAACTCATTAAACTCATGGGATTCCTGTATGGATTTAATCAGTGATGCCGCTTTCGCAGCCTATCGAAATTTAGTAGATCAACCTGATCTGCCAAATTACTTCTACCAATCAACTCCAGTAGAACAGTTAGGTAATTTATTTTTAGGTTCAAGACCATCTCGTAGAGCTGATGCTGGTGGTGGACTTGCCTCATTAAGAGCCATTCCATGGGTATTTGGCTGGACGCAATCAAGACAAATTGTTCCAGGTTGGTTTGGTGTGGGATCTGGCTTAAAAGCAGCACGCTTAGCTGGCCACGGAGATTTACTTGTTGATCTACTTAAGGAGTGGCACTTCTTCCGAACCTTTATTAGTAATGTCGAGATGACAATTGCAAAGACAGATTTAAAGATTGCCCAAAGATATGTTGAAGCATTGGTTGATCCTGCCTTGCACAAAATTTTTGATCAGATCAAAGCAGAGTACGAACTTACCGTTGCTGAATTATTGGCACTAACAAATAAAAAAGAGTTGCTTGGCAATCAGCCAATTCTGGCTCGAACCCTGGCGGTAAGAGATACCTACCTCGCGCCTCTGCAATTACTTCAAGTCTCTTTATTGAAACAGGTTCGTGCTCAAACTACGCCAGATCCATTGCTCACTAGGGCGCTCCTGTTAACAATTAATGGTGTGGCTGCTGGTCTAAGAAATACTGGCTGATTATGCTCATTGCAGAGTTAGATCGGAGTTAAAGTGGCTAAGCAATTTGTTTATCCATTTACCTTTGGTGATAAAAGTAAATCAGATCTGCTTGGTGGCAAGGGTGCCAATATTGCAGAGATGGTGCAGATGGGATTACCTGTTCCACCAGGTTTTACAATCACAACCGATGCTTGCCGCGAGTTTTTAACAACTGGAAATATTCCAACCCAATTATCTGGTCAGGTTGATACTGCCCTAGCTAACCTTGAGAAGGTTGTTGGGAAGAAATTTGGTGATGCGAAAAATCCATTACTAGTCTCAGTTCGATCAGGTGCTAAGCACTCTATGCCAGGAATGATGGAGACGGTACTTAATGTTGGCATTACACCCGAGGTTGCAGAAGCTATGGCGATTGCATCGGGCAATGAAAAGTTTGCCTGGGACTCTTATCGCCGATTTATAGATATGTATGGCCGAATTGTGTGTGAGGTGCCAGATGAGAGTGTTCATGAATTAGAGAGTGAGTATCTGAAAAAACATAATGCTGCTGTGGTTGCAGATTTAACTACACCCGCTCTTAAGGATCTAGCAGCACAATTAATAAAGTTGATCGAATCTCACACGGCACGTGCCTTCCCAACTAATCCTGTAGATCACCTAAATCATTCAATCGAGGCGGTATTTCGATCATGGAACTCAGAACGAGCAAACCTCTATCGCAAGCGAGAGCGAATCCCATCTGATCTTGGAACAGCGGTAAATATTCAATCGATGGTCTTTGGAAATCTAAGTGATTACTCCGGTACTGGTGTTGCATTTACTCGTAATCCAGCAACTGGTGAAAAGGGAAGTTACGGAGATTATCTAGATAAGGCTCAGGGTGAAGATGTAGTTGCCGGAATTAGAAACACTATGTCTTTAGTTGATATGGCGAAGAAAGAGCCGGTAGTGCATGCTGAATTAGAGAGATTGATGAAAACCCTTGAGGATCATTACCGAGATCTATGTGATATCGAATTCACTGTAGAGCGTGGAAAGTTATGGATTTTACAAACTCGAGTTGGCAAGCGAACAGCAGAAGCTGCTTTCCGTATTGCAACTCAGTTAGTTGATGAGGGCAAGATCTCTATGGATGAAGCACTTGCCAGAACTAATGGTGAGCAATTAGTACAACTTATGTTTCCGCAATTTGATTTGTCACAAAAACAAAATTTAATCGCAACTGGAATCCCTGCATCCCCTGGTGCAGCAGTTGGTGAGGTTGTCTTTAACTCAAAGAAGGCTTTTGATTTAGCTAAAGCTGGACGTAAAGTAATTTTGGTTCGTCGTGAGACAAGTCCGGATGATTTAGTTGGAATGGTAGCTGCTGAAGGAATTTTAACAACGCGCGGTGGAAAAACATCTCATGCAGCGGTAGTTGCACGCGGAATGGGTAAGACCGCTGTCTGCGGAACTGAAGCGATAAATGTGGATG
>Ga0247831_1001942_pt1 | contig 35898 bp, 30 predicted proteins | sample LaCruzMarch2015__9_FD_192406 | JGI IMG/M metagenome (GOLD analysis project Ga0247831, IMG submission 192406) | Freshwater microbial communities from meromictic Lake La Cruz, Castile-La Mancha, Spain - LaCruzMarch2015_1m | ecosystem: Environmental > Aquatic > Freshwater > Lake | place: Spain...
TCCGCCGTAGAAAATGCAGCCAAGTCACCCGCCACAAAAATATTGGGCTGTGACACCAGACTACATTGCGAATTGACCGCAACCCGTCCGCCTCGGTCCAGCAGCATCGGCTCCCCCAAGGCATCGCTAAGCAACTTGCCCAGCTTCGACCCCTGGACTCCCGCTGCCCAGATAACCGTATGAGTATCGATGCGAAGCTCCTGTCCCGACTTTTTCACGATCACATGGTCTTTCGCCATTTCCAACAACCGCGTTTCGTTCCAAACTTCGGCTCCCAGTGTTTTCAGATCCCGAGCTGCGGTAAGCGAAAGGCTCTCATGGTACTTGTCCAAAACCAACTTACTATTCTCGACCAAGATGACTCGAGCTAGCGCAGGGTCGATGGCTCGAAAATCATTCTTCATCGACTGATGGGCTAATTCGCAGATCGAACCCGCCATTTCAACCCCAGTCGGTCCCCCGCCCACAATGACAAAGGTGAGCAAGGCTTTGCGAAGCTCGCAATCTTCGGTAACCTCGGCGGCTTCGAAAGCGGTAAGAATCCTTCGTCGAATTTCCGTGGCATCCTCGATCGTTTTCAATCCGGGCGCCAAGGGCTCCCATTCCGCATCGCGTCCGAAATAGTGATGATGCGAGCCCGTCGCGACCACTAAATAGTCAAACGATATGGAAGTTGAGTCATCTAGCAATACTCTACGATTGGGAACATCAAAACCAACGACATCCCCCATCAACACTTGCACATTTTTTTGCCTTCGAAAAACACTTCGTAGCGGTGCAGCTATATTCGCAGGGGACAATCCCCCCGACGCCACCTGGTAAAGCAATGGTTGGAACAAATGAAAATTGCGGCGATCGATCAGCTTGATCTCGACGTTGGATTTGCGCAGGCCTCGCACGCACGCCATTCCAGCGAATCCTCCCCCGATGACGACAACTTGCGGTTTCGTTGCAATGGGCACTTGAACATCCTGACAATAAAGGGAACAATCGAGCTCTAGAACACTATTATTGTATGGCATACCTAACTAACGAACCGCACTGATGCACGAATCGCAATCATTACTTGGAAAAAATGTCGTTGTCACCGGGGGGGCCACAGGCATCGGCTTTGCCATCGCCCACCAATTTGCACTGGCCGGCGCACGTGTCGTCATCGGGTCAAGACGTGAGACAGCCCTGGAAGAAGCCATCCAGAATTCGGGAAAGATCCAAGCGGGCAAGGCCCTGGATGTCGCTTCACGGTTAAGCGTAGAAGCCTTCTTTGCATGGGTTGCCGCGACGCTCGGGCAAGTGGACATTTTGGTCAACGCAGCAGGTGTTAATATCAAAGACCGATCGATGAGCGCGATGGCACCAAGTCAATGGGACGAGGTGATGGCCATCAATGCAACGGGCGCTTACAACTGTATCTACTGCGTTTTGCCCGAGATGCGAACCAGGAAAGAGGGTATGATAATCAACGTATCGAGCGTCGCCGGGAAGCGAGCCTTGGCATTAGGAGGTGTAGCGTACTCTGCCAGCAAATTCGCTATGACGGCACTTGGCACTTGCGTCGCCAACGAGGTCGGAGCAGAAGGCATTCGAGTCACCAACGTCTACCCCGGCGAAGTGGACACACCCATTCTGGACCACCGCCCAACCCCTGTGACCCAAGATCATCGAAACTCCATTCTTAGACCGGACGACGTCGCTCAAGTCGTGATCGGGCTGGCTGCTTTGCCCTCGCGAGTGCACGTGCCCGAAGTGGTGATTAAACCAGTTCATCAACAGTATTACTAAGTGACATTCACGAAGTTGCCATACTGCGAAGCACTGGTGCGTCAGTAGACCGGCATCTCTAACTTCAGCCGATCAAAAAGAAACAAACGCCGCCGATTTAAAGTGAGCTTTCACGATTGCACCGAGCCCATTGATCGAGATACGCTCGATATGCCGGATGAGCCTCCGCTTGGCTTTCCAGCAACTGACGTGCGGCATCGACCAATTCTTTCTCTTGCTCAGGCGTCACGCGTCCCATCAAAAGCTGTACCCTGAGGAAAACAAAATAGGTGTCCAAAACATCACACCGACAGTACTCGCTGATTTCAGCCAGCTTGCCAGCTGCGTAAAGATCCTGGACCATATTCCCTTGCACATCAAGCTTCCCCGGTTTATCGATCAAACCTGCTGCCAGATTTAGTCCGCCTCGAAACCAGGTGCTTCCAAAGTTAGTCAATATCTCATGCAAGTCGACATGCGACTGCAGGTTGTAACGATTCCTGTATTGCTCGTAAGTTTTACCGTGGATATTGAACCAGGAAGCGATCGGAATCCCGTAGCGAAATGCGGCCAGTTCCAAGAGCGGCAAATCAAAGGATCGACCGTTGAAGGTAACTAACGTTGGACGTCCGTAGCGCTCCCAGCCCGTCCAGAAGAACTTGGTGATCGTTGCCGGCCGAAAATGCGGCTCATCCAGGGACACAATCTCCATCAAACTAAAGTCTTCACGAACCTTCGCTGCAACCACCGCCACTGGTATATGGTAAGTATAGGGTATGAAGTCGCGTCCTCCTTCAATAATAAGCTCTTGTCGAAACAAGCTGATTGCATGCTCGGGCGAAAGCCCGCGGTGGGCATACCGAGTTTTAGAAATGGCCGCCCCATCCGCCACACTTTCAACATCGAAAAGCAAATACTTGACTGCGTTAGAGAGAGCTGACATGATCGTGAAATTCAAAAAGTGAAAGAAGCGAAAGTCAAACGACTGATCTCACAAACTCAGCTAAGAGTTGTACCAGAGTCTATGCAGGGCCGCATCTAAGGCACTGAGATTAAGACTGAGAATCACTTTTTCTTGAGCTTGGCCTTAATCTCGATCCAGCGTGTTGCAAGCTCTGACTCAAACCCGCGACATACCGGTACGTAGTACTCGCGATCGACGCCCAAATAATCTTGCTGTGCGACCCCGCCTTCGGACTCATGCGAACACTCATACCCTTGCCCATGCCCTAGCCTTTCCGAACCGGCATAATGTCCATCGCGCAAATGGACGGGGACCGGAATGGTCGTCCCCTGCATGACATCTTTTTTCGCAGCTCCAATGGCCAAGGTGGCCGAATTGCTTTTGGGAGCCAAGGCGAGATAAATCGTTGCTTGCGACAACGTTAGCTCGCACTCGGGTAGCCCAACGAATTCACAAGCTTGCATTGCCGCCACCGCCAACGGCAATGCATGCGGGTCGGCATTTCCAATGTCTTCGCTCGCGAGGATAACGAGCCGCCGGCAGAGAAATCGAATCTCCTCGCCACTCTCAATGCATCGCGATAACCAATACAGGGAGGCGTCGACATCCGACCCGCGAATGCTCTTGATGAGCGCGCTGGCCATATCGTAATGCTGATCTCCGCTTGCATCAAATTGAAGGACTTTCTTTTGCATACTTTCCCGCACAAGCCCGACATCCAAAACGATCGGTGAACAATCCGACGACAAAATAGCCAATTCGATCGCTCCGAGCGCTCGTCGAGCGTCCCCTTCGGCCATCGTAGCGCAGTATTCCAGAGCTTCGCTATGAACTTGAACCGGGTACATTCCCATCCCCCGCGATTTGTCTTCAATCGCACTTCGAAGCAATTGAACAATCTCTCCTTCAGTGAGTGGCCTCAGTTCAAACAATTGCGAACGGCTTAAGAGGGCGCCATTCACGGAAAAGAAGGGATTGCTGGTGGTGGCTCCTACCAATGCAACGATCCCATTTTCGACGTCCGGCAACAATGCATCTTGCTGTGCACGATTGAAGCGATGGATCTCATCGATAAACAAGATTGGACGAGCCTGGCCCATCGAAACCTCGTCTTTCGCCCATTGCAAAGCCTCTCGCAGTTCTTTGATGCCGCTGGTCACCGCGTTCATTTGACGAAACTGCGCTCCCGTCTCGGAGGCAATCAAATGCGCAAGCGTCGTCTTTCCCGTTCCCGGCGGTCCGTAAAATAGAACCGATTGCAACCGCTTGGCTTCAATCAATCGCCGAAGCAATTTACCAGGGGCGAGAATATGAGTTTGACCAACAAATTCCTTCAGCGAGCGTGGGCGCATGCGAGCAGCCAAAGGCAAGGCTTTGTCCCGATTTCCTTTTTCAGCATGAGCAAACAAGTCCATATTCGATCGCTTTCCTCGGAAAGAGCTTTGCTTGGCTTCCATCAGTACTTGTCATCTGGAACGATCCCTACGAAAATGATCGCCTTCGAAGTGTGTACCAAAACAAGGATAGCGGCAAGAGGATTGGTTGTTTATGGCCGCAGTAGGACATGTGGACTTGCAGGAAGCGTTAGGCCGATTTGGCCTACAAGAATTCCGCAAGGGCCAACAAGAAGTCATCAGCCATGTGATTGCGGGTCACGACTGCTTGTGCGTGATGCCCACGGGTGGCGGTAAAAGCCTATGTTATCAATTGCCTAGCTTGGTGCGAAGTGGCTTGACCATCGTCGTTTCACCGCTAATCGCATTGATGAAAGACCAAGTCGATGCGTTGATCAAGCGTGGAATTTCTGCCACCTTGATCAACAGCACTTTATCCCCCGCCGAACAAAACCAACGCCTGGAGCACGTGGCTGGGGGACATTATTCCCTGGTTTACGTCGCACCAGAACGACTGCGCAACCCCAAGTTCCTAGACGCAATTCGATCGACTCCTGTCCAGTTGCTAGCTGTCGACGAGGCCCATTGCATCAGCGAGTGGGGACATGACTTCCGTCCTGACTACCATCGGCTAGGTCGCTTTCGGGAAGCCTTAGGTGACGTCCAAACGATTGCGCTGACCGCGACCGCGACACCGCGCGTTCGACAGGACATCGTCGACTCCCTGAAATTGCGAGTTGCAAAGCACTTCATCACCGGTTTCGCCCGCGACAATCTGTACTTCGGTTCGGTCCAATGCATGGGGGACCGAGAGAAAGACAAGCAACTGATGGATTTTTTGTCAAACCAACCAGGGACCGGGATTATCTACGCTGCGACACGCAAACGCTGCGAAGCCCTGGTCGAGCAAATTGCGAAGGAGGTCAAAGTAAGCGTCGGAGCCTACCATGCCGGCTTGATGCCCGACCAACGCAAATTGGTTCAAGATCAGTTCATGCGAGACCAGCTCAAAGTCATTGTTGCGACCAACGCTTTTGGTATGGGCATCGACAAATCCGACCTTCGCTACGTGATTCACTACAACATGCCAGGAACGCTGGAGGCCTACTACCAAGAGGCTGGCAGAGCGGGACGCGATGGATTGCTTTCTCAATGCGTCTTGCTGTACAGCTCGCAAGACCGCTATGTTCAAGAGTTCTTTATCGAGAATGCAAACCCTCCTCGCCAGCTACTCGAACTGGTCTATGACTTTCTGGTGACAAGACCGGAGGTGCCGATCGAACTGACCGCCGAGGAGATTCGCGAACTTTCCAACGCACCTGCGACCACCGAAGCGATCAATTCCTGTTTGCAGATTCTTGGACGCACCGCAGTCATGGAACGACTCGAAGTGGCCGGCGGACTGGCTATGTTCCGCATCAGCAGTAAACTACCAACCCTGATTGACTTATTGCCCAAAGAAGCCAACGTGCGCCGCACAGTCTTGCGGGCAGTCGAGAAGGCCATCGGCGATCGACGCGATGAAGCGGTCTACATTCACCCGCGATGGCTGATGCAGCAATTGCAAATGGATCGGGAGGCGTTGAACCGAAATCTCCGAGAATTAAGTAAATTGGAAAGCTTTGAGTACGTACCACCCTTTCGCGGGCGAGCGATCCATTTCCGCCGACGCGATGTGCCGTTCGCAGATCTAAAAATTGATCACGAAACCTTGGCGGCACGCAAGAAAGCGGACTACGAAAAACTGGATCAAATGGTCGCGTTCGCACAAAGCCGTGCCTGCCGCCAACGCACCATCTTGGAATACTTTGGCGATGGATCGGCTGCCAATTGCGGTATTTGCGATCGTTGCCAAGGAAAGTCCGGCTGGCCGAAAATGCCCGAGCCTCCGAAAAAGCCACAGCTAACAGCAAAACCAGGGCTACTGGAAACGCCCGAGCTCAAGCCAACGCAACCATTGTCTGCGCCGGTTTTGCAAAAGCCATCCATGAAGGACGCTGCGGTACCCAAGAATAGCTCGAACCAAAATCCTCTTCCTCCAGCGGATTCAAGCCCGTCTTTGCTGCCAACCGAGAGTAAGGCTGCGTATGATTTGATTTGCACGATCCTCCGAGCGGTCCAGCGGACGCATGGATATCTCAGTAAGACGCTCCTGACACAGCATTTGCAAGGGGTGGAAAGCAAGGCCATTCAGGGCCTGCGACTGCAACGACTCGCCGAGTTTGGGATCCTTGCCCAATGGAAAAAATCGCATTCAGCGAGTTTTCTGGACCAAAACTTAGACCTAGGATTGCTCGATCTTTCGGAACTTCGCGCCAACAAGGTCACCGTCTGTGTTTCAGAGAAAGGAAAGGCTTGTCTGGAAGGATCAGCAGCCATTCCCGAATCCTTGATGAAATACGTCCACCAGTGCATCTTGGCTTCAGAAAAGGCAACGAAGAAGCGTGACGAGGTCCCGAGGCCTCCTGCCTCGCAAGAAACGTCCCTGCAAGAAACGTCGCTCCGTCAAAAAACCTTTCCAAAAAAAGAGGAAACGACAACAGAACTCAACTCGGAAGCTTTGGAACTATCGACTTCACCGACCTTAACAAGGTCATCGTCGAATGCAGAGGATGACCGACCGATTCGCTCTCTGGATGCCTTGCCAGCGACAAGCGTCACCGATGCGAACCAAGGGCGCGAAGGCACCGCACCCATGATGGAAGATTGGCGATGGACCGTGCGGATGGTGGAACATGGCTATCGACTTGGGGAAATCGCGCTTGTACGAGGCAAAACGCCGGACGCAATCTTGGAGGATCTAACTCGCGCCTTGAACGGCGGATGTCGCTTTGCGATCGATAATCTGTTTGATCGTCGCACCCAGATTGCGCTGAAAGAATTGAAAGAATCCGATTCACGGAGCAATACCCCGCCATCCGGCTTGCAATCGTATCCTTCGCTTTGGAATTTCGTCCAGCGGTGGTTAGAGCAAAGCAACCGCTCAAGATAGAGCAACGTAAGAACAATCGTCTTGATGCATGCTTACAGCTGAAGAACTCGTAAGGCATGCGACAGTTGCAGCCATTCACCTTGGGAACCGGATGTCCGTGCAGATTCAGCACCTCCGCTCGCCAGAAGGAGATGCGTATCACTAACGTACTCGATGCAAGCCTTCGCCGCTTTTTCGTCCCATTGTGTTCCAATCCCGTTCCGCAGGATCTCCATGGCACGTTCCTGCCCCATCGCGTTGCGATAGACTCGCGATGAAGTCATTGCGTCGTAGGCATCAGAAACGGCCAAGATTCTAGCCATCAACGGGATGCTGTCCCCTCTAAGTCGATGCGGGTACCCCCCTCCGTCAATGCGTTCATGGTGGTAAAGCACACCAGGCAACGCAAACTTTAGCTTATCGAACTCCTCTAAGATCTTGTGCCCAATTTCAGGGTGCTGTTGAATAATCCGAAGCTCGTCCGCATCCAGTTTACCTGCTTTTAGCAAGACCTGGTCCGGGATTCCAATCTTCCCAATGTCATGCAAAACCCCAGTAACATAGATTTCCTGACAAGCCACTTCTGACAATTGCAGCCGAGCAGCAATCTCATACGCAACTCGTCCAACTCGTTCACTGTGGCCGAAAGTGTAAGGGTCTCGCGCTTCGATCGCATGGCTCATTGTTCTCAACATGCCCAGAACGAGCTTTTCGCTTTCTTGAAAAAGCACATTGCTATGCCCGTCGACCAAAAGATAACCAGCAGCGTCATGCAGAAGCTGCCCATCGCGATAGTTGAATTCAGGAGCAACCTGCGACGTGACCCCTCCTGGATGCCGGCGTCGATTGAGTGCCACGATAAACCCAATTGGCTCGGGCACCCCCAACGGCACAATGATGCAGGACTTTAGCTGGGCTAAGGGTAGCGTGGTTTCGCGGCTATTCAAGATAACCGTATCACCAATACTTGGCTTCGAAACTCGTTGCAGCAATAGCCTGATATCGTCCATGCTCCAATTGGGCTTACCGGAAATGGTTGACTCAAGCCCATGACGTTCGGTATCCGTATCTTGATAAAGCGAGATGGAGATCGCTTCCGCATCAATAATGTTGCGCAACGTTTCCAGCGCTTGCTTCGGCAGATGCGCCCCACGCTTTCTGTCGATACGCTGAAGATTCAGCTGCCGCAACCACTGACGCTCTGAATTGCAACGAAACAGTTCGGATTCTGCATCCAACAGAATTTGATCTTGAGATTCGATAAGGACTTGCCTTCTCGAGGCAGCGAAACTGGTCGAAACCAATCTTTCGACAGCACTCCGCGGTAGATCCCGCATCACACCAACAGCAAACCATTGCTCGTCCTCCGGATGCACCAGCGGAATCACAAAAAGGGTTGATTCACCGGGAAAATCCGATAGCTGGAATTTCTTCAGCCTCCGGCATCGCTCGACAACCACCGTCGCCTGAGCAGCATCTATCCCCAATGTGGCAAACTGATGCTCCGAAGCCCCCCCCCCAACAGGACCAGACGACTCCGAGCAGCAAAACGACAAGCATTCCGAGCCCAGCAGCTGGGTCAGATCATCGCATTGTTGTAGGATGCTAGCGGGAAGGTACATTAAAGTTTGTTGAATACATCAATTTCGATTTGCGCAGGCTGAACTCTAGCGCGTGTCAGGGAACTCTAGAACATAAGACTTGGAATTGCGCCCGTTCGCATTTCCCTCCCAAAAACTTTCGATATCAATACGGACTCCTGGATAAGCCGCACTGATCGTGGCGTTTGTTCCGCCTTTGCAGCGTTTCGATTTTGGAACACGAAATGGCGCGTTGTGCACACGCAACACAACGGGTTGCGTTTCAGCAACCAAATGGACACATGCCAGGATGATTCATGACAATCCAATGGAGTCGCTGGAGTCGCTGGCGCTAGTTGTGACATTCGCTTTTTCCAACGAGCCCGAAACGCCGCTAACGCCTTTTTGATGCGGCGTTACTCGAGGCCCCGGAAAGGGAATCAGCACCATCAAATCGACAAATGCCAAGCTTTTCGCACTCGTGCTCGTACTCGTGTGCTTACTCAGCCCGGTCGTAACGGGTTCTCGAATGCCACGTTTCACACACGAACACGATAATGATTTCTTGGAACGCGAGCACCTCGGAGAGCAATCGGAAAGCAAAACAGGCTGGCGTTTCGATTCGGGTGAAGGGGATGATACTCTCTCCAGGCAACCGATCGGCACGTGAAGTGCGAATGGATATTCTCGTCCACAACGATTCACGAGCCCTGCATCGAAGAGAAGCCTATGAACTCCATTGCATCCATTTCATTTCCTATTGGAAGCAACCAAAATCGGCCTCTCGCTTGGCTGCTTGCCAGCCCTTTAGCTATTGCAATTCTCTGCTCGCACTTACAAGTGCATGGCGAGTCCGCTTCGGAGGATGGCTGGCGGCGGACAAGCCGAGGTTGGGAGTATGCCCATGCCGTTCAAATTGTGCCGGAAAGCCTTCGAGCGAAAAAAAACAACTCGCTGGTTTTAGCCAAAGTACCCTCCGCAGGAACCCCAACACGGTCGGCACGGAAAAGCCCTTGGTTTGTTTGGCAAAGCTACGCTCTGCCTCTCGCGACCGGAACGTTTTTTGTTAGTTTTGGCTGGTGGTTACTGGTCGATGTTCCCGACAATGCGATTGTTCGCAGACTTAGCTAAGCAGACATTAGCACTTGCAAGTGATTGCTCGATTCCATCAAATAGGACCGTGATGACGTGATGAATTGGATAGAGAATTACTGAGAGCAAGAGAATTATGAGCAGTAGCCTTTTTCAGTTGAACGGTAGGACCGCTGTTGTCTTGGGTGGCACGGGCAGTTTAGGCGGAGCAATGGCCGAGGCACTGGGGGCGGCTGGAGCACGGATTGCCATTCTTGGACGTAGCGCTGAACGAGGCATGCACCGTGCCGAGCAAATTCGTCGCGATGGTGGCGAGGCCATCTTTCAATCTGCGGACGCGTTGGATCGTGAATCGCTGATTCGAGCTCGGGATATGGTGGAACGCTCCTTGGGTCCGGTCGAAATCCTGATCAATGCAGCGGGTGGCAATCAGGCCGAAGCGACTCTGCAACCCGGCGATGACTTTTGCCAGTTGCCTCTGGACGCATGGCAAAAAGTATTCGACTTGAATTTGATCGGCGGGACAGTGCTGCCCTGCCAAGTCTTTGCAGAAACAATGCTTCTAAGAAATACGGGAAGCATTATCAACATCGCGTCCATGTCCGGGATTGTTCCTCTGTCGCGAGTCGTGGCGTATTCCGCTGCGAAAGCCGCTGTGATCAACCTGACTCAGTTTTTGGCCCGCGAATGGGCTTCGCGAGGCATTCGAGTCAATTGCATCAGCCCAGGTTTTTTTCCAGCCGAACAAAATCGCGGCTTGCTTTACAACCAAAATGGCGACCTTTCGCCTCGCGGTCAACAAATTATCGACCACACCCCGACAGGACGTTTCGGCTACGCTCATGAACTTGCAGGAGCGATTGTCTTTTTGGCATCCTCCTCAGCGTCGTCGTTCATCACTGGCCACAATCTGGTCGTTGACGGCGGATTCTCCTCGACGACAATCTAGCCTCGCCTGTGGATTGTTTTTGAACGCACTCGTCGTAGCCTGGGCTGTTCTACCAATCCCCAAATTCGCAATTCTGTTTTCTTTTTGGTTCTGTTTCCTTCCTCTCGTTTATCTGGCTTCTTGGAGAAAAAATGGCTCAGCTTAGCATTCGTACCGATGCGTGTGATCTCGACTTCTTGGCTCTTGGTGCATTAGTTCATCGGCTCGACCCAGGAATCATTCCATTTCGAAAGGCTAAGTCGTTTGATATCCATGTATCGGGTGGCGAGTACAACTGTGCCGCGAACTTGGCGGATTGCTTTGGTCTAAAAACTGGCGTCGCAACCGCCATGGTCAATTATGGCATTGGCGAATTGGTCCAAGGCCGAGTGCGAGAAATGGGCGTGAAACCTTTCTACAAACACTTCGAACATGACGGCGTGCGCGGGCCCAACATCGCGACAGTCTATAGCGACCGCGGCCAAGGCGTACGCCCACCTGTCGTCTTTTACAATCGAGCCAACGAAGCGGGCGGGATGCTCCAACCGGGCGATTTTGACTGGAAAAAGATCTTCGATGCAGGCGTCCGTTGGTTCCATTCCGGCGGCATCTTCGCAGCTCTTTCCCCGACAACCTCCGAGCTGATTGTTGAAGGAATGCAAGCGGCTAAAGCCTCGGGAGCTGTCACCTCGTTCGACTTGAATTACCGAGCCAAGTTGTGGGCTGCGGCCGGCGGAACCGCGAAAGGACAAGAGATGATCAGTAAAATCGTCAAGAACGTCGATATGCTGGTGGGCAATGAAGAGGACTTGCAAAAGAGCCTCGGAATCGAAGGCCAAGACGTAGAATCGAAGGGAGCGCTGGACCCAGACTCTTTCTTCAAAATGATCGAACGAGCGGTCGATAAGTTTCCTAACGTCAAGATGGTTGCCACCACCCTGCGAGAAGTGCATTCCACCAATCGTCACGAATGGGCCGCTGTATTGTGGTACGACGGCAAACGCTACGTCAGCCCGACATGCAATTTGGACGTGATCGATCGAATCGGTGGCGGCGACGGATTTGCGTCCGGCCTGATCTACGGCATGCTATCTGGCAAGGAACCAGAACAAGCATTGCGTCTCGGTTGGGCCCACGGCGCACTCATCACCACCTTCCCTGGCGATACGACCATGGCCAAGCTTCCAGAAGTGGAACAGCTCGCCAAGGGCGGCTCAGCCCGAGTGCAACGCTAGTCAACAGATCGACTGAATCGCAGTCACCTGAGCAATGTCCACCTACCCCAACGGGGTTCGACATCAAAGCCCAGGGTCGCGCAGCGGACCCTGGAAAACGGCACACGTTACTCGAGAACCCCAACGGGGTTCAACATGGCTGCATGTGCAACCCCTTCAGGGTTGTTGCGGCGGTTTTGCACACTTACCCGGGGTGCGCTGCGCGACCCCGGGCTATGTTGTTGGACTGCTTCGCAGTCACCTAAGCAAAACCCACCAACCCCAACGGGGTTCAACACACTCAAACGGTGCTGATTGACTCTTCACTGATCTGCCGAACGATAGCGTCTCCCGAACGGTGCCAGCCACCGATTGACACACCGCTTAAATTTTTCGACCCACATTTTTCGACAAACTCTTTTCAAGAAGAGCAAGTGTTCGTTCAAACGGTGCCACCCACCGATTGTTACTGGGGCGTCGATAACTACAAACGGTGCCACCCACCGATTGACATTTCAAAAAAGCAAGCGTCTCCCGAACGGTGCCACACCGATTGATACTACAAAATGCTGAAGTTTTGATATCGCCAACTTCAACGAACTCTAGCCCATAGGGACGCGAGACACCTCGCGTCCCAAGCTTCGGCTTAGCCAAACCATTTTCGGATCGCATCCAAGTTCTTTTGTTCGTCAAAGAACGCTGGTATCTCGATTGCAAAACCAGGGATAGCCTGGCTCTCCACTACGCCAGAGTCCGACTTCTTCTTCAAGACAAGTCCATTGGCTTCTTGTAGGTACTGCTCCAACACGCGACGTCCCGAATCGATAATCCAGTATTCCATGACACCTTGAGCGGAATAGTCGATGAACTTCGTACCTCGGTCTCGCGCTTCGGTCGATTCAGACAGAACCTCCGCGATCAAATCGGGGACTGGGAATTGCAAAGTATCCAGATGGATCTGCGAAGATTTTTCTAGCCCAAAAAAGACAACGTCAGGCTCGTAGTCGTTCCGCGGAAATGAACACAAACACTTTTCCGACTTCACAGTCCCTAGCCGATTCGCGTCGACAAAAAGACTCAATGCGCGGAAAATGCAGCCAGTCGCAATGACATGTCTATTTTTCGCGGGTGAGTGAAAAATCACTTCACCGTCAATAAACTCGACTTTTTGATCGGGGGTCATTTCTTGGTAGAAACGAGTTCGGATCTGTTGCTCCTTTGCTATCTGCTGTTGCAATTCCTCGAGAATACGAGGCAGCAGCGGCGAATGCCGGATCGGTTCAAGCAGTTGATCTAACGTAGTCATCAAAAGTCTCTCTCCTCGGAGCATGATCGTTACACGCAAGCGCTTAGTATAGCTTCGCCCTAGGGCAGAGGCTATCACGCGAACCAAATTGCACACAACTCAAGCCCCACCCACCGCCCCACTCAAACGGTACCACACACCGATTGACAGTCCGAACAGGTCGCGCCCGACAAAATTGAGCCTGAGGCGCTAGCCGAGTTATTTGATATTATTCGTTCAAACGGTGCCACCCACCGATTGTTACTGGGGCGTCGATGTGGTGGCCACGCGTCTCTCAAACGGTGCCACCCACTGTTCGTTCAAACGCACTGTTCGTTCAAACGCAGAGTCACAGAGGGACTGAGCGGTGTAAGCCTTTTCTCTGTGTCCTCTGTGCCTCGCATGTTTCAAAAAAGCAAGCGCCGTCTGAAAGGCGCCGCCCACCGATCGAGAGTGAGTCCCACTGGGGCGTCGATGTGGTGTCCACGGGCGTGCCTCCACCTAGAACGAGGTGCCAGCCTGCATCGTTGATGTCGGCTACCGTCGAGCTCGAACTCGGCGGAGCCAAAAACTGAAAAATCAAAAAAGGGGTGTTGCGAAAACCAGAATGGTTTAGAGAGCCCCTTGATTACTGAACTACGGGCTGGAGACTAGCTAAGCTTCCATGCAGCGATCAATTGCTCAGCGCCAGGGGTCAGCTTGCGAAGCTTTCCAGCAATCACTGACTTATCCGCTTTCGAAGCCTTTTCGCTCTTCTTGTGAAGTAGTCCCAGCTTCTTGGTGCGATGTCTGCGACGTCGAAGTTCGCGTTGTCTTTCTGTGCCAGCCATAGTAATCCTTAGCGATATGCAAATTTGAGTTGTGAAAATGGCAATTTGGGCTTCCCGCGGGCCGTGGAATCCATGAAAGGTAACGAAGTCAGAGAAATTCGTCAATGTTGCAGGGAACTGTCCCCAGTACCCTGGATAGCAGCTGCGATCTTTGGCAAGATGTGCATTAATTGGTTCGAAGGAGCAAGTAGGAGTAAATTATGGCGGAAATTGCGGCGGTTGTTTTGGCTGCGGGAAAAGGAACTCGAATGAAAAGCGAGCTCCCCAAGGTTCTTTTTCCGGTTCTTGGTCGAGCCATGATTCATTGGGTTCTTGACGCCCTCGAAGCAGCTGGGGTCACTCAAACGATCGTCGTGGTCGGCTACCGTGAAGATCTTGTTCGCCAAGAACTTGCCAACCGCAACGTCGAATTTGCGGTCCAGTCCGAACAACTTGGGACCGGTCACGCCGTCCAAATGTGCCGGCTGAATCTAGAAAAAGGGGATTCCCCTGTCCTGATCGTGGCTGGTGATTCCCCGATGATCCAGGCGGAATCGGTCAAGGAGTTGATTCGCCAGTTCTCAGCTCAAGAATACGCTTGCGTCATGGGAACCCTCATCAAAGACGATCCAAAAGGCCTTGGCAGAATCGTCCGCAATACCGACGGAAAATTCCTTCGGATCGTAGAACACAAGGATGCCAGTCCCGAACAGTTGCTGGTCCAAGAAGTGAACATGAGCACTTATCTATTCGATCGATGCAGTTTGCTTTGGGCACTGGAACAACTCAAAAATACCAATTCGCAAGCGGAATACTATCTGACCGATTGTCCCGAAATTCTCTTGCAGGGTGGGAAAAACGTAGACGCTCGAGCTGTCTTGCAGCCCTGCGAAGCCCTAAGCATCAACACGATCGATGAACTCAAAATGGTAGAAGCGAAAATGACAGAAATGGGCTATCCATGCAAGAACTAAAGATTTTTAGTGGACGCGCTAACCAGCAATTGGCAAAAGACATTTGCTCGTCCCTTCATCTGGACCTTGGATCCATTTCCCTTGGCAAGTTTCCCGACGGCGAAAATTTTTGCAAGGTCGAGGACGACGTGCGTGGTAGAGACGTCTACTTGATTCAGTCGACTTGCCCGCCCGTCAACGACAATTTGATGGAACTGCTTATTATGATCGACTCGTGCAAGCGCGCCAGCGCGGCGAGAATCACGGCCGTTATTCCCTACTTCGGGTACGCTCGGCAGGATCGCAAGGACGAAGGCCGAACGCCAATCACGGCGAAACTGGTCGCCAACGTGATCACGCGTGCAGGTGCAGATCGCGTCTTGACCATGGATTTGCACGCTCCACAGATCCAAGGCTTTTTCGATGTGCCTGTAGATCACCTTTACGCAGCCCCCGTTCTGACCAACTACTTTTTGAGCAAATCCTTTGACCCTGCCGACATTGTTGTCGTCAGCCCGGACGAAGGCAGCATCAAGCGGGCAATTGGTCATTCCAAGCGTCTGGGTGGCAAGCTAGCGATTGTCGATAAAGTCCGAGACAACGCCTTCAAGACTCAGCAGAAGAACATTATCGGTGGACCCGTCGAGGGTAAGATATGCTTGATGTTCGACGACATGATCAGTACCGCAGGTTCGATTTGTGGTGCCGCTCAACTTGTTCATGAAGCGGGAGCGAAAGAAATCCATCTCGCCGCCACTCATGGAGTTCTGTGCGAACCAGCCATTCGCAACCTTCGCGAGGCCCCCATCAACAGCTTGGTAATCACCAACACGATTCCTCTACCGGCCGAAAAGCGACTGGATAGCATCCAAGTCCTAACGGTTGCTCCGTTGCTAGCCGAAGCGATTCGACGCATCCATTCCAACAAGTCGATTAGCCAGATGTTTCGATCGGACGAAACACCGTCATCTTAGGCGAGATGTTCGATGGCCTGTTGCTCAAAATCATGCCCAACGTGCCTAACCCACTCGGCCTTCAGTTGCCCATAAAGCGTGAAGGCCTTGTCGGCCCCAAGATCTCGGCCATCTAGCGAACTCGCTCGCCAAATACATCCAGAAGAACCTGTAAGCCATACTTCACGAGCTTCATACAAATCGGGAAGCGTCACATCCGACCGAATTAGGTCAATCCTGATTTTGCGGAGCAAGCGAGTCGCTAACTTGAGCGAACACCCTTCCAATACACTTTCGATCGCTGGCGAGCGAACCATTCCATGCTTGTCGACGATCACGATATTGGCCAATGCCGTATCGGCAATGGCCCCGTGACTGGTCTTGAGCAATGGCAATGCCTCCACAAGTGAACGGTCTAGCGACGTACGTTGCTTTTTTCCAAGCTCCAGTTCACTCAGATAGTATGGCAGGCGACTCCGAGTCTTCATTTGGGTCGGCCAACAAGAGTCCGGCACAGCCGAGTAGTTTGACAGAAAAAGCGGTGTTCCAAAACGATACCAGGACGCAAGCCTTGTCCAAGACAATGGACTAACGTGCAAAACTACAGTGGGACCGGATTGATCGTCCCCCAATTCGCCAGGCGATGCAACAGCTACCAGACTCACGTCGCCTGCGACAGCGACCAAGTCACGATTCAGCTCTAAGAGTCGAAGAAACGCTTCCTCGAAATTCGGTTGCGAAAGCTCAAAGTCCACATTCAAGACTTGCAGCCCCAACGAGAATCGTTCCCATCGATCCGGGAGATCGAAAAGACGGCCACCCAAGGTTCGGAATCGCTCAACAACAATTGCTCCATAGAGAGCCCCGGCATCATGGAGCGACCAACCGCATTCATCCAACGCGATAGGTTCCCAATGTCGCAATGCGGAATTCCAGCGAAGTGCTTGGCTATTGCGAAACGCAGGCATTAGATTTTGTTACTCCGGATTCTTCCCACAGCAAATGCCGAATAATCTCTCGAAAATAAGGGCATTCACCGTAGTAGCTCCGCTCGGAATGAGTTGTACCGATCACGCCCCCACAATCGTATTGGCGGATTGCCGTTTGTCCAGCCAAAGGCGAAATCACTCGGGGCGCATAAGCCGTTTCGATGCCTGCAAATCCAGCCGCAATCGGTTGTGACAATCGATCCAAAAACCGGAATCGGCGCAGGATCGGATCTCTGGAATTGTAGAGATTCATGACTCCGTCGACGTTGGCAAACGCAAGCCCATGCCGCCCATTCGGCTGAAGCCATTGTCGATCGACTGCGGGCGCAACCAATCCAAGTCGATACAAATGAGTGTTACTGTTGGGTTCATGAGGAATCGCGGCATAGCCTGGCAAAGTTCCTCCTGCGTCCAAATGCAATCCCCCCGTAACCGCTTTGGCACCGAACGAAAAACCAAGCAAACTCACTTGAGCATGATTTCTTAACTTGCCAAGCATCCAAGCAACATAAAGCGATTCGCATTCCGCAACCTGATTGTTCACGACAACATCGTGCAAAGGTTTTCTATCACGTTGGCTTGGCCACGACAACATGATCAGCCTATAGGAACGATTGGTTTGTGAACGAAGGTAATCATCGACAATCCGCACACGGTTTAACGCGTTGTTGCGTTCCATGAAATTGCCATGGACATAGAGGATGCTTAACATTCCATCGTCGAAGGGGGGCAACGCATCGTCGATGGAGCTTCGGCACCATTGATTGCCTGCCCAGCGGTTCACTTCTACATTCGGGCAGTCAAAAGAAATCGAACGAAATCGTTCAGGCAAATGACGAGTCGATACTTCAAAGATTTCGGATTGTGGGACACTCGCATTCACCACCATGGGCAACGCTTGCCCCGCCGGTAGCGCTTGCTCCGCAATGATCTTGGTGCGTTCGTTGTTCGAATCAACAGACGCGATTTCTTGCCCATTCGCAATCGAAAGGATGGAAAGCGCGCTCACTAGGCAAAGTCGAACGAAACGTAGAGGTGCTTGCATAGTGGACCAAGAGCAAAAGGCAGGAAAGGAGGAACCTTAGAAGTTTCGATCATCCTTAACAACCTGTGATCATGGACCCTCCCAACCACATAGCAATACAGTTCCTTGCATCGCCGAACAACTGTAACACCTAAAGATGAGAACGAGCGTTAGGAAATCTTTGCTAATTGGGAAAAATATCCGATGTTCGTTTGCACAACCGGATTGGTGACGTAGAGTTTGACGGCGAAATGTGTACCAATGCAAGGGTCACAATCAATTCATAGGGGAGAAATGGAAAATGAAACGAACGACACTGATCTCGGCTAGCTTGTTGTTGGCCTTCGCAGGATGCAGCATGGGGCAATGCGGGAAGCCAAACTTCTTCACTCGGTTGCATAACCGAATTCATGGTATCGACAACGTTGGTGAGCCATGCGATGCTGGCTGCCACGGTGCTGAAGCCCCAATGGCGACCGGATGTGAATCATGCGGTAACGGAGTCAGCTCCAACTACGGTGGATATTCGGAGGGGCAAGTCATGAATTCGTACGAATCAACACCGATGTCCATCGGTTCACCGACGACTTCGATGACACCTTACACTAGCCCAACGTACGTGCCTGGACCAACCACTCGCACGAACCGCGAAATCGTGAATCCTCGTCCAGCAAGCTAAACCGGCTTGCTACAAGGAACGCCACAACGAAGCCGTATGGGATCAATCGATCAAGGCAGCAACCAACGCTGCAAAGTCGATGTTTGCCATCTGTTGTCGTAAGTCAGGTCGGGCAAAGATTCGAACGCGTTTGACGATATCGTCAAATTGGCGAGTCGCCAACGTGTGAACGACTGGCGACATTTCGCCTAACGATTTCAAGCTTCCGTCGCGCTGCCTTACATCGATTTGAAATTGGACCTCCAATTTGACAGGCGGAGCGTCTATCAGCAAATCGTGTTCGTGGACGTCGATACCGAAACGCGCCCGAATGAGCGAAACCAACGATTTCGACAATTCGACAATCTCCACGAACGGCCGTCGCGATAATTTACGATGCTGCTCGGGGTGACTCAAAACATCAAACTGAGCAACCCGTTTGTATAGTTGCCGATGAGGGCCAAAGAGTCCATTGGCGCAGGGGGCAACCGGTAGATCGCTACATTGGCTACGCACCGATTCCATCAACTGGGATTCGGTCATATCCAACCATCGATCCGAAGGACTTCCAGACTGGACTAGTTCATGAATGGCGTGTTGAAGCATCGCGGTTGCACTGCGCACGGAGTGGTGCCAATACACCTCGCTGAACATGATGTATCGAGCAAAAACCATCATCTCGGCCGCAGTTCGCCCCTTTTCTGTGATGGCTAATCGATGATGGTCAGGATCGATACATAAGGAGCTTATGAGTCGATGGCGATCGAAATTGCGGCCATAAGGAACGCCAGCATGCAAGGAATCCCGTTCTAGATAATCGATTTTGTCGATGTCGATCGGACCGCTCAAAATGGATACAAGGATGGCCATCGCGCGATCCTCGTCCGAAGAAGGATTTGCGACAATAGACTTGCCGATGGTACCGGACAATACATTTGCGACCTCTACAGGTTCGAGCTGCCAGTCGCTCACCAACAAATGTGCAATCTCATCGCTCGAGATCAACCGATTGGCAAGCGTCTCGTGCCTTGGCAACCCATCTAATCGCATATCTTCAATCGCATGACAAAACGGCCAATGGCCAATGTCATGGAGCAATGCGGATACCAACAGCAAGCGAATATGCCGATCCGTCATCAGTTCACAAAAGGTTCTGTCGCTTGCAAGTCGATTGACATATTCGATTGAATTTCGGAAGACTCCTAAAGAATGTTCAAAACGGGTGTGAGTTGCCCCCGGATAAACATAGGAGACTAGCCCGAGCTGGCTCATTCGCGACAAACGCCGAAATCCGCTTGTATCCACTAAGCGCAAGACTCGATCCGTCACCGGCACATTAGTATCGGGCGAAATACGAATAAAGGAGCTGCATTCTGAGAGCTCAGGAACGTTCCAGACTCGAGAGCTTGTTACCACCTTACTTAATTCCATCGCTCACTTCGTTGCGTTCGTGCCGTTCTTCATCTTCATCTTCATCTTCATCTTCATCTTCAAAAACACTGATTGCCCATTCTGGATAGGGCATATCGCTTCGCATCGAATTCCAGAGGATTTTGTTGAGCAAGTCTTCTGGGGCGCGATCGACCGCGCTAAAGTCAATCCTGGTAGATGCCTCTGCAAATTGCCGCTGGATGGGATTCTGAATCTGCGCTACCGGCGAATTGATCTGGTCCAACGGAATCGTGACAGGAACGGCCTCGAAGGGTGTCAAATCGGGCGCATCTATAAAGCAATCCGTCATGGGAGAGGCCGCTGCGTCAAATTGGTTCATCGGGGGAAGGCCAAGAATCTGTTCCATCGTGCGGATGATGCTGTTGGTATTGTATCGAGTGCTAACCGTTTCACCTCGTTTAGCGTAAGGGCTGGCACAAAATGCGATAGTCCGATACCCACTGACGTGATCCCAACCTGCTTGTGGGTCATCTTCAATGGCGAAGATCGCCATCTTGGGCCAGAACTTTGATTTGCTTAAACCTTCTACAATGCGTGCGAAGGCGAGATCGTTATCCGCCATGCTCGATGCGGGCGAAGGGAAGCTTGGTGAGGTTCCACTGGTATGGTCGTTGGGTAAACAAATAATGGTCAAGTTGGGAAACGACCCTTGAGCTTCGAATTCGGCTAGTTCATTCAAGATAAAATCGGCTCGAACTTGATCCGGAACTTCCATCCCCCAACCGACGTAGCCTGTGGGCGAATAAGGACGAATGCTCTCGATGGCGGGCTCGCTTTCAAAAATGACTTCGGCCGAACCTTTCCACGTACGAAAGCATGACATGAAATCGGGCTTTCCTTTTTTGTTGGGATCGGCCCATCGGAACTTGGGCATCATGAACTCACCGTAGTTGCGTAGCGTTTTTCGATGCAAAATTGCATTATCCCAGAGAAAACCTGCTGGGGAATACGCAAGCGCGTCCGACTCGTCTTCGCCCATCCCATCTGGATAACTACGAGGAAAACCGGCGAAGCTTTTTTCAAGATACGCGTTGCTCATAGCGGACGTACTCCATTGGTGTCCGTCCGCGCTAAGTATTCCGCAGCAATACGCGTTATCCAACAGTACAAACTGTTCCGCCAATCGATGATGATTGGGGGTGATGTCGCGACCAAAAATGCATAGATCGCGGTTGCCATTGCCTCGTTCGACATCGCCAAAGACTTGATCGTAGGTCCGATTTTCTTTGATGAAGTAGACCACATGTTCAATCAAACTAGGCTCTCCGATGCGTTCGGGGATCGCCTTGGGTGCTTGGTTAGGTCGGGCGGGAAGTGCGGCTTGTTGTATGGCGGCACGCCGAATATTCTTCGACACTTGCGCTGACAACAAGGCTAACTGCGCTTCGTCGGGAATCGGGACAATGCTAACCGAACCATAATGATGATGACTGTTAAAGCCTTCTCCTTTGCCTGACTTCTTCGGGATTTTAGGGAGCCCCTTCAGGTTGGCTGCGCAAATTCGATTTCTAGTGGAATCGAATGCGACGGCGCCAGGATACCAACCAACCGGTATCAAGCCCTTTAACTTGGAGCCCCCTTTTTCTTCAGGTTCAAAATGGATGACCGCAATTGCATTCTGCGAACCATTCGCGACGTATAAGATTCGGCCGGTCGTATCGAACGCCAGGGCGTTGGGAGCAGCACCGTAAAGATCCGAAGGCGATGGATTGACCCAAACCGTATCCACAACTCGTTCGGTCGCAATTTCAATAATCGACAAATGGTCGCTGTTGGTATTTGCGCAAACAACATACTTGCCATCGGGAGAAATGGCTAAATCGCTTGGACTTAAACCGACCATGATTTCAGAAACCATGCCCGACCGTAGATCCACAATCGAGACCGATCCTTCGTTGGCAATATGACGAACCGAATCCACACGGACCGTCGTGCCACGTCCCGCCGGCCCCGTTAAGTCCCCTTGCAAAGGTCGACGCCCCCCCCAATTGCTAACGAACGCTTTTGAACCATGAACCACAACATCATAAGGAGCAACGCCTACCGGAAATTGGTGCAGCACTTTTCCGCTTGGAAGATCAATTTCAAGCAGAGTATTCGACAGGTTGCCGCACACCAACAAATTCTGCGAGGACATGTCCATTGCCATGCCACTAGGGATTTCTTGCTTTCGCCGCGGCGCGTTGGCGTCAGGAAGGGGGATCGAGTGCGAAGGCGAAATGGCTCCTGCTTCACCCACGGCAAAAACTTTGATGCTACCGTTGACGTTGCTGACGAAGATCTGTTTGGAGTCGGGCGAGAAAACCATCCCGGTGAAGCTAACCAACGCGGTGGCATCGGGTTTCAAATTGTTTTCCGAAACATTGCTAGGCTCGGAGACTTGGTCTTTGGATGGGAAATCCACGGTCTGCGAAACCTTCATCGTTTCAGTATCGATAACGATCAGCTTGTTCGTTTTCCCTGACGTTATCAGCTGGCGTCCGTCGGGCGACATCGCCAACACTTGAGGCCGCATCCCCGGAAGATCGATCCGATCCCCTGCCGGCGTGATGGTCTGATTGAGCGAAGATTCTTCGGGCACGCTCCCATTAGAATCCGCCTGCAGCGGGGTAGCCATCGCGAAGCCACCCCACGAAAACCAAACAAGACTTGGCAAAAACAACGGCCCAAAGTTGGCCCGATCGAAAATTCTTTGGAGGCATTTTTGTAGGAGGATTGTCACGGTAAAAGGTACTTTCTTGGGTGGTTTTTCGTCGCATGCGACCAGGTGAATGAACGAATTGATTTATTCAGAGATGATGCACAATAGTGGCTAACGGCAGACGGACACGCATTGTACGCCAATCTGCGGTACTTCATTTTGGATTGTGGAGCTAGGGTTTGGGAGAGCTCTTACGGCTCCCGTTATGGGATCGATCAATCGCTACAACAAGCAGAGTTTTGCCTGCCCCCTTTCTGAACTTTCGACAAGGGGGATAAACCAAGATCTCTGTTAATTTTTCTTGACTTTGGTTGCTAAGTGCTAATAATCGTGTGCACTAGTCAGTTCAGGGTCTCGGATTGCGGGTTGTCAGGCCTCGCATCGTGGTGTTTGAGTCACCCGATTTTTACGTATCCGATTCCCGACGTGACAGCGATTATACCCAGCCGATTCGGGCGGATGTTGGTGGCGGCATCCAGTCGACGGAATTCACAAATTGGAGGGCGACGAATTAATGAGTAATCTTTGCAAGAACGTTTTTGAAGCGATTTTGAAGTACGGACACGATGAAGACTTCGATCCAGTTGTTGACAACAAGTTTCTCCCAACCGATGCCCCAGCAGGTTCGCAAGAAAAAATTGAAGTCTTGCGCAAACGGGTAGAACTTGGTCAGCCATTGTGGCACAACGATGATCGAGTTGATTACAGCGGTCTTACTGGCGCAATTCGCCCACGGGAGTAACTCTCTCCCTCCAAGACGTTCTCAATCGAAAAAGTTCGCGAAGGCCTGAGTCAACTCAGGCCTTTTTTTATTAATTTGAGGCAACTTTAACGCTGGCATGCCGACCACCTGATGTCGCTGTGTTAAACTCTCGGAGGTCGCCCTTGTGTGATATGTGGTTGGCCGACACTGTCATCAGCAAAGGAGCGAGTTTCTTGTCAGAATCAAAGAGTGCTGATGCACTTGCCAATGAGACCTACGAGCACATGAAGCGTCTCGCAGCTAGTTTCTTGCAAATGGAAATGGCCACGGTTTCTTTAAGTCCAACCGTGCTAGTTCATGAAACCTACATGAAGCTTTCGAAGCAATCTCAGGAAAGCTTCGGGGGACGGGGGCATTTTTTGGCTCTTGCCGCAACCATGATGCGGCGGATCCTGGTGGATCATGCCCGTTCCCGAAATCGAATCAAACGTGGCGGAGATCGGGTCCGAGTTGTTTTCGATGAAGAGACCACCCTCTCGTCTTCCAAAGATGGAGACGTTTTGGCTCTGGAAGAAGCCCTGCAAGAACTGCAAAACCTGGACCCAAGACAGGCGAAGATTGTCGAGATGCGTTTTTTCGGCGGCATGACCGTACCTGAGGTTGCCGAAGTCTTGGGACTTTCAACGCGAACGATCGAAGGGGAGTGGAAAATGTGCCGCGCTTGGTTGCGCAAAAACCTAGAGGACAATTTCCATAGTGGATCCTGAGCTCTACGCAAAAGCCAAAGAGCTTTTCATCGAGCTTGTTGAGCAGTCTCCTAAGGAACGCGAAAAAGCTCTCAAGGGCTTAGAAGCAGAGCAACCTGAACTTGCTCGGACCGTTCGCGAACTGTTGGCATCGCATGTCAGCCGGACGTTGTTTTCGGGAGCAACAGGTAAAGCTTCCGATACGACGACTCAAAGCAAAAGCATTTCAACAATAGGAATTAGGCGAATCAGTTCCAATTTGGTTGGGGGCACCCTTCCCATTTTGCTGGCGGTTGCCGCAACACTTTTGCTTTATGGTTTCAGCGCATATCTCCATTGGGAACTGTACAAGCAAACTCGCGATGAAACCAAAATTGGCCTTGAATCGATGGCCGAACAGAAAGCAGTTCTTTTAGTTCAATGGGTTCGAGGAAACCAGCTGCGATTGGACGATTGGGGAAAGCAACGCGAGCTTCAACAATGCGTCCAAAGCCTCAACGCGCGTCTCCAAGACACCAAGAACAAGCCTCAAGATCGAAAAGTTTTACTTTCCGCCGCTTCGGAACATGCCACGATCAAGCAATTTCTGGACAACCTCGTTCGAAATCGCTCAGTGCCAACGGGAAATAAAACCGACGAGGCAGAAACGGCGACATCCGATCTGAAGTTCGCGATTTGGAATCGCTCCATGATTTTGATTTCCGATTGGCAATACGAAAACACCGATGTGGATCTGGGAGGGATCGCGACTCCAATTGGCGCAAGCTTTTTGATGCAAGCTTTCGATACTCAGAAAACGACGGTAGAGCTTCCGCGGCCAACCGCCGATACGATCTCCAAGGAGTACCCGTTGGAGGTAAATGAACAGTATCTGATGTTCTTTATCCCAATCTTTTCCCCTCTGGACCCATCGGAAATGATGGCGGTCATGATGGTCCGGAGCGAGTTGTTTCTGGCCGATCTCCAAGCCCTGATTAGCGCTTCGGTTCACAGCGATAGCAACTGCTACCTTCTGGACGATCGTGGTTCCATTGCCACCCAGGCTCGTGATTTAGACCAATTGAAAAAGCTTCCGGTCTTTGCCGAAAATCGTATGGTTCATGGGACTCATGTGATGGAAGCCCGCGACCCTGGCGGTGACCTGCTTAATGGTTTTGTTCCCAGTACCGCGCAAGAAGAATGGGCATGGACCAAACCTGGCAAAACCGTTTCGCAGGCCAAAAGCGGAAGCGACATGGAAGGGTATCGCGACTATCGCGGCAAAAACGTGGTCGGCGCCTGGCATTGGATCGAACCGCTCCAGCGTTTGCTGGTGCTGGAATTACCAAAAGAAACGGCCTACAAAACACTGGGTTTTATCGACCGGGCCTTTCGAATCGTCTATAGCATCCCCCTTGCGGTTGCACTTGTTCTGGGCCTGCTTTCGCTTCGACGATCGTTTACCAAAATGGACCTCACCAACAAGTCCATCGGAGCGTACAAGCTGAAAGAGAAAATCGGGGAAGGTGGACTTGGCATCGTCTACAAGGCAGAGCATCTACTACTCGGCCGAACCGCTGCAATCAAGCTGATCAAGGAACCGTTTGCTAATGCTGGAGCCATGCGTCGTTTTGAACGCGAGGTACGTTTGGCAGCAAGGCTTAGCCATCCCAACACGGTTAGCATTTACGACTTCGGCGTTTCGACCAACGGACTGCCCTACTGCGCCATGGAGTTAGTCGAAGGAGTCAACCTGGCCTACTTCATTGGCTATGACCCATCCATTTCCGCCGACAGATGCATTTGGCTTCTTCGGCAGATTTGCGGAGCCATCGAAGAAGCTCATGAATCAGGACTCATCCATCGCGACATCAAGCCACAAAACATCATGGTTTGCCAGCGCGGTCAGTTATGCGATCTCGTCAAGGTCGTTGACTTTGGCCTGGCAAAAACAATGGCCGATAATGTCTCACGCGATGTCACCGCAACTCGAGTGCTCATCGGAACCCCAGGATTTATCGCCCCTGAGCGTCTTGAAACCCCGTGGATCGCGGACCCAAGAGTCGACATCTTTGCCTTCGGAGTTCTTGGGGTGTACCTTCTTTCTGGCAAAGTTCCTGTTCTCGGTGCAACGCATCAATCGCTCTTGCAGCAATTGCAACTTGGCAGGTTTCGCGATCTCTGTGCGGACAAGTATTTCAGTAGTCTCGTAGCGTTGCTGGCCTGCTGCATGGCTCCAGACCCGGTCGACCGCCCTCGATCTATGAGCGAAGTTGGCACTCGGCTTGAGTCGATTGCATCCTTCCTTCCCTGGAACGAGAATCTAGCCGAACGCTGGTGGCGTGATAACGGAAACGACCTGCAAGCCTTTTCTCGAACTCAGCAAATTCGCTAACTTGGATCATCCAAAAAACATATATCCATGAACGCGACGACAGTATCACGTCTGACATCCCTCGCTCCAGCGGCTATCGCAGTCTTAGCGATTGAAGGCCCTAGAGCTCTCGAGTTCGTATCAAAATGCTGGCAACCCAACCAAGGCTCTCCGACGCTACAAACCAATCGCATCCGATTCGGCTTTACCAAGGCAACCAATGACGAGCCAAGTGTCGGGTGCAATGAGTCTATCGTCGTGTGCCGCACGAACCATGATCGCGTAGAATTGCACTGCCATGGTGGCAAGCAAGCCTCCGAGAAAATCTTGGAAAGCTTATCTTCTCTCGGGGCCGTTGTGACCGGATGGAACCAGGAGCCCAGTTTGTTGGCTCGGGATACTATTGAACAAGAAGCAATCGAAGATCTTGTCCATGCAAACAGCATCCGATCAACGGCCATCCTGCTTGATCAAATGCGAGGCGCTCTTTCGAACCAGTTGAAAAGTATTGAACTGCTGAATGCAACAGGGAAGCGTCAAGAAGCCACCGACAGCATTCTGAAATTGCGACAAAGGTTTGCAATCGGCAAACACTTGATCCATCCTTGGAGCGTCGTACTGGCCGGCCCACCCAATGTGGGCAAAAGCAGCTTGCTCAATCGAATGCTCGGCTACGACCGCGCGATTGTTCACGAGCAAGCCGGCACCACTCGGGACGCTTTAATGGAGAGAACCAGCTTCGATGGATGGCCGATCGATTTGACGGACGGTGCAGGTGTACGGCTCGCCAGTGAAGCATCCGACCCCATCGAAATCGCAGGCATCGACCGTACGCTTCAAAATGCACGAGACGCGGATTGCGTTCTATTGATGGTTGACCCAGCCTCAGGCTGGACAATCTCTCACGACCGAATCTACCAAGCATCCCAAGGGAAACGCATTTTGGTCCATTCCAAAGCGGATTTGCAAAAAACCCCCTTGATCCCACCTAGCCTTCTGTTTGATGCACAAGTTGCAACTAGCTCTATAACTGGGGAGGGAACCTTGGAATTGCAATCTGCAATCGTGGCCGTATTGGTACCCGAGGCACCTGAATCTGGAATCGCTATTCCATTCCGAGCGAGTCACCTCGACTTGCTAAACCGGCTAAAAGACATCTAAAGGGAGGTATTACCTCACCGACATCCGTTAAAGAAGCTTTCACTTCCATTACGAAGCACAACCGCTGTCCTCTACGGCAGAATTGTCGGTTTTCTTTCGAAACTGTCGCGGGTTGTCGGTGTTAAAGCAACCACCCATAGAAAGCACAACAGGATGAAATCCGCTTTCGTTTTCCATTCCAAACATCCCCGAAACTGAACATGCGCCCATGTCCAAAACGGTAGCACTGGCGATGGCCATTAGCACTTCCTTGATGTCGTGTTTAACTGGCTGTTCGAATCCATCTCCATCCACTGATATTCCTCATTTATCGAAATCGATGCCCTTGTCCGCGGAATCGATAGAACGTATCGAAAGATTCTGTTCGGATTGCCACCAGATGCCTGACCCTTCGACATTTCCAAAGTCGAGATGGCCGGAGGAAGTTTTTCAAGGTTTCCAGTTTTATGTTGATTCAGAACGACGCGACCTTCAAGAGCCGAATAGGCAAGACACGGTCCGTTATTTTCAACATTTAGCACCCGACAAACTGGTGGTGCCTCGAGCGGATTCTTTTGCTTCCACCCAAAGTCGTGTGAGGTTTATTGAGGACACGCGACTTTCTGTTCCTTTTGAAAAGCCCGCTACTTCCAATATGCACTGGAATTCGGGATCGCAGTCATTGATGTTCACGAACATGGCGGAAGGGGAATTGAGACAATGGACCCCCAGCACCGCAGAAATTCAGACATCCCATGTTGTCGCGGAAGGCAGGAACATATGCCGCTCGCATCGATGTGATTGGAACAAAGACGGAATCGATGATTACTTGCTCAGTGAGATCGGAGGTTTGGCTGTTGCAGATCATTACCTGGGACGAGTTTCTTTGAAGATGGGTGACTCAGCCCCGCAGGTTCTTTTGGAAGATGCCTCTCGAATTGTGGATGCCAAGCCATATGACTACGACCAAGATGGCGACCTTGATATTTTGGTGGCAGACTTTGGCTGGCTCAAAACAGGGGCAATGCGGTTGTTAGAAAACATCGGCGGCACGCCAGAATCGCCGATTTTCAACCCCAAAGTCATCGACCCTCGCCATGGTCCCTTAGGTGTTGAGATTGCCGACATGGATGGCGACTCACTCATGGACTACGTCGTTATGTACGGGCAAGAATTTGAAACCATTGAAATCAATTACAATCGAGGGCACGGCAAATACGAAAAGGATACGATCTTCCGGCTCAAGGACCCCTCTTACAATTCAAGCTCGTTTCAAGTTGTCGATCTCGATCGGGACGGTCGCTTGGACATCGTCTATACCTGCGGTGACGCAATGGATACCTTTCTCGCGAAACCGTATCACGGTGTCGGATGGGTCCGTAATGCTGGCCTCAAGGAATGGGAAGACCATTGGCTAGGACTTCTGGTGGGTGCTCTAGGAGCCTCCGTCGCGGATTTAGATGGGGACGGCGATTTAGATGTGGTAGGGGTGGGGATGTTTCCTCGACCGGTCGAGTTCGGACCGGGGACTTATGACTCTATTTGTTGGTGGGAACAACAAAGCGAACTCAATTTTATTCGTCATTCCATCGAGCAAGATCGCTCCCAATACACTTCCGTTGAAATCGCAGATGTGAATCAAGATGGGCGTCCAGACATTTTGGCCGGCGTTTGGCAAGTCTACAACGAATCCGCTTTCCGAGTGTTTCTAAATGAACCCTCGGATGCCAAGGTAGACTAATTCGGCAAGCAGAGGCTAGTAAAAAGAGGTGGGAAAATGAACGGGAAACGAAGCGACATTTCCGGGCATCGATTACCCGTTTGCAAGGAGAGTCGTTCAGGATATCATGCAATTTGGCTCGGGGGATCACTTTAGAAGCCCGTGTGGCAAGCAAACCAAAAGCAAACTTCGTTCAGTGAATTTGGAATTCTCCGAGAAACTGGATTGGGTGAACGGGCTCATAGCTCAGTTGGATAGAGCAACGGATTTCTAATCCGTAGGTCGTAGGTTCGAACCCTACTGGGCCTGCTTAGGTTTTCTTACCTTCTCCTAAAAATCGATCCTCCAAAAAATTGGGTTGGAAGATGCTAAGCGGATCTAGTTCTTGCATTGGTTTAGGATGGGGGCCATCCGAAGCATCTGGCCTTGCTGTTGGTAACTTCTGGAACGGAACGAGGAATTTCTTGAAACAGGATCGTTTCAATCCTGCGCTGTTGCAGATACGATAATGGATTCCGGTTCCATAGAATCCTTAATGCATCCTCCTGAATCCTTAGGTGCTACTACCTTGCGAACAACATCAACTCAATCAAAACGATACCAAATTCGGCAATGGCGCAAGGTTTTCGCGTTGGTTTTGGCTTCCGGTGCTTTTTTCACTTGCGGCATCCTGGACGGTTCGCCCCTTTGCTCCCAGGAAAAGACTCAATCCTGGACCAACAACACAGGCAAAAAGATCGAAGCCGATTTTGTCAGGCTCAATGGAGTCTCGCTGATATTGAGAAAGCCTGATGGTCAAGAAATTACAGTTCCTCTTAGTATGCTTGACGATAAGAGCCGACTCAAGGCGAGAGCTCTTGCAAAGGCGCCACCAAGCCGCCCCAAAACTGCGGACGGCGATTCCGCCGACACGGGTGCCGGAAGTTCTTCTGGGGGCGCTAGCGGAACTACCAAGGAATGGGCGAGCGAAACACCGGTTGTTTTCGAAGAAAATCAAACCGCCGAGCAGTTCATCGCGGTGCTCGATCAAGAGCTGAAAAAGCAAAATGTATTGGTTTTTTGGGATTTGCTACCTTCTAAGAAACAATCCGAAGTTCAACAGCTCGTGCGGCTTGCGTCCACTCGCATCGAGCAGCGAACGCTCGATCTGATCAAGCGTTTCCGAAACGATCTGATTGGGGCATTACGGTCCAAGAAAGAGTTCGTGTTGAATAGTAAGGCCATTCCATTTCCACCCGAGCAAGCGGAGCAATTGGAGACTAGCTATGACGGGATCGTGGACCTTTTGGACGCAACCTTACCAGAGGATTTACTAACGGCTTCAACACTCCAAAATTCAGAATTGCGAGATATTGCTCGCAAGTACATCAACAATCTTATGGCCAAGTCGGAGGAGCTGAACCGACTGATTCCGGATGACAGCCCACTGAAATCATCGACGGTAGGTCGCGAATTGAATTTCAACTTCCAAGTGGACTCGTCGACTCAGTATGAAGCCATGATCAGTGCGATCGCTCCCGGCCAAACCAACCGAGTGCCTGAAAAATTTACTTTCACAGACGGCCGATGGCTGCCAGCGGAACTGGTTCAGTCATGGGACTCCGCGATGGCAAGTGCGACCACCGGACTGCAATCAGCGGATCCAAAACAGATTCACAAGCAGATTGGCCAGGCTTTGCTTTTCGTTAACGGAATCCTTGGTTCGATTAGCAACGCAGAGACTCAGCAGGAGTTCGACGACGCGATTCAGCAACTGGTCGGTTTGGCACAAATGGGAATGAGCATGGGTGGCGGAGCCCCTCCCGGCGGAATGGCCCAATCCGGTTTCCAAGGTGGTCAGCCTGGCTTTTCTGGAGCACCTGGCGCAGGGATGTCGGGCATGCCTGCCGGCCCATCAAGCACGCCCGGCTCGGGAGGACCACCACGGCCAGGCCAAGCTGGCCTATCGAACTCAGAAGGCAACAGTGGTGGTGGGGCAAGTTCAAGTGGCTCTGACCGCTAAAGCTTTTAAAAAAACCTAATAAACCTCAACGCTTCGGATTACGTTCTATTCCACGGTTCGCAAATCTAGCTGTTGGGATTTGCCAAGTAAAAGTTGGTTTTTGTGAAGAATTTATTGAGAAAGTGTTAGGACTCCACAAGAACGTAGAAGTTTTTGCTGCCACAAGCTGCTATTCGCCCTGGACCGACTTGAATAAGGTAGGTATATTTCTGCCTTCTTGGTCGTGAGCTTCCCGATGTGATGCTTGTCCACCCGAAAAAGAGGAGTGGTGGTATAAGCTGGCTGTGTGGAATGGGTCAGCAGCCAGGCGGTTTGAGCCATGGGTCGACAAAAATCGAATCCTTGGTGTATTACAGTTCGTCACATAATTACAATCGGTGGAGATTTTGCATGGTCAGGTTGTTGGTCCGCGATAGAGAAACGATTCAAGAAGCGGTTCGCCGTTTCCGCAAGTTGGTCGAAAGAAGCGGGCTGAAAAAGGAAATGCGACGACGCGAGTTCTACGAAAAGCCAAGCGAAATCAAACGTAGAAGCAAGCAACGTGCCGAACGTCGCTCAAGACGCATGCGTCTTCTCGGGATTTAAATCCTACACACTGGAATTGGTGTCGTCTTCCCGCTAAGGTGGAAACACTGGCTGGCAAAGTCGAAACAGTTCAACCGAATAAATCGGGCGAATAGCTCAGTTGGTTAGAGCGCCACTCTTACAAAGTGGATGTCGGGGGTTCGAGTCCCTTTTCGCCCACTCCCAGTTTATCAAGTTCCTTTTCGAGTCCATTGGCTCCCAATTCGAGCACTGCAAAGTCATGAAAGATAGCATTCATCCAAAATACATCGAAACACAAGTTACCTGCGGATGCGGGAACAGTTTCGTAACTCGCAGCACCCGCAAGGAGCTTCGAGTGGACATTTGCAATGTTTGCCACCCTTTCTACACCGGCAAGCTGAAGTTCGTGGACACCGCTGGTCGGATCGAGAAGTTCCAGAATAAGTTCGCTGCTGGCACTTACGCTAGCCTTCAGAATCCAAAGAAGCCTGCCGCTAAGAAGAAATAGCTGCCTGAGCCACACTCGCGACGCTCTCCCAGAAAGGGTATCGCTCTCGAATTAAATGGCTCTGGCAATCAGAAACAAAAGACCGTCGCAGATTGCCAACCTAGGCCTGCGACGGTTTTGTTTTTACCAAGCTAAGTATTCCAATGAAGATTCGCGAACAACTCGATCAAACACTGGCTCGATTCAACGAGCTGGAGGCGATGATGTCGGACCCCGAAATCCTGACGGGGAACTCATCCAAAATGGCTCAGATTATGAAGGAGCATGGAAGCCTGCTGAAGGTAGGCACGAAGTACCGCAATTACAAGCGCATGGGGGAAGAGCTGAAGGAATTGGCCTCTATGCTTGGATCGTCCGATCAAGATGAAGTGGCGATGGCTCAAGAAGAGTCGACTCGATTGCGTGCCGAAAGAGAAGCGATCTGGACTGAGTTGCTGGACATGAGCATCGGCGGCGAAGATGCATTGCGATCGCAATGCGTTCTTGAAATTCGAGCTGGAACGGGTGGTGAAGAAGCCTCTTTGTTCGCTCGCGATTTGTACACAATGTACAAGCATCACGCAGACCAAAAGGGCTGGAAGGTTGAGATACTTGATTCGAGCGTCAGCGAACGAGGCGGCTTTAAAGAAATCATCCTCGGCATCGAAGGGGAAGGATCCTTCCGAGAACTTCAATTCGAAAGCGGGGGGCATCGAGTGCAACGCGTCCCCGAGACGGAAGCTCAAGGCCGTATTCACACTTCTGCAGCAACCGTTGCAGTCATGGCGGAACCCGAGGATATCGAAGTCGATTTGAAACCTGAAGATTACCGGATCGATAAGTTTTGTGCGTCGGGGCCTGGTGGTCAGCACGTGAACAAAACAGAATCTGCGATTCGCCTAACCCATTTCGAAACGAATATCGTAGTACAATGCCAAGACGAGAAGAGCCAACACAAGAACTTAGCTAGGGCGCTTCGGGTTCTGAAAACGCGGATCTATGAGGTAAAACGCGAAGCTCAACTCAAACAACAGTCCAACGAAAGAATGTCGCTGATCGGATCCGGCGATCGCAGCGAACGAATTCGAACCTACAACTATCCCCAAAACCGACTCACGGACCATCGAATCAATTTGACTTTGTACAAGCTTGACCAAATCATAGCGGGCAATCTTCAGCCCGTTTCTGATGCGTTGATTGAGTATGAGCGTTCTACGTTACGGGACGATACCGCTGTTTGAAATTGCATCGATTCGGGCAAAATGGTTTGCCCGAAACGATATGAATTGACTGTAATGACTCAAGGACGCACTCGATGACCTCCACCAGCACGACGCAATCTGAGCCTTGGACAATTTTAAGATTGTTGCAATGGACGACTGAGCATCTCAAGAAGTGCGGTTCGAGTTCACCCAGATTGGATGCAGAAGTCCTGCTAGCCTACGCTCGAGGTTGCAATCGAATTGAGCTCTATACAGCATTTGCAGAGGAACCTGACGAACCCGTCAAAGCAAAATTTCGTGAACTGATCAAGCGGCGGGCTGCCGGAGAACCTGTTGCGTACCTCGTTGGCATGAAAGAGTTTTACTCGATCTCGTTTCAAGTTTCGAAGGATTGCCTAATCCCACGAAGCGAAACAGAACACGTCGTGATCGAGTGCTTGGATCGAGCCAAAAAGATTCGGTCGGAGCAACCAGAGAAGCTGTTGAAAATTGTGGATGTTTGCACTGGCAGTGGCTGCATCGCGGTAAGCGTTGCGAAGCACTTGCCACAATGCAAGGTAACCGCAATCGACATCAGCCCCGAAGCCATCGCAGTCGCCAATTCCAACATGAAGATTAACCAACTGGAAGATCGAGTATCGGTTGTAGAATCGGACCTGCTTTCGGCTGTGGAAAACAACTCCGCCGATTTCGTACTTTCCAACCCCCCCTACATTTCCCAGGACGAGTTCGATAAGCTCGAGAAAACGGTTCGCGATTACGAACCCAAACTTGCCCTGGTCAGTGGCCCAACTGGCATGGAGATGATCGAACGATTAGCAGATCAAGCGACCAGCAAGCTTATCGACGAGGGCTGGTTCATCTGCGAGTTATCACCCATGATAGCCGACGCTGTTTTAACACGCTTATCAGCAGACGCACATTGGAAGAATACTTCCCTGGTCAAAGATCTCGCCGGTCTAAAGCGTCTCGTGGTCGCACAACGAAAACCTAGAACTAACTGATTTAACTTCCATACGGAAAACCTTCAAACGGAAACACTCTCAGCATGCAAATGGAAAAACTTGTGTCGCTATGCAAGCGACGCGGCTTCATGTTTCAGTCCAGTGAAATCTATGGCGGCCTGAATGGATTCTGGGATTATGGACCTCTTGGTGTGGAGCTCAAACGAAACATCAAAGATGCGTGGTGGCGCGACATGTGCCAAGGGCACAACGAGTTGATTCAGCAGGAAGGTGCACCCAGCACCTACGAAATGGTCGGGTTGGATTGCACGATTTTAATGCACCCTCAGGTCTGGAAATGCTCTGGCCACTACGATCTATTCCATGACTACATGGTCGATTGCCGCATCTCCAAAAAGCGATACCGTTTCGATCAAGTGCGAGGCAAATGGGTTGCGCGGGGTGAGCAAAAAATCTTTGTTACGATTATGACCGATGCGGAACTCGAACAAGAAGAGGTCACGCGACGAGCTCTCAAGTTCTTCAACTTGCGCAGTAAAGATGTCGGCCAATTGACGTTCGATGATTCTTTCCTAACGCTGGAGAAGATTTCTGCCGCAGAACGCCCAAGGGTTCTGGCGCCAGACGCAAACGAACTCGGCTCACTTACGGATCCTCGTGAGTTCAATCTGATGTTTAAGACCTACGTGGGCGCATTGAGCGGAGAAGAAGGAGCTGCGTTCCTGCGTCCTGAAACCGCCCAGGGCATTTTCGTCAACTTTAAGAACGTGGTGGACAGCACCCGCATCCGGGTCCCGTTCGGAGTTGCTCAAGTGGGAAAGAGCTTCCGAAATGAAATCACCCCACGAAACTTCACGTTCCGTTCTCGTGAATTTGAACAGATGGAAATCGAGTTCTTCTGCAATCCAAACGAATCGCCGAAATGGTACGAGTACTGGAGAAATCGACGGATGCAATGGTATCTTTCCTTGGGCTTGGATAGCGAACGTTTGCGTCTTCGCGAACATGCACAAGATGAACTTAGCCACTATTCTTGCGGAACCGCTGATATCGAGTATGCCTTTCCTTTCTTGCCAGAGGGCGAGTATGGGGAATTGGAAGGAATCGCTCATCGGGGTGATTTCGATTTGCGATCGCATTCCGAAGGCAAGCTAGACCCGAAGAAACGGCCGCTCGAACTGGAGCGAACGGAAGATGGCCAACCCAAACACCGCGGCAGTGGCAAAGACCTTTCTTACCGTGATGATTTGACCAACGAGCGATTTATCCCGCACGTCATCGAGCC
>Ga0247831_1001946_pt1 | contig 35845 bp, 30 predicted proteins | sample LaCruzMarch2015__9_FD_192406 | JGI IMG/M metagenome (GOLD analysis project Ga0247831, IMG submission 192406) | Freshwater microbial communities from meromictic Lake La Cruz, Castile-La Mancha, Spain - LaCruzMarch2015_1m | ecosystem: Environmental > Aquatic > Freshwater > Lake | place: Spain...
CGGGTGGGCAGTTTGTGTCACGCTATGTGGGTATGACACCTATGCCGAATATATTGACCAAGTATAACTTTAATTTTATTGTCATGAATCCATCAAGTTATATGTATTTAGATGACCGTAGACCTGCTAAAACTGAAATGGGCTTAAATTTTGTCAAACCAGATACAACTGGTTGTAGTAGTTTCAACCATTACCCAAGAGGTATGGAAAAGCTAAACCCTTATGCTGCAAGGATTGGGGTTGAAACAATCAAACAACAATTTTTGAAGAGGGATATTGCTTTTGTTCTTGGAGAAAAAGATGTAAATATGAATGATAGTAGTTTAGATAAATCTTGTGGAGGAAACCTTCAAGGAAGATTTAGATTAGAAAGGGGACAGTTTTTTTATGAATATCTTCAACTTTATTCGAATAAAAAGAAAATCCACCAAATTGAAACTGTCCCAAATGTAGCCCATGATGGAGATAAAATGGTAAATTCTAAGGCTGCACTTTGGTTTATGTTTAGAATTTAGATTTGGAAATTCAAACACTTTCTTTATTCTAAATTAATTACTCCAAAGCTATGAATTATTTCCAGATCGAAAATGATGCAATTATTGCGGGTCTTTTTTTAATAATATTAACTGGGCTATTTTTTAGCTCAGATTCTACCAATGTTTTTTGGAAAAAATTATATGGTATTGTTCCGCCTTTATTGTTTTGTTATTTGATACCAGGTTTTCTCAATAGTTATCATTTTATCAATGGCGAAACCTCTGGCTTATATAGTTTTGCCACTAAATACTTACTTCCTGCATCATTAATTTTATTATTATCGACTGCAAACCTAAAAGCAATTTTTGGATTAGGAAATAAAGCTCTAATCATCTTTTTTACGGGTTCTTTCGGAATAATAATTGGCGGCCCCATTGCATTAAGTGTAGTGTCGTTGTTTTCAGACAATTTTAAAATCGCAGCTCATGATGCCGGATATTGGAAAGGCCTAGTCACCATCACAGGCTCATGGATAGGTGGCAGTAGCAGCCAATTGGCATTGAAAGAGATTTATGGCTGCACTGAAGAGCTTTTTGTGATAATTTTGGTCATAGACGCTTTGGTGTCCAATTTATGGACAGCTCTATTGTTTTATGGAGCAGGTATTACCAATAAAATTGATTCTTGGCTAGGTGCCGACGCAACATTGATAGAGGATGTCAAAAAAAATATATTGAAATACAAAGAAACAAAAGATAAACCTGCTGACTTAAAGGACCTATCATTTATTTTAGGAATAGGCTTTGGTGGCACCGCTTTAGCTCATGCTTGTAGTAGTATTATTTCAAAATTATTTTTACCACACCGTGATTGGCTCAATTTACATGGTTTAGAGCCTTTTTCATCCCAATTCTTATGGCTGATACTATTGTCGACAAGTATTGGCATACTTTTATCGTTTACCAAAGTTAGAAAAATGGAAAAGTTAGGAAGCACAGATTTTGCAACTTTGTTTATTTATTTTTTAATTATGACTATTGGTATGCGTTTAGATTTATTCAATATAGGTGCAAACGTAGGATTACTAGCAGTAGCTGTAATATGGATGCTGATACACATTATTTCAATGTTTGTCGCCGCCAAAATCATAAAAGCACCTTTCTTTTTTGTGGCAGTAGGCAGCCAAGCAAATATTGGTGGTGTAGCTACTGCACCTGCAGTGGCAGCAGCTTTTCATCCTTCTTTAGCCCCTGTAGGGGTTTTATTGGCAGTTTTGAGCCATGTTATAGGTACTTATGCTGGCATTATTTCGGCTTGGTTGATGAGATTTGTCGGTTAAAATCTAAAATTACTAAATTGATTGTAGGTATTTCTAATCCGTTTTCTCTGTCAAGAGAGCGATGCACATTTTTATACCTTCCTCGTAGTTTTTAATTTTGATGTTTTCATTTGGTGCATGTATATTGTTATAAGGATTAGGAATTCTCAAAGAAACCGCTGGTACATTTAAGGTTTCAATAAATGAAGCCATTGGTTGTGAGCCTCCTGTGGCACGTACTTTTAGAAATTTGCCCACAGATCTTTCCATTGCTTTTCCTAACCAAAGACCGATTTCTGAATCCATCGGAGTCCTAAATGGAAGAGACCCCTCTTTTTGTTTCAGTGTGGCCAAGGTTTTATATTTTGCTCGTTGCTGGTCTGTGGGTAAACTATCAATTAATGTTACGCCATGTTGTATCAAATAATTTTTTATTAAACCTATCTGTCTCGAACCAGGTGTTTCGGGTACTAATCGTAAATCTAACTCAGCAATTGCCATATTTGGGATGGTGGTAGTTACCTCTTTTCCTATATTTGATGCACGCATGCCACGGATATTTAAGCTTGGATACTGCATTGATTCCTGATAACTTTCACCCACTTTTTCTGCTTCTGCTATTCCAATTTCAGTATTTATTTCCGCCATATTTTCTGGTATTTCTGCAAAAGATTTTTTGTCAGCTTCTGATATGTTTACCCCATCATAATAGCCAGGAATCGTTACTCTACCCTCATCGTCTTTCATACCTGCTAAAAGCTTTGCTAATTTTAACGCTGGATTTGGAGCATAGTTACCATATTGTCCGCTATGTAGATTTTCTTTGGCACCAAATACTGTAAGCGTTAGCGTTGCAATACCTCTGGCTCCAAACATTATTGTTGGAATATCTGATATATGTCTTGTTCCATCCATGATAACCAAACGGTCAGCCGCCAAAAGTGCACGATTCTTCTTTACTAAATCTGCGATAGTTGGTGAACTTAACTCCTCCTGAAAATCCATAATCACTTTTATATTATACTCCGGAATTATATTTCTTTTTTTTAAAGCGTTAAACGCAGAAATAAAACACATCGCAGGTCCTTTTGAGTCGGAAGTCGACCGTGCAAAAATTTTCCATTCAGGGTCTATCTTTTTTTCAATCTCTTGCCACGAAATTTCATCTCCTTTTTGATTTTTAATCACTGGTTCGAAAGGACTATTTTGACTCCAAGCAGCCTTATCAACTGGCTGACCATCTATTTGTAAGTAAAACAACACATTTGGTTTTTTTGGGTCGGTAATATATTCGGCATATAAATGTGGTATTTTTGAAGATACTATTTCAGTGGTCTTAAACCCTAAACTTTGAAATGTTTTTTTACACCATTTTAGATTGGATACAATTTGTTGCGGATAATTACCATCATTGGGCATTTTCAGAAATTCTCTGAACGTCAAAAGCGAGCCTTTAATCTCGGCTTTTTCAATTTCATTTATTTCAAGCTTGGTTAAGTTTTGACCAAAAACTGACAATTGGAAAAAATATAGAAGTACAAAAAAAAATCTCATCTGCTTTACTGATTTAAAATTACATATAATTGTAGAGTATAGAAAAGTCTATTTTAAAAGCTAAAATTTGGTTCGATAATATTTTATAATAAAAATATTACAGATTCGATTCAAAAGGTTTTTCATTTAGGTAAAATCTCCATCATTTTGAAGGCTGCAAACTTTCCTTTTTCATCTATTGATTTTCTTGGAGTGTTATCTCCAATTTCGTAAGTAATACCAACAGCATTAAAATTTACAAAAAACCAGTTTTTTGAAACTGGCTGACCAAGAATTGAAGGAGAAATTTCAGGTTTATATCCAGAAAAATTATCTTGAATACTCTTTAACCAAGTATTTGTAAATTTAGGTAAAACCGAAATTGAATCTGAAAGATTGGTATAATAAACATCATTGAAAGTGGAATGGAAATCTAAACCCAAAACGACTCTATTATTTGTGGTTTTGGCGTAATCTTTTATAAAGTCAGATACAACTTTTGTTTCGGGCTGATTATACAAAGCCCAATCCCTATTTAAGTCAATACCCCCAGCATTATGTCGCCATTGACCTAATGCAACACCGTCAGGGTTGAGGATCGGCAATACCAAGACGTTATATTTTTTCAAAAAACTGGTTTGAACGCTTGATTGAGTAAGAATCCCTTCCACAAACGCCGTTAGAGCAAATTGCCCAGTTACTTCAGGAGGATGTTGCCTGCTTAAAAGAACGACTAAGTCTTTATTTTTATTTATACCTTCACTTATTTCAAAAAATTTAATTTCTCTTCCCAATTTGCTTTTTCCTGCTATTCCAGTTTTAATCAAACTAGAATTACGCTCTTGCAAAAATGACAACCAAGTGTTAAGTTCTTTGCCCGTGTACAACTCTTGAGCAGAAACCCAAATAGTATCTGAGCTAATATTTAATGTTATCTTTTCTTTCTTTTCAAAAGTTCCTCTATTTTTCGTATCAATGTCTATCCAATCTGACCCATTTTTACTTAATTTAGCAGCATACCTATGTTGATAATCTCCATAATTAAATACCAAAAAAACTTTTTTGGGCGTTTTACTCCAAATTTTAAAGGAATACCAAGGACTACTATTTATAGGCTCATTCTCTGGAAAACTATTAATTAAAAAGGTGGAGTCATTTAGAGAACTAAAACCGTTTATTCTTGCCCCATCAAACATATTGCTTGTAAATACGCCTTGGTTAGTAGAAAATACTTTTCGCTCAAAAAATGAAATATCTTTGGTTTTTGTATCAACAATTTCGGTGTAATAGAGTATCCCAACTTCCTTCCTGGGTTCAATTTGCGGAACAACATCTTTTTTACATCCCAATAATATTATTAAGCAAAAGAAAGTAAGAAAAAATTTCATGTATGATAGATTAAAAAAATCTGAAAGTTTAAAAAGTTAAACATGCTTTTCTAAAAAAATTATTATGTTTGCGACCGCGTTTTGAATAGAAGAGCAAAAAGAATATTCGTGTACTTTACTTATTCTACATAAAGGTATTTAAGTAAAGTTATACAGAATAACGAAAAAACAAAAGAAATAATGCAATTACTTACAACAAAACAAACGGAAACCGAGAGGGGGAATCCTGCATTTGAACATTATAATAATTTATTTTAACTACAAATATTTTGCCTTAAAAAACATGCTTTTTTGAAGAAAAATTTAATAAAACCTACAGAAATATCTGAATAAACTTCATTTATATAAGTATGTATTTAATCTGAAAAATATGTTTCGTTGTTTTTAAGAAATGTTTTTAATCACGAGATAAATTTTAAAGTATTTAGCTTTATATTTGTTTTAGAAAGCTTCAAATTTTATCAGACTCTCAATAATTTAAATTTTGAGATTAGTTTTTGTAGAAAATATTCAATCCTTATAAAACGCCTAACAATACTTTTTGTATGAAAAACTTTAATTTCTTGTTTGTTCTTTTAGCTTTATCTACAATATTTTATTCTTCTAATACCTATTTTTCTTTAGATGAAAATAAAGAGTCAAGGTTTTATTCTTTTTCAGATAGTCTTCATTCACCAACTCCTCAGCCACTCACACCCGAACAAAGTCGTTTGGCATTTCGTGTACCTGAGGGTTATCACATGGAGCTTGTAGCAAGTGAACCGATGATTACTGAACCCGTTGCCATCGCTTGGGACGGTAACGCCCGAATGTATATTGCCCAAATGGAAACTTATACACAAGATGCTGACGGAACAGGAACAAAAGAAAAGAGAAGCCGAGTAATGCTTTTGGAAGATACTGATAATGACGGAAAAATGGATAAAAGCACTGTTTTTATCAAAGATTTACTTTTACCACGCATGATTTTGTGCGTAAACCACGAGCTTTTGGTTAACGAAACTGATACTTACGATATTTATAGTTATAAAGATACTAACGGCGATGGCGTAGCGGACCTTAAAAAACCAGCTTATATTTTGGGGAAAGTAGCTGGTGGAAATTTAGAACATCAGAGAAGTGGTTTGGATTGGAACCTTGATAATTATATCTATCAGACTTATGATGCCGTTCGTTTTCGATACACAAAGGGTATCCTAAAAGCAGATTCGATGCCAAGCGGCTCGAATGGTCAATGGGGACTTACACATGATAATTACGGAAAATTATTTTTTAGTCGTGCTGGTGGCGAAAACGCAGGGAGTGGTTTTCATATCAATCCAAAATATGGAGCTTTGGAGTTTTCAGATGCATATAGTGAAGAGAAATTTAGTCCAGTTTATCCCATTATTTCCACCCCAGATGTACAAGGCGGAAAGCCTCGTTTGAATCCAGATAGTACGCTGAATCACTTTACTGCCGCTAACGGACAATCTATCTTCAGAGGTGACCGTCTTCCTGCCGATTTGGTGGGCGATTATCTAGTTAACGAACCTGTTGCTCGAATCATTCGCCGTGCAAAAGTCATCAATAATCAAGGAAAAACACAACTTGAAAACGCTTATGACAAAAAAGAATTTATAGCCAGTACTGACTTTTATTTTAGACCCAATAATACTTACACTGGCCCCGATGGATGCTTGTACATTGTAGATATGAGTAGAGGTATTATTCAAGAATCAAATTGGACATCAAAAGGGTCGTTTCTAAGAGGCAAAATTGACTATTACGGTATTGCAAAGGTCAACCAACGAGGTAGAATTTGGCGTTTGGTTCATGATGATTTCAAAAGGGGGCCACAGCCTAAAATGTTGGATGTATCGGCAAAATCATTACTAACGTATTTAGATCATCCAAATGGCTGGTGGCGAGACAATGCACAGAAACAAATCATTATTTTGGATGATAAATCTGTTGTGCCTGCACTCAAAGCCATGGCTTCGGGGAAAAATAATACATCGGCATTCGGTAGATTACATGCACTATGGACACTCGAAGGTTTAGATGCTATTGATAAACCAACAATTTATGTTGCACTTAAAGATAAAGACCTTCAAGTTAGAAAAGCGGCAATCTGGATTTCGGAAATCTTTTTGAAACAAAACGACCAAGCCATGATAGCGACAATTGGAAAGTTGATTAATGATGAAAATTATGAAATCAAAACTCAAATTTTGCTATCTCTTGGAGCAAATAAAAGTGAATTGGCAAAACAGATTGTACAAGAAATTATGACTCAAAATGCTAATAATCAAATGATTACGAGTGTAAAAAAGAGTATTGATAAAAATGAAGATGCCAAAATTTATGGTTTAAAACTGGCAGGCTTTACACCACCCGAAAGAAAATTGATTTTAGCTGGAGGCGAAATTTACAAATCACTTTGTTCGGCTTGCCACGGAGCAGATGGAAAAGGCTTACCAACAAATGCTGCTCCTGCCTTGAGAGGAGCAAAACACATCAATGCCGATAAAGATATTGCGATTAGAATTTTGATGAATGGCTTGAAAGGGCCAATTGAAGGTAAAACATACCCTAGTGTCATGCTTGCCATGAATGATAATTCTGATGAATGGATTGCTTCGATAGTGAGTTATATTCGTTACGAATTTGTTGGTACTTCAATGCGAGTTGGTAAAGGTCGACAATCAGCGGTGGTACAAGTATCTGATGTCAAAAAAATTAGAGAACAGCACGTTGGAAAAACCGAACCTTGGACAATCGAAGAATTAGACCAACTTTCAACGGCGATTAATCAATAATTACTCAATATTTTTAAAGAGCGTAATTTGCATATTTTTTTAAAACATTATTTGTTTAAGCTGATTATCTTAAACCGTTCCTTTGTAAATAATTAAAAATTAACCAAAAACTATGAAACTTCTTTTACCAGTTTTATTTCTTTTTATTGGTGTAAGTTCATTCATGTCTATGTCCGAACAAACTCCACAAGTGACAACGAAAGTTATTGTCAAGGATACAATGATGCTTGACCGTGAAAAATACCTCTCTTTTTTGAAAGATTCATTGAAAGGCAAAGAATCAATGGTTGCCGATTCGGTTTTCAAAAATATAAAATCGTTGAAAGGAAAGTCAGTTGAACAATTATTGAGTATTATGAATAATTGGGGACACGCATTGGGCGTAACCTGTAAGTTTTGCCACGAAACAACCAATTGGGCGTCTGAAAAAAGTCGGAACCATCTGCGTACCCGCGAAATGATTGTGATGAATGACCGACTTAATCGTGATTTGCTTTCACAAATGAAAGGTTTCCGTCAGCCAATAACAATGGGATGTATTTCGTGCCACAACGAAATGAAAGAACCACCTCATGATGGGCCACGTCCGCAAGCCCCTCGCCAACGTTCAGAAGGTGCAAAAAACTAAGATTTTCTATTAAAAAATAGATTTTAGGATAAAATACAAATAAAATTCTCGCAACGTGATAGACTCGAAACACTCGATTTTATCACGTTTTTTTATGCACCAAATTAATTTATAAAATAGTGTCAAGAAAAAAAACTATGAAAATAGTTTTGAAACTAAAAAGTTAGTTATATATTTGAATCAGAATTTTAAAACAAGAAAATGGAATTGAGAGATTTAACCCGTGCCGAAGAAGAAGTAATGCAGATTTTATGGGAAATAGAGCCAACGTTTGTAAAGGATATTTTAGAATATTTCTCTGAACCTAAACCGGCCTATAATACGGTTTCTACAATCGTAAGGATATTGGAACAAAAGGGTTTTGTGGGACATAAAGCCTATGGCAAAACGCATCAATATCATTCGTTGGTGAGCAAAGACCAATACAAATCTTTTGCAACTGGCAAATTAATGGAAAGTTATTTTGAAAACTCAGTCGAGGAAATGTTTTCGTTTTTTGTACGAGAAAAGAAAATAGACATGAAAGAAGCCGATGAGATTTTGAAGATGATTGAGCAGATGAAGAAAAAGTAAATTATTCAACTATGTATTAAAATTACAATTATGAAAAAGCTATTTATCACCATCTCTTTTGTCTTAATCGGCGTATTTTCAAGACTTGCCCAAACCAATGAACCTGTTTATGAACAAGTAGATATAATGCCTGAATATCAAGGTGGCACTAATGAAATGGTCAATTTTATTGGTAAAAACCTAAAATATCCAGAGCAAGCCGTGAAATCCAATGTAATAGGAAAAGTGATTAAAAAAATAATCATTGAAAAAGATGGCAGCGTCAATTCTGTATCTTTCTTGAAAGGAATTGGATTTGGTTTTGATGAAGAAGTAGAGAGAATTGTAAAATTAATGCCAAAATGGGAAGCTGGCATAAAAGATGGAAAAAACGTAAGAAGATTTTTTATTTTACCTGTGCTGTTTGCTTTAGAAAATACCATAAAATCGAAGTAAAAGGCGTTTTTATTCAATCATACAAAAACTTTTTGAATATGACTTTCATACACTATCTCGTTCAGGTAAATCTATACTTGGCTCTATTTTATGGCTTTTATGCCCTTGTGTTATCAAATGAAACTTTTTATAACCTCAACCGAATCTATTTGGTTGGTTCAGCGGTGCTGAGTTTCGGAATTCCGTACTGGTATTCAGAATATATTCAGTCATTTTTTATAACACAACAAGTCAATGAAGTATTTTATACTGTGCTAAGTCCAGCCGTTTTTGGAGTGAAGGCCAGTGCCGAAAACACAGTTACGTGGTTTGATTTATTGAAAATATTTTATGGGAGTTGTACATTATTTTTATCTATTAAGCTGATATTCAATTTTTTGCAACTAAAAAGAATTCTCGAAAATTCAGAAAATTATTCAAAATTTGGGGCAGGATTTTCATTCTTTAGCTTTGTTTTTGTTGATAAAGACCTGCAAAAACACGAGGTAGTACTGAAACACGAGTATGTGCATATCAAGCAATTACATTCGGCCGATGTAATATTGTTTGAAGTTATTGCGGTGCTTTGTTGGTTCAATCCAGTAGTATATTTCTATAAAAAATCAGTAAAGAATATCCACGAATTTATTGCCGATGATATTGCTAGTCGGCTAGAAGCCTCGAAAGCCGACTACGCAATGTTGCTTTTCTCGCATCAGTTTGGACTAAATCCACACCAACTTACCAATCAGTTTATTGATAAATCAACACTTAAACGACGCATCGAAATGTTAAATAAACCACGCTCTCGCAAAATTGCTTTATTGAAATACGGTTTTACCGCACCACTTTTTGCTTTGATGCTCGTGATTGCCTCAGCAAGTATCGCCAATAATAATGGTATCAAGAAAGTAGAAAAAATCGTAGAAACAACGGCCAAAATGCCAATTACGGAATTGTCTATTCTATCAATAAAAGAAATTTTAGCAGAAAAAGGAACACCCGTAAAAGGGAAAGTAACCGCTGCCGAAGATGGCAAGCCTTTGGCGGGAGCTATGATAATTATAAAGGGTAAAAACACAGGAACTACTACTGATATAGATGGAAATTTTACAATTAATACCAGTTCGAGTGATGAATTAATTTTTACTTTCGTTGGTTTTGAAAGCTCAACTGTGCCTGTTACTGATAAGAAAATTATAAATGTTAATCTGAAATCGAAAGATAGCGGCACTCCAATTGGTTTGCACGAAGTGGTTGTTGCAGGCTTAAAACCAACTATCAATTTTGAAAGCGAAGAAATTTTTACTACTGTCGAGGAAAATCCGTCTTTTCATAATGGAATAAAAAATATGTATCAGTACATTGCAAGAAACCTTCGCTATCCCGAACCTGCCAGAAGAGCACATGTACAAGGTAAAGTATTTGTGAAGTTTGTTGTCAGAAAAGATGGAAGCGTTTCGGATTTGCACGTATTGAAAGGCATTGGTTTTGGTTGCGATGAAGAAACTGTCAGAGTACTTGGCTCAATGCCTAAATGGACTCCAGGTAAGCAAAGTGGTAAACCAGTGAGTGTTTATTTTACGATGCCTGTAAATTTTGTATTGGAGGAAGACAAAACAGCTCTTATTAAAGGGGAATTTCCTTGGGAAAAATTGATTGTTATTGAGAAAGGAGAAATTAAAACTTTTACTGACAAAGAAGAGATTAGAAAAGAAAATGAAAGATTAAAACCACTTTTGCAAAGTGGGTCAATAAAGGAGGAGATTTCAGTAAATACGATTGAAAAAAGTATGACCATTAGAATTTTGGATAAGCCTAAAACTTCTGAAAGGGGAGTTAATGTTTTTAGTCAGCCAAATGTAGATATTGTTAATGGAGAACCGCTATTTGTTATTGACGGAAAAGTTGTATCCGAAGACGGGATATCGAATCTAAAACCTGATGATATTGCAACAATGGAAGTTTTGAAAAATGCTTCTGGAACAGCTATTTATGGCGAAAAAGGTAAAAATGGAGTAATTGTAATTACAACAAAAAAAGTAGCACAAGCCAAAGAAGAATCAAATTATGTTATTAAAGGTAAGCAACTCTACACGATAAAAATTGGAAATAAACGCCAAATAATTGATGCAAAAAATGCCGATGATTATTCAGCTGAACGCATTATGCAAGTAAATGTAGTAAAGGTAGGTGAAATTAAATCTCGAAAAACAGGCTTAAACGAATACGAAGAAAAAGTATTGAAAGATGCTTATTACGGCTGGGTTGATATTTGGGTGAGAGAGCAGTAAGTAAAAGAGCCACACAATTTAAACAGTGTGGCTCTTTTAGTTTTATCCCTTATAAAACAACCATTTGCCAATTTCTTTGAAAGTTGGTTTCTTGCCGTACATCAAAATACCCACACGATAAATTTTTGCGGCAATCCAGACCATTCCGAATGTACTGATTACGAGTAAAGTCATTGATAAAATCAGTTCCCATGGCTCAACGCCAAATGGCAAGCGAGACATCATCGTGATGGGTGAAGTAAACGGAATGATTGACGCCCAGAAAAGCAATTTATTATCGGTTTGTCCTGCAGTCATTAATCCGATTAGGTAGCCTGCGAGTAGTGGTAGCATAATCGGGAACATAAATTGCTGAGTATCGGTTTCGTTATCGACCGCCGAGCCGATTGCTCCATAAACCGAGGCATAGAACAAATAGCCAAATATGAAATAAAACAAAAAGCAACCAATAATAAGTGGAATATTAAGGTTTTTGGCACTTTGAATAAACGCCATTACTTTGCTTGCATCTGAAGGCGTTTGCTCAATTTTCTTAACAATTTTATCTTTATCTTTTTGTGGCATTTCTGACATTTGTTCCTGAGCCGCCTTTGCAATTTGTTGAGAAGGCAAAATCGAAGAACTAACCGTTGTCAGAACAAAGGTGAGCGTTATCCAAAGTGTAAATTGCGTAAGACCAACCAAACCAACGCCCAAGATTTTTCCCATCATTAACTCAAATGGCTTAACCGACGAGATAATTACTTCGATGATACGGTTGGTTTTCTCTTCAATTACACCACGCATTACTTGCATTCCGAAGCCAATTACAGTCGAGAACATCAAAATTACGGCAATAAATCCTAAAACCGTAGAAGCGAGCGTGTTTTGTTCCTTTTGCTCACCCTCTTTGCTCACAACCACAACTTTGGATGAAACATCAACGTCGGCATCTTCCAAAATCTTCTGGTCAATACCCGCCCTTGATAGTTTTACATTACGGATTTCGTTCTGAATAATACGTTCGATTTTTCCTTGAATCTCAAAACCTACGCCTTTTCCAGTGTAGATTTTTAAACCGCTCGGCTCCTCTATAATATCTTTCGGAATCATCGCTACGATGTCGGTGCGTTTTTGATTGAGACGATTAAGGGCGGAATCAATAGGCAGATTTAAGTATTCAAACTTAACTTTTTCTGAATCTTTAAATTTTTGAGTAAATGAGCCGCTTTCATCAATTATGGATACTCGTTGAACCTCAGCAGAGTTGAAAACTCCCCAAAACAATAAGGCATAAAATCCCGAAACGAGTATCGGCATCAAGAGAGTCATCACCCAAAAAGATTTTTTCTTGATTCTGACCAAATATTCTCTGCGTAGTATGAGCAATATATTTTTCATGTAATTAGTTTTTTAATTTTAGGATTTGTAATCCATCAGACTAAATTTATCCTTTAATCAATCAATACTTTCGTTGACAACCATTTTGAAAATATCGTTCATAGTCGGGATATTTTCACCAAACGAACGAAGTTCTACTTGGTCAATGATTTGTCTAATTAGTTGATTAACAGGTGTTCCAGTATTTAATTTAATAGTCGAACTCGAAAAATTATCTTCGATTTGTTCGGTATTTATAATCTCAAAGTCAGGGGAATTAGTCAATAAATCCCCCGAATACTTGATATTATAAGTATTAGTTTTGAAACGCTCTTTGATTTCAGATTTTGGGCCATCTAGTACTTTTTCTGACTTATTAATGAGGGCAATATGGTCGCATAGTTCTTCAACCGATTCCATGCGGTGAGTTGAGAAAATTATAGTAGAACCTTTTTCTTTTAGCTCCAAGATTTCATTTTTAATTAAATCGGCATTGATTGGGTCAAAGCCTGAAAACGGTTCATCTAAGATAATCAACTGCGGTTCGTGAAGTACTGTTGCCACAAATTGAATTTTTTGTTGCATCCCCTTCGACAGGTCTTCTACATTCTTTGTCCACCAAGTTTTAATATCAAATTTGGTGAACCATTCTTTTAACTTTTCGAGAGCCTGTTTTTCAGAAAGCCCTTTAAGCTGTGCTAAATAGAGTAATTGTTCGCCGACTTTCATTTTCTTGTAAAGTCCACGTTCTTCAGGCAGATACCCAATTTCTTTGATGTGCTTTTGGCTTAGTTTTTGGCCATCAAACAAAACATAACCTTCGTCGGGGCCTGTAATTTGATTAATGATACGAATAAGTGATGTTTTTCCTGCACCATTTGGTCCTAGAAGACCAAAAATTACTCCTTTCGGAATATTGATGCTGACATCGTTGAGGGCTGTATGTTGCGAATAGTGTTTCACAACATTGTGAACTTCTAAGATATTATTCACGAATCGTGTTTGTTTGGTTTAGTGACTTAATTATAGCTTGATTGTCAGATAAAATGGCAAAAAAGTATAAGTGGATTTTTTATCAAATATAAGGTAAAAAAACTAATATTACCATTTAATAAAAATTATAAATTTGTAGGACTTTGAAAAAACTCCTTAATTCTTGATAAATTCTAACATAATCATTTAATTGTGAAAGCATTTTTCAAAACTTTGGTGTTTCTTTGTATTTAAATTATAAATCCAAGCTGGTAGATAAGACCTCAATATCCTGCTTTTATAAAAAAAATATTATGTACTTACCTTATGATAGATAATTTAAAAAATATTTTGTCGGTTATTCAGCGAATTTGGTCAAATATCGTATCCAAAGTTATTGCAGGATATTGGTGGATATTAGACAAAATTTACCGCTTCTTGTGCATAGTTTTTGGCGAAGAAAAAGTAGAACGAGTTTTTACGAAGTGTTATCGTGAGCTTTATGAAGCTCGGAACTATTTTGTTTCAAAGTTTGATTTGGAAGGAAATTATTACCCTTTAATCAATAAAATCTATAAGTATAGCCTACGAGCAATCATTGGTGGTTTGATTTATGTATTTTGTATTGAAACAAATTTTTTGTGGTTGTGTGGCCGAATGCCAAGCATTGAACAGCTTACAAATCCAAAGATTTCGCAATCATCTACAATATTTACTGCCGATGGTGTTGAGATAGGTAAGTTTTTTACAGAAAACCGAAAAACAATAGATTCTGTTGATATGTCTCCATGGTTATTCAAGGCACTAATAGCTACTGAAGACAAACGTTTTTATGAACACTCAGGCATTGATTTACGGTCTATGGCAGGGGTTGCTTTTGGTATTTTAAGTGGAGGAGGAGAGCGTGGAGGTGGAAGTACTGTTTCACAGCAATTGGCCAAAAATCTTTATAATACTCGCCGAAGTGAGATGAAAGGTCTGCTTTATTTTATTCCAGTGTTTAAAACTTTGGTTTATAAGACCAAGGAGTGGCTCACAGCTATTCGTCTCGAACGTAATTTTACGAAGGGTGAAATCTTGACTATGTACTTGAATACCGTCGATTATGGAAACAATGCTTACGGAATTCGTACCGCTTCAAAAACTTATTTCAATAAAGAACCAAAAAATTTACAACCCGAAGAAGCCGCTATTTTAGTTGGTTTGCAAAAAGGCACAACACTTTACAACCCAATTCGAAATAAGAAGAATGCTTTGAAACGTCGTAATACGGTTTTGCAACTCATGGCAAATAATAAAGCGTTAACGCAAGTTCAAGCTAATAAATTAAGTCAAACAGAAATAAAATTAGATGTTAATTTAGAAGACTCCTACGATGGTCAAGGAGATTATTTTAAAGTTGCACTGTCGCGTTTTGTAGAGAATTGGGCAAAAAATAATGAGATAGACATTGATTTATACCGTGATGGCTTGAAAATTTATACAACCATCGATTCAAGAATGCAAACGCATGCCGAAACCGCAGTTTCTAGTCACATGAAGCGTTTGCAAAAACTTTTTGACCAAGAATGGAAAGGCAGAAATCCATGGACTTATGAAAACGGGCAAGAAATACCTGGCTTTTTGGATACAGTTGCCAAGCGGACGCCAATCTATAAACTTTTGGTGAAGAAGTATAAAGATAATCCCGATTCTGTACAATATTATATGTATGAAAAGAAGAAACCGATTAAGGTCTTTAGTTGGGAAGGCGATAAAGAAATAATGATGAGCCCTGTTGATTCAATCAATTATTACAAGAGATTTTTGCAAACGGGCATGATGGCAATGGATCCCTATACGGGTTTCATAAAAGCTTGGGTAGGTGGTATTAATTACGAATATTTTAAATATGACCATGTTAGACAAGGTCGTCGCCAGCCAGGTTCTACTTTCAAGCCAATTCTTTATACTGCAGCAATTGATGGGCCATTAAATTTAACGCCTTGTGACCAACGTGAAGATAAGCCATTCAAGAAAGAATGGGTAGAGAATGGGAAACGTAAAACTTGGGAGCCTAAAAATGCCGATGGGGTATTTTCGTATTCAAATATGACATTACGTAGGGCAATTGCTCGTTCGGTCAACTCTGTTGCGGCACAATTATCAGATGAAGTAAAACCAAAAGGTATCATTGAATATGCCCGTAAAATGGGCATTACCGCACCACTTGAACCAGTACTTTCGCTCGGAATCGGAACTTCAGATGTTTCACTCTATGAAATGGTGGCAGCTTATGGTGTATTTTTGAATGAAGGTCAATATACCGACCCAATGTTGGTTTTTAAGATAGAAGATGCCAAAGGAAGAGTATTGTTTGAGTTTGAAACTAAAAAACATGATGCTATTAAACCTGAGTCTGCCTACTTGATGCAATATATGCTTCGTGGTGGGGTAGAAGAACCTGGTGGAACTTCTCAGGGTTTATTTGAATACTGTAGTGCATTATTTGGTAACGGCGGACAAGCCGCTGGAAAAACAGGTACAACATCAAACTATTCAGATTCGTGGTATATTGGCTTCACGAAAGACTTGATTTGCGGTGTTTGGGTTGGTGGCGATGACCGAAGTATCCACTTTCGCTCTCGAATGGGTGAGGGCTCAAGGTCAGCAATGCCTATTTTTGGGAAATTTATGCAAAATGTTTATACCGATAAAAAACTTAGTTATAGCCCTGGTGCATTTCCGAAACCTGGAATGAAAATAATAAAAGATTATCAAGGTTGTGTATCGACAGGCGGAGAAGTCGTTACATCAGATTCTATTGGTACGTCGGTTGATTCTTCAGCATTTCCCTTAGAAAACCAAAGACTTCCATCAATAGAACTAATTAAGAGAGATACAACAATTAATCGTGATAATCGTTAAAAAAGTTTTATTTTGAATAATATTATTGTTTCAGTATTTTAGATTCTTAATATTGGTTTTAATTGTTTTGTTTTCTTGGAAACAGTTATTACCTGTCAAATAAACAAATTTTTTATAAATCCCTTACAACCTTTTCTTTGCAATAAGTGTCCTTACAATAAATGGTATTAATTTCAAATCTCAATTTTAGTCATGCAATTACAAAGCCTTATCTGCAACTCAACAATATGTTTAACTGGAAATAAAAAAGTCAATCCAGCCGAGGTTCTTTTTCTAAAAGCCGATGTAAATTATACCGAGCTTTTTATGCAAGGAGGAGAAACTCTTATAGTTTCGAAAACCTTAAAAGAACTAGAAAAACAATTTATTCCATTCGATTTCTTCCGAACTCACAAATCATTTATGGTCAACTTAAACTACGTAATAGGTTATCAGATTCACGAAGGTCTATTGGTGAAATTAGACGGAGAATACAACGTAAATTTATCTCGTCGCCGTAAGGAAGACTTTTTGAAGTCGTTCCATAATTTACCTAAAAATTAAATTTGATGATACATTAATTGTAATTGGTATTAAGTATTTGTAATTTTTGAGAGACCATAGAAAAAACATTCTATGGTCTTTTTTGCATATAAAATTGGCATCACCTTTTTTAAAAATGTGTCTTACCTACAATAATCGATTTATCGGTTAAAGTTTTTATAAAGCATTTTTGTACGTTAACAATTAATTCTTTAAATAATTGAAAGCTTTTAATTAACATTATAGATAAAAACTATATTATTATAAAAACAATCAATTTGGTTTATTCTTTAGTCTGTAGTAATTTTGTAAAAAAATAAAGCAAAACACAAGTCTTGTTTTTATTATTTTACTCATTAGTGAGCTAATATATTATCATTCATAAATAAAAAAAACTTATCGAAATGGAAAATCATACATCCAATGGCGGTGAAGCAAAATGCCCGTTCCTTCATGGATCTGGTGCACCTGTAAATCAAAGTGCCGGTGGCGGTAAAAGAAACCAAGATTGGTGGCCAAACCAACTAAGATTAAACATTCTTCGTCAACATTCTTCATTATCAAACCCTATGGGTCAAGATTTTGATTATGCAAAGGAGTTTAGCTCACTTGATTTAGCTGTCTTGAAAAACGAAATCAACGATTTAATGACCACCTCACAAGAGTGGTGGCCAGCAGATTATGGTCATTATGGTCCATTTTTTATTCGTATGGCCTGGCATAGTGCTGGTACCTATCGTATTGCCGATGGTCGTGGAGGAGCAGGTGCAGGTATGCAGCGTTTTGCACCATTAAATAGTTGGCCAGACAATGGAAACCTTGACAAAGCTCGTTTGTTATTATGGCCAATAAAGCAAAAATATGGCAGAAAAATCTCATGGGCTGATTTAATGATTTTGGCAGGTAATTGTGCATTAGAGTCAATGGGATTTAAAACATTTGGTTTTGGCGGTGGACGTACAGATGTTTGGGAACCAGAAGAAGATATTTATTGGGGCCCTGAAGAAAAATGGTTAGATGATAAGAGGTATTCTGGCGACCGTGTATTGGAAAACCCCCTTGCCGCTGTTCAAATGGGTCTAATTTATGTGAATCCGGAAGGCCCTAATGGAAATCCGAATCCATTGGCAGCTGCCCGTGATATTCGCGATACTTTTGGCCGTATGGCAATGAATGACGAAGAAACAGTAGCATTGATTGCAGGTGGACATACTTTTGGTAAAGCTCACGGTGCAGCGGACCCTGGTCAGTATGTAGGAGCAGAGCCTGCAGCAGCAAGTATTGAAGAGCAAAGTATGGGTTGGAAAAATACCTTTGGCACTGGTAATGGTGAATATACAATCACAAGTGGTTTGGAAGGTGCCTGGTCGCAGACGCCAACACAATGGAGTAATAGCTATTTTACAAACTTGTTTGGTTTTGAGTGGGAGTTAACTAAAAGTCCAGCAGGAGCCCATCAATGGATTCCAAAAGGTGGTGCAGGTGCCGGAACCGTACCTGATGCTCATAACTCAGCTAAAAGTCATGCCCCAATTATGTTTACGACTGACATAGCTTTGAGAATTGACCCAGCTTATGAAAAAATATCAAAACGTTTCTTTGAAAATCCAGATCAATTTGCTGATGCATTCGCCCGTGCTTGGTTCAAACTAACGCACCGTGATATGGGACCGAAATCACTCTATTTGGGACCAGAAGTGCCAACCGAAGAACTTATCTGGCAAGATCCAATTCCTGCGGTCAATTATGAACTTATCGATGATAATGATATTAGTGAATTAAAAGCAAATATTGTTGCGTCTGGTTTATCGGTATCGGAATTAGTTTCAACTGCCTGGGCATCTGCTTCTACATTCCGTGGTTCGGATAAACGTGGTGGGGCAAATGGAGCAAGGTTACGTTTATCACCACAAAAATATTGGGATATCAATAATCCTACTCAACTTTCAAAAGTGATAGATACACTCACAAGTGTTCAAGAGGAATTCAATGCAATTCAGACAGGAGGAAAGAAAGTTTCTATTGCTGACCTTATCGTATTAGGAGCTTGTGCAGGTATTGAGCAAGCCGCAAAAAATGCTGGACAAGAGATTACAGTTCCGTTTACAGCAGGCCGTACTGACGCTTCTCAAGAGCAAACAGATGTAGAATCATTTGCGGTGCTTGAGCCAATTGCTGATGGTTTCCGGAACTATCAAAAGAAGCACTATACAACTTCTTCAGAAGAAATGCTGGTTGATAAAGCTCAATTAATGACTTTAACAGCTCCAGAAATGACCGTATTAGTTGGAGGTTTACGTGTATTGAATATCAATGCAGATGGCTCTCAACACGGTGTTTTTACAACTCGTAAAGAGACATTGACTAACGATTTCTTTGTAAACTTACTTGATTTGAGCACAACATGGAAGGCTACTTCTGCTCATAGTGATGTCTTTGAAGGAAGTAGCCGTACTACTGGTGAATTGAAATGGACAGGAACTCGTGCGGACCTTATTTTTGGTTCGAACTCGGAGCTTCGTGCCATTGCCGAAGTATATGGTTGCCAAGATTCTCAAGAGAAATTTGTCAAAGATTTCGTAGCAGCTTGGACGAAAGTAATGAACCTTGACCGTTTTGATTTGGTTTAAATAGCAAATATGTGTTTTTATACAAAAAGGTGGCTTATTTTTAGGCCATCTTTTTGTTTTTATATAAAGCCCAATAAATCATAATACCTTATTTTATTCAAGGTCGTGATAAAACATTATCAACAGAATGGCTTTAATATAGTTGGAAATATAGATAACTTTGTGAACGCAGGTTTGCAAAAGTATATTTCGGATTATGCCTTAAAAAATAGATTTTAAATTACCTTCTTTATGTTTAAAAAATCTCTAAGCTTATTATTAGTTCTAAGTTTTTTTGTGGGATATTCTCAAAATAAAGCTATATGTATTGCGGAAATAAATACCATTATTCAGAATTATATTGATCAATCCAAGATTCCGGGTGCGGTAATTCAAGTCAAAAAAGGAAATGAAGTTATACTTAAAAAAGCTTACGGATATGCTCAAATAAAGGATTTTTATGGCAATGTTTTGGCAAATCCAGAAAAAACATCTATAAAGCACTTATATGATATTGCCTCTTTGACCAAAGTCGTCGGAACGACAACTTCCATAATGCTTTTGGTTGATGCCGGTAAAATTAATGTTGAAGATAAAGTTGGAAAATATATACAAGGATTTAATCAACCCGATAAAAAAGCTATAACAATTCGTCATTTGCTCACACACACTTCTGGTTTATATGATTGGTATCCACTCTACTATCGTTGTAAAACCAAACAAGAAACTTTTAAATTTATTGAGGGATTGCCACTTAAATTTCCAGTAGGAGAGGGACGACATTACAGTGATTTAGGCTTTACAATCTTAGGCGAAATCATCGAAAAAATCTCTAATAAACCCTTAAATGTTTTTATGGAAGAAAATATTTTTCGACCTCTAAAAATGACTAATACCACTTATCGCCCAAACGATACTGGTCGAAAATTAAATATTGCGGCCACGTCTCATGGAAATCCTTACGAAAAGCGGATGTTGGAAGATTCAACTTTGGGGTTTATGATAAAATCAATCGACCCAAACTCTTGGAATGCTTGGCGTCAGTACACGCTCAAAGGTGAAGTTAATGATGGAAACACTTGGTATGCCAATGAGGGAGTTTCTGGAGCAGCAGGTATTTTTTCAACGATTGATGATATACAAACCGTAGTGGATATACTTAAGAATGGTGGTAAAAATGGTAAAAAACAATTTATTGCAGAGAAAACAATTCAACTTTTTCTTAAAAAAGATACATTTAAAAATGGACTTGGTTGGATGATGGATAATCAAAATGCATTTATGAAAGATGCCAGCGAAGGTTCTTTCGGTCATACTGGTTTTACAGGTACAAGTATTTCAGTTGTACCCGATCAAAATATTTCAATCGTTTTATTAATCAATCGCCAAAATATAGGTTTGTCTCCAACAAAAGACTATTTCAATGTAAATCCAATAAGAGAACAAGTTTTCAAGACCGTTATGAAGTATTATTGTCATTGAAATTCTAAGTAAGTGATAGGATTGATGATGTAAATGATTGATGCTTAGGTTTTAAATATTGATGATAAATAGTAAAGAAACCTTCCAAATACTAAAAATCGTAGAAACTGCTATAATCAAATTTAAATCACTAAATTAGCATACTAACGTCTTAAAAAAAATCTCGCTTGCGAATGATAAATAAATATGTATCTTATTTGGTAATTTTTGCTATTATTTGCTTATTCTCTGATGCCGCTGAAACCCGCAATGGATATTGAACGGCTTATAACAAGACAAATAATTCCATTACGGATTAAAATTTAGCCGTGTTTTTTGTTTTATTCACCAATATTTTCGCAAAAAGGAGGATTGTGAAAACTCATTAATCATAATGAAATCTGCATTTTAGAATATGAATTTCATTCTCCTCATACCTATAAATTAAACGATGCTCATCATCAATTCTTCTTGACCAAAATCCAGAATATTTGTGTTTTAAAGGTTCAGGTTTCCCAATTCCATCGAAAGGATTTCTTGCAATATCTTTCAAGAGTTCATTGATTCTTTTTAGCTTCTTTTTATCTGTATTTTGCCAATAAATATAATCTTCCCAAGATTCGTCTACAAAAATGTATTTCATATTTTATAACTCAATTAAGTCTTTTGTAAATGATTTACCATTCTTGAATTTTTCAATAGCAGAATCTAATCTACTTTCATTTTTTTGCGAAGATAATTCGTGGTTAGTTGCCATTAGTGAATTGTATTCTTGTAAAGACATAACAACAATGCCCTCGTCTTTGCCTCGATTGATGATTAAAGTTTCAAAGTTTTGGACAACTTTATCAAGATAGGATTTAATATCTTTTCTAAAATCGGAAATATTTGTTGTTATCATTTTTTTTGTACGATTATTTGTACAAATAAAAGTACAAATAATGTAAAACACAAGTAATTTTGAAGAAATTGAATATTATTGTAGAAAACACTTCTAACCACCACATTATGGTGATTTTGAGCGTATATTGAGTTAATTGATTGACTATTAGGATTTTACTTACTTACTCAAGTTGGAGTAAAACCAACTTTGTAAACTCTTCTCCCAGAGTGTCGCCTAACAAATATCCTATTATAAGACATAAAAAAGTAGTCGCTATGGAATAGTATAAACAGTGCGACCCCCGCCGCAAAGTTTTCGAGAAAAAAAACTGTCAAACATGTTCTAATCTCACGTCGCCGAAAACTATAAGAGCAGTAGCCCTAAAAACTTATAAGCTATCGAGATTAAACTCTTTAAAGTTTCGCTAATCAACCGTCTGCGGTAGCTGTGAACTTAACAAAAACTGTCAAGCTATCTTAGCAGAATACGCTTTATCTTCAATTATAAAATACAACATTGAATTAAAAAGTATGAATATCATTGCCACCCAAAAACCATAAATGTTCGATAGCCAAGATGATGCCCCAAAACTATGAGCAATAATACAAAATAATAAAAATATTCTGCTAACTTTTCGTGGTAAATAATAGCCAAAAAGTCCAATTATTAGAATCCAAATAATAGAAATAAAAAATAGACCATAAACGTGGTTTTCCATGAAAATTGCTCCAATTGGATTACCCTCATTAGCCTTTTTTAAATTGCCATTCCAATATTCTTTGGGTTGGTGAACTGTTGTAATTGTAATATCAAATAGACTTGTCCAAAGTGCAGGTATTAGTAGTAATAATTTTACTTTTTTCATCATAATGGAATTAGAATATCAATAACTATTTTTTGAAATATATGCCGCCTTTCTTTCCATTTTGCCCATCTTTACACTTTGCTCCACTATTCTCATCTTGTTCACCTTTGCCACATTTTCACCTAAAAACCTGTTTGTGCAACTTAAATTTAAAAGTAAAAATAAGTATAGCGAAACATTTTTCATACTGATTTGTATTAAAGAATTTCCAGTATGGTTTTGGACAAAGTAGCTAATGAACTAAGTCTTGCTAAATTCAAGTTGTAAATGCACGTTTCCACGATATTATTTAAAGGCATTAATTATAAAGTTAAGTGATAAATTAGATAGTCGACGTTTACTTACCAGAAAATCGAGATATTGCTCAAATTGACCTTTGTCTTCAATTTTTACCAAAAGAAAGTTGCTTTCTTTTCTATCTTTTAAAATTTCTATTATGTCAATCAATTTTTTATTAGCTAAATTGCTGAAAATCGACAAAACAAATAAGTAAATTGTCAAAATTAGTTCTTAGCAATTTTTGCCATCAAATTTCAAAAATATGTCAAATTATCTTTTTTCCAAAACTGCTTATATTAAAGGTGTTCAATGTGATAAACATTTATATCTTTATAAACATCATTATAAACTTCAAGACCCGCTCGATCCTGAAACCAAAGCAAAGTTTAAAGGCGGACATGATTTTGAGGATGCCTATCGTGCCGCTAATTTCCCATTTGCAGTTGATATCGAGAAAATTGCCAAAAATCGAAATGACTATCAGTCACTTACCCAAAAAGTATTACAAAAGCAAGTTGCGGATGTTTTTGAGGCAACATTTGTATATCAAGAAGTTTTGGTGATGAATGATGTATTGACCCGCAGTAGTGGAAAATGGGAGATTCAGGAAATAAAAAATAGTTTAGAATTAAAACCAACCCATATTCAGGATATTGCCTTGCAATATTTTGTAACAAAAGGTGCTTTAGGACAAGAACTTGATGCCAAGTTAGTATTGAATGATGGAGCTAATGCATATAACATAATTGACGTTTCAGCCGAAGTGAAAGCTTTGCAAGATATTATTGCGGCAAATATTCAACGGTTTAAAAATATTTTAGGACAAGACTCAATTCCGCAAATAAATATTGGTAGTCAATGCGAAGTACCCTATAAATGTAGCTTTTTTGGGTATTGCCATAAGTCCTTATAAAAAATACAGTATCAGGATTGCTCTTGATACTGTTTTCATAATTTTTATTTATTATTATTATTATACGATTTTTAATTTCTGTCCTTTTTTAACCGAATTTGATCGTAAACCGTTCATTTTCTTGATTTTTTCAACTGAAATTCCACCATATCTTTGAGAAATGCTCCAAAGTGTATCGCCTCTTTGCACTACGTGGTATTTAGGTTTTGTTTTATCATTCGTTTTCTTAGATTTTCTTTCTTCTTTGATTGTGCGTTCAACCTCAACAACCTCTTCAACATCATCAAATATCACTAATTTTTGACCACGCATAATTTTCGATGATTTCAGGTGATTCCAAACCTTCAAATCATACATGTCAACATCATATTTATCCGCAATACGGTTCAGAACATCGCCTTTTTTTACTACATAAATTTTCTTCTTTACCTTACGAATCTTCTTGATTTCGTCTTCAGCCTTTTCTGGATTTTCATTTTCTTGAGTTCCATTATCATCATTCGTCGCTCTTGTAGGACTACCACCTATGATAATTATGCCGTTTTCTATCTCATCTTTCGAAGATGCCAACATTACTGAGACTCCGTTTTGGCGTTGTGATGAGTCTAAAATCATTTGGCGATTCGCCTCAAAATATGCGTAGTTTTCAACCGGAATTTTTAATTCAAAACCTCTTGAATGACCTGGAAGAATTCCTTTCAAGATAGATGGATTATGCTTCTGAATATCGTCAATACTTATGCCACTCATATTTGAAAAAGCTTCTAGATCTAAATAACCATCAATTATAACTTTCTCAACCGCTACAGGCTCCATAATTTCCTCAGGAAAAATCCCATATTCACCTGCATGATTCATCATGTACATAATAGCGGTGAACTGAGGAACATAAGCACGAGTATCTTTATGCAAATAAGGGTGTAATTGCCAGTAATTGGTGATATTTCCTGCACGACGAATTGCACGACGTAAATTTCCTGGACCTGTATTGTACGAAGCCAATACCAATTCCCAATCTCCGAAGATATTATATAATTGTCGGAAGTATTTACAAGCAGCTTCGGTTGATTTTTCGATATCCATGCGGTCGTCAACATACTCATCAACTCGCAATCCAAAATCTTTACCTGTAGGTTTCATAAACTGCCAAAGTCCAACAGCTTTAGCGTGAGAAATTGCCTTTGGATTCAGTCCAGACTCCAGCATCGACAGATACTTTAGCTCGTCTGGCATGTTATATTTAGCCAAATATTTTTCAAAAATCGGAAAATAAAAATTTTTGCGTTCGAGCATTGTTTTGGTAAAACTCGGCTTTTTATAGATGAAATAATCTACAAAACTTTGTACAATTGAATTATACTGAAGAGGAATCGAACGCTGCATGTTCTGAAATCCGTCCTTTACTCTGTTTACATTCGCAGTCGGAATAAATGTTTCAATTGTTGGGAGTTCATCTACGAGTGAGTCTTCTTCCGAGAAAGCAATTGCCTCTTCTGGAATAACAGATTGTGCATTTGTTACGAAAACTGCACAACCCAAAAAACTCGATAGAATAAGAATTTTTTTTGATATCTTCATCATATTAATGTCTTAGCGGAGCTATTTTACGCTTGTTTTATGGTTTTAGGAAAGCAATGAATTATCAAAAATAGTTCATAACTACTTTTTTGTCAAGTATATTAAGGTTTATTTTTATATTTTCAAATATTTCAGAAAATATTGTTTATTCAAAAATAATTTAATACTCTAATGACTTTGCAAAGGCTAGCATTTCTTCTTCTTCAAAATTCTTGCCAAGAATTTGAATTCCGATAGGTAAACCATCAGAATTTTGTCCGTTTGGTATCGAAATGCACGGATTTCCTATTACATTTGCTTGAACAGTAAAGATATCCATCAAAAACATTTGTAATTGGTCGTCTGATTTTTCTCCAATTTTGATTGCTGGTGTTGGCGTTGTCGGCGAAATCAGAAAATCATATTTTGATAAAATCTCATCAGTCGCATCTTTTATTAAACGACGAACCCTCTGTGCTTTCGTATAGTAAGCATCATAATAATCTGCACTGAGTACGAAAGTGCCTAAAATAATGCGGCGACGAACCTCCGCACCGAAGCCTTCGGTACGAGATTTTTTGTAGAGTTGTTCTAAATTTTTAACCCCAGCGGCACGATGTCCAAAACGAACGCCATCAAATCTCGAGAGATTTGAGCTTGCCTCTGCAGTTGTCAATATATAATAGGTTGGCAGTAAATACTTCATTAAAGGAAAGTCAACTGCCTCAATTATATGGCCTTGTACCTTTAACTGTTCAATTTTTTCTGCTGTATTTTTTCTTACATCCTCGTCAAGACCTTCGCTTTCAAGTGCCTCACGCATGTAGGCGAGTCGATACTGTTTTTTTGGAGTAAGATTTTCGCTGTATTTAGGCACTTCGAGGTGCGAAACAGTACTATCATGTTCGTCAGCCCCTGCAATGATTTCGAGAAGGAGTGCGGCATCCTCCACCTTTTTAGTAATTGGCCCGATACAATCAAAAGATGATGCGTAGGCAATCAGACCCCAACGAGAAACCCTTGAATAAGTTGGTTTTAAGCCAACAACACCGCAAAAAGCTGCTGGCTGACGCACTGAACCACCAGTATCAGAACCCAACGAAGCCATGCACATATCGGCCTGAACTGCTACTGCCGATGCTCCCGAAGAACCACCTGGCACACGAGTTGGGTCGGCAAAGTTGAGCGTTGGGCCAAAAGCAGAATTTTCGTTGGATGAACCCATTGCAAACTCATCACAGTTTTGGCGACCAATAATTATGGCATCTTCGGCTAAGATTCGCTCAACCGCAGTAGCCGTAAATTGAGATTGAAAGCCGTTCAAGATTTTGCTAGATGCTTGTAATCCATGATTTTCGTAAGCCAACACATCTTTCAAGCCAATTACCATTCCTGCCAAACGTCCAGCCGTTCCATCTTTGATTTTCTGGTCCACAGTTTCTGCTTGTTTTATTGCTTCGTTTGTATATACTTCAAGAAAAACATTTAGATGTTTATTGGCTTCTATCTGTTTTAAATAATACTTTACCAGCGATAAGCAATTAGTTTCGCCGCTGGAAATGGCTTGTTTTACTGCTTTAAATGAATTGTATCTTGTCATTTTTAAATCATGAGAATGTAAAAACAAAAAAAACAACAGCCACTCAGTTTCCGACTGGGTGCTGTTGTCAAGGTGTTACCAAATTACCGTTTCCTTCGATAGCATCGGGTATCCAATCCGATCAGGCAACGAAAACTTGGTAAAAAAGTCCTTATTTCTCCTCTGAAGTTGCTTTTTCGATATTTTCTTTCACTTCACGTGAAGCATCTTTAAATTCACGGATACCTTTTCCCAATCCACGAGCAAGCTCTGGAAGTTTTTTTGCACCAAAAAAGAAAAGAATTACAACCAAAATCAAAATCATTTCTGTACTACCGAGACCGAACATAATATTATTTATTTAAAGTGTTTTTTTGTCTATAAACTACTGACAACTGCCTGCAGTATTTTATTATTCTATTACAAATATAAAAGTAAATTAGAAATTAAAAAATTAATTTCGTCTTAAACTTTTTAAATGCTATTTCAGTTATTTTACCAAAAAACTACGGTATTTTCTAGCAAAAGCTTTATTATCAAATGATTTTTCGTTTATGTCGATTAAAAAGTTGGTATTCTCTATTTCTTGTTTTGCCATTGGTTAAACTTAACGAGTTCATCGTCGATACTTTTAAAGATAAATACCAATAATGCAACGTCATCGCTCAAGCCTATAAATGGCAAAAAGTCTGGAATAATATCAATTGGCGAAATAAAATATACAAAAGCGGCAATGATTTTTAATAAATTACCAAGTTCAATTTGGCGATAATCGCCTTCCGCGTAAGCTTTGATGAGTGTACCCATGATGGTAATCTTTTCTCTAATGACATCAAAAATTCCTCCTACACCCAAATCTTGGGTTTTGGCGAGAGCGGTTTGTAATAGTTTTAATAAGCTTTTCGCATTTTTAGAGATTCGAGGTGCTTTTCCCAAAGCACTTTTATAAATGGCGGATTCGATTATTTTTGACAGTAAAATTTGTGTTGAACTCGCTTTGGTACTCATTTTATTAGGTATTGTGCTTTTTAAATGAAATTTTTGGTTAATTGGCTTCTTGAAGTTTTTGTACAAAAATATCTTGTATTAAATCCTCAATTTTTTGTAATATATTATTGAAACGTAAAAACTTATAAAAATCATTCACCAAACATTAAAAATACAAAAAAAACATTCAAATACATTGTTTTGTATTAGATTTGCCCAATAAATTTGTTGATAGAAAACTGTAATTTTTAATTTTTATAAAATTCCTGCCAAAATATAACCCCAAAGTCAGGAATAAACTCATAATAAGTTCCCCCTCCAGGGGTTAGGGGGCTTTAAAATACATGAAAGTAACAGTAGTAGGTGCAGGTGCGGTTGGTGCAACCACTGCCGATAACATTGCTCGTAAGCAAATCGTAGATGAAGTTGTATTGCTTGATATTAAGCAGGGTGTTGCTGAAGGAAAAGCAATGGACTTAATGCAAACGGCCTCATTAGAGGGCTTCGATACAACTATTATCGGTTCGACAAATGATTATACAAAAACTGCAAAATCTGATGTAGTCGTTATTACTTCGGGTTTACCACGTAAGCCGGGTATGACTCGTGAGGAGTTAATTGGCATCAATGCTGGTATCGTGAAAGATGTGGTTACAAAAATCTTGACACACTCACCAAAAGCAATTTTGTTGATTGTTTCTAACCCTATGGATACCATGACTTATTTGGCGTATCAAGTAGCTCAAGAAATGGGTGTAAACAAAAAACGTATCATCGGTATGGGTGGTTCTTTAGATTCATCGCGTTTTCGTTATTTCTTATCCCAAGCAACTGGTTTTGCACAAAGTGATATTCACGGACAGGTTATTGGTGGACACGGAGATACTACAATGATTCCATTAACTCGTTTGGCTACCGTAAACAGTATTCCAGTGAGCCGTTTCTTATCGAAAGAAGCACTTGAGAAAGTTTCTGCTGACACGATGGTTGGTGGTGCTACGCTTACAGGATTGTTGGGAACCTCGGCTTGGTACGCTCCAGGTATCGCATCGTGTGCAGTTGTTGAGGCTATTGTACGTGACGAGAAAAAAGTAATTCCTTCGAGTGTTTACTTGAATGGAGAGTACGGTCAAAAAGACATTTGTATGGGTGTGCCAGTCATAATTGGCCGTAGTGGTTGGGAAAAAATTATTAATATCCGTTTGAACCAAGAGGAACAAGCTGCTTTTGCAAAATCGGCTGATGCAGTTAGAAACATGAACAATGTATTAGCTACATTATAATATTTTGTATTATTCTTTTATAAAACTCGTAGGAAAGTCATTTCTACGAGTTTTTTTAACCAGAATTTGCTGTAATTTGCACAAAAATCAAGAATAACTATGATGTCTAACTCCGATATTGTTGAAACCATTGAGCTTACCGCAAAGCTACTCGAACTCCATAATGAAGACGAGTTAAGAATAAAAACATTTACGAATGCGGCCTATAATTTGGATAAATACATAGGTGAATTATCGCAGCTTGATTTCTCGCAATTGACTCAAATTCAAGGAGTTGGTAAAATGATGGCAGGTAAAATATTAGAAATGGTCAGCACTGGTCAGCTTCGAGATTTGCAGGATTTATTGGCCAAAACTCCCGAAGGAGTAATCGAAATGTTTAAGATTAAAGGGCTGGGAGCGAAGAAAATTAAAGTTTTGTGGAATGAACTGGGCATTGATAACCTCAACGAATTGCAGATAGCTTGTGAAAACGGGAGTATTTCGAAAGTAAAAGGTTTTGGTGGTAAAACGCAAGAATCGATTCTTGAATCTCTGAAATTTATTCAAAGCCAAGCAGGAAAACTGCGAATGGACAAGGCCGCAATTTTGTCTGAAATTATTTTAGAGGAACTTAAGAAAAGCTTCGTGAAAGTTGAGATTTCTGGGCAAATTCGTAGGAAATCTGAAACGGTTGATATAATTTCTCTGTTAGCCGCTTATGCTGATGCTTTGCCTGATTTTAATGCAGAAGGTTTTATAAAAGATGAAAAAATTTCTTCACCATTTGTTTGGCGTGGGAAATTTCTGGAAAATAAAATTACTATCGAGATTCGTTATGTTGTTGAAAATGAATTACTTAACAAACAATTCGTTTATACCGCCAATGAAAATCATCTGAAATTTCGTAACGAAAGTGGGGTTTCACTGCTGAGTGTTGGATTGTCAACTTCTTTGGACGAAGTCCAAACGCAAGAAGAGGCAGAAGTACTCATTTATGAAAAATTCGGAGTGCCATACATTATTCCAGAAATGCGTGAGGGCATAAACGAATTTGAGTGGATGAAGAAAAACAAAAACGAAGATTTGGTTACGTGGGAAAGCCTAAAGGGCATTCTACACAATCATTCAACTTACTCTGATGGAAAGCATTCGCTCGAACAAATGGCCACCTATTGTAAGGAATTAGGTTTTGAATATTTGGGCATTGCTGATCACTCGCAATCTGCCACGTATGCAAGTGGCTTATTGATTACAAAGGTACAACAACAGCATGCCGAGATTGAACAATTAAACATGAAACTCTCAATAGACCGACCATTCAAGATTTTGAAAGGAATTGAATCTGATATTTTGGGCGATGGTTCGCTTGATTATCCTGATGAGATTTTGGCAAGTTTTGATTATATTGTTGCATCGGTTCACTCGAATCTTACAATGAATCAAGCCCGTGCAACCGAACGTTTAGTGCGTGCTATCGAAAATCCTTATACCACAATTTTAGGTCATCCAACGGGTCGATTATTACTTTCACGTCAAGGTTACCCAATTGATTATAAGGAGGTTATTGATTGTTGTGCTGCTAATGGGGTGGTAATTGAAATCAATGCCAGTCCTTACAGACTAGACCTTGATTGGCGTTTGATTGAATATGCCCTTGACCGAAATGTGATGTTGAGTATAAATCCCGATGCTCACGAAATGCTAGGTTATCACGACATGCACTATGGCGTTGCGGCAGCACGTAAAGGAGGTTTAACTAAAACCATGACTTTCAATGCTTTTAGTTTGGTTGAAATAGAGGAATATTTGGGAAAAAGAAAAAAATAATTCCACACAAGGTGTTCGCTTAGACGTAGGCGTGCTAAATAGACGTAGCGGTTCTACGTCTCTACCTTATCAATAATTGCAATGTCTCAAAATTAATATCACCGTCGAATTAGGGAGAAGCACCGTGTTTTATAAGTCGAATAATTAAAATTTGTTCTAATTTTCGTTGTTTTTGGAACAACGTACTTGTCTTTTTCTATCGGACTAAACAGGATTAAATTATTTTCGATTTAAAACTTCCTCCATCTGTCTGATTAATTCTTGGCCTTCGTCGCTGCTTGGGTCACTTACTTGTGAAACGGCAAAATTTCCTTTTTTATCAATCAAATAGTAAGCTGGAATGCCATTTACGCCATAATTTTTTGTAATTGTGCTATGTTCATCAACTCGTAAGTTAATGCCTTTAACATCATACATTTTTATTGCTTCACGCCAATCAGTATCATTATCGAGTGAAATTTGAATAAAAATTACATCATCTTGAAATTTGGCTTTTACGGTTTCCATAAATTTCATGTCATAAATACACGGCCCGCACCAACTCGCCCAAAAATCAATATAAACAGTTTTTCCAAGAAAATCTTTAAGAGAAACTTCTTTACCATCAATATCTTTTAGTTTGAATGGTTTTGCAGGCGAGCCTTTGGCAAGCGTTTTAGAGAAACTTACTTTTTTAGATATATAATTTTTGTAGTCTCTATTGGTAGCCGTTGCTAAGAAATCATCAACCATTGTTTGAATTTTCGGTGTGATATTTTCGGCCTCAATTATATTTTTGAGTTTGAATGCCGTTATTCGTTCTATCAATTGAAAAGAAAAATATGCACGAGAATACGATGATTTGATGAGATTTATTTCTTCGAGTTCTGTTAGATCTTTCCGTTTTCTGAAGGCTGATTTTGCAACGAATAAATCCATTAGATTCTGAAACATATTGCCATATTCGAGCGAATGTGCCTGCACTGAGTCTGGAAGTTCTTCCATTTTAAATGAACTTTTTACTTTTTCTTCGGTCCAAGAAGCGTATTTGTTTCCTGAAAGAAAGTTTACCTTGTAATTTTGTAATGTTCCAATAATATCGGCTTTACGAGATTGAATAAAGTTGTCGGAAATATAGGCTGTTTTCTCTAAAAACTCTATTTGTGTTTGTTGCTCATTATCTAAAAAAACAAAATATTGTTCCTGTGGAGCTTTGCTAAGAGCAGCGGCTTCTTTTTCAAAATCTCGTTTTTCTTCAAATTGTTCTCGCTGTTTTACATAGTAATTTAGTTTATCCGATCCCTTTCCCGAAAACTTAAGCGAAGACCAAAAGTTTTTTGGAGCAAACTTCATCGAAATATCATCTTCTGGCTCGATAATCCAATAATGAAAACCCTTATCGGCGTAGTAAAAATCAATGTATGCAACATGATTGAGGCTAATGCTGAAACTAAATTGGTTTTTATCATTAAGCTTGATTTCGTATTCTTCTTCATCGCCAACCCAGTCTCTATATAGTGTAATTAATACTTTTCGTTCGGTGGGATTTTGTACCTGGCCTGATAGTTTGAATAAACCTTGTGCACAACAAATATTTGATAAAACAACAAACAAAAATAAGAAGCGAATCATAGCTATTTGAATAATGAAGACTGACTTTCGTAATAGTTTTTTTGGAAAATAAAAATAGCCAAGGAGAAATTAATTATCGATATCAAAAATACTGGAATTTTGAACATTATCAAAAACAAGAAAAGAATTCCTGCAAAAAATAGCCTCTGTAAGTAAATATCAGCAGAAATGCCGTTGATATATTGCGTATGATGATTGAGAAATATCATCGAAAGAACAAAAATAATAAGTTGAAAGGCAAAAAGATAACTAACGCCATCGGGTAGATTTCGGAGTATAACAATGAATTCAGGTATAAGTATAAGAGAATAGGTGAGAAAGTAGCCCAAAATTCGCTGCTGTAAACTGAGTGGAAGATTGCGATTAAAAGACAAAAACTTGTTTTCATAATTGAAAAATTGTTGACAAAAAACGGTATGTCCTGCCGCAGCAATGAGACCTCCGATTGCCAAAAGGCGTTCGTCGTAAAGATCAGTAGGGTAGAGGCAACAAACCCCAATGAGAATTAAGCAAGTAAAAAGTTTACTTATTAACAATAAAACGGGTTGTTTGGCAAATAAATATCTGATAAAAAAAAGATAAGGAGGGGTTCTGAAGCGGCTAAGAAGGTTTTGGATTCTTTTGGGCGAAGCTCGAACAACATTTGGGTGCTTAATACGATATTCGTAGATAATGATTCCTGCAATAATTGATAAAAAATTGAAGCCAATAATAGATGAGGTTTCTATAATTTTATTTTGTTCAATGCCTATTTTTATCATCCAAAATGAATAGAGTATGGTGAGTTGAAGCAAAGAAAACTGCATCAATCCCAAAGCAATATAGCGTTTTAGTGGTGAAAAAAGCCGAATATTATACAAAAACTCATTGTTTTTAGATTCAAACATTCGGAGACAGAATAGAATCACTTTTAGAACATGCAATGCCCAACCAATAAATATTAAAACTAAAAGCAAAGGCAGATTTAAAGCACTTTTAATAATGGTTTTATGTTCTTCGGCACGCAGAAATCCAAATGATACCATCATTATAGCAAATATAAATATTGCATTTTGACGATAATACTCTTTTGTAATTGTCAGGCTCAGTATGCGTGAGATTGTTTTCATAATTGTGTAATAGTTTGATTTTGAACCAAATACATATTTTTTATGGCAAGTTTCTCAAATCTAAAATCTTGATGTGAAGAAAGTAAAAAGCTCACTCCTTGTTTTTCGGCATATTCTTTCACGAGTTCATAGATAATTTGTACCGAGCGGTCGTCAATCGTAATGAGGGGTTCGTCGAGCATGATTAAGCTGGGTTTTCCGAGAAATGCACTCAATAATGATATTTTTTTTAGCATTCCACTTGAATAGGTTCCGATGGCCGATTTCCAATAAACATCCACACCCAAAATCTCGCTAAGTTTTTTGAGCTGCGAAGGGTCTGCTTTTTTCGCTTCTGCAATAAAATTTAATAAATCGAAGCCCGACAAATAATCAGGATAGTGTGGGTCGGCTTCGCTCATGTTTACCAGCATTCGATAGGAGACGGCATCTTTCCTTATGTCAAGATTATGCCAAGAAATTTCGCCTTCAAAAGGAATTATTCCTGCTACTGAACGAAAAATAGTTGACTTCCCCGAACCGTTAATTCCCTTAAACCAATGAATTCCTTCGGGGATTTCTAAATTCTCAACCGCAACGATTGTATGGTTATTATAGCTTTTTGAATAACTTTTGACTTTTAACATATTAACAAATGACGATTTTTTGAACGACTATTTACTATTTTTTTGATTTACATCCAAAACATTTACATAAACGGTATTTCCAGAAAAGTCTAAAGTCATATTTGTTAAAATATTTTTAAAATATACTTCTACATAATCTTTGAAAAATAATATTTGGCAATTGGGGTTAAAAAGGGTCAAAAAAATGGTTTTTGTATTATTATGAGGAACTATTGTAAACTGATTCGAAATAGTGATATTTAGACTATTCTTTAGTCTATTTAATTAATAGGATTATTAGACTTTTCTATTGAAGTATTTCAAAAATCATTGTAATATTCTAAGATTCTTCTATAATTTTAAAACAACTTTCATAAATTAACGATTTCTTAATTGACTTGTATTCAATTACTTACATACATTTGCATCACAAAGGTTTTCAAAGAAGACGAACATCTTATATGACTTTATTTAGTTTTAACTTTTTTAAAATCTACTCCAAAGGAAACAAAATCAAAGAAAATTATGAAGAAATTAGCATTAGTATTAGCACTTGCCACGACAATCGTCTCGGCATCATTTACGCAAGGAATGGGACAAGCGAAAGCTGCTTCTGGAAAAATTAGCTCAATAGCTAACTTTAAAAATCTGAGCGTTCAAGACATGGGTAGTCTTCGCTTCAAGTTAGCTATTGAGAACCCTTTGCGACTAAAGACAAAAATTTATTTAATGGATAAAGAAAATAATGTGTTGTTCGACGAATACTCTTCGAGTAGTATGAAATACATTAAGTTTTTTGACCTTTCTAACTTGGCAGATGGAAATTATACTTTCGTTGTAGAATCTGGCAAGGATAAAATGAAAAAAGACTTCTCAATAAGTACCAAAACTCTCCGTGATGTTTCATTGGCGAGCAATTGATTTGACTTACATTTTTATACTTAAAAGGCACATAGTTGCAATGGTTCAGAGGCGACCGTCGCTCGGTGCAAAGTGTTGAAAATTAGGCTATTAAATATTTTAATTTTCGCAAAGCATTTTTGGAAAAGAAAAAAATAATAAACAGCATTTAAACAATTAATAAAATGAACAAGAACACAAAAAATATC
>Ga0247831_1001948_pt1 | contig 35803 bp, 40 predicted proteins | sample LaCruzMarch2015__9_FD_192406 | JGI IMG/M metagenome (GOLD analysis project Ga0247831, IMG submission 192406) | Freshwater microbial communities from meromictic Lake La Cruz, Castile-La Mancha, Spain - LaCruzMarch2015_1m | ecosystem: Environmental > Aquatic > Freshwater > Lake | place: Spain...
GTTCTGTGGATTTCGAATCGTGAGCGTTGTTCCTATATTAATGAGCGAAAAACTCGTGAGTGAAATAACATTTCCGTAAGACTTAAAATCAGCCTCGTTGGACCGGCTCGTAACTATCACGTAGCTTTTGGGCTGCAATAGAAAACTTGGAAAAGTTACATTAGTTGTATTATAGAAAAGTTTGAAACGATTAAGGTCGATTACTTTATCGCTTTGGTTTAAGAGCTCGATATACTCTTTCTCGGGCAAACCCTTTGTTGGAGTAGGGTCGGCCATTATTTCGCTAATTATCAAATCATTAGCATTTTGAGCAAATGATTTTGGCAATACTAAAAAAATGGTGCAAGCAAATGCAGCAATAAATTTATTTATACTCGACTTGCACCATATTTTCATATATTATGCTTGCGTTTCGGGCTCTTTTTGTGCGATTTTACTAGGTTTAATCGCTTTTACTGGAGAAACTGGTTTTGGTTTCTTTATTGTTGTTTTTGCAACGGTTTCTTTTTTAACTGTTAATTTCGGTGTAGCAATTTCTTTTTCTGGTTTTGGCGTAGGAGTTACATCTATCTTATCAGCTTTGTTTGCTTTTTTATCGGCTTTTTTCTCTGATTTCTTAAAAGCTTTCTTTTCTTCTTTTTCGGCTTTTTTGGCAGCTTTTTTTAGTGCATTTTTTACCTCTTCCACAACTTTTCTTGATTCTTTTTCAGCTTTTTTTGCAGCATCTTGCTTTATTTCAGCTACATCTTTTGCTAATTTTTCAGATGCTTTTTCAATTGCTTTCTTAATTTTTTTATTGGTTGTATCTCCACTAATTACTGCTGCAAGTACGGTGGCGATTTCAGCAGATTTTTGTTTAATTTCGGGTTTCATAATAGGAAATTGTTTAGTATTAACTAATTGTTATTTTATTATTACGTAATTGTTACGCAAATACACTAAACATTAAACAGAAAACCAAAATTTTTGTGTTAAGTTTTTAGGAAAGTAAAAAATAACATTGAAATTGACTACTTTTAAATGAAAATCAAAATTAAACATACTTATCTGAAATTTGTTTATCAAAATATTAATAAATGACTTTTATTACAGAAGATATTATTAAACTACTGATTTCAGCAGGAACTGGGGCGATTATTGGTTTTGAGCGTGAATATCATAGCAAATCGGCTGGACTCAGGACAATGATTCTGATTTGTTTGGGTTCGACTATTTTCACTATTATTTCTATGAAACTTGGCTCTGACCCCTCACGTATTGCAGCTAATATTGTTACAGGAATTGGCTTTGTGGGAGGTGGAATTATTTTTAGAGACAATTCAAACGGACGCATTACTGGCATCACTACGGCGGCGGCGGCTTGGGTTACTTCCGCTCTCGGCATGTGCGTCGGTTTTGGTAACGGGCTTTATGAAACAGGTTTTGTGGCTATGATTTTGGTAATTGTAGCTCTATATACGCTAGTGCCAATTCAGCGAGTTATCAAACAAAAAAATACGATTCGTACCTATAGGATTGTTTGCAAATTTAGAAGTAAATCTTTAAAACACTATGAAGAAAAGTTTGAGCAGTTTGGACTTAAAGCCGACCGTGGAATACAAAACAAAACTTATGAGCAAATCAGTGGTATTTGGATTGTGAAAGGCCCAGAAAAAAACCACGAAAAAGCTATCAAAAGCATAATGAACGACCCAGAAGTCTTAGAATTCGATTTTTGATTCCAACCTTTTTTATCACTTGTACATCATATAATAAAATGGATGAAACTTAAATGTCATAAAAATGAAAGCAATGTTTTTATCATTATTCTTACAACTCTTATTGAGCTGCAAGGCCGATACCAAAATCGAAGCATCAGAAACCTCATTGGCTAAAATAAATGGACAATGGCAATTTACAAAGAAAAGCGTTGGTTATCCTGTGCCTGGGGGGCCGACCGAAATAAAAGCAATCAATACTGAAATTATAAGTTTTGATGCTAATAGCAAAATATTCACTAGAACCATAAACGGAAAACTTACAGAAACTACAGATTTTGATGTACAAAAATTAAATTTATTTGGAACAGAATCAAAAGAAGCAGTGGTATTTACCAAAAATCAAAATTATTCGTTCTTAACTTTCGATGACACAAGTTCGTCAATTATTCTTTATGAAAAAACACCATTAGGAGCAGTTTTGGCCGATGGTAATAGCTATTACTATCAGAAAGTTAAGTAAAATTTTATATTTTGAAGCTTATTTAATAAATTGCATACAGAATCAAATTTAATAAACATATTATGGCAAATCATTCAAGCTCTCAACGTCTGCCTGACTGGCTTATGTTGCTTATCTTTTTAGCAATTATTTCAGTTCTGTTCTTTTTTGGCGACACTTTTATTTTCGTAGTTGGCCTTTTCATTATGATTGGCATATTTGCAAATGGGTATAATAATAATCCTGCAAATCATGAGCATCACTAAGATTTAGACAATAAATATTATTCAAAAGCACATTCTAAAAGTGGATGTGCTTTTTTCTTGCAATTGATTTTTCTTTGTCATAAAATTAATTCAAGTACTTATCAATGATGTTTAAATATTTTTTAGATAACTACATCATCTATTTTAAAGGTAAAATATTAGATTTTCAAACTAGCCTTAAAATCAAATATTGGCATTTTACAGGAGAAATGAAATTTTTAGTTTTATCAAATTCAAAAATAAGTTTATTGAAAATTGAAAGACAAAAACTCTACGACATTTGTTCAAATATTTCATCAAATTTTCATACTTTTAGCTATTCTTTTTTCTTAGAAAACCCATTTTAAAAACTTATTTAGACAAGCCCAGTCATGCTCAAATTAGTAAAAAACGCTACCGCTAAGGCAGAAAATCAAGCTATTATTTCTAATAATCAATCATATAACTACCAAGATTTACTTAACTCTTCGCATCAATTTGCCTCTTTACTTCTTGAAAATTCAGTTGATTTAAACGAAACACGAATAGCATACATGGTTTCACCTGGCTTCGATTACGTAAGCGTACAATGGGGAATCTGGCGTGCAGGCGGAATTGCCGTTCCATTATGCATTAGTTATCCTTTACCATCTTTGCAGTATGTTATCGAAGATACTATGGCCAAAATAGTGATTGCTGGTGCTGAATATGCCGAAATCTTACGGCCATTAGTTGCCGAAAATGGCTTTCGTTTTATTGTTTTAGCCGAAGTAGATGCAGCAACTATCCAACTAAAAAAACTACCAAATTTACAATCAAGCCGCAAGGCAATGATACTTTATACAAGTGGCACAACTAATCTACCGAAGGGTGTCGTAACGACCCATGCCAACATTGAAGCACAAGTTTCAACCTTAGTAAAATCTTGGCAATGGTCAGCCAAAGACCATATTTTGTGCATCTTACCGCTACATCATGTGCATGGTATTATTAATGTAATTTCGTGTGCTTTGTGGTCGGGAGCAACGGTTGAATTTCTGCCTTCTTTCTCAGCAGATGGAGTTTTTGGAGTATTTCGGAAAGGAAGAATAAATATTTTCATGGCCGTTCCAACGATTTATTGTAAACTCATTTCACACTGGGAAAGCCTTCCTGCCGACCAACAAAAACAAATTACTGATACGCTTGCCAAATTCCGTTTGATGGTTTCTGGTTCGGCGGCTTTACCTGTTTTGGTGATGGAAAAATGGAAAACAATCAGCACCCATACCCTACTCGAACGCTACGGAATGACCGAAATCGGCATGGGAATTAGTAATCCATACGAAGCCGAACGCAAAGCTGGATATATTGGAAAACCACTTACGGGCGTTAAAGCCCGACTTGTTGATGAAAATAATGTTGTGGTAAAACGTGGTCAAGCAGGCGAAATTCAGATAAAGGGTAAAAATGTTTTCTTGGAATATTGGAATAAACCCGAAGAAACCCAAAAGACTTTTACGGTCGATGGCTGGTTTAAAACTGGTGATGTGGCGGTTGTAGAAAAAGGCTATTATCGAATTTTAGGACGTGATTCTATTGACATCATCAAATCGGGTGGCTATAAAATTTCTGCTTTGGAAATTGAAGAAATCCTTCGCACCAACGCTGCCATCGAAGATTGTAGCGTAGTTGGTATACCAAACGAAGAATGGGGAGAACTCGTAGCAGCTGCCATCATCGTAAACCACCCTAATTTAGACTTAAAGGCACTCAATACGTGGATACGTGAAAAAATGCCCTCCTACAAAACTCCACGCCAATACATAATAGTGGAAGAACTCCCACGTAACGCCATGGGGAAGGTGACTAAAAATGATTTAAAAAAACTATTCAATTGAAATATAACTAACCTAATTATGATAATCTACGGAGTAGCCATTTTGGCTTTTTGTTATGTAATTGGTCAACTTTTTGGTGAATTTTTGGGTAAATCAATTGGAGTCGATGCCAATGTTGGTGGCGTTGGTTTTGCTATGTTACTGTTGATTATCCTCAGCGATTGGATCAATAAAAAAGGCTATCTCGACCGAAATACCGAAAATGGCATCATGTTTTGGAATCAGATGTATATTCCTATCGTGGTGGCAATGTCGGCAACTCAAAATGTGCGAGTGGCATTTTCGAGTGGATTTATTGCGGTTTTAGCAGGCCTTGTTCCTATAATTATATGTGCCATTACAATTCCTTTTTTAGCAAAACTCTCAAAAAATACCCAACTCGACTAACATGGAAATTATCACAAAATTCCTCGAAAAAAATGGTTTGGTGGTAGCTTTCCTATCAGTGGGTATAGTCATTTATGTTTCAGGCATAATCTCTGATAAACTAACCAATAAAAAAATCCCTGCATCAGCCATTGCAATCCTAATGGGTTTGGTTTTGGCCTATATCGGTGGCGTTTATACCCAAGGCGAAAAAGGTATCGCCGACATCAAAATATTCTCGGGATTTGGTATGATGGGAGGATCAATGCTTCGTGACTTTGCCATTGTCTCGACCGCAATGGGTGCAAGTTTTTTAGTAATGAAACGCACCGGCTGGGTTGGTGCTTTATCGCTCTTCTTGGGTATCGTTTTGTCATTTTTGGCTGGAGTTGTGGTCGCACTACTCGGTGGTTATACCGATGCAATAAGCTTAACTACCATCGGTGCAGGTGCTTGTACTTACATTGTCGGGCCAGTAACGGGTGCCGCCATCGGAGCAAACTCAGACGTGATGGCACTGAGCATAGCAGCGGGTGTAGTGAAAGCAGTAGCCGTAACAATTGGAACGCCATTTATTGCCAAATACATAGGACTCAACAACCCACATACAGCTATGATTTTTGGAGGATTGATGGGAACAACTAGTGGTGTAACGGCAGGTTTGGCAGCAACAGACCCTAAATTAGTGCCTTATGGAGCATTAACATCCACTTTTTATACCGGATTGGGTTGTCTATTTTGTCCTTCGATTTTATTTTTACTAATGAAAATGATATTTGGTTAATTGCAGGATAAGCAGTTGGGTATATTTAATCAACAAATTTATTTTTCATAAAAACTGATAGGCAGTATTTTATGCTAGTGTGGACTGTAGACTATTGACTAAGTACTACTTAAGTTTCTAAGTTGTCGGTTTCATTTTACAGAAAATAAATACTTTTACTGACTTAGAAATATGGATACACCGCTAAAATATCTCCATATTTTTCTTAAAACATGAGTTCTTTGGTTCCGTCATCAATTCTGATTAAATAACTTTTACCGCCTACTTTTTCAATCGCTTCGGCTACTTTTTGGGGGTCATTTGGGGCATAAACAAACATACATCCTCCCCCCCCAGAACCATTAATTTTTCCACCTAAAGCACCTGCATTCATAGCTGCATAAAGCATTCTTTCGATTTTTGGTGTAGAAATCTGTAAAACGTCTCTCAAAATAGCATGATGCTCAAGCAATAAATTTCCCAAAATTTCATCAGTCATTTTATCAGACTTGAAAAGATCTAAGGCTTCTCTTAAAATATCTCTATTTCTGAGTGTTCCGAGCAAAAGTGTATAATCATCTTCGCTCAAAAACGTCTTTAATTTTTCTTTTTCGGCAGAATCAAAAGTGTGTAACGAGAATTCGGGTAATTGCTGTTTTATCTTCTCGATGAGTGCTAAACGGGCAAACTTTGCTCTTTTTAAGACCCCAATTGTGTCTTTTGGCTCACAAGAATCGGCCAAAACGAAGCTACCAAGTTTTGGTTCAATAGCTTCGGCTGTCGTTTTAGGATCAAATGTCAGATATACTGCATTACCGATGGCAGTAGAAAGATGATCCATCATTCCACCGGGTTCGCCAAACTCAACTACCTCGGCTTGGTAAGCCATTTCGCCCAATTCTTTTGAAGTAAATGCCTGAGGAATATCAGCCATTTTCGATAAAAAATGAATCCAAGTAACCAATAATGCTGACGAACTCGATGTGCCTGAATTGATTGGAATATTCCCTCGCACAGTACATTCTAAACCTTTTGAGAAAGTTAAACCTTTATCAATCAGCACATTATATCCACTTCTAAAGTAATCTCTTTTGTTTTCATAGGGGATTCGTGTAGCCGAAATATCCATGAGTAACTCTGAGCCGATATCTGGTAAATGAATGACAATTTGCTTATCAGCACGATGCTCGCCAGACATATCAACTCTGCGAGAAATTGCCGCAGCAATAACAGGTAAACCGAGGTAATCTTGATGCTCTCCGAAAAGACAGATACGACCTGGAGTTGATATTTTAATCATCAATAATATATTAAAATTTTATTTGAATCGAATTTGCTCAAATTTAATACAAAACATTCAAATGATTAATTATTTATTTACCTAAAATCATTGAATAACTAAATTTTTTAAAACACTGTGCATATAATAAAAAAATATATTTGTTATTAAGAAAAATTAGAATAGTTTAAATAAGTCAAAAAATATTTTATATTATTTTAAACAAACATCACAATTAATAGAAAAGGTTAGAAATTTAATACTTATCCCTTATTTCGCTTGAAATAAGGGGTTTTATTTGCAAACAAAAAGCCTCACTAATTACTTAGCAAAGCTTTTTGATAAAATCAATTATTTATTGACAGGTTGAAAACCTGTCCTACAATTATGCTTGTACTGGTTTTCTTTTTTGCCAGAAAAACAAAATAGCAAAAGCTACAATCAAAATAGCTGGAAATATTACCATTGTACTAAGTGTAGCTTGTCCTGCGGCCAATTCCATTTCATCGCCAGTTAAACCAGCAGCTGTTTGCTCGGCTTTTGCAGAGTCAATCCAATTGCCGATAATTGGTTGAAAAATTGAAGTAGAAAACATACCAACTCCACCAATAATTGACATACCCAAGGCACCACTCAAAGGCACTTTTTCGGCAATAAATCCAACCATATTTGGCCAAAATAATGCAACGCCCATAGCAAAGAAAACAGCTGCTACATAAGCCATTGCACCTGTTTGGGTACTAAATAAATAAATACCAATTGCTGCTAAAACTGCCGAACCAAGTAAAACCCCAGTTTGGTCAAATTTCTCAACGATTGGGCCAGCAAAATATCTGATAACTGCCATTAATCCAGTTACCAAAGCCAAGATAAGCATTGGGCTTGCACCTGATTTACTCATGATTAGGCCAGTCCATTGCTGTGGACCAAATTCTGAAATGGCGGTGAGAGCCATACAAGCAAACATAAAAATATATAAAGGCGAAGCCATTGCTTTTAGGTTTTCTCCGATTGAAGTTACACCTTCCGTTTTAGGTTTAGGAAATTCTTGTCCCCAAAATAAATAAGCATATATTAAAGTTGGCACTAAAATCAACCAAATTTGTGGCTGCCATCCTAAACCTCCATCTGTCATGAATTTAGACAGTAAACTACCAACGACGATTCCGCCAGGAAACCACATGTGAAAACGGTTCAACATTTTACTCATTTGTGAGCCAGAATAAGCATCAGCAATCATCGGATTACAAGCCGCTTCTGTACAACCATTTCCGATACCAATCAAGAAAGTTGAAATTAAAAGACCCGTATAGCCACCCAAGATTTGTGGATAAAGAGTCAAAAGAATTCCGAGAGCGTGACACACGAATGCAATAATCATAATTTTTTTTGGACCCATGGTGTGATATACAAGTCCACCAACAATCATAGCAATTGGAAAGCCAAGAAACCACATGGAGTTAATAAAACCAAGTTGCTCGGCCGTTAAGCTAAAATCAGTTGCTAATTGTGGAAGAATTCCTGCACGGATACTAAATGAGAAAGCTGTTGTGATGAGAGCAAAACAACTTCCTAGAAAAAGACGGTTCTGATTTACCATAGTTTTAGAAGGTTTTAAGGGTTTTGAATTAATTGAACCGTAAAAATAGAATATTTAAAAATTTTTCAAAAGAAAATCCTATTTTTAATTGTTGATTCAGCACTTTTTCAGAAATTTGGCAACGAAATTGACAAGAATCTGTGGTTTTTTGTAAATTGCTACTCAAATAAATTCTTTTGTATGGAAACGACTCTTTCACCGAAAAAACGTTATCGTGATCACTTTGCAAAGCATGAGATTCCAAAATCACTCATCTATGAAATGTACGATGGAAAACCTATGTATTATAAGGGGTATAAGGACGTAATGAATCATTTAAAAAGCACAGTAGAGATTATGGGACAAAGTGATATACAAGGAATTGTTGTTAATGTAATTCTGAGATATTTGATGCGAAATATTGACGATGAAAAGTATTTTGCAATGAGTAATGAGACGGGGTTCCATTTATCAAAAAACAGTAATATTTCATCAGATATTGTAATTTTTGATAAGGAAACTTTACAAAACAGGGAAAATAAAGGCAAATATTTTGACATTCCTCCATTGGCAGTTATCGAAATAGATATTGAAGCTGATGCCAAAGGCTTTGGTCTAAGTGAGTTTGACTATTATTCTATGAAAACTAAAAGTTTGTTAGATTTTGGGGTAAAAGAAGTTTTTTGGTTTTTTTCGGCATCAAAACAAGTAGCTATTGCTCGTCCAAATCAAGATTGGATTATTGCAAATTGGGATAAAGAATTAGTTGTTTTGGGAGAATATAAATTTTCGCTCGAAAAACTTCTCGAAAAAGAAGGATTCAAACTTTAGAAAATTCTATCAAACTCAGCGTAAATCGCAACATATTCAACATTAATCATAAAAATTAATCATTATTCAAACTATGGCTCGTAAAATCCGAATAGGTATGGTCGGCGGTGGTCGAGGGGCATTCATCGGGGGTGTTCATCGAATTGCGGCTGCCATTGATGGTGAAATCGAATTAGTTGGTGGGGCTTTTAGTTCTACCCCAGAAAAATCAAAAGCCTCGGGCGAAGACTTAATGCTTGACCCTGATCGTTGTTACGGTGATTTCAAAGAAATGATTCAAAAAGAAAAGCATCGCAAAGACCGAATGGATGCTATTTCTGTCGTAACTCCCAATCACATGCACTTTGCCCCTGCAAAAATGGCCTTAGAAAATGGCTTCCATGTGATTTGTGATAAACCAGTAACTTTCTCACTTTCGGAAGCTCGAAAACTGAAAGATATTATTGAGAAAACAGGTTTAACTTTTGCTCTTACGCACAATTACACGGGCTATCCGATGATAAAACAAGCTCGTGCCATGATTCAAGCAGGTGCGATTGGAAATATCCGTAAAGTTATCGTTGAATATCCGCAAGGCTGGTTGTCATTTCCTGAAGAACAAAAAGGCACAAACAAACAAGCAGAGTGGCGAACTGACCCTAAGCGTTCGGGTATTGCTGGAGCAGTTGGCGATATTGGTACACACGCCGAAAACTTGGCTGAGTACGTAACTGGCCTGAAAATCACCGAACTTTGTGCGGATGTTTCAACCTTTGTAGAAGGCCGCCAGCTTGATGATGATGCCAATGTATTATTGCATTTCGATAATGGTGCAAAAGGTATTTTGACTTGTAGTCAAATTGCTAACGGTGAGCAAAATGGACTTAATATCAGAGTGTACGGTGAACTCGGAAGTTTATTCTGGCACCAAGAAACACCTCAATATCTAAGACATAAATCTATTGATGGACAGCGTATTTTCGAACCATCGGTTGGCGATTTATACGAAGCCGCCAAAGTAAGTTCACGCATTCCGTTTGGGCATCCAGAAGGATATTTGGAGGCATTTGCTAACATTTACAAAAACTTTGCCCGCACAGTTCGCAAACGAATGAATGGTGAAACACCCAACGAATTTGACCTCGACTTCCCAACGATTGATGATGGAATCAGAGGAATGCAGTTTGTAGAAACGGTGATTGCATCGGGCAAGTCTTCGTCAAAATGGGTTAAAATGAAATCGTGACGGGGTTGCCCGTGCGATGAGCGAATAATTAATTAGTGAATATTTGATATGACTCAGAAATATGTTTCAAAATACACTGATGAAGAGCGTTATGCATTCGCTGAAAGTATTGAGAAAAAACTCAAATCTTTTGCTCCAAGGAGTATCGATGTATATAAATCTTTACCTTAAAATGGTTTTGTTGCACAACATACTTGAAAACAGTTAGTTAGGTCATCTACATCTTCTGCTGTAAATTATCGTGCGGTAAGAAGATCCAGAAGTCAAAATGAATTTTACTCCAAAATTAGCATAGTAATTGAAGAATTAGAAGAGTCAATTTATTGGTTAGAAATGTTCACTGATATAAATAATTTCACAATAGAAAAATTGAGTAAATTAGTTGCTGATGGTAATGAAATACTTTCAATCTTAGCAAAATCAAGAAAAAATATAAATAAAACTTAATGATGAATTAGTGAATCGCTAGCTAGTGATTTGTTTTTTATTCACTAGCTAGCGATTCACTAATTCACAATTCAAAAAATGAAAACAATAAAAGGACCAGCGATATTTCTTGCTCAATTTATGGGCGATGAAGCACCATTTAATTCACTCGATACAATTGCCGATTATATGGCAAATCTCGGCTATAAAGGTATTCAATTACCAGCATGGGATAGCCGTGTGATTGACCTACAAAAAGCAGCCGAAAGCCAAACGTATTGCGATGAGTTAAAAGGCAAATTAAAAGATAAAGGCTTAGAAATCACCGAGTTATCTACTCATCTTCAAGGGCAGTTGATTGCTTCACACCCTGCCTATAACACGATGTATGATGCGTTTGCACCAGCGGCCGTACATGGCGATGAGCCAGCACGTCGCCAATGGGCGGAGCAACAACTCAGATGGGGTGCAAAAGCCTCACAAAATCTTGGCTTAACATCACACGTTGGTTTTTCGGGAGCATTGGCCTGGCCTTTCTTGTATCCATGGCCACAACGCCCGAGTGGTTTAATTGAGACGGCATTCAAAGAATTGGCCAATCGTTGGAAACCAATCTTAAATTATTATGATGAGTGTGGCGTAGATTATTGCTACGAATTACACCCAGGCGAAGACTTGTTCGATGGCTCAACCTTTGAAATGTTTGTAGATTATTTGGGCGGACACTCACGTGCTTGCATCAACTACGACCCAAGTCACTTTATACTTCAACACCTTGATTATTTGGCATTTATCGACCTTTATCATGACCGTATTAAGGCATTCCATGTAAAAGATGCTGAGTTTAATCCTTCAGGAAAGCAAGGTGTTTATAGTGGTTATGCAGGTTGGGCAGACCGTGCTGGTCGATTCCGTTCTTTAGGCGATGGTCAGGTTGATTTCAAAGGCATTTTTTCAAAACTATCACAATACGATTACGATTCGTGGGCAGTTTTGGAGTGGGAATGCTGTGTAAAATCATCTGAACAAGGTGCTGCCGAAGGAGCTCCATTCATTAAAAATCATATTATTGAAGTGGCTACACGTGCATTTGATGATTTTGCAGCTACCGGTGCTGATGAGGCAGTAAATCGCAGAGTTTTAGGGATATAATAATTTTTTGTTTATATTTGAATAGGAGTTGAGGGTTTTCGGCTCCTATTCAACATTAAAATCTATGACAGTACATGCCACAAATACAGCATTAGTATCAGTAGAAAAGTATTTTTTTATGCTCGAAAAATCTGATGTAAAACTGGAATATCGAGCAGGAAAAGTTGTTGCAATGGCAGGGGCTCAAGCTGCTCATAATATCATTGCGATGAATTTTGCTGGTGAACTATTCACTTGCTTAAAAAAAGCAGGTTCTATAATTGTAGGTAGCGACCAATTGGTGAAAATAGAAGCTTGTAATCGTTATACATTCCCTGACTTAGTAATTATTTGTCAAAAAGCAAAATACGAAAAAGCCCGTAATGGTTTAAATGCACTCGAAAACCCCGAAGTTATTATAGAAGTAGCCTCTGAATCAACAGAGTTGTATGACCGCACCGACAAGTTCAAGTGCTATCAAACGCTTGAATCTTTAAAGGAGTACGTTTTGGTAGCATCAACCAAAAAGCAAATAGAGGTTTTCAGACGACACAATCTTACTGAATGGATTTTGCACATATATGATGAAAACGATAACCTTGTCAAAATTGGAAATTGCGAAGTTTTACTAGACGATATTTATAATAATATAGAATTGGCTGTAGAGGAATAACCTTCCTATCAATGTTTATCTTAACAGAACTTCAGTAGCAAAATTAATTTATTACTGAATTGATTTTTGTCCATACTAATACCCTTTTTGTCGATTTTTCTTCCTTTAACAAACTTCTTAGCTTATCTTTAACTTAATTTGTTTATTATTTAATCAACCTTAATTAATATTTAATGAAAACAATTTCAAAAATTCTAGCCTTTATTTTATTTGTAACTTCAACAAGTATTGCACAGAAAAAAGGGCGTTGGGTAAAATTATTCGACGGAAAAACCTTCACCAATTGGCATGTTTACAACAAAGCAGAACAGCCAATGACGGATAAATGGTCGATTAAAGACGGAGTTATGACTTTTGCAGGAAAAGCTAAAGGCGAAAAACACGGTGATGACCTTGTGACCGACAAAGACTATGAAAACTTTGAACTAGAATTAGAATGGAATGTATCAGAAGGTGCAAATAGTGGTATTTTCTACGGTATTTATGAAGATAAAAAATACAATGTTCCATACTTGACAGCTCCTGAAATCCAAGTGCTTGATAATGACCGTCACCCTGATGCTAAGGCAGGAAAAGATGGCAATCACAAGGCCGGAACCTTATATGATATGATTCCTTCGACCTCGGTAACTAATCCAGCTGGAACTTGGAATAAAGTAAAAATCATCAAAAACAAAGGTGAGGTTAGCATCTTTCAAAATGGTACACTTTCAGTAAAATACAAATCAGAAGGTCCAGAATGGGATTCAATGGTAGCTAAAAGTAAGTTTAAAGGTTGGGAAGGTTTTGGAAAATATAGCAAAGGTAAAATTGGCTTACAAGATCACGGCAATGCTGTTTCATTCAAAAATATTCGTATCAAAGAATTATAATTGGTTACTGATTCTCAGTAAATTATTAATAGTAATTCTCAATACACACAAAAAATGCGAGTCGAAATCGACTCGCATTTTTTGTGTGTAGCATTCCCCAAAATTAATATCCTGGATTTTGCACTAAAGATTTATTAGTGTCGATTTCACGTTGTGGAATCGGAATAACCAATTTGTTATCACTAAATGCTAATGCACCAACACTTCTTTTCAAACGTTTGGCATCATGTACTTGTTGGCCTTCAAAAGCCAATTCTAATTTACGTTCGACTAAAATTGCATTTAAATCTACAGTTGTCAAAGCCTTTGCACCCGCTCTTGCTCTAATACGATTAATGTCTGCCAACGGTGTTGCCCCAATAACAGTATTTAATCTTTGATTAGCCTCTGCACGAATCAAATGCATTTCGGCTAAACGAGCCACTGGCACATCGCCATACTGATCAAGGAATTTGGCACTAAAATTATTGTTTGATGCTCTAACAAAGAATGTACCACGACTATCACCAGCAGCATAAAGTGCTAGGTGTTTTGCTTGAACACGAATATCGCCACGTCCTTGGTAGGTCGACGGTGCATAAAATGTATTCAGGTCATTCGCTCCGTCTTGGTCAGTTACGATTATTTTAAAAATCAATTCGCTACCGTTTGACGCATCTTCAAATGCCTCAGCAAATGTTGGTGATAGGGCAAACTGATTGCTTGTGATTACTTTATTGGCAGCATCACGAGCGGCAGCATAATTGCCTTGTTGTAAGTAAACTCTAGCCAAAATAGCTTGAGCCGAGCTTTTTGAAGCAAAACCAGCATTAGTAATATTACCCAACGAGGTTTCAGCTTTTGTCAAATCTTCTAAAACTTGCGTATAAACGGCTGCAACTGTTGCTCTTGGGCGACTATCAGATTCACTAACTGTTCTTGTAGGAGTTGTTACTAGTGGCACGCCTAAGTTAGTAGCGTTATCTCCATCACCCCAAGCTTTTGCCCACAATCTCACTAAATCAAAATACACTAAACCGCGGATAAAACGAGCTTCACCTTCAACTTTAGCCTTTTTGTCAGTCTCTACTTTATCGAGAGATGCCAATACATTATTTGCACGGTTGATAGTATTATAAGCCTGTAACCACGTCAATTGTGTTTGTCCATTTGTTGTGGTCATGGTTTTACGCCACAATTCATCTAATGTAGAGAATGTACCTGCGAAACGAACTTCGGCATCATCACCCAATAATTCGCCTGAATACTGCACAGCTCCACCAAAAAGGTTATTGCTTGCTAGTCCGTCATAGGCACCAATTAGCGTTACTTCTACAGCTTGCGAAGTAGCAAGAGCCGTTGATTCTTCAATTGATTGTGTTGGTTTTACATCTAAGCGGCTATCACACGCTGTTATTAATACAGCAGTTGCACCAACAAATAGCCAATTTTTAATATTTTTATTCATTTTATCTAATTTCTTTAAGTAAATCAATAAAGCGTTAAGCTATTAGAAACTAATGTTTAATCCACCCATGAAAGTTTTTGCTTGAGGCGAAGTGTAGAAGTCATATCCTAAAGCGATATTTGTAACAACGTCGTCGGCATTAACTTCTGGATCCCAACCAGAATACTTAGTGAATGTCAACAAGTTTTGACCTGTCACATATAATCTAACGTTGCTTAATTTTATTTTGCTAATCAATGATTTAGGCAAATTATAAGCAAATGTTACGTTACGTAAACGCACATAAGAGCCATCTTCTATGAAACGGCTTGATGCTTGAGCTCCATTATTGAAAAACAAACGTGCTTGCGGAACGATTGTATTGGTATTTTTTGGTGTCCACGCAGCCAATTGATTTACAGTTTGATTATCTTCAAAACGACCATTAGCAGAAGAGAAACGGCCTACGCCATAAAAATTAAGTTTATTTCCGAATACACCATTGAAGAACACGCTTAACTCAAAACCTTTATAGCTAAAAGTATTAGTTACACCCGCAACCCACTTCGGAAGTGGACTACCAACAACTGTACGCTGTGCTTGGCTATAAATATTGGTTGTTGAACGGTCGATAGAACCATCGGCATTCTTTGTGTTTTTGTAGAAAAGAGCATCACCATTTTTAGGGTCAACACCAGCATATTCTACCGTAAAGAAAGTACCGAGTGGTTGTCCTTCCACTGCACGGCTCATGTTTGCCAAACCACCTTCGATTACTTGGCCTTGAAGGTCAGTAATTTTATTGTTATTCGTAGAAGCGTTTAAGCTTGTTTTCCATTTGAATTGACCAACCAAGTTATCAGTATTTAGTACAAACTCAAAACCTTTGTTGGTTAGTGAACCGACGTTTTTAGTTTGTGTAGCGAAACCTGTTGTCCCCGGAACGTTAACATTCAACAATAATCCTGTCGTATTTTTTTCGTAGTAATCAATTTCACCATTGATACGGTTTTTCAAGATACCAAAATCGAGACCAATATCAATTTGTTGAGTAGATTCCCAACCTAAATTTGGATTAGATAATTGAACCGGACGCTGTCCTGGCAAAGTACCATAACCTGCATCACCCGTAAACAGACCTAATTGTGGAAAGTTACCAATTTCGGCATTACCTGTTTTACCCCAGCTTGCACGTAATTTCAAGAAACTTATTAACTCGATATTTTTCAAGAAATTTTCTTCTGAAAGTATCCAACCAGCCGAAACCGCAGGGAAGAAACCATAACGATTATCAGCACCAAAACGAGATGAACCATCAATTCTGGCACTTAATCCTAATAAGTACTTATCGTTGAATTTATAATTTAAACGAGTAAAATATGATGCAAAGCGATAATCTGATTGTGTTGAGCTTGCATCTGTTTTTCGAGCAGCACTGGCAATCATACGGTAAGCATCCGATGGAAAATCTTTACCTTCAGCCGAACTTGTTTTAGTTTGTGAATTTTGGTAAGATAAACCTGCCGTTGCATTTACACTGTGTTTACCAAGTACATTATCGTAAACAAAATAGTTGTTAGTATTATAATTCTCAACTCTTACGAAACGATTGAAACCATACCCAAGTGGGGCACCGAAGTTACGTTGAGTTTTGCTATTATAATATTGTTCTTCTTGTTGATTCAACAAATCAAGAGCAAATTCTGTACGGAAACGAAGACCTTTCAATAATGCGTATTCGCCATAAACGCTGCTTATATTACGGTGTACGGTAGTATTATAATAAGCATTTCCTAAATTAATTATACCATTATAATACACTGGTATCGAAATGTCGCCGGGAGGTGAACCTACTGGAAGACCAGTTGTAGGGTCATTTTGGGGAGTCATCGGTGGTAAGGCTACCAATTGTAATGGGTTATCAAACTGACGATCGCCCGAAACACGCTCATTCAACGAGCGAGCAACGCTCATATTCATACCTACATTTAAACGCTCAGATACTTTATGATTGAGGTTCATGCGGCCAGTATAACGATTAAAAGCATTTCCCAATAATATACCTGTTTGGTCAAGTAATTGTCCAGAAATAAAGAATGTTGTTTTTTCCGAGCCACCACTTAAATTTAAGTCATATTGCTTAGAAGGAGCATTTTGAAATGCTAAACTACCCCAATCAGTATCGGCTTGATTGGCTTCTCCGAGTGTTCCAAGGCTTTGCGTATCAAAGAAACTTTCCATATAAGCTGTGTAAGAATCTGGGTCTTTTGCATCAATACCATCAATGGCATCAGAGTTAGCAGCAGCCGTGCGATAAAAATCGATGTATTGTTGAGTGTTCAAGAATTGCAAAACCTTTGTAGCTTTACTTTTGCCGTATTGCATACCAAAAGTAATTTTTGTAGCACCTGATTTACCTCTTTTAGTAGTAATCAAGACTACACCATTGGCAGCACGAGCACCATAGATAGCACCAGCTGAAGCATCTTTCAAGATTTCGATTGATTCAATATCTTGTGGGTTAATATCAACTAATGGGTTAGTCTCACCGCCATTGTTACTCAAATCGCCTTGCGTTAATGGAATACCATCTAATACATACAAAGGCTCATTTGATGCAGAAACTGACGATTGACCACGCACACGTACCTGAATACCTTGTGCTAATTTACCAGATCCTTGATTAATCTGCACACCCGCAGCTTTACCTTGAATACTTTGCTCGAAAGTAGTTACAGGCATATCTTGGATTTCAGAAGATTTAATCTTAACGATATTTCCAGTCAGGTCACGCTTGATTTGTGAGCCATAACCAGTTACGACTACTTCATTCAATGATTTTACATCAGAATTAAGTATGAAGTCAACAACACTGCGATTACCCACAACTTGATCGGCATCAGTAAAGCCAATAAAACTTGCTTGAAGTGTTGAGTTTGCAGGTACAGATAATTTAAACGTACCTTTATCATCAGTACTTGTTCCCTTTGTGGTACCCTTAATTGTGATTGATACTCCAGGAAGCGGACTACCACCCTCGTTCGATGTAACTTTTCCCGTTACAACCGTTTGTGCATTTCCCCAAAAAGAAACAAAGAGAAAAAAACACGCTAACGAAACTCTTTGAAGTTTGTTCATTCGTAAGTTTTAGTTTGTGATAAATTAAAAATTAAAGCATTATAAAATTAATCAATACTTTACATAAAAAGTTTGTTTATTCAATATTTAAAATTATATATCAATTATATAATACTTTTTATTACAATATTGCAATTTTTAAGAGTCATTTGTTTTTATAACTGAATGACAAAAGAAAACTACTCCGAAGAAAAGTTATAATTGAAGGAGTTGAAACTTTATAATAAACTATAAACTGAATTTATGATAAAATACTTTGATTGTACTTGCACCTAATTTAAAACAATTAAGCATGAAGGGAAAATTTAAAGAAATACAATTTCAAACCCATAATTCGCATAATAATCTAATTCAATATATTAAAAGGATATTGAGAAACCTTCAAATTCAGCAGAAAATCAATATATTAGGTCTCTAAAAAATGTTTCTAGAAAAGAATATGTAAATTTGTGTTCAATCTTGTTTGCGAAATGCCAGTAATCTTAGAAAAAAAATACGAAAACGATATCTCATTGGCAGTTTGGCAAATTACCGAATCCCACGATGAATTACAAGCATTGCTACCATCAGAAATATTAACAGATGCAGAATTGGCATCTATTAGTCATCCTCAAAAACAAATTGAATTCTTTTGTAGTAGGCTCGTAATCAAACACTTAGCTAATTCGCTTGATATAAAATATTTAGGCATTAAAAAAGATGCATTTGGAAAACCCTATTTGGTGGGTAGTATCTGGCAAATGTCTATAACGCATACCTCAAAATATGTAGCGGCCGTCATGCACCCTAGCGAGGCAATTGGTATGGATATGGAGAAACCTTCAGCAAAACTTAAAAGAATTGCACACAAATTCTTGTCCGAAGCCGAAATAGCCGAAGCCGAAAGTGATATTGAAAAACTCTGTATTTATTGGTCGGCCAAAGAGGCTCTATACAAACTCTACGGCAAACGAAAGGTAATTTTCAGTGAGAACCTCTATATTTTTCCTTTCAAGAAAGAACAAAATAAAATTATTGGGCAATTGATAATCAATGATTTATATAAAAAATACAACATCTACATTGAAAAAATAGATGGTTATGTTTTGGTTGTGGCAGGATTGGGGACTGAACCGAAGGTCTGACCCCTCATGGGGCGTATGCAATACATTGGGAATATGCAACACTCCCCTACGAAATCGCTTTCAAAATACTTTCAACTTCTTTGGCACGTTCGAGGTCAGAGACTTTTTCAAACGACACAATCAGATTTCGCAACACCCTCGACACAATATCCAAATTTGTGCAAGGCTGAAAAAAAGAATCTTGCGGCTTTAGTTGCATTTGTTTGATATAATTGCTGATGTCAACTTTCGAGAAAATAAGTCCACGATTAAAAATATTGATATAAAACTGTGTTTGTGGTGTTTTGTAGGTAAGTATAAACAAACTCGGCAGATTTACTCCACTTATAGGGAGCCCCAAACGTTTGGCTAAAAGCATATAAATCACGCACAAGGAAATCGGATTTCCTTTTTTCAAATCAAAAACTTGATTGAGCATCGAATTTGCCACCGAATGAAAATTCTTTGTATTGGGCAAATATCTGTATTTTTCAAAGAAAATCTGATTCAATACTCTTATTTGGTCGTGTGGGTGCATGTCTTCTCGCAGTTCGAGCCACGCATCAAAATACATATCATTGATATATTGACGTAGTTTGTCGATATCCAAATCTGGGTACTGATAAGTTGCCACAATCCACATGCCTTCAAGAAGGTCTTCGTGGCCATTTTTTTTCCATTCATTCAACCTCTCGATTACAGTATTGTACTGTAAATCATGTATCAAATCATCAATTTTTTTCTGTAAAATAGGATTTGGCCCATTCCCTTGCCAATGGTCTTCTAAAAAAGGAATTACAGATCCACCCAAAGTCCGTAAACGACTCTCAACGAGATTTGCTACTTCTCTATCTTCATCATCGAGTAAAGTAACTAAGGCTTTTATTTCTGATTCGTTCATTTTATTTTCTGACGACATTTTAGGTTTTCTATTTTCACTGGCTTCAAATACATATCAACGATTTGTCTCTAAAAGTGTTCAAACACTTGTATAATGCCATAAACAACTGACTTTTAGTACTTTAAAACTATATCTTTAGATCTAGAATACATATTTCTTCTAAGCATTTCCAATTCAAGTGCTAAATTCATACTTTTGTAAAAAAAACAAACATTTTTTTATGAAAATTTTAGTTACTGGCGGTGCAGGTTTTATTGGTTCACACACAGTTGTTGAATTAATTAATGCTGGACACGAACCAATTATTATCGACAACTTCAATAATTCAGATAAATCTGCACTAAAAGGTATCAAAAAAATCATCCAGAAATCGGTCAAATGCTACGAAAAAGACTGTAACGAATTTAAAGTTTTAGAACAGATTTGTATAAAAGAAAATATCGAAGGAATCATCCATTTTGCTGCCTATAAAGCCGTTGGAGAGTCAGTCGAAAACCCAATCAAATACTACGAAAACAACCTTGGCTCAACGCTCAATGTTTTAAAAGTAATGATAAAATTGGGCATTAAAAATTTAGTGTTTTCATCTTCATGTACGGTTTATGGTCAACCAGAACAAGTTCCTGTAACCGAAGAAACGCCTCGACAACCTGCTACTTCACCTTATGGAAATACAAAAACAATGTGTGAAGACATCTTGCGTGATACCATCGCAGCAGGGAATAATCTTAAAATTATCGCACTTCGGTATTTCAATCCAATTGGAGCTCATCCATCAGCACATATTGGCGAACTCCCCAATGGCGTTCCTAGTAATTTAGTGCCGTTTATCACACAAACTGCCGCAGGAATTAGAAAAAAACTAACGGTTTTCGGTAGCGATTATAATACATCGGATGGTACAAATGTAAGAGATTTTATTCACGTAGTAGATTTAGCAAAAGCCCACGTTTCGGCAATCGAATTGCTTAATAAACAGGCCGATAACTACTATGATATTTTTAATATAGGAACTGGAAAGGGTAATACTGTTCTCGAAATAATCAAAACTTTTGAAAAAGTAAATAAACTTAAACTTAACTACGAAATCGGACCACGCCGTGCAGGTGACGTAGAGAAAATCTACGGAAGCGTAGAAAAAGCTGAAAGAATAATGGGCTGGAAAGTAGAAAAAACACTTGCCGATAGCCTAGAAGATGCGTGGCGTTGGGAAAAGAAACTGATGAAGAAGTAATGAATAGCATCCACTTAAAATCGGAGAGATTACATTTAAAACCAATTAATATTTCTGACTTAGAAGCTATTCATGAATTACATTCTTTGCCCGAAACTGATGAATTTAATGCCCTAGGAATTCCAAAAAATATTGAACAAACACAAGCAATTGTAGAACAATGGATTTCGGAGAATCAAAAAGAAGATAATCAGATTTTTACATTTACAATAACAGTCAAAAATCAGTTTGTAGGACTAATCGCACTCAATTTGGGTAAAGAAAGATATCAAAATGCCGAAATTTGGTATAAACTTCATATTGATTTTTGGAACAAAGGATACGCAACCGAAGCATTAAAAACAATTATCAACTTTGGTTTTAATCAGCTAAAACTTCATCGAATCGGAGCAGGATGTGCAGTCGGAAACATTGGTTCGGTTCGAGTCTTAGAAAAAGTTGGTATGACTTTAGAAGGAAGAAAAAGACAAAATTTACCATTAAAAACTGGCTGGTCAGATAATTTTGAATTTGCCATTTTATCGTCAGAATTATAGATATATTAATAAGAAAAATTCAATCATGGACTCAAATCAAACAATACTTATAACAGGCGGTGCCGGGTTTATTGGTTCGCACGTAGTCAGACTTTTTGTTACGAAATACCCTAATTATCAAATAGTTAACCTTGATAAACTCACTTACGCAGGAAATCTCGAAAATCTAACTGACATCGAAAAGTCGCCAAATTATTCTTTCGAGCATGGCGATATTACCGATGCAGCATTCATCAACGGTTTGTTTGAAAAATATAATTTCAGCGGAGTTATTCACCTAGCAGCAGAATCTCACGTTGACAGGTCAATCACAAACCCAATGGAGTTTGTAATGACCAACGTTATCGGAACTGTGAATTTACTAAATGCTGCCAAAACAGCATGGGATTGTTCGATGAAACACCCCGATAGAAATGGAGAAAAAAGATTCTATCATGTTTCAACCGATGAGGTTTATGGAGAATTGCACAATCCAAATGAGTTTTTCTTGGAAACAACAAGTTATGACCCACGTTCGCCATACTCAGCCTCGAAAGCTTCCTCTGACCATTTTGTAAGAGCTTACTATAATACTTATAAATTGCCAGTTGTTATCTCAAACTGCTCTAATAATTACGGACCAAATCATTTCCCCGAAAAATTGATTCCCTTGATGATTAACAACATTATGCATAATCGTCCCCTACCCGTTTATGGTAAAGGTGAAAATGTGCGTGACTGGCTTTTTGTGAAAGACCACGCTCGTGCCATTGACGAAATCTATCACAATGGGGGTAATGGAGAAACTTACAATATTGGTGGTTTCAACGAATGGAAAAACCTTGATTTAGTACATCTTTTATGCAAAATCATGGACGAAAAATTAGGTCGCCCAGAAGGAACTTCGGTAAAACTCATCACTTATGTAACCGACCGTGCAGGACATGATTTACGTTATGCAATTGATGCAAACAAATTAATGAAGGAACTTGGCTGGGAACCATCTTTGCAATTTGAAGAAGGCCTAGAACAAACCGTTGAATGGTATTTGGCCAACAAAGAATGGCTTCAAAACGTAACCAGCGGAGATTACACGAAATATTACGACAAAATGTACAAGTAAAATTCTGAGTTCACTTACTTTGTGCTGTTCTATTCTAAAAATTGATAATTGTTTATTGATAATTGCCTATGTCACCGACCGAAGTTTATCCAAATCTCGAAAGCGTTGTTAATCAATACATTAGCAGTCTCGATGATTATTCTGACGAACAATTTTTCTTCAAAAAAGATGAAGAAACTTGGTCGCTTGGCCAAATGTATGAGCATTTGGCGGTTTCGTCACAGTTTTTTTTCTTGGCAAACTGCGTGCGTTGTTTAGAAAAACGCAAAGGTCAAATCGGTGGAGAAAAAACTCATTTTGGCGAACAACAATTCAAATATGGTGGTTTTCCACCCGTAAAAATCAAAATCCCTGATTTGATTCGTGGACCGGAGCCAATTGCCAAAACTAAAGAAGAATACAAAAGTATTTTAGGAAAAATTTTGACTGATTCACAGAGTTTGATTGAGGCAATCAACCAAGACGATGGCTCTTACAAAGCCCTTCAAATAGCAATGGGCTGGCTCGATGCCAAAGAATGGTTTCATCTGCACGAAATGCACTATCGCCACCATTTACGCCAAAAAGTAGAATTAGAGAGCCTTTCGGCATAAAACAAACCTATTACAGATAATTCTTTTCAGAGAATGCAAACGAAACAAGAACAATTTTGGAGTGGTGAATTTGGTAAAGATTACACCGATAGAAATTCGAGAAACCCCGAAGAATGGGATAAGTTTTATCTCGAAAATTGGGGAATTACGAAAGTTGCCTTGAACGAAATATTCTATGCAGATTTAGATAAAGATGCCAAACTTTTGGAAGTTGGTTGTAATACTGGTATGCAATTGGTGGGTTTCCAACGCTCTGGCTTTAAGAATATTTACGGCGTTGAATTACAGCAGTATGCTGCCCAAAAAGCCAAAGAATTTACCGAAAACATCAATATCATTCAAGGTTCGGGCTTTGATATTCCATTCAAAGATAATTATTTTGATTTGGTTTGTACAAATGGCGTTTTAATTCATATTTCTCCCGATAATTTACCAAAAATCATGGACGAAATGGTGCGTTGCTCGAAACGTTATATTTCGTGTTGGGAATATTACGCACCCGAAACAACCACCATTAACTATCGAGGCAATAGCGATTATCTTTGGAAAGCCGACTACGCTCAACTTTTCCTTGACCGCTTCTCGAATCTTCGTTTGGTAAAAAAAGAAATTTATCCATACATCAACCAAGCCGAATCTGGCAATGCTGATTGTATGTGTTTACTGGAGAAAGTATAACAAAACCTAACACCGAGCATCAAGCATACAACATCAAATATAGCAATCATACCTGCACGGGGCGGAAGCAAACGAATTCCGAGAAAAAACATCAAGGATTTTCTCGGAAAGCCAATTATTGCCTATTCAATAAAAGCTGCTTTAAAAAGTAAGCTATTTGATGAAGTAATGGTATCGACGGATGACGAAGAAATTGCTGAAATTGCTCGCAAATGTGGGGCTAACGTCCCCTTCACACGAAGCACAGAAAATGCCAATGATTACGCAACTACCGTTGATGTTTTGGTAGAAGTTTTTGAAGCATATAAAAATCTTAATAAAACATTTGAGGTCGGCTGTTGTATTTACCCTACTGCTCCATTTGTTTCGGCCCAAACGCTACAAAAAGCCTTTGATTTGCTACAATCTCAAAATCTTGATTCGGTTTATCCAATTCAAAAATTTTCGTTTCCTCCGCAACGAGGGGTGATTTTTCAAGAAAATAAACTTAGTTGGCATACCCCCGAAAATGCCGAGGTGCGTTCGCAAGACCTTACGCCACTTTATCACGATGCAGGACAGTTTTACTTTTTCAAAACCGAAAAATTAATACAAAATCGCCGTATTTTGACCGATAACACCAGTGGAATTGTTATTTCTGAAATGGATGCTCACGATATTGATACCGAAGAAGATTGGCAAGTGGCAGAGTTTAAATATCGAACAAAATCGAAGATATGAGACAATATAAATGTTTAAATAATCAACGTTTCGAGCATAATGAGTTTGCATTAGTTCCGCTTCGAGATGAAGACCAGTTTTCGATAATGCAATGGCGGAACGAACAAATTTATCACCTTCGCCAAGCAAAGTCACTTACCGAATACGACCAAAAAAATTACTTCGATAACGTTGTCTCAAAACTTTTTGAACAAGAGAAACCAAGTCAGGTACTTTTTTCGTTTTTAAAAAACGGGGAATGTATCGGCTACGGTGGATTGGTATATATCAATTGGATTGACCAAAACGCCGAAATTTCATTCATTATGGATACGGCTTGCGAAAAAGACTTTTTTGATTATCATTGGAGCAATTATCTAACTTTGATTCAGCAAGTGGCTTTCAGAGAAATCGGTTTTCATAAAATATTTACTTACGCCTTTGATTTGCGACCACATTTATACAATATGTTGCTCAAAAACGACTTTATTGAAGAAGCCCGACTAAAAGAGCATTGTAATTTTGAAGGAAAATTTATCGACGTTTTGATTCATACCAAATATGCAGATTTATCAACGAAAAGCTAAACTATCAGACCTCGATTTATATTTTGTATGGACAAATGACTCTACTACTCGTAGCAATTCATACAACACACAAGAAGTTGATTATCAAGAACATACCAACTGGTTTTCGAGAAAAATTGAAGATAGAAAATCATTACTTTTAGTTTTTGAAAATGAGGAGAATATTCCAGTTGGTCAAATCAGAATCGAGCAGAAAACTGATGAAAACATCATAGGAATTTCGATTGATACAAATTTTCGTAGTTTAGGTTTGGCAGTACCGATGCTCAAAATTGCCTGTGAGGCATTTTTTACGAATTTCCAAGTAAAAAATATTCACGCATACATCAAAAAAACTAATTTAGCATCATTAAATTCATTCAAAAAAGCAGGTTTTGAGATAATTAACGAGTTAACTATCAGCAACGAAGCAAGCTATCTTTTGGAAAAGAAATATGTTTAAAATTCAAGATACAATCATCAGTCCTGACCATAAGCCATTCGTTATTGCAGAAATGTCGGGCAATCATAATCAGTCGCTTGAACGTGCTTTTGAAATAGTCGATGCTGCCGCAGAAGCTGGAGCTAACGCACTCAAACTTCAAACTTACACTGCTGATACGATTACTTTTAATGGCACTTCGGATGAGTTTGTGATAAAAGACCAAAATTCACTTTGGAAAAACCAAAATTTACACAAACTTTACCAAATGGCCTATACTCCTTGGGAATGGCACAAGCCGATTTTTGATAGAGCCAAAGCACACGGAATGTTGGCGTTTAGTAGTCCGTTTGATACCACAGCCGTTGATTTTTTGGAAAGTTTGGATGTGCCTTGCTTCAAGATTGCTTCTTTTGAAAATACCGACCATATTTTACTCAAAAAAGTGGCTCAAACCGGTAAACCCATAATCATGAGCACGGGTGTGGCGAGTATTGCCGATATTCAAGAATCGGTAGGCATTTTGCGTAAAAATGGTTGCAAAGATTTAGTATTATTGAAATGTACAAGCACCTACCCTGCAACACCCGAAAGTACTAATTTACTCACGATTCCGCACATGGCAGCCCTTTTTGATTGTCAAATTGGGCTTTCAGACCATACAATGGGCATCGGTGCGGGTATAGCGGCTGTTGCATTGGGTGCAAGAGTTTTGGAAAAACATTTTACGCTTCGCCGAGCTGATGGTGGTGTAGATTCTTCGTTTTCGCTCGAACCAGAAGAACTCAAAAACTTAGTAGTTGAGTCGGAAAGAGCATTTTTGGCGATGGGAAAAGTCAATTATATACTTTCAGAAAAAGAACAAAAAAGTTTGCAATACAAACGCTCACTTTATGTTGTTGAGCCGATGAAATCGGGTGATGTTTTCAGTGAATTAAATGTTCGTTCGATTCGCCCGTCAAATGGCTTGCATACTCGCTACTATGAAGAAATTTTAGGCAAAACTGCTATTCATGACATCGAAGCAGGAACCGCTTTGAGTTGGGAGTTGGTCAGATAATCTAAGGAAGTCTTTGCTCTGAGCGAAGACTTCCTTTTCTCGAAAACTAATCTTTCAAAATATAATCTTCGTCTTTTTCTTTATCTTCTTCCCGCATTTTTATTCCTTCATAAATATCTGACAATGAGAGATTTAGGTCTAACTTGGGAAAATTAATTGTGTCTGTTTTATCTTCATAAACATCATACAACCATGAAGTAGCATCATCAACACGGCTGTATAGTTCTACCAAAAACTCATACTGAGAAACTATTAAATAATATTGAAGTGATGGAATATTTTTGTATCGTCTTAGTTTAGCAACTCTATCGTTTAAAACTGACGATTTTGACAAAACTTCAATAATCAATGTTGGTTTTTTGATGATATACTCGGCATCCAAATCATCTGCATCACAAGTGAGCATCAAGTCTGGATATGGATAATAAAAATGCTTGATTGCTTCTAATTTGACACTTTCAAGCAAAACTTCATAACCCCTTGGGCGAAATATCGGGCGTAAAACACCAGAAAGGTTCTGTACTATTCTATTATGATTTATAGAAGTTCCAGCCATGGCAAAAACCTCGCCATCGTAGTATTCATGGCGAATTTCACTATGTTTTTCCATTTCAAAATATTCTTCAACGGAAATATAATTTTTCTGAATTTTCTCTGCTGCACTCATTTATTTACTATTTAAAGCCCAAAAATATACAGTTTTTAATTAAAATCAAATTAACTTTTCAATTTGAGTAAGCCTTTACTTGAAGCGACTCTTTTTTAATTGTTCACGCCTTAGGATGAGCCTGTTTAAAGACTTTTTTGAGTTTTTCTATCGAATTATGGGTATAAACCTGCGTAGCGGCAAGGCTTGTATGTCCCAATAAATCTTTAATTGCATTTAAATCTGCACCACGATTAAGCAAATGTGTAGCAAAAGTATGTCTCAAAACGTGCGGACTACGCTGATCAAGCGACGTAACTAAAGAAAGATATTTTTTTACTAAACGCTGAATAAACATCGGATAGGCTTGAGTGCCGCTATCGGTCAAAATCAAATATGTATTGGTAGTATCGTCAGTAATATCAGTGCGAAGCATAAGGTATTTTTTGATTGCCTCAACCAACGATTTATTTACGGGAATAAGTCGTTGTTTATTGCGTTTTCCGAGAACCATTAAAGTATTATTATAAAGGTTGAGGTCGGTTATTTTTAAGCCAATCAGTTCGGCCAAACGCATTCCTGTTCCGTATAGCAATTCGATAACGAGTTTATCTCGAAAACCAGAAAAATCATCAGAAAACTGCAAATCATCAAGCAGATTTTCCATCGGTTTTTCTTCGACATATTTTGGAATAGTTTTATCGGTTTTCAATGCTCTTATTTTGAGCATAGGATTAGTGACGATGGCTTTGTGGCGAAGTATAAAATTATAGAAAGTGCGGAGTGTGGCAATTTTTCGGTTTATGCTACGATTTTCGATTTTTTCATCAACCATAGCAACAATCCAAGAGCGTATCATCTGAAAATCCGCTTTTTCAGGTTCTTTAAATTCGTATTGAAATAGTAGAAAAGCCGAAAACTGCTTCAAATCTCCTTCATAAGCCGTAACGGTATGAGGACTGAGACGTTTTTCGTATTTGATGTGTTGTAAAAAATAAGAAACCATATTACCAATTATCAATTAACAATTATCAAATTTTAAGCGATATGCTAAATAAATTGATTACTGATAAAATCTGACTGCTAATATGGTTATAAATATTTTAGATTACAATTTTTAAATTATTTAGTAACAATTTAGTGGCAAAAATTTCCCAATAATTGTTAACTGATAATTGAAAATTATTTTCTACATTTCTTCGTTGCTTCTCAAATGCCCTACATAAGTAGCGTGAATAACTTCGTTACGACGAGCCACTGATGGTTTTTCAAACGCTTGACGCTTGCGTAGTTGTCGCAATACACCAGTTTTCTCAAATTTCTTTTTGAAACGTTTCAAAGCTTTATCAATAGATTCGTTTTCCTTTACGTTGATTATTAACATATAAATACACCTCCTTTTGATTGGGATGCAAAATTAACGAAATTTATTGTATTTTTCAAGTTTTTGCAATTAAAACCTAGAAGGTTTTTTTTAACCTTACAGGTTTAACCCTACATTTGTGAAATTTAAAATAAAAACTTCCATTTAGGGCAGAGGGATATGAGAACAGCAATTATTGATTTAGGCACAAATACATTTCATTTAATGATTGTTGAAGGCTCAGAAATTCTTTTTAAGACATCTATTCCTGCTAAAATCGGGATGGGTGGAATTAGTAAAGGCGTGATTTCTGAAGAAGGAATTCAACGGGCTTTGGGTGTTTTGAGGAGTTTTAGGGAAATTATTGATACTCAATCAGTTTCGATAGAAAAGGTTTTTGCAACTGGCACAAGTGCGATTCGAAATGCAGGAAATCAAGAAGTATTTATTCAAAGAGTTTTAGATGAAACGGGCATAAAAATTCAAGTTATTTCGGGCGAGGAAGAAGCCGAATTGATTAGTTTGGGCGTAAAACAAGCCATGAAAATCCCTGAAACCTCCATGATAATGGATATTGGCGGCGGAAGTGTAGAATTTATTATTTGCAATGATGAAAAAATATTTTGGAAACAAAGTTTCGAGATTGGTGGACAGCGTTTGATGGATAAATTCATGAAATCTGACCCCATTTCGATGCGTTCGGTACAAATGATGGATGATTTTTTTCGTGAAAATCTGCTTCCTTTGGCCAATGCTTGTCATCAATACGCTCCAAAAGTTTTGATTGGTTCGTCAGGATCTTTTGATACGCTCATTGATATGCAATATATGAAAGAAAATGGTCAACTTCCAGCCAGCGATGAAATTGCTTTTGAATACTCACTTCCAGCATTTTATTGGGCTTACGATGAGCTGATTTTTAAGAATCACCCTGAGAGAATGCAAATTCCTGGTATGATTGAGCTTCGAGTCGATATGATTGTTGTGGCCATCTGCATGATCCGTTTTATAATACAAACACTTGATATTCAAAGAATTAGAGTTTCAAGCTACGCTTTGAAAGAAGGTGTAATGGCAAAGATTTTGAGTTGAATTTTAAAATTCTTTATTTTTAAAAGAAAAATGGCAACCCAAAACCTTATGGGCTGCCATTTTAGTATAAATATCGTTAGAAACTTTTCAAGCTGTCATTTTATACCGAAAAACTTTCACCGCAACCACAGGTACGTGAAGCATTTGGATTTTTAAACTGAAAACCTTTGCCGTTTAAGCCATCAGAAAAGTCTAATTCTGTACCGATTAGATACAAAAGGCTCTTTTTATCAACAAAAACTTTAATACCTTTATCTTCAAAAATGTGGTCAGTTGGGCGTTGTTCGCCATCAAATTGCAAATCATACATCAAACCCGAACAGCCTCCTCCTTCAACTGCTACTCTTACACCGAGGTCTCCTTCTAAACCATCTTTTGCTCGGAGTTCTATGATTTTATTTTTTGCGATTTCTGTTACAGTTACCATAATATTAGTGAATGAGTGAATTGGTGAATGAAAGAATGATTATTAAAAAATCTAATCTCATAAATCTTTCAAATCGTACTATATTTACTTTCTTTATAAACGAAAACAAAGTCTTAAAAGTTTCATGGTAATTTCATTACCAACTCGAAAAGTTTTGGTAGAAATATTTGCACAAAAGAGTATTAGTAAAAATATCAAAAACGCTCAATCTTTACGAAGTAATGACAAAACTATGATTTAATACTCTTTTCGTGAAATCATTTGCGTTCTAATCTAACATAGGCCTTACTATCAAAGCGTTTGATTTAGATAATTTATTTAAACAATATTGCAGAATATTATGGCAAACGATTATCAATACTTTTTTTCAATACAGCGTACCATCATTTTATAGAATAAAACTGCGTGATGTTTGGAAAAATATGCGAATCACTAACTTGGAAGAAGCCAAGTAGTTTGTAGGCAGAAAACTTACAGAGATGGTTGGAAAGTGTAAGTTAGTCAACAGTTTTCAGTCAGCAGCATACCAAAAAAAATAGTCGAAAAGCAAAAAAGAGCTAAATTTTCAAGATTTAGCTCTTTTTGTATATAAACTGTTGCCTATCGACTATTGTCGGTTGACTATTATAAAATAGTTTTAATCTTCAATTCTTCCATTTGTTTAACGTCTATTGTTGATGGCGAATCAATCATCATATCTCGTCCTGAATTGTTTTTCGGGAAAGCAATAAAGTCACGAATCGAATCAGCACCACCAAAGATTGAACACAGACGATCAAAGCCGAAAGCGATACCTGCGTGCGGCGGAGCTCCAAACTCAAAGGCATCCATCAAGAAACCGAATTGTTTTTTGGCTTCTTCTTCAGTAAATCCTAAAATCTCAAACATTTTTTGTTGTAAAGGTCTTTGGAAAATACGCACCGAACCTCCACCAACTTCTGTTCCGTTGATAACCATATCATAAGCATTCGCTCTTACTTCTCCTAAGTTTGTTTCAAGCAAAGGAATATCTTCTGGTTTCGGACTAGTAAATGGGTGGTGCATGGCAAACCAGCGGTCTTCCTCTTCGCCATATTCTAATAATGGAAAATCTAACACCCATAGTGCTTTAAATTCTTGTGGATTTCTTAAACCCAAACGAGTTCCCATTTCTAAACGAAGTTCGCTCATTTGTTTGCGAGCTTTGTTGGCTTCACCCGAAACGAGTAAAATTAGGTCGCCTTTTTCAGCTCCGCAATGCTCTGCCCAAGCCTTTAAGTCTTCTTCTGAATAGAATTTATCAACCGAAGATTTCAAAGTACCATCGGCATTGTAACGCACATAAATCAAGCCTTTTGCTCCGATTTGTGGGCGTTTCATCCATTCTGTTAGCTCATCAATTTGCTTACGCGTATATTCTGCACACCCTTTCGCATTAATTGCAATAACCAATTCGGCCGAATCGAAAACTGGGAAATCTTTTCCTTTAGCATGATCAGTCAATTCTACAAATTCCATTCCAAAACGAATATCAGGTTTATCATTTCCGTACAAACGCATCGCATCAGCATATGTCATGCGAGGCACTTCGGGCATATCAATATTTTTTACTGTCTTGAATAAATGACGTATAAGTCCTTCAAACATATTCAAAATGTCTTCTTGCTCAACAAACGACATTTCGCAGTCGATTTGTGTAAATTCTGGCTGACGGTCGGCACGTAAATCCTCATCACGGAAACATTTCACGATTTGATAGTAACGGTCGAAACCACCTACCATCAATAATTGCTTAAATGTTTGTGGCGATTGCGGCAAAGCATAAAACTCACCTGGATTCATACGGCTTGGTACCACAAAATCTCTTGCACCTTCAGGAGTTGATTTTATCAAAACTGGTGTTTCCACTTCAATAAAATCTTGTGCATCCATGAAAATACGTGTTTGTTGTGCCACTTTATGACGCAACTGTAAATTTTGACGCACAACATTACGTCGTAAGTCAAGATAACGATATTTCATACGAATATCATCGCCACCATCGGTTTCATCTTGAATCAAAAACGGTGGCAATTTGGCTGGATTCAGTACTTCGAGTGAAGTTACTTTAATTTCAACATCGCCAGTTTCGATTTTATCATTTTTTGCAATTCGTTCAATTACCTCACCTTTAACTTGAATCACAAACTCACGGCTCAAAGTACGTGCTATTGCGATGGCGTTTGTATCAGTTGCATTTTCATTTAAAATCAATTGTGAGATGCCATAACGGTCACGGAGGTCAATGTAAATAATACCGCCTTTATCACGAACAACTTGTACCCAACCGCTCAATGTAACGGTTTTGTTCACATCAGAGATTCTTAGTTCTCCGCACGTATGAGTTCTTAACATTTTATCAGTTTTCTTTATCAATTACTAAGCTTTATAATTGATCATAAATATTAAAGCCAATTTTTCTGCAAAAGTAAGGATTTTTACTTAAATAAAGGTTATTTGTAGCATAAATTGGAAACCAAAAAAGTTAATTGCCGTCAGTTTTAATTGACGGATGACTGAGAGAAAAACAAAATCGGCTTTAGCCAAACAAAACATTAGTTTAAAGTTGGGCTAAAGCCAATTTAGAACTTTCTTCTTTTTATCCGTCAGCTAAAGCAGACGGGGTCGCCAAGACGGCAATTGAAATAATTTCAAGGAGTTTTACATTTCTCCAATATTCAAAATAAGTTTATAAGGTTTTGGAAACGAAGTTAATAAAAGTTCAATTTTAAAAGGCATCTCTAAATCTTTCAACTCTTCAATATTTTTATCAATTAATTGATTTTCAAGGCAGTAATTAAAGGTTAATTTTAAATGCCTTCTGATTATCATTAGTGGCAAAAATTCTCCTCGAAAATTCATCCATTCTATCAAATCCTTCTTACCTTTTGAACTATTACATGATTTACAAGCTAATATCAAATTTTCGGCATCGTCTTTTCCTCCAAGTTTTTGTGGAAAAATATGGTCAAGAACTAATTTATCTGACGAACCACAGTAATTACAGATTTTCCCAGTCTGAATTTTTATTTTTTCATCATCAAAAATCGTTCGCATATTCATTGTACCATCTTTCAAGCCTTTGAATAGTTTGGCTCATATCATGTAATTTATCATTCCATACTTTTCGTGTTTTTTTTCAATTGCCATGTTAGCCATTGCTAAATTAGCATAAGACCAATAAATCAATTCACGAACAATTTCTATTTTTTGTTTTGCCATTAATTTTTATCATTTAAAAGCCGAAATCCCAGTAATTGCATGACCCATAATCAATAGATGAATATCGTGTGTACCTTCGTAGGTTACAACTGATTCAAGATTCATTTGATGACGCATGATTGAATATTCGCCAGTAATGCCCATTCCACCGTGAATTTGGCGGGCTTCACGGGCAATCTCGAGTGCCATCGCCACATTATTTCTTTTTGCAAGCGAGATTTGTGCAGTTGTTGCTTTTCCTGCATTTTTCAGATTGCCGAGTCGCCAACAAACTAACTGTGCTTTAGTGATTTCGGTAAGCATTTCGGCCAATTTCTTTTGTATTAACTGAAATGAAGCAATTGGTTTATCGAACTGAATACGCTCCATTGCATATCTTCTTGCCGACTCGTAGCAGTCCATTGCAGCACCCAAAGCCCCCCAGGCAATGCCATAACGAGCATTATCAAGGCACGACATCGGTCCTTTTAAGCCATCGGCTTCGGGTAGAATATTTGATTTTGGTACTCGTACATTATCAAAAACTAATTCACCCGTAATGCTTGCACGCAACGACCATTTTCCATGAATTTCTGGCGTTGAAAAACCTTCCATTCCTCGTTCAACGATGATTCCTTTGATGCGTCCTTGCTCATTTTTTGCCCAAACTACCGCCACATCTGCTTTTGGCGAATTTGAAATCCACATTTTTGAACCGTTCAGAATTACATCATCGCCGTCCTCTTTGAAATTTGTAGTCATTCCGCTTGGGTTTGACCCAAAATCTGGTTCGGTAAGTCCAAAACAACCTAAATATTCGCCATTACCGAGTTTTGGCAAAAACTTCATTTTTTGTTCTTCACTACCATATTTATAGATTGGAAACATAACTAATGAGCCTTGGACAGAAGCGGTCGAACGCATTCCCGAATCTCCTCTTTCAATTTCCTGCATCATCAAGCCATACGAAATATAATCGAGGCTTTGTCCGCCATATTCAAGTGGAATCGTTGGCCCGAATACACCCAAATCTCCCATTTTTTTTACAATAAACTCAGGAAATTCACAACGTTGAGCAGCATCCTCAATGATTGGTGAAATTTCTTTTTTCACAAAATCACGCACTGCCGACCGAATCATGAGTTGTTCATCGGTAAATAAATCATCTAATTGGTAAAAATCCGGTGATTCAAATTCGTCTTTTTTGCTCGAATGCTTGAAGGTTTGATGAGAAGGAGTCATTTTCTATAAAAATGGATATAAATATTATTTTGCAAAACAGCGACTTATCGCTTTACAAAAATATGATTTTGATTATGAAATAAAAAAGGGGCTTCGTAAAAAAGTCCCTTTAATTGATGAACAAATTTAAAATTCGTTCTATTTTGCTGTAATATCGCTTACCTTCACTTCAAGTCCTTCAAGTAATTTTGACTTTACGATTTCGTTATCTGTTCCTTTCGAGAAAATTTTATAACCATCATTTTCCAATGAAAAAACCTCAATCGTATCATATTCTGGGAAAACAATCCAATATTCCTTCACTCCGTATTTTTGATAAATTTCCTTTTTATCAACAGTATCAATGTAAAATGAGCCTTTTGAAACTACCTCAACCAATAAATCTGGAACTCCACGTATCCAATCTTTTATAATTCCTTTATTTTCATCAGAAATAAAAATCAAATCAGGTTGAACTCGGTTTACTCCATCTTCAAAAATGACATCAAGAGGTGAAATTAGGATTTTACCCAGTTTGTTTTTACGGGTATGCTCAATAAATACACCACAAAGGTCCAATACTATAATTTGATGTCGAGAAATAGGGCTTGGTGACATAATTTCTTTTCCATTTATAATTTGAGTTAAATCCCAATCTTGCAGATTTTCAGTCTCTAAAATTGCTAGTAGCTCCATAATATTCTGATTTTAAATCAAATATAAGAAATTTACAAATCAATCATCACTTGATTTTTTAAAATATCCTCCATTGTTTCACGTTGACGGATAAGATGTGTTTGTCCGTTATAAATCAAAACTTCGGCTGGGCGAAAACGTGAATTGTAATTTGAGGCCATAGAGAAACCATAAGCTCCCGCATTTTTTATG